>Ga0315274_10011659_pt1 | contig 12589 bp, 12 predicted proteins | sample YL17G02_20_MG_FD_203700 | JGI IMG/M metagenome (GOLD analysis project Ga0315274, IMG submission 203700) | Sediment microbial communities from Yellowstone Lake, YNP, Wyoming, USA - YL17G02_20 | ecosystem: Environmental > Aquatic > Freshwater > Lake > Sediment | place: USA: Wyoming | collected... | reverse complement strand
CCGCCCTGCGTCGCGGTGAAGATGATCGGCAACCCCTGATACCATAGGGTCAACTTCTTCCACTTCACCGCGCCCGTCGAGGTGATCGTCACGGTCGCCGTCGCCGGCGAGAACGCGCCGCTCACCAAACGGGCGTTCTTGAACAGTGGCACGGTGCGTCTGGTCCCGTCTTTCGCGTCCACCACCAGGCTGTTCCAGTACAACCACTCGTAAAGCGGCGAGTCGATTGGCTGGCAGTTACTAAGTCGGACGTCGTACTCCAGGACCAGGCCCTCGAGGCTGTAGTCCGGCAGGTAGTAGAGGTACCGGGGATGCCCGAGCCCATCGTCCACGTCGTGCAGGCAAATGAAGCAGTAGTCCGCGTTGTCCCGGAAATTCCCCGCCGCTTTGAACCCGCTCGCCGACGCCTCGAAGATCGTGCCCACCGCCCCTGGCCCGCCCAGTCCTCCGACGAACAACGTCCGGTCTGGCTGGAACTTGTAGACTTGCTCGGGCATCGTTCAACCGCTGAACCGGATCAGGAGCGACAGATCCGCCCCCGGAAACGTGGTCCCCACCTCCGTCAGATCGAGCCGCACCGCCTTCCCGGCACCGATCGGCGCCAACCCGGCCGGGTTGGCCACCGTCCCCGTGGTTTCGCCGTCCTTGACCGTAACGGTTGCCCAATCCGCGCCGTCCACGAGCACCTTGCAGGTCAGGTCCGCGCCGGTCGGCGCGCGCTTCAGGAGCGCCTCGACTGATTTAACCACGCTCTCCGTGGCCAGGGTCACCACCGGCGCGGCGTCTGACTGAATCGCCAGGACACCCGGCACTGCCAGCAGGGCGGTCTGGGTCACTGTCGGCGCGATCGCCGCCTGCGCGGCCGGCGGCGCCGCCTTCACCCCGACCAGGTGCCCTTCGAGATAGGCCAGGGGGACCGCGTCCGCACTCAACCTCGGGTTGGCCAGGTTGACGACCCGGTACCCGCCCATGTCCAGGTCGCCCGTGGCTTTGCCCCCGGCCAACCGCTCGACCGCTTCCTGGATGCGCCGGAAAATGTCGTTCAACCGCGCCGTGAATCCCGGCGCCGTGGCCTCCGCCGTCGGCGGCAGCTCGAAGCAGTGTTTCATGGGTTACGCCCTTGACAACATCGCCGGATTCGCCGATACTCGAGCGAGGAATGACCTTTCCGGGCGGAAAAGCCGGGGCCGGCGTCTACCAGACGATCATCAACCTGATGCCTCCCCACCAGGTCTACATCGAACCGTTTCTTGGCGGGGGAGCCATCATGCGGCTGAAGCGTCCGGCTGCACTGAACATCGGAGTCGACCTCGACCCCGCCGTGGTCGAAGGGTGGAGAAATAACCTGGTAGCAACGCCGAAAGTGCCGATGGTGGCCAGGATCGACGGTCCCGGCGATGGCGGATCCGCCCTCGGTGGATCTGGCGAGCGGCGCCGGCGCCGCTCGCCGGAACCGGCGATCCTCGACGTCGCGGATCCCATCGTTGAAGCCGGCGATGTGCGATCGCACTTCCGGTTTCTCCAGGGAGACGGGATCGCCTTCCTGCGTGCCTACGCCTTCGCTTGCAAGGAACTCGTGTACTGCGACCCTCCGTACCTGATGAGCACCCGATCGGGCAGGCGCCTGTACCGGTTCGAAATGACTCCGGTCCACCATCGCCACCTTTTGCGAGTGCTCCAGGATCTCCCGTGCCGAGTGATGATCTCCGGGTACTGGTCGCCCCTGTACGCCGAAACGCTGAAGGACTGGCAGTCGGTGACCTTCCAGGCCATGACCCGCGGCAGGCACCCCGCTACCGAGTGGCTCTGGTTCAATTTCGAACCGCCGGTCGCCTTGCACGACTATCAGTACCTCGGCCGGACCTTCCGCGAGCGGGAGCGCATCCACCGCAAGCAGCGCCGGTGGTGTGCCCGGCTGGCCCACATGCCGCTCCTCGAAAGGCAGGCGCTCCTGTCCGCGGTCCGGGCTGCCGGCATCATCGACGACGGCGGTGATGGAGTACTCCACTGAAACCTCACTCGACTACGGGCACCGGCAAACTCACCCACGTCCGCAGCTCCGGCGTGCTGCGCATCGGCAACGGCGCGGTCGCCCATCCGTCCGGCGTCGGCTCGATCGGCAACTGCGCCTCGGCGAAGCCATCCGGCGTCGGCTCGATCGGCAGCCGCGCCTCCGAGAACCCGTCCGGCGTCGGCTCGATGGGCAGTTGGGCCGTGCTGAACAAGTCCGGCGTGGCCTCGATCGGAACCGGATACCACTCCCAGCCCTCCGCCCCGCCCAGGACCCGCGCCAACACCCGCGCCCCGAATAGACGGGCTTCCGCCGCGCCGGCCAGTCGCAACCTCATGAACCGGCCTTTGACGTTACCCGGCAGGCCGACCTCGACCATTCTCCGCCCCGTGGTCGTCGTCTCGGTGTTGACCCCCTGCGAGTATCGCAGGGCCATGCCCTCGCCCGGCAGGTCGGTGTAGACCTCGAGTGTCATCGCGCCGCTGATGTCCAGGTCCAGCCTGACCTTCCGGTACTCCTTCAGCCGCTCGAACGCCATGCGTTAGATCCCGAAGCCCAGTTCCTGCGTCTCCCAGACCTCCCCATTCGCCCCGTCGAAGTAGACCCCGATCGGCCGGAAGCGAATCACGCCGGCAAACAGCCGCACGATTCCTGTGCTCTCTGCGCGGTACTTCAACAGCACCGCCTCTAGGACGGTGGGATTGTCCAGTGGCAATGTGTGGGGCCGCTGCCCGGTCGAAGCCGGGAAAATTAGGGTTCGGGCCAACGTCGCTGCGGCGGCGCCGGCGTTGGCGTAGATCTTGAACGTGAAGCCCGCCGGGGCGTCGTAGTGCAAGGTCAGGTCCTTAAACTGGTTCATCCGGCCTGCTGGCATGTTCGGTCCTTCCTTTCGTCAAATGCCGTACCCAACCTCTGCGCTTTCCCAAATCTCCCCGGCGCTCCCGTCGAAGTACTCGCCCACCGGCCGCACTCGCACCCGGACGCCGTACAGCCGGAACCCGTCCCCGCTGGAGAGGTAGACCCGGCCGTGTCTGGCCTCGACCACCGCGAAACTCACCAGCACCGTCTTCCGGCCGGCGGTCCCGGCGAACGGATCCGTCTTCCGCTGAGACAGGTTGCCCCCCGGCACGTCGCCGTACAGCGACCAGGTCACCGGCGCCGCCGCGTCGATGTCGAACTCCAGCCCGTCGATTTCTTTGACCTGGTCCGTGCCGCAGTCAAACACCCCGGAGTCCCAACTCCGCGCCAGGCGTGGCTCCGGTTCGGCGTGCAGGAAGATCCCGTAGATAACCACCTCGGTAGTGGCCTCGCCATCCAACAGCACCGCCGCGTTATACGCCCGGCGCCCCTTGCCCTCGTTGAGTTGGAAGACGGATCGCGTCCACTTCAACGAGTTGAGCGTCCCCAGGGCCAGCTCCTCGGTCCCGTCCGCGAACAGCAGCTTAACCGTGATCCTCGAGCCGCCGGTGTTGTGCTCGACCACCAGGTCCTCGTAGAGTTTCTCGTTGTCGGGCAATCCCTGGTTGTGATATCCGCTCAGGTACCGGAGTGACAGCGGCTCGCCGGCGTCCGTGGTTCCGGACTCAAAGGCGTAGGCCCTGCCGCTCGCGCTGCCCGCGAGCAGTTCGCCGCTTTCGCCCTCGTAGAACAGCGCTGTGAACCCGCGATCGAGCGCCGCCGCCGTCCGCATCGAAACCCACTGTTCCGTCCGCGGGTTGTAGACCACCGTAATCGTGGGCCACTGGTGGCCCTCTTCGGGATAAGACAAATACAACAAGTCGTTCGCGTAGGCCAACACAACGCGTGCACGATACTCCCGTTGCGAACTGATCGGGGGAATCACGATCTCATCCGCCAGGCGTGTGTGCGCCCCTTTGAAGATCGGATCCAGTTTGTCGGAGACCTTGCGCTCTTTGTCGAAGTCGAAGCTGTAGACTCCCTGCGGCCCGGCGAAGTAGTCGAGCGAGCCGGCGTCCGCGACCGCTCCCGGCCCCAGGATGCCTATGTTGGCATTGGTCTGCTCGATCGTGGCGCCCTCATCGTCCGGATCCCCCAGCAATCGCCAGATCGTGCGTTCCTTGTAGAGGATGGCCAGCCGCTTGTGAGTGGTGACGCGCAGGAGCCGCTCGCCATCGTCGCCGATCGGTTCGTGGCTGCCCTCCTCGGTCGTCGATCCTGGCCAGCAGCTCGGCTGATTCACCTTCGTCCACCACAACCAATTCGGATGCGCGTCCGACCCGTACGCCAGTAGCTTGCCGAAGTACGGCCCCGCCATCCCCATCGCCGGCGGCGGCGGATCCCGGTCCGTTTCGAGCATTTTGGCGTTGATGGCGTCCGCGTCCGGCAGCCGATCCACGTAAGTCGTCGTGACGTTGTCGTTCAGTGTCCCCACGCGATAGGCCGCGCCCAAGGTGCCTCCGCCGCGGTAGATCTGCCGCTTGGTCACCTGAGAGTCCGGACTGATCGGGATGTCAGTGAGTGTGACTGCCTGCTTGTCCACGTGGATGGTCTCACTCGCTGGGCCCGCGTTCGTTTCGTGCCCCTCGGCAGTGTCGAAGCTGACCGCGTAGTAGACCTCGCCCTCGATCGGGGCGTTCAGCCCGCCGTAGAACTCCCATTGATCGAAGTTGACATCGCACATCTCGGTGGCCACCACCTGGATCCGGATCGCCGCCACCGTGGACCAGTCCTTGCCTGCCGTGTTGCCCACCCGGCTGAAGGCCAGGGTCCCTTGCACCTCCTCGGCCAGCACACGCAGGCGCTCCCGGACGGCGTCCATGCGCTGCTGCTCCCAGCCGGCGCCGTACTCGTCGTAGACCTGCTGGGCGCGTTTCTCCAGGTCGGCCAGTTCCTGTTGGAGCGCGGTGTACTCCGAATTGCCGGCGAGGGCGGCTTGGGCGTCGAACGCCCGGCGAATCTCGACGCAGGTCCACCCCCACCGCTGCTCGCTCAAGTGCCCTGGCGTGATGGTCACCCGGTAGTAGTCCCGGTCGAAGCTGGCATCGCCGCAGTCAATCACCAGGTCGATCTGAGTGATTTTGCTTGGATCCGAGCAGTTGATCCAGATGCGGCATTTATCGTCGCTCCGATGCTCCCCGTCGATGCCCAGGTCCTTGCTGAGCAACCGCTCCGCCTGCCAAGTGCCGGCCGGGTTAATCCCGATCCACAGCGAACTCTCCCCCTCGACCTTGTTGTCCATGTCCCAGGACGCCTCTTGGGCTTCCCGGCTGGGGTTGAAGACGCTCCAGTATCCACCCTCTTCGCTTTGGTTGAACCCAGTGATGGGCACCGTTTGCTGCGCTCCAGCGCTCACCGCCGGCGCCGTCGTCGGCGCCGCCGCCAACCACTCAGAGCAGGTGTTGCCGTCATCCTTCTTGCGCTTGTTCCGGTGCATGAACCAGGCGTACCCCTGGAACGAGGCGACGCCGATCGCCTGCCCATCGTACCCAGCGGACAGCAACACCGGTGCCGTGCCGGCGCCGGTCTGCCGATAGAGTTCCCCGCCACACCCGTAGTAACGCTGGTCGTTGCGCCTGAACAAGGTCCGGACCGGTCCACCTTCCGAGATCTCGACGACCTCGTAACACCCTTGGCGCGACCGCAGCGCCCCGGCCTGATCCACCCGCCAGTTCTCGATCCACAGCGCGTCCGGCGGTTGCACTAGGTCGCCCGGTGGCAACAGGTTCCAGCTCCCGCTCAGGATGCGCTGCGGTTCGCCCTTATAACTCACTGAGCTACCCCCCAGTACGCTCGGATCACTTCTTCCATCAAGGCCAACCGCTCATCCAAGTGCGCAGCGACTTCGGGCATCGCTGCTTCCGATTCTTTCCGACGCGCTTCCGCCAGGATCCCGAAAGTGAAGTAGTCGGCCAGCACCAGCGGCGCGCTCAGCCAGCGGTTCTCCGGCGCGATCGTCGCTGGATACCGGTGGAAGATCAATGCCAACGTGCCCCCGGCTACGGGTTTGGGATACAGGCGAAGCTGAGTCAGCCCCAGTTCACCGCGCGTGATCCGCTCCGGCGTCCCCGCCGTGGCTCGCCAAACGGTGTCCAGCGCCTCGAGTTCCTCCACACTGCTTTCGCGGAGTGGCGCGCCGCCCAGCGAGGCGTGGATCGTGGACAAGTGCCGCGCTGGCAGATTGTAGACCGCCGTGCCTGCCTCGACCGTCGTGCTGGCGTCCCGGACCACGAAGAGGCCGGTGTTCCTGGCCAAGCGCTGAGCCACCTCGTCCGCGAACTGATACAGCTCCTGCTCGTCCCAGAACACCAGGTCCGCGTATGCCGACCCTCCCAGCGATGGGATCAGGTCCTCGATCACCCGGCCCACATCGAGGCCAGGGCTGACCGTGCCCTGGCAAAGGAGCAGCACCAGCAGCATCGCTCAGACCTCGTAACCCTCCAGAGTGACGTCACCCGCTGCGGTGGCCCCGGTCGAGTACCGCAGAATGTTGTTGACCGCCCCAGAGGGGCACAAGTGCGGGAACGGAATCACGATCGTGCTCAGCGGCGGCATCCCCTGGTAGATCATGTTGGCTGCGGCGTCCGTGTTGTCGAAAATCTTCAGCAGGGCGCCCGCCGCGGTCGGCGTGATGATCATGTGCGTGATTACCCAGCGCTTGCCGCCCGCCGGCGTCCAGACGGCGGTTGCCGTCTCGAGAGCGCCGTAGGTGAACGCCTTGCGGACTCGGGTTCGCCCGAGCGGCGCGTACTCGGTCGGCGCCGGATTCGAGTCGCTGAACGCCGCCCCAGCCTCGTCCACCACCCCGACCTTCTGCACACCCGCCGCTGCGGTCACCACGGCGTCGCCACCCACCTGCTTCAGGTTCTCGTTCCAGGGCGTCGCGTTCGCCGTGCCCTGATTCGCCGTCACAGTCCCCGACACCGGCACGGCGCTCTGATCGCTGGCGATCACTACCGGCGTCGATGACGCCATCACCTTCTGGCCCAGGGTGTTCACTCGCGCCTGGAAGCCGGCCTCGGTCAAAAGCGTCCCAACCGTCCCGATGTTCGCGGTCACCGTCCCTTGCACCGGCAGGTTGCCGGTCGTGTTCCCCACGATCACCAGCGGCGTGGTGCTGGTCCCGATCTCGGTCCCATCGTTGCGCCGCAGGTTGACGTGGACCGCTCGCTTCGCCGTGATCCTGGCGGCCGCCGCCTGGTCCTCGGTCGGATCGCTCGAGATGGCCTCGTTGTAGACGCCCCCGACGACCTCGAACTTGCCGGTGCCCTCGACGAACGCCGCTTTGTCGGTCTGCGCCGAGCTGCCGACCGCCTGCACTATGTCCACCTTCAGCGCCTTGGCCGATCCCACGGTGCTGATCCCCACCGTGTCGGTGCCATCGCTCAGCTTCACCGGCCAAGCGTTCGCCACCACCGCTGCGGTGCCCTGATTCGCGGTCACTGTGCCCGAGACGGGGTGAGTCACTCCACTGCCGTCCACCGCCAGCCGGCCGCTTACCAGCGCCGGCGGGAGTTGGGCCGCCACAGGCGCGTCGTAGAACGCCGCGCCAGTGCTGAGACGCACGGCGTGAGGTGTGGCGAACGCGACGTGCTCTTGGGCCGCGCCAGTCGGCAACGGCAGAGTCGCAGCGCTCACCGGCTGGGTATCGCTCGGCGTGGTGGCCTTGTAGAATGCCGACCCGTCGGTCAACCGGGCGGCATGGGGCGTGGCAGCCGCCACGTGCTCCTGCGCCGGCGCCGCCGGGATCTTGTCCGTCCCGGTCTTGATCGCCGCCACGGTCGCCTCGGTGGCCGCGCCGCTGGGAAGGTTAGATCGGGTGATTTCCACGGCCAGGCCGTAAGTCGCGTCCGCGGGGACCAGCGTCTCGTCGCCGTCGGCGCTGACCGCCAGCTTCACCACCTGCATGTGCGCGCCGGAGACGGAACCTACATCCGTCTTCGCCAGCGCGCCTACCCCTGGCGTGATTGCGAGGTTGTCAGGCATGATTCTCCTTCACCCGGAACAGCCGGGACACGTCGAACCGCTCCAGTTCAATCGGGATCTTGTCGTACCCCTGCCCAATGTTCCGCGCCCGCACGTGGTTCCCGAGCTTCTGGGCGTCCCCCAGGAACCGCTGAAACCGCGGCAACGTCTTGGCGAGTTGCTGCGCGCCCTCTTTGAGGCTCAACCGCGGAATCACGTAATCGATCAGGCTCGAGTGGTACTCCGCGGGAATCTCCGGTACATCCCCTGGCAGGCTCAGGGTGGCTGGCGCTCGCGCATAGACCAGGTCCAAGCTCTGTCCGTCCGCGCTCGGATGCGGCCACAGCGCCACCAAGTCGAACCCCAGCGCCGCGTACCGCTCGGGGGTCCCTGTGGCGCTCTGCCACGTCGAGGACCTGGCGTCCAGTTCGCTGAGCCGCGCCGGCCTCACCCGGGCCTGAGTGCTATGCACCACCACCCGGAGCGGCACGATCCAGTCCCGGTAAGTCGCCCCCAGGCTGTGAAACGTCAGCCCGGCGCCCAGCGAGTAGTTGCCCTCCCTCTCCAGGCACAAGGTCAGCAGGACGAAAAATCCCTGCGCCTCGTTCAAGGCCGCCAGGCACTCCACCGGCGTCCAGAACCGCGGACTAACCGCGTCTTCCTCCAACCGCTTCATCGCCCGCCCCTGAAGTTGCTCGACCGTCATAATCCCGTTCTCGCGAGTGCCATCTCTGCTCCTGCGCCGCAAGGCGCCCCGCCGCGCGGTTAGCGCCTCCGGCTGCCTCGGGCGGCCGCCTCCCGGAAGTGCCGCGTAAACCGATCCGCCATCTTGATCCGCACCGGGCCTTTCCGCCGGGCGTCCGCCAGCGCCATGCCGGCGACCAGTTTGTCGAACCGGGCCTCGGAGAACTGCGCCCCGGGGTAGTCCTCCCGATGCGCCAGAATGTCCGCCCACACGCCGGCGATCAGCGCCGCCGGCCTCAGCCAGGGCAGCAAAGTGGCCAACGTCGTGCCCGCCGAGAGCGCCGCCTGATCCGCCACGTAGGTGATGGGCAAACCCTTGGCCATGTCCGGGATCGGGTACAACTCCACCTGCATCCGTGGCGGGTCGCTCGTGTCATCCATGTACGGCGCCCAAATCGCCGGGCTGCCCATCCCTGGCCGGTTCGGGAAGCTCGCATCGAGCTGACTGCGGCTGAACCGCCCCAACCCGCCGGGCGGATCCAGGCTCCGGACGTCCTCCAGAATCCGGCAATCCGCCGGCAACGGATAGACGCTCTGGAAGATCGCGTACCCCGCCGCGGCATCAGTACTGCCCTCGTAGGCCCGGTCCAGCGTCCCCGTGGTGTCGCCCGTGCGCGTGAACTCGTAGTACTCGTTCCGGCCAGTGACGCGAAACCCCCGGCCCGTCATCCCCGCAGTCCACACCGTGGCCGTCCCCGTCACTCCGGTGCTGCCCTCGGTCACCGCCACTGTGCCTGTCTCGTACGGCGCCACGGTCTCAAGCACGCTCTCGATCTTCAACCGCTCCCACTGGAGCCGGTCCAGGATCTCCGCGTACCGCCCGTCAATCCAGGCATCGAGTAAGTCCGGGTCAACCCCTGGCGCCGACTTGGTGAGCACTAACCTGAGTTGCCCGTAAGTCATGGGCACACCTTGCCTGTGGGACAGGCTTCAGCCTGTCGCCCGTCCCCTCCGCGGACCTGGCGGTACCTCATCGGAACACCTTCCCTCCGGGCGGTGCCCCTGGCCGAAACAGGTCCGTGGCTCCAGCCCCTTCCCCGTAACGCAGCAGATCGCCCGTGCCGGTGATGAGCGCCCGGAAAATGCGGTGCGCCGATTCCGGCGGCGCTGGAGCGCCCACACTCAGCCCATGCGTCGCCAGGTAGTGGACCCCTCCGAACCCGATCCCCCAAGCCAGCAAGGCGCTGATCATGTTGCCCTCACCCGCGAGGTCGGGGCCACCGCGTCATCCATGGTGAACGTCATCGCCTCCGTGGTCCCATCCAGCTTCTTGGCGCTGATCGTGACGCCGGCGATCCCGAACTGCGCCAGTGCGGCCCACATCATGTATTGCATCTGTCCCCAGGTCGGCACCGCGCCGTCCGCCGCGTAGCTCTCCTCGGGCAGCGTGCGCGCCCCGTGCGCGTCCGCCACCGCGTTGCGCTCCCCAGCGGTCAGCGTCATCGCTGCCCCTGGCGCCGCCGCAGCCTTCGCAGCATCGTAAGCCGCCGTCAACGCCCCGACCGGCGCCTCCACCACCTGGTCGCACATGTCCAGATCGTCCGCGCCCGCGGCCGTGAAGTGGTACGCCAGTTCTCCGAGCGTCTCGGTGTCAATCACCGTGAGCAGCACCTTGTACCAGCCCGAGCCGATCTCACTCACCGCGCCAGCCGCCGCGCCAAACGCCGCCCCAGCCTTCGAGATCGTCACTACCGGCGAAAGGCCCGTCGCCCCGAGGCAGAACGGACGTGGATATACCGTGCTCTGCGCAATCAGGCTCATTGGACTGTGAAAAAGCCTCCGCCCCCGACGTAGATCGCATCCAACAGCAACACCACCGCCGGCCGATACAGCCGGCTAGTGGTCCCCCCTGAGCCTTTGGTCACCTGGTAGATGCCGTCGCCGTACTCCGCCATGACTGCCATGCGCGCCTGAGAATCGAAGTTCATTCGAGCGGCCGTGATGTTGTTGCTGTTCTCGGCGCGCATGGTTACGTCGTATTGCCGCCCTCGCACGATGACGACCGGGGTTACGAGAGGCATGGTGAAGCGGCTGGCGCTGGCCGCTGTCTCTGCGCAGTTGTACACAGCCGTCGCGCCGATCTCAGTACCGGTCGAATTGTAGATCCTGCCACTGTAGGCGCTGCCCGCAGTACATGCGGTCGCCCCAAACCAGTAGATGGCGGCGACCCTGCCGGTGTAGGCCGAACTCCCGATGCGGATGCCGTACTCGCTCTGCGTCGAGCCGGAGTTGTAGTTCGTGGCGGTGGCCGCGTACCCGTCCGCGAACCCAGGGTGGCAGAGCGGGTACTCGACTCCGCCTACGGTGATCGAGGCCCACTGTGAGCCGGAGCTCTTAGATCCCCACGTCCCGGCGTCCTTGGTGATCCTGTACCCCCAATAGAAGTAGTGCGATAGGTTTGCCCCGTACGCGATCTGGAGATTGCCTGCCGTGCCGGTGAACTGGAACACCAGGACGACCAGATCCCCCTTGGTCGCCCCGAACGCGGTGAAGGCTTCCGAGTACTCCGTCGCAGACGTGACTGCGGCGCGGGTGGTGGTCGCGTTGGCATGGTACAGAGTCCCGGTTGGCTGCCCCGTACCGCTGTCCACGGTTTCTATCCGGATATCAACCGACTGCGACGTGGTGACCGTCCCGGTTCTCCAGCCCACGCCAGTGACGTCGCCCGTGGCGGGCATGTGAAACACCATCGCACACACGTCATTCGCCGCGACCGCGTTCAGGACGCAGGTGGTGAGCGTGGAGTTCTGCCCGTAGATGGTGGGATAGCTCAGGTAGGCGCGGGAAATCTCCTGCAACTGGCCCAGCAGCGGCCCGGCCAGAAGGAATGCGGTTATGCCCGCAGGCAGTCGGGTCAGGATTCGCCTCATTGCGTCCTCCGTACTGTGAAGCGCAGCCAGATCAGTTCCGCGGTTGCCGCCAGGGTGTCCCCGGCGTCCGTGGCGTCGCGGAAGAACTTGAACAGCAGCTCCTCTCCTGCCGCGCAGCCGGGGACGGCCAGCCCCGTTAATGGCGTCACATCATTCCACTGTAGCGCAGTCGCCTTCGCGGTGTCGGCCGTGAACTTCTGGACCGCGTTCCACGCCGGATCCCCGGTCTCGCCGTCGGCCACGCAGGCGGTCTGGATCTGCCACACCACGGCACCACTGGTGGCCGTGGTGCGCCAGCGCGCGTCCACGTCGATAGCGCCCGTCCAGTCGGGCGGCAGTGGGAAGTGGTATTGCACCGGCTGGGCCGCTCCGGCGCCGTTCTCGGCGAACGCCAGCGTGCCGTATGTGGTGTTCGTTCCGCTGACGCATTGCGCGGAGGGGTAGTTGCTTGAGGGCAGCGCGAACCCGGTCGTGGCGGCGCCCATCTGGCAGTTGGCCGCCGGGAAGCTCAGGTAGTCGGTACGGATGCCCGCGCCCGCACTGCTGATGCAGTCGGTCCAGGCCCCGTTCTGGTAGCAGCGGAACTTGTGGGTCGAGGAATTGTAGTACGTGTCTCCGTCAGCGGGCGAGGAAGGATCTGAGGTGGCGCTGCCCGCGTTCAGGCCCGCGCTGGCCGAAGTCGGGGAAAAGGTCTTTTTGCCGGCGAACGTCTGGGCCGTGGTGGAAACCACGCCCCGGGCGCTGGCCCCGGCCTCGGGCAAGTTGAAGGTGTGCGTATCGCCGGCGCTGGCGATGCTGAAGTTCGTCCCGGAAGCGCCGGTGACGAAGGTCTGGGCAGTCCCGGTCTGGCTGTTTAGCGACGTGATCCCGCCCCCACCGCCGCCCCCGCCCACGGTGTCGGCCCGCACCCAGGAGGCCAAGGCCGTGTTGTAGGCCAGCAGCAGCGACCCGCGGGGGACGATGGTGACGTTGCTGCCACCCAGCCGCAGGTTGGAGTTGGCCAGGAAGCTTTCGTCCTGAAGGGTCACGGAGTAGCTGGCGC
>Ga0315274_10011657_pt1 | contig 12592 bp, 10 predicted proteins | sample YL17G02_20_MG_FD_203700 | JGI IMG/M metagenome (GOLD analysis project Ga0315274, IMG submission 203700) | Sediment microbial communities from Yellowstone Lake, YNP, Wyoming, USA - YL17G02_20 | ecosystem: Environmental > Aquatic > Freshwater > Lake > Sediment | place: USA: Wyoming | collected... | reverse complement strand
ACGGGAGGATAGGGCCACGCGGGGACGCGACCCGAGCGCCCAGTGGGGGCTAAGGCAGGGGGCTGGATCTCCGTCCGGCCCCTTCGCTTTTCCCCATCCTGCCTTTTGCCTTAAAGCGATAAATCCAACTGTCTCAATGCCACAGGACCTGCTTATGCCACGATTCTTTCATGGAACTTTTGACACTACCCTTGATTCTGAACAGCCCCGGGCAGGGTGAACAGGAAGCAGGCCCCTTGACCCAAGCCTTTCGATTCCAGCCAGATGGTTCCCCGGTAAAGCTCCACGATCCGCTTGATGAGTGCCAGGCCAAGGCCCGCGCCCGCACTCTTCGCGCCGATTTTTACGAACAAATCGAACACCTTCGCCTGATGGCGCGGATCAATTCCTGTGCCGTTATCGCGCACAAAAAAGATCGTGTCCCCGCCTCGCCGTTCCGCGCCGATCTCGATGCGCGGCGACGCCTGATCCCCCATGAACTTGACCGCGTTCTCCACTAAGTTCTGCCAGATTTCCACCAGGCGGGGGCGGTCGCCATAGAGCGTGATGGGTGCATCATTAACCTGCACCTTCACCCCCCGCTCCGCAATGGGTCCGGCCACAACATTCAGGGCCTCTTCAACCAGTTCCCGGAACGTGACCCGCACCGGTGTATTGGCTATATGACCGATGCGCAACACCTTCAGCAGCTCATCGAGCGACCGCCCCATCTTGTCGGCTGCGGTGCGCATGTAGAACATGTCCTTCTCGATCCGCCCGGTATCGGAACGTAGCAGGTCTTGTTCCAGGTATCCCAGAAAGGTCTTGACCGTCACCAGCGGGCTCTTGAGGTCGTGCGAGATCGCATAGGTGAAGCGTTCCAGCGCGGCGCTCTTCTCCTGCAATTCGCGCTCCGCCTGCTTGCGCTCGGTGATGTCCCGGAAGAAGCCCACGTTGCACACCCTGCCTCCAAGAGTGATGCTGAACGTGTTGATATCCGCATGGAGAATTGTGCCATCTTTCCTGAGACAAGGAATGTTCAGTGCCAGAGTCTTGTCTCCGCGGGCCTGGGCTTCGAACTCGGCCACGACGCTCTGCAAAGCCTCTTTCGGATGAATGTCCGCCACGCCCATGGTTCTCAATTCTTCCTCGGTATATCCGAGCATTCGACATAGGGCGGGATTCACGTACTTGAAAACCTTGGTTTCGATGTCGGCAATCAATATGCCATCGGCGCTTGCCTCAAAAACCATGCGATATCTTGCCTCCGACTCCCGCAACGCCTCTTCCGCCCGCACCCGCTGGATGCCCGTGCCCAGTTGCATCGCTGCCCCTTCCAGCACCTCCACCATCTCCAGGGGGACCATGTTCTCCTGATAATCGGCCACGTGGATCAAGCCAAGGATGTTGTCCCCTAAGCGGATCGGAACCAGCGCTACGGATTCGTATCCGAACTGGTTGCACACGTTGCGGGTCTGTCCCTTCTCCTCTTCCGAAACCGTGGCCAGAAAGCGCGTGGTCCCATTCATGTAGAAAGAGCCGCCTTCCGTGTAGAACGAGAGCTTCGGATTAGTCGTCCCCTTGATGACATTGATACACATGCATTGGTCTGACCTGATCGAAAGAGGGCTTTCTGATTCGTAGAATCTCTGGCTGAAACCCTCATGGGCTTGGTAGCGGATGCTGCCTTCCGCATCCAACATGCGCAGTCCTACAGCAGCGCAGCCGGTGAAGTTCCGGACTTCGGCCACAAATTCTTTGAGCAGGGGGATCATCTCCGTGCTCCGGTTCGCGATCTCGAGAAAGCGATGGGAGACCCGCAGCACTTCCTCCGCCCGCTTGCGCTCAGTGAGGTCGCGGCCGTAAACATTGACATAGCCTGCGCTCACCATAGGAGCCAGAATGCAAGAGAAGACCTGTTGGCCGCACCTAACCTCAATTTCCTTTCTCTGGCCAGATTTGGACACCTCCGCAGTCTGCATGCGCCAGTCGTCAGGCACGACCTGGCCGATCTGGGTATTCCACGCGGCTAACAGCGGCTCACTTGCATCATTGGCATAGAGAATGACGCCTTCCGGTGCGATTCTCAAGACCGGATTCGGGTTTTCAGCCGGGAATCTGGACAGGATTTGGATTCGTTCTTCCGCCTGCTTGCGCTCGGTGATGTCTTGGGAGACTATGATCGCTCCTTTCGGGAAAGGCGCGATCGTTATCGCTAGCAACCTCTGTTGATACTTCAGTTCGGGAAATTCCTTCGAGCGCCCCGATCGGATACATTCCATCAATTCGCCATACATGTCGCGCTCATGGTTGCCGGCGTAGTCCTTATACATCACATCTCCGATATTCGGCAGCCTCTGACCCGAGTTGATTTTAGCCCGGTTGGACATGGTCACTTTTCCTTCACGATCCACGACTACAGTTACGACAGGATTGTACTCAAATAAGGCTCTACTAAACTCTTCCTTGTCGCGCAGGGCCTCCTCCGCTCGCTTGCGCTCGGTGATGTCGCGGTCGCGTCCTTGAATGCCGATTTGCTGTCCTTGCTCATCGCAAAGAGCACCCCACGAGCTCAGGCACCATTTCACCTGACCACTTTTGGTGACGATGCGGAATTCTTGATTGCTAAAAGCTTGTCCCTGGAACAAACTGTCCCACAGCTTCATCATTCGCGCTTCATCTTCAGGATACAGCCAGTTGATAAAACGCCTCTCGCGCAGCTCGTCTACTGTGTAGCCAGTCAGTTGTTCCACAGCGGGGTTCACATAGAGCAGGCGGCGTTCGATGTCATAGGCATAAACCACATCGTCTGCGTTCTCGGTAATCAACCTCAGCTTGCGCTCTGATTCGTGCAAGGCTGCTTCCGCCCGCTTGCGCTCGGCGATGTCGCGGTGAAAGCATTGAACGAGAGATGTTCCGCCGGAAGAGATCAGGCTGGCCGACACCTCGAGCGGGAAAACATGACCGTCCTTGTGATAGTGTTCCACCTCGAAGGTCAGGGGTTCCCCAGCCCGAAGGCGGGCCATCCGTTCGGGAACCCGTTGGAAGGTTTCAGGCGTATCCAAATCCTTCAAGCTCATGTGCTGCATTTCTTCCGCGCTGTAACCGTGCATCCGGGCGAACGCTTCGTTGACCGCAACCAGGTTGCCGTCGAGGGACGAAACAAATATCCCGTCATTCGCCCGGTCAAACAGGACTCGGTAGTGTTCCTCGCTCTCCCGCACCGCCTCCTCCGCTCGCTTGCGCTTGGCGCTTTGAATAGCCTCCCACTTGCCTTGTCGCCTAATCAGGGCAAGTTCATGGTTGCTGACCACATCAATGACTTCGGAGGCTCCACACTTATCCAGAGAATAGGTGCAAAGGACGAGCATCCGATACTGGCCGATGACACGGTCTATCCGGGCTTCATAAGCGGTGAATCCTCTCCAATCTTCTTTCTCAAGCCAACACGTGTTTCCGGTGAGGCGGAGCCCATCAAATCCTCTGTTCGCAGCCTGGTTCTCTTTTTCGACCCAGCCCTGCAACACCTTGTCGGCGTCGAACTTTCCCGATTTGGTGTACCACTGGCTGTAGTCCAGAATCTCGATCTGACCCTTTTCAATGTAGTCGTCAAGATTCTTCACTACCCTCTTTAACGAACTCTTCGCATCCTCAACCGATAAAGGTTCCGACGTAACCCACATGCAGAATTCATTGTTCTCCAGTCCCGCTTTGAAATAAGGGACAAGAATATCGGTCAAGTCCTCTTTGGTCTGGTAGAAAAGGCAGAAGTGCGAGCCCCAGGGGACATCGCCTATGGTCTCGATTGCCGTTTTTCGTTTTGTCTTTTCCATCCTACGTTGCTCCCGATTCTCGACAGTCGGTGATCTGTCCTGTCGGATTCTCTCTTCCCATTCGGCATTCGGGTCCGACCCGACCCGTCTTTGCACTGCCCAAGCCATTTCACTGGATGTCAGGCAAAGCTCGCCTTCGGCCGGAGCCAAAGATGACGACTGGAACATGGGAAGAGACAGCGGGACCAAGGTCTCGCACACGCCCGAACCTGTGGCGATGACATCGCGCTCTTTGACCCGTTTGGCCCCACACCGTCTTTACGTTGAACAGGGGATCGGGGTCAATGGAAAAAACCTTCCAACGTGCCGAGGGTTGGCCTATGCGCGGAACGGCGGGGTCTCGGTGCGTAAGCTCTTTGTTTTGAGTGGTGGGCGATCGCGGGATTGAACCGCGGACCTCCGCCATGTCAAGGCGGCACTCTAGCCAGCTGAGCTAATCGCCCACCGAAGTTGGGAAACTCATCCCACCAGGTCGCGGCGAATTCAAGCGCAAAATCGTCGGGGTGGTTTTTTTCCTGCCTTCTCGGCGCTTGACAGCGACTTTCGGGGCGTGGAAAAGAGCCATCGAAGCGGCGGGCGGGGCGACAGTCCGCGCGCGCCGCATGGTTCCCTGAGTCTCAACGAAAGGAGCAGCATCATGAGCACGACCCGGAGAGAGTTTTTTGCATACGGCGGAGCGGCGGCGCTCGGTTCGGCGGTGGCGGGCGGCCTGGCCGTCAGTGTGGCGCCGACGATCGCGTTGGCCGCCGAACCGCTCAAGCGACTGAAGATTCGCGTCGGCGGAAGGACGGGCGCGCTTCGCAGCAGCATCGCCTCGCTGGCCGAAGCCAAACGCTGCGGTCTCGATGGGATCGAGATCGAGGCCGGCGGAGCGACCGAGCAACTCGAATGCAGCGACGCCGAGACGCAGAAGAGCTTTCTGGCCGAGATCGAGAAGACCGGCGTGGTCATGTCCTCGATTTGCATGGGCCTGTTGAACAGCTATCCGGTGTTCGCCGACCCGCGCGCCAAGAGCTGGCTCGACCAGACGATTGACGCGACGGCGGCTCTGGGCGCCAAGTCCATCCTCGTGGCCTTCTTCGGCAAGGGCGGTCTGAAGGGCAACGCCGAGGGCAAGGCCAAGACGGTCGAGGTCGTCAAGAGCGTCGCCGAACACGCCGAGAAGAAAGGCGTCTTCCTGGGCCTCGAGAACCAGCTCAGCGCCGAAGAGAACATCGAGATGGTCGAGAAGATTGGCTCGCCTTTCGTTCGCGTCTATTACGACATCGGCAACTCGAACGGCCAGGGCTATGACGTGCCCAAGGAAATTCGCACGCTGGGGACGAAGTACATTTGCGAGATTCACTTCAAGGACGGTTCGGCGCTGCTCGGCAAGGGCAAACTGGACATGGGCGCCGTCGGCCAGGCCGTGCGCGAGATCGGTTACGAGGGCTGGATCGTTCTCGAAACGAGCTCGCCGCTGGGACGCGAGAACAGCTGGGCCTACAACGCCGGCTTCGTGCGCGGGCTGCTGTGCGCGTGAGACACCCGTCCGTGTGGGTTTGGCGGTATTGACTGGTAGGGAAACGCGAGACCCCTTGACACTCTCTCGGTGCCAAGGGAGGGTCTTTGTGTTGGAACGACCTTTGTGAGGCACGAATAGAACGAGACTCCAGACCAGAGGGGGCACAATGGCCTGGATTGAGCAGACCAAGAAGGGATCGCGGAAGAGCGGTGGACCCCAGTACTACCTACAGGGATTGGGCGAAGCGGCAAAAGCGATTCTTGAGCGGCGTGGTCAAGTTAACGTAGCCCTATGGACACCTTACGGGCCTGTCTGTGAGGGTTTGGTAGCGGTGTCGCGGCAAGTTGGGTCTGTCGGCCATGACCGTGTTCAAAACCCAAGCAGAAGCGGATCTATTGCCGACCGAATAGCCTATTGGTTTGGATTGCGTTCCGCCAACTTGGAGCGAGTTGAGGTGGACGACTTCTGTTTGGGGCATGGAAACCAGTTATTCCTGCACTTGCGACCGCGTTCCGCCAAAGCGTTTGGGGGACGGCAGCAGAAACTGGTGCAAGATGATCATCCCCTGACAATTGTGCGGGGGCATTTGTCGAGGCCACTTCACGCGCAAATCGAGCATCTCAAGAGGCAGAGTCGAGCGGAGTTGACTTGGATTCGCGTGCAGATCTGCCGCGTGATCAAAGAACACTCAGCAGGAACACCTCATCTCGATGAACGGGACATTCTTCGGACGGCCGGAGCACTCGAAAAACTAGGGATGACAATAGGTCCCTATATCGGGAAAGGTCTGGACTGCCCGAAAGCGATGTTTGCTTTCGTTGGTTACCCCCCTTACTGCTGTCCTGTTGAGCTTGAATCTGTTTCCCGTGGTTTTCTTGCACACCACCACGCCAAAGACCGCAACACACGACTGGTTGTGCTCTGCGCCGTCCACGATGCTCCAGAGGTTGTGACTCAATTGCATGACGTCATGGAATTGGCCGAGATGTGCCGTGTCTTGGAGCAAGAAACGTGAACTACGCCCGATTAGGTCCGGTAACAGACAGCTATAGACCCACCAAGCAAAGTGCCAAGCGGCATTATGGAAGCCACCCCTATTTCACCAAACGCGCCTGGAATGTGGTTCAGGAGTATATCAAGCATTTCACCCAGCCGGGCGACGTTGTTTTGGACCCCTTCGGCGGTTCCGGGGTTACAGCTGTTGAGTCACTTGTCCTTCGCCGAAAGGCGATTTACTGCGATATTTCCGAATGGGCGTGTTTTCTGGCGCGCCAGACGGCAGTTGCGCCCGTTAGCCTGGCCGGACTTGATAACGCTTTTGCGCGAGTCACCGAAAGAGCGCGGGACTACATTTGCAGTCTTTATGCCTTACCAGATGCGCGCATCAGTGCGATGAGGCACAGATACTGGTTTCCACGAAATGTCCGGCTTCCGACAAATGCCGATGTCAAGCTGGTTGAGGATCTCTTCACCAAAAGAATGCTGCTTGGATTGTCGGCTCTCCTTCATGCCATTCGGCAAGAAAACGATGACGTCGTTCGGAATCTCATGCTTGTGGCCTTTTCCGCGACGCTGGCTAAAGTAAACAAGACCTTTCTCTCGGCGCACAACCGCAAGGAAAGTCGGGGCGGCAGCTCCATATTCAGCATCTATCGTTACAAGGTTGCCGGCCGCCCTGTCGAATTGAATGTTTGGGAGCAGTTTGAACTGCGCATGCGGCGCTTACGCGCCGCGAAGGCGGAGACCAACGAATTGATCGGTGACTTCTTCCGTGAACCTGCCACGGTGCAGTTTATCAAAGGTTCCGCTACACGTTTGTCAGATTACGTTGCTCCTGAGAGCGTTGACTACGTTTACACGGATCCACCCTATGGAGGACACATTGCTTATCTCGATCTTTCCTGCATGTGGAATGCGTGGCTGGGCTTCAGCGTCAGCGATGAGGACCGTCGCGAGGAAGTGGTTGTGGGCGGGGAGAACAGGAAAACAGAGCATGCTTACGGAGAGCTGCTGCAAAAGAGTCTTCGTGAAATAGGTGAAGTGCTTCGCCCCGAGCGCTGGCTGAGTCTGGTTTTTGCCCATTGGGATCCGACGTATTGGCGCTTGATTGTCGAGACGTGCCGGGAAGCAGGGTTAGATTATGTGAATATGGTTGCTCAGCCCGTTGGCACAGTCTGGTCTATGCACAAGAAAAAGAATCCGCTCCGGGTGATTTCTGGTGAATGGGTTCTTAACTTCCGGAAGGTGGGGTGTGCGCATGTACGCAAATTCCACAAGAAGGCAAATCTCGAAGAAACTGTCCGGGATGAAGCGGAATCCTGCATTGTGCGAAACGCCGGGGCTAGCACCGAAATGCTCTATACCGCTTTGCTTCCGCGCCTCTTGGAATCTGGTTTGCTGGGCGGCGGAAACCAAAAACCTCGGGACCTTCGGGCTCTGCTCGAAGAGCTTTTCGTCTTTGTTCCCTCGCATCAACGATGGCATCTGAGACCCAACGTGATCCCGAATCCGCGTCTGCCGCTCCAGATTCGTGTTCGTTACTGTGTGGCCAGCCTGCTCTATGGTCGGGATTGGAGGTCTCGACGGCTGACACTTTCTGGCATCCAAGAAATCGTGCGCGACCGCTTGGGAAACGGGGCCGCCGTCTCGCAGGAGATGCTGCGCAGCTGCGTGAGAGAATTCGCCCACTCGTGCGATGACGTTCATTGGAATGTGCCTGCGAACGGCACTCAACTTGACTTACTTGTGGGATCGTCTGTTTCATGAGGCGAACCAGTTTTCTTCATTCCTACTACGAACGCGGGAACTGCGCCGTGACGCGGGTGCGGAGGCCGCCGCGAGGCGTGAAATCGCCGGTCACGGTCATGCGCCGGGGCAGGCAACAAGTCACGAGGTCGTCGAGCACGCGGTTGACCAGGTGTTCGTAGAATATGCCGACGCTGCGATAGCTCAGCAGGTAGTACTTGAGCGACCGAAGCTCGATGCACTTGAGGTCGGGAACATAGACAATCGTCAAGCGACCGAAATCGGGCAAGCCGGAGTAGGGGCAGACCGAGGTGAACTCGTCGGTCGTGATTTCGATCTCGGCGTCCTTGCCGGCGTATTCATAGTCAAAGGTTTCGAGCGCCTTGGCGTCAATTTTCTCCGGGCCGTCGAAGGGCATCTTTTTGTCAAGCGGTTCGAACATAGATTCTCTCCTGGTCAATGATTCTACCACACGTGCTCATCTTCTCATTCCGCACTCCGCCTTCCGCATTCGGTGCCTCTTCGCCGCGATAGATGCAGGCCGCATCGGCCGATTCGCGAACCACGACCACGGTGAGGTCGGGCGCGTCGGCCCGCAGCGCGCCCCAAATCCAAACGGCCAGATTCTCGGACGTTGGATTCTCAAGACCTTCGATCTCGTTGAGACAGTGATGATCGAGCCGCTCGTGAATTGGCCGCAGGAGCGGTTCGAGCCGGTTGAGGTCACCCGCGCCCGCCTCAATGCGAAAGCTGTGGCCATGGAGCCGACGGCATTTGTGGCCCGCGGGCGCGCGCGCCAGATGGTGGGCCGATTCGAGCGTGAAGGTGACGCGCTCGGGCAAGGCGAGCCGGGGGTCAGGCCCCAGTCGGCGCGGGGTAAAACGCCCCTCGCCGAGGACTCGCACGATCACGCGCTCGAGCATCGGCAACCGGGACTTCAGGCGGTCGAAAATCCACTGCTCAATCGCTTCGAGCGTCGGCGTTTCGAGGCCTTCGATCTCATTGAGACAGGAATGATCGAGCCGCTCGGCGAGCGGGGCGAAGGCGGCGCGGATGTCGCCGAAATCCACGAGCCAGCCACGTTCGGCGTCCACTGGGCCGGCCAGCACCAGTTCGACGCGAAAGTTGTGGCCGTGCAACCGTCGCCCCTTCTCGTGAGGCGACGTCGGCAGCCGGAGCGCGGCGCTGAAGGTCATCGTTCGGAAAAGCTGGAGTTGCACAATTCAACATCCTGATAACGGAGATTTAGAAGAAGCCTCTCGAATGTCCTTCATCGGATGAATTCCACTGGACAGATCCCTCTTTCTGCAATCGCGTCGAATTCGTGATGATCCGATGTCAATATCACACCTCGTTCGCGGCTTGCCAGCGCAAGCGCAAAACAATCCGCAAGCGAGACTCTTCTCGAAGTCGCCTTGTACCTTCCGGCCTCCTGCCAAAACGCAAGGTCCATGTCCTCTCTGAATACGAGGCCTGCGGACTGTAGTTCAGCCATTGCAGCTCGCGCGCTCCTCGCATCGCCAGCGCGCAGAAATTCGTAGTAAACCTCGCACAGGTTTACTGCATGCACCATGCACAAATGGTCGCTTTCAATTAGAAAAGACTCCACCACCTCGGCGCCAGGCTCATCGCGGAGGTAGGCGATCAGAGCGCATGCATCGAGAATGTAAATCATCTTTTCTCCATCTCTTCTTGGATTTCTTTTTGCTTGCGTCGTGCGAAGTCCTCGCTGCTCGTAGCGATGAACGCATATTTGCCTCTCAACGCACGAACACGCGCCCGGCGACCTGCCAGCTCGGTGCGATCGCTTCCGGTCAAATGCGAAGACCGGGTGTTCATTGCTCTCTTGGCCATTTTCGATCTCCTTGCTTGCTGATGCAGTACCCGTCAGCCTTTTTCTGAATCATCCACAGAGGTGGCAACGTGTTCCACACAATTATGCCGTTGATCTCAAGGTCACCTTGTCCTGTCGCGTCCCACATATTCAACCGTATCCTCCACGCCGGCCTCGCGAAAGCCCCGGAGGCGAAGCCGGCAGGCGTCGCATTCGCCGCAGGCGCGCCCGCGCTCGTCGGGAGCGTAGCACGAATGGGTCAGCGAAAAGTCCACGCCCAACTCCAGCCCTTTGCGAATGATTGCGCTCTTGCTCATCCCAATGACCGGGGTCTGGATGCGAAGCGCCGCCCCGCCCTCGACTCCCGTGCGCGTGGCCAGCCGCGCCGCCCGCTCGAACGCTTCGATGAACTCGGACCGGCAGTCGGGATAGCCGCTGTAGTCCACCGCCGTCACGCCGATGAAGACGTCGTTGGCGCCAACGATCTCGGCCCATGCCGTCGCAAACGCGAGAAAGATCAGGTTGCGCGCGGGAACATAGGTCGCCGGGATGCCCGATGCGATCTCGTCGGCCGTCCGCCGGCGCGGCACCTCTCCTTCGCCGACCAGCGCCGAGCCGCCAAACCCGCCCGCCGCCGTGAGATCAATCCGCGCAATCTGGTGGCGAACTGCCCCCAAAGCCGCCGCCGCCCGGCGCGCCGCTTCAATCTCCCACCGATGGCGCTGGCCGTAGTCGAACGTCAGCGCATAAACTTCGAAGCCCATCTCACGCGCGATGGCCATCGTCGTCGTCGAGTCAACGCCCCCGCTGCAAAGCACCACGGCGCGCGCCGCCATCTTCCGGCTCCTTTCAGACTCCCTTCGCTTCCGGTCCCCAGATGTGTTTGTGCAACTGAATCTGGAGCCGGACGCGCAGGCGGTCGGCCAAAATCCACTCCGCCAATTGGCGCGGTTCGAGATGCCCGAACGCGGGCGAGAACAGCACTTCGCACCGCTCGGCCAGCCCGCGCTCGCGAACCACGTCGCGCGCCCATTCGTAGTCGCCGCGATCGCCGATGACGAACTTCACTTCGTCCAGCGACGACAGCCGGTCGAGGTTCGCGAAGTCATTGCGCGCGCATTCGCCGCTCGACGGGCACTTGAGATCCATGATCTTGACGACCTGGAGCGGCAGGACGTCTATGGGATAGCTGCCGCTCGTTTCGATCAGCACCTGAAAGCCGCGCTCGACCAGACACAACGCGAGACCGGCGCAGGCCGGCTGGGCCAGCGGTTCGCCGCCAGTGATCTCGACGAGTTCGCAATCCAGCGCTTCGACTTTGCTCACGATCTGCGCAATCGTCATGGCCGCGCCGGCGTCGAACGACCGCGCCTGGGGCGTATCGCAATAGCGGCACGACTGCGCACAGCCCGCCAGCCGCACCAGAACGCACGGCAGGCCGACGTAGGACGACTCGCCCTGGATCGTCCGGCAGATTTCGTGGACGACCAGCGTTTTCTCCAGCGGATCATCGGCCACAGCGATTCGCCTCCAACCTGTCCCCTCTCCGAAAAAGAGCATCGCCAATTGGGTTCGAAATGACAACAGTCTTTCGCGTGTAGCGGCGCCGAATGCCGCACCCCTGCAGCGGCCGCTTTTTCCGCTTGATAGGCACGAATCCACAACCCACTATCCCGCCGACCGGCCTCGGCTGGCCGGTTCGATCCTTTGCAGGCCATGGCATCGCGACCATCCGAACGAGGGCTTCCGTGGGATACTTCCAGCCCATTCTCGGCATCCTCTTCATGATCGGCTTGTGCCTCGTTCTTTCGCGCAACCGCCGCGAGGCCGTGCGCCAATGGCGAGTGATCGTCTGGGGAATCGGCCTGCAGTTCGCTTTCGCTCTGATCGTCCTGAAAAGCCCGGTCGGTAAGCCGTTCTTCGACGTCATCAACAATGCCTTTCTGGCTCTGCTGGGTTTTGCCGGCGAGGGCGCCAAGTTTGCTTTCGGCGACTTGGCCGAGACCGCCCGCAAGCCGCTCATTCTGACGTTCGCGGTTCTGACCTCGATCATTTTCTTCGCCACCCTCATGGCCGTCCTCTATCACCTGCGGATCATGCAGGCCATCGTCAAGGCGTCGGCGTGGATCATGGCCCGCACTATGGGAACGAGCGGCGCCGAATCGCTCTCGTCGGCCGCCAACGTGTTCGTCGGGATGACCGAAGCGCCGCTCATGATCCGGCCTTTTCTGCCCAACATGACGCGGTCGGAACTGATGGCGATCATGACGGGTGGATTCGCCAACATCGCCGGCGGCGTGATGGGCGCTTACGTCGGCTTTCTCCATGACGAAATCCCCAACATCGCGGGCCACCTGATGGCCGCCTCGATCATGACCGCGCCGGGCAGTCTGCTTTTCGCCAAATTGCTCTATCCCGAAACCGAGGCCTCCGAGACGGCCGGAACGGTTCGCGTGAAGATGGACTCGCCTTATGACAACGTTGTGGACGCGGCGGCGGGCGGCGCATCCGAGGGGATGGCGCTGACGATCAACGTCGTCGCGATGCTGATCGCCTTCATCGGCCTGGTGGCTATGGTCAATGGCATGCTCGTTTGGGTCGGCACGAAGCTGGGCGCGGCGGCCCCGCCGACCATCCAAAAAATCTTCGGCTATGGGTTTTCGCCGCTGGCCTGGCTGATGGGAGTGCCGGCGGGCG
>Ga0315274_10011656_pt1 | contig 12593 bp, 19 predicted proteins | sample YL17G02_20_MG_FD_203700 | JGI IMG/M metagenome (GOLD analysis project Ga0315274, IMG submission 203700) | Sediment microbial communities from Yellowstone Lake, YNP, Wyoming, USA - YL17G02_20 | ecosystem: Environmental > Aquatic > Freshwater > Lake > Sediment | place: USA: Wyoming | collected... | reverse complement strand
ACCAGGAAGCCGTTGAAACTGAAGAGCGGAGCAACGTTGCCAAAATGTCAGATAAATATTCGCTTTGAAGACGACGGTTCAGAACTGACAAGTCACAGGTCAGATACAGTTTACAATACTTTCCGCAGGAGTCACGGAGATCTGTCAGGCGTCGTGCCGGATAATCTGTTTCTTTCGAAGTGCTTTGAAGCAGTTAAGTCAGCATGATTGAAATCTCCCATCGCGTCCCATCCTAGAGTTTTAACCTTTTCATACGCATCTAAAACATGACAATCTTTCATCTGACGCTTGTCCGCACACTGCAGGGAAGGAGAACTGATATATTTTACAGTAATAAATCTACGGTTTACATAAAATGCATTACCACCTCCTTCATCGACGAAGACAAAAAAAAGTATATACGCAGAACATATCTTTCTGGAATGCTGGGTGATCGTATTGTGGAACTGTACGAAGCAGAACCAGACGTCGCCAAAGACGAGATACACCTTACAGATGCTGAAATCGAGGAGTTCTTTCAAAACAAACGCCTGCAACGCGAAAAACAAATAACAGAGAGTAAATTATGCGATAGAGTTTTCGGCAGATACATGAAACCGGATGAAAACGACTTTTTCGAGGTTGTTGTGGCGTGATAATACTTCTTATATTTTTCCAGGTTCATTAAATCTATGAAGCCAATAAGACTCGCTATATTGGGCGCTACGGGAATGGCTGGGAGAGAAGCAGTTCTTCATCAATATTGTTTTGATCAAAAAGGCGGCCAATATGCTATTCTGCCTTGTGTTACAGGAAGCGATGCGAATGTTGGCAAAAAATACGGTGCAGTCTTCAGAGAAAAAGAACAGGCTCTGGCAAGAAATCTTCCATTTTGGACGTCACGAGACTGTCCAGTACAATATGGAGATATGACGGTGGACCCTGCCGATCCTGATGTTATAGCGAAAAAGGCCGATTTTGTTATATCGGCACTGGATTCTGGAGTGGCAAAGGTATTGGAACCGGAATTGACACAACGAGGAGTGCATGTTTTCTCGAATGATTCATCATATAGATGGGCCAAAGACATACCACTCCTGGTTCCTGAAGTAAATTATCATACAGCACTACCAATGATCAGGGCACAAAAAACAGAAGGAAAGCACGTCTGTAACACAAATTGCACAATTAAGGGGTATGTAGCACTTCTAGACGCGCTGATGAGATTATCAGAAATTAAGGAAGTTACTGTAGTAACGCAGCAATCTGTTTCAGGGAAGGGAGATAAAATAGCAGACCCCGAATATACAAATAGAATACTTGGAAATGTGATAGATGACTGGTCAGATGATAGTGGACATAATGCAGAGGAATGGAAATCTAGTTGCGAACCTCTTAGAATATTTGGATATGCTGATACGAAAGAAGACGCTGAGCGTATACGACGCAAATGGATAACAGGAGAAGACCCAGGCAATGCTTTTCCTATACACTCGCACACAACAAGAGTGCCTGTTCAATTCGGTCATCTTGAAAACATAACAATAGAATTCGGAGAGAGTGTCTCAATCTACAATCTGAAGAAGTATCTTTCAGAATATGAGGCACCTGCTAGAGCATGGACATTGCCAACAACATACAAAAAAATGTTTGTCATTCTTGATAGTATGCCTGAACCGAAAAGAGATGTCTATGCAGGATGTGGCATGGCAATAGTTCTTGGTGATTTCAAGCAATTTTCTCCAAATAAAGTATCTCTTTGGTCCCTGACCCACAATCTTAGAACAGGAGCAACCTGGGCCGGAAGACAAGGTCTTGAATTATATCTGCAGGAATTCGAAAATTTTAAGTTCTGATTTATTCCTTATGCAATAGAATACGTCATAACGTATTCTGTGCACAGAAGAACTCTGTCAAGAGTTCTTCTTGTGGATCCCTATAACATCCAGCTCCTTGCAGACGCATTTGTTATCCAGAATCTCTGATACGCTGGGCCGAGTCCTGCCCGCGTCGCCTGATATCAATTCCTTAATATACAAGCCTGCCTCGCCGCGAATGGTTAGTTGAAAGTGTTTTTTGTCTTTCAGTTTTGCGCTGATAGAAACAACTCGTCTTTTCCGGAATAGATCAGCCCGCCTGTGAAGAACACGCGTCGGTGTTTTTTGCCTTATAGTTTCTCCGGATAGTTTTTTCAACTTCTCCAGATCCTTCCTGGTTATCCCCTTTTCACATTCCACCATGGCCCGGTAACTTTTATCAAGTTTCGCTTCCTTGATCTTACGAACCTCTTGAATATTAGAACATCGCATCCCCTTGACGCGCACCTTTTTGGCATCGATTTTCTTGGCCAGCTTCTTGATATCAACATCCCGTTTCTTCGGTTCCAATATTTCGAGAACAAACGGCCTCCACGCAAGGCATCTCGCATCAATATCTTCCCTGCCAAGACCGTGAAGTTTGTGCCCTTTCCCATGCATAGCAGCCATGAACGGCTTCGCGATTATCTGCTCCACCGAGGTCTTGTACGCTCCTGTGGGCCACTTTGTCTGCGGAAGCCCCCGTACCAGTTTCTGATATTCGCCGTACATGAAAAGAGGGAATATCTTCACGGAAACGGATTTTTTGTCCAGATCGAACAGGAACGCAACGTCATGCCTTTTTGGATCGAACTTTTTGCCTTTATTATATTTTTCAACTGTCTTGCCCAGTTCTCTATTGAGCTCAGCCTTTATCGGTTCGCAATAATCAATCCCAACGCGCTCCCAAAGCTTTTCTTCGTTGGCAAGAAGCTCGTTTGAGAGCTTGGTGCCGACAACAAACGTTCTCCACTCGATGCTTTTTGTCGCCTTTGTTATCTTGTGCACCAGTTTGGGAATTTCATCGAATATATCGTGGCATATAGAACATCTTTTTTTGGCCGGAATCTCGTATTTCTGAGCCGTCAGCTTGTGAAAATGAATACCAGAAAAGTTCGATAGATCCAACTTTTTGTCTTCCTCGCCAAGATGCTCCTTGTCAATGCTGCTGGCCGCAAGCAGACGCATGGCTTCCCCTCTTTCAACATTCGTGAACCCGGACAGCAACTGACCAAACTGCCTCCCGAGGCAGTGGTCGCATACCGGATGCTCCAGAATCCTGCGTGACTTTTCTAAAATGTTCATGCAAATCAATTAGGAAGAATGAATGTAAATATAAGAATGGTAAAATTTAGTAAATTATGCGGCAATGCCAGCTTGATCAAACGGATGAGCAATATCGTTAATATCCGGTTTTATCAACCACGCCCCACCCGATGGTGTGTTATATGGTATCGCATATATGTGCTCCCAATAAGGAAGTATGCACGGAACGATGTCCGATCGTTGTACATATCCATGCTTCCACAATTTCTTTAGTTCTGTAGACGCAACATCTTCACACCCAGGATAATCGGCAGGATTCACAGCGTGCGTAAAATTATGAAACGGTGTACCTAAATGTTCTGTTGCCATAGTCTCCGATGAAAAACGAGGTCTGATCAGATTAAGTACCATATCTCTCACAGTACCTACTGCGTTTAGTCCCTGAACAATTAAAATCAAGCATGGGTCCCTTGTCATATAGCTGAAATCAAGATGCTGATCTCTGATTTGTTTTCCATAGAAATCGTCGAGAAATTCATCATTGAACATAATTTGCTTCTTTCCAGATACTACAAGACCTCTTTCACCGAAAAGTTGCAAGACGTCAGCCTCTTTTACTCTGAGACTGCATTCTGGTTTTAGGATAGCAACCGTATATTCAGAAAGACTTTTCATCCTTTCATTATATCGAGCTACCGCATCTTCTGGAGGATTGAGCTCTCGTGGCGTATCCTTCCCGTATTTTCCTGATATTATCAAAAACTCACCCTCAAAATTAACTCCAATTTTTCGTACGAGGCTCCTTTGTCTGGCACAGAAATCATCTCAGAAAATATTACTTCCCCTTCTTTTTACGAAGTCGAATCCCAAATTCCGTTGCAATGCGTTCGCTGCCCACGTAATCTGGTAAATTTTTTAGAATCGAAGCAGAGCTTTCTTGTGTGCTGGTATCTAATTTTCCACTCTCATATATCTCGATTGACTGACGTGCCAAGTCTCTTGCTCTTTTAGGATCTTCTGACTGTAGTGATAGTGCCAAACCGAAGCCGACTTCTGCTCTAACTTTTTCCACATAAGGATCGCTAGGCAAACCTGCCAGAATGCTGTACGCTTCCTCTAACCTTTGCCTTGTGCATCCGCAGGTATTCAATGCCATTACCACGACATCAGCTGATAATACTGGATACGGATTTTGTGAACTCATTCATTCTCCTCCTGTCAGATTAAGCCACAGAAAAGTTTATAAACCTTCCAGGCATTTACTACGTCCTGGAGACAGTACAATTTGAGGTCATTTATGAAGCAAAGAACCTTGATTATGATACGACCCGAAGGGATAGAATATCGTCGCAGAATGATTAAAATGTTCCATACCGTGGCCAATGTCGTGGCCTTTCAGCGATACGAGAATCTTCCAGAAGAAATAATTTCTGAATTTTATGCGGAACATAGAGGTAAAGATTTTTACCCAAGGCTTATTGACCATCATGCAGGCAGATCTGTAGAATTTTTAATTCTGGAGGCGAAAGATGATATCGAAGATATGTATTTAGAAATCGCCAAGATTGTTGGATATGCTGATCCAGCAAGAGCAGAACCTGGGACAATAAGAAGCTGGAGCGATGACTGTATTAAGACATCTAGTAATGAAAAAAGAATGGTAAGAAATCTTATTCATAGATCCGATTGTAAGGCATCCGCGATGAGAGAAGCTCAACTGGCTTTTGGAAAGAGTTTGTATGAAATATGAAATCGGGACCTAAAAGATGAGTATGCTAATTTTAATTTGCAAGCCTGGATATCGCTTGAACAACACCCACGGCATCTTGTGGCAAGAGATGACCGTTGCCGCCTCTGGCACGAACACAACAAACGCCCTTCTGTTCCAGTTCTTTGTGCGTTCCGTTGCCTTCTTCGCCATGAATATAAATCAACCGATCAAAACCGCAGCCATGAAGCTCCAGCGCAACTAACGTGTCATCAAGAGCCCTTTGAGCATCTGGAGACATGCTATTTATAATAATGGCGTGGTAATCAGGCGCTTTTTCCACGACCAATGTACCCATCCCAGGCTGTCCTGGAAAATCTCCGTATCTGTCTGCGTCCTTTATGTCCAATGCCATCTCCCCGGCAGCAGCACAAATTACGTCCCTGTTTTTATAGCCTCTGCGACCTGATGGATTCGGATCCCGATCATAACGCAATATTCTTATTCTGGTCACACATGTTCACCAACCTATCATATAAATTATTTTTTCTATGCAATGGCAATTTATTAAAGTCTTGTTCTCACCGATGCCCACTTGGACAATCGGACTTCTTGGCTTATGGTTTAAATAATCTCTTGGATTTTGAATGTTATGCCAGTCGAGACAATAAGTGAAAAACAATTAATAAAAGAGTTTTCTGCGCTCATCAAAGACATTCGGAAACATTTTGGGAAAATTTCCTTTTTCATCTTGGATAGAGAAGACGAATATCAGAATGCTTCGGTACACGATGCAGACACCGGCAGTATGATCGCTGATTTTATATTGAAATACAAGGGAAATACAGTAGTGTACAAAGCTGCAAAGATAGAACCTTCCAGATTTAAACCGAAAATTTTTCCAGGTTATGAAAGCAACATGCTATTACGATACGCAGCATGATTATTGTTTCAATAAAACTCCCCGGAGATAAACGGTATCAGCGCGTATGTCATTTCTCTCTGGACAGCGCTTGTCCTGTCGATCACTCCCTTTGTCAGGAATCCTACAGCGCCGTGCTTCTGTTTTGTATTGTGGTCGTTCTGGATCCCGTCCATGGCAGGACCGAGCTCCTTCCCGTTCTTTACTTCAGCTGCCACAACATGCGGAAGCGGGAATTTTCCGCCGCAGCCAAGTCCTTCTTTGTTGAATCTGTCCAGCGCAACAGCCCATCCCGTGCAATAAAGCCTGTCCTCAAACTCGACAACAGCTGCCTCGTGTCCTATTGCGATATCAACATCCGGGTCGTCTTCAAGAACGAACTTGGCGCGGTTTCTGCACCCCTGAACAGCCTCTTCGTCAGATCTCGGCTGTTCGCTGACACCGGATGGAGCATCAAAACTAACAACCTCTACATCAGGCCATATCTGCTTGACCACAGCCTGAACAGCAGCTATCTTCACTGGATTTTTGGAACCGATTCCGATTATCATGATTATCTCACTCCTTGAACACCTGCACTCTAAACCTAGAAAGTTCGGCTTTCTTATCTCTCCACACGCCCGGGCTCAAGCCTGCTTTCATGCATAAATTATCAAGAAATTCTACAGGATCCGGTAAATCTTCCCAAACCTGGGGCAGGAAAAGTCCGGACGCAGAACCATACTTCAAAATCAATCCATTCTCATTTGGCTTGATGACCTTGGGATATTCGGATGCATCTTTCACGACAATTTTTTCTGGTTCAGTGAGCACAGAGATCTCGACCTTCACATCAGCGAGCTCCTTCTCGTTCAGCTTCGGAAACCTCGGATCCTCGCATGCGCTTACAGCAGCTGACTGTATAGCCTTGATAAGCGGAAACACCGGATACGGCACGCCGATGCAGCCGCGAAGCTTGCCTTTTTTCGTCAGCGTGCAGAAAACCCCGCGCTTGATGTTAAACGAAACCGGATAACCGACAGGCGGAGTTATCTTCTCTCCTCGTGTAAAATCCTCAATGGTCTTCCGCGCCAACTTCAATAAATATTCACCGTCTGGTTTGGACAACATGCTATCCGTTTGTATCCAGTCAATTAAAGGATTTCTAAAGTGAGTTATAACCATGGAAAAAGGCTGGATACGAATTTGTCCTGCGTGCAAAAGCGACAGGGTTGAATTGAGACCATATATTGGGGTCATTTACGTGTGCGCGGCCTGTGGATTTCATGGTTCAATGTTTCCGGAGATAACAAAAGAAGAGCATGATGAGATGTTAACAAAATCATCAGCATCCAAGAAAACGTCTTCCTGATTTGCTATCATTGAAGAATCAAGCTATTCTACTCGGTTACTATTACAGTTCCGCGCATCGTAGTATGAATATTACAGTAATACTTGAAAGTTCCTGCAAGAGTAAACCTGTACCGGTATACGTCGCCGTTCACCATCGGATTTGAGGTGAGATCAGGCAGGTATGTTGCCGTGTTTTCATCAGAAACAATGAAATGTGGCACCGGATCGTCGTTTATCCACCGCACAGTCATGCCCTTCTTTATCGTAACAGTAGCTGGACTGAAAGCAGAATTCTGTATATTGACTGTGACCGTATCGTTCGATGCAGTCACCGTGGAACACTCCCCAGCATAGTTCACAGCAACGCCTGCAATCCTTGCAAAACAATCATTGGAATAGGTTCTTCCGTCCTGTCCGCATACCGGATCATATACTTGAATGCAGACCTCTCCGCCGGTAATGTTTCTGGAAACATCGCTCTGATTCACATATCCCTGGCCGCCGCCTGGCTGACCTGTACCTGTCTGCTGCGACTGACCAACGCATCCGCTGACCAGAATCGCTGCAACTAGAACAATCGTTATAACTGAAAAAGTGATTTTATTCATAAGAATACTTGTTTTTGCTGGTATAAATTGTTTTATGATCTCCTTCTTCGTCTTCTCGATATCGGGACGCGACCGATCTTTCCGCTGATTATTCCGCGCCTTATCCTGGAAATACCTCTCCTATGCGTTCTTGCATATCTCAAAACATCCCTCTCTATTCTTTGGCCCAGTCGTTTTTGCTGTCTCTCGAAATAGAATTCAGCTATGCTCGTTATTACGAATAGCGCTATTCCTATGCCTGTGAACGCAAAGAATACCGTGAATATCTTCCCGGCGTCTGTCACAGGAGCTATGTCGCCGTAACCAACGGTTGTCACAGTAACCCCAGTGAAATAGAACGAATCAGTATAATTCCATCCCTCGATATTGTGGTAAGCAACAGTGCCGATTACCATGATGATCGCGAGTGTCGTCAGCAACGCCATGATTTTTATTATTGCTCTCATGCGCAGAATGTACAAATCAACTTTTAAATATGAATATGCTGAGTAGAGTTATACTCATAGCGGAGTGGAGCAGCCTGGAGTGCTCGTCGAATTGATCTGTTTTGCAGGTCATTACGAATGGCCCATAGGTATGTTCTAGGACACCCGAAAGCCGATATACTATATCGATGCCGGGAAGGTCGTGTGGTTCAAAATAAAACCAGTTATCCTGGTTTTTTGGAATTCCCACCTCCGCTATCTCACTTTTTTCTATGAAAGAACGATTCAAACAAATTTCTATCCGCCCTCATGCACCATTCCGAGAAATCAATATAAAAAAGTCGTCGAGTGTTTTCATCATAGATCGTATTAGAGATACTATCATGATGAGGATAGAATCCCAACATTTTTACTCGTCGCATATCAGCTCCGTACTTTTTTCTTGTATGAGTCCATTCCGTCGGTGATAGAGAATGTATTGATTTGCCATGTAAACGCTCCATGCCAAGAATCCAACGACCGCGCAACTCAGGATTTGAAATACATCTAGATTTGTCAGCACCAATAAGAAAATACATGATTGGCACATTAAAACCGATGCGTCTAAGAGCATTGCCTACCATGAATTCATTTTCAGCCACGTCCTTAACACTATGAAATTTCTTATTATAGAATCTGCCACTGTAAACCTTTATCGCAGCCCATTCTGTAGGAAAATATATGTCACCATGATATCCACCTGGGAGTGGACATTTCTTTCCAACATCTATTCTGTTTTCCAGTATACCATTATATATATCATCCGGTGTATATGCTGTCATATTTTAAGGGTCGTGGTAAATTATTAATATGAAAAAAGTATTGGGGATAGACGAAGCCGGTAGAAAATGAAAGTATTTTCTTTCGTTTGCCGTTAGGCTGCGTCATCGGTCCGCTTGTCATGTGCGGTTATATTGTCAGCGAGGAAAAGGAAGCCGAACTCAAGAAAATGGGGGCGCGCGATTCCAAGCTACTCTCGCCGATGCGGCGCAGATATCTCTATGAAAAACTCAAAAAATTCGCAGATGATGTTGTAATCCTGAAGATGCCAGCGCATGAAGTAGACAAGCAAAGAAGCGAGACGAATTTGAACAAGATAGAGATCAGGCACATGCAGCACATAATAAATGCCGTGAATCCGGACAAGGTTGTCGTTGATTCTGTCGAAGCAAACACGAGCGCATTTCGATTAAAAATTCTCCACGGTCTTAAAGCAGAGTTGAAAGAGCGGGAGAAAGAAAAAACCCTTGAAATAATCTCTGAAAACTATGCTGACAAGCATTTTCCGATAGTAGGCGCTGCTTCCATAATAGCAAAAGTGGTTCGGGACAGCGAGATAGAAAAGATAGCGGAGAAATACGGCGACTTTGGTTCCGGATATACTTCGGACCCGAGAACTATATCCTTTTTAAAGGATTGGTTAGAAAAGAATAAAGAGCTCCCGAGTTTCGTGAGAAAATCCTGGGTGACTGTAAAGGAGCTCAAGAAAAACCATGCGCAAAAGGCGCTTTTGAGTTTCGTAAAAGTAAAGGACAAATGATAATATGGCTGAGGAAAGAGTTTCAGAGATTTCAGGGAAGGAAGATGCCGCAGGCAGTGAGAAGAAGTCCGGCTTCAGTCAGAAATTCAAGGAATGGGCAAACTTCGATCTCAAAATGACGCTCCTGTTCTGCCTGATAGGACTGGTCATGGGAGTGATCGCATTTTTCCTGAATTCCTCGCTCAAATCCGTGCTTGTATCAATCCTCATGTTCATAGGCTCTACCCTCTTGGCTAGACGGGCATGGAAAACAAAGGAATCAAAGGGCTGGTGGTTCAGCAAATTCGTCGTGTTCTTTTTCACGTGGATTATTGTCTGGACTATTCTGTACAATTTGTATGTGGTATGGGCTTAGACCACATTTATATTCTGTAGCAATATATTCTTAGCTGATATCTATGTTACGTACACATTATTCGACTGAGCTCAAACCGCAGGAAAACGTAAAGGTAGCGGGCTGGATGCAGGACAGGAGAGACATGGGCAGCCTTATGTTCGTGGTTCTCAGGGACTTCATGGGAACCGTGCAGATAACAATCAAAAAGAATGCAGTTGACCCTGCATTGTTCGAGAAATTCTCCAAGCTTCCAAAAGAATCAGTGATAGTCGTTGAAGGCGACTGTGTAACCAACGGCAAGGCGCCTGGCGGAGTCGAGATACTTCCAAAATCCCTTGCAGTTCTTTCCGAAAGCGATCCAGTCCTTCCAATAGATCTTTTCTCGAAGGAAATCAAGACCGGATTCGACAAGCGCCTTGATTTCCGATCAATTGACCTGAGAAGACCCGAGAACCTCGCCGTGTTCAAGATACAATCGATACTGATGCAGGAAATTCAGGCATTCTTCAGAAGACAAAAATTTATGCAGGTATTCACTCCTAGCCTGATGGGTGCATCATCCGAAGGCGGATCAGAGTTATTCTCCGTATTATACTTCAAGCGTGAGGCCTTCCTGAGACAGGATCCACAGCTTCATAGACAACTATCAATTCTCGGTGGCCTGGAAAAGATATACGAAATAGGCCCCTCATGGCGAGCGGAGCTTTCGCATACCACAAGGCATCTATGCGAACATAGAACATGTGTTGCAGAAATTGCATTCATAAAAGACGAATATGATGTGATGGAACTGGAGCAAAACATGGTTATTGCTGCAATAGAATCGCTGAAGAAGGACTGCGCTGGAGAACTTGAACGTTTGAATGTCGATTTTGCCGTGCCAAAGAAATTCCCAGTGTTGGAATTTCCAAAAATATATGACGTGCTTGAAAAAATGGGCGTCAAGATACCTTTCGGGGATGATTATGGAACTGAAGGGGAAAAAGCTCTTGGTAAATATATTAAGGAAAAATACAAATCAGATTTCTTTTTTGTTAACAGGTTTCCATTTGCCCACAAACCATTTTATGTAATGCGCTATGACGACGACCCGCAATGGGCAAGAAGCACCGATCTATTGCATAGTTCTGGAGTGGAGCTAAGCTCAGGTGGCCAGAGGGAGCATAGATACGACAAGATCATGGAGCAGGTCAAAATAAAAGGCGTGACCCCGTCGTCAGTCAGCTGGTTCACAGAATTCTTCAAATACGGCGCGCCCCCGCACGGCGGATTCTCGTTCGGGATAGAAAGAATATGTATGGTTCTATTGGGACTGCCGAACATCCGGGAAGCCGTCCTCTTCCCGAGAGATCCTGAAAGGCTGACGCCGTGATACCTATAAATTGATTTCTGCATCCATTTCTTACCATGATACACGACATCGGTTATGCGCATATAGGAGACACAGAACCAAGATATTCCAATGTTCCTGTTATAGAAACAAAACCACCATCATCAGTTAAACTGGACAAAGACCTGCCAGATTATACATACGTGCGCACTGTAGGATATATGAAGATCCATGACGACCGTTCTGTTATTGTTCTAAAACAAAAATCAAAAAATCCAACATTTCGTGAGGATTGTATTTTTCTCATGAAATCAGGCAGACAAAAACTATCAGACTACTCTGATGAAGATTTGAAAGCATTAAGCGAGGCCTTTAAAATTCCATTATACGAGCTTAGGGAATTGTCCGTAGCTGAACGTAATTTTAGACATATACTGAATTCAGTCGAGCAATAAAGATTCATTCATATTTCTTTGTCTATTCTCTCTGGCGTGCCTAATCTTTTGTTCTCTTGCGAATTGTCTGATTGAGAGTCCCCGCATTCCAAAAAAACGTCCGGCAATTCCGATATAAACATCGTTGTAATCGTTACCAAAACCCATGCTCTTTAAAACCGCATACAGTGCTGCCTCAGGATGAAAATTTCCGTCCAGTACATATTTCTCCACAGCATCAGCAGCATCCTGAAAAAAACCTATTCGATCTTCACGATATTTTTTGCGAGAAGGCAATTCAATTGGTGCAATATCTGCGAGTGATATTTTCTGAGGAGTTATACCTAAAACAGGACCTCCGGAACGAATTCTATAATTCAATGGTTCTACATGAAATTCTTGACGCGCTGGTGCTCTGGAGTGAGTTGTTGTTTCGGTGTCGTTGGGTCGAGCTGCACTAACTTCCTTGCGAGCACGCATTCTTGTCTCAGACGATGTATGTTTATTCCTATAGACTGTAATCGAATATCCGCCAGTTAATTTACGAAATTCTGCGAGAATATCATGTCTGGTGTTGTTGTAATAACTACAACCCACGTCTCTGAAAAGACTTGCTGGTGACGAATCATTGCCCAAGTCAATCTGCTGTTTTATTTGCTCGGCATAATACTTAGGCGTGTTATCAGGCCCGGGGCGTTTTCTATTCATATTTCTCCCTAATTGGGAATAATATAAAAGCCCGATTGAAATTCCTGGTACCTGTCAAAGTTTTATATTCTTTGCTTTACTCTGGTGAATTAGCGCCTTTAGTTCGGTG
>Ga0315274_10011655_pt1 | contig 12593 bp, 12 predicted proteins | sample YL17G02_20_MG_FD_203700 | JGI IMG/M metagenome (GOLD analysis project Ga0315274, IMG submission 203700) | Sediment microbial communities from Yellowstone Lake, YNP, Wyoming, USA - YL17G02_20 | ecosystem: Environmental > Aquatic > Freshwater > Lake > Sediment | place: USA: Wyoming | collected... | reverse complement strand
GCTCAACTGCGGATAATCCAGATAAAAACCGCTCTCGCCCCCAGCAACGAGTCAACTTAACCCGAAAACCATGAAGGCGTGGCTATTTGCCAGGGCTGACCCCTCTCCACTGTCTGAACTGCAGCAGCGCGAAAGAGAGAGGCTTGACAGGGTCGCCAGGTCTGGAATACATTGAGTGCGGCAGCAGGCGCTTAGACAACGGAGTCGAAGGAGGAGGAAGCTGTCATGAAGAAGCCAAGAAAAGACCAGATCGAGGGCCGCGGGATCAGCCGGCGGGACGTGCTTCGCATGGGCACTGCCGCAGCGGCCGGGGCCGCGATCGGCCCATTCATCAGCACGCCGGGCCACGGCCAGGCCTTTAACTGGCAGCGGTTTCGAGGGAAGGAGCTGTACTGCATTTTCTACAAGCACCCCTGGGTGGACGAGATGGTGAAGCACGTCCCGGAGTTTGAGACCCTCACCGGGATCAAGGTGAAGTACGAGGTCCTCCCAGAGATCCAGGCCCGACAGAAGATGACGGTGGAGATGACCGCCGGCTCCGGCGGGGTGGACACTTTCTTCACCGGCCTGCACGTGGAGAAGCGACGCTTCTGGAAATCAGGCTGGTATCAGCCACTGAATAGGTTCCTGGAGGACAAGAGCCTGACCGCTCCGGATTACGACTGGGACGACTTCGTGGCGGGTGCCAAGGCGGCGGTCATTCAGCCCGACAAGACCATTAGCGCCCTGCCCTCCATGGTGTCTCCCTTTGCCCTCTTCTATCGGAAGGACCTGTTCCAGCAGAAGGGCTTGAAGCCGCCCCGCTCCCTGGCAGAGATGGAAGAGTGCGCCCAGAAGCTCCACAACCCGCCTGACCTTTATGGGTTCGTGGCCCGCGGATTGAAGAACGCCAATGCCGCCCCCTGGGCGTTTGTGTTGTACGTCATGGGCGGAGACTATCTCACTTCTGACGGGAAGTCCGCCATCAACACGCCTGAGTGGCTCAAGACCATGGACTACTACGCCGGGATGCTCCGCCGGTTCGCCCCGCCCGGCGTGGTAAACTTCAACTGGTACGAGTGCAGCGCCGCCTTCATGCAGGGCCAGGTGGCAATGTACTACGACAGCGTGAATTTCGCCAACCAGTTCGAAGATCCCAGTAAGTCCAAGATCGCTGGCAAGGCGGGTTACGCGGTCCTGCCCTCGGGCCCCGGTGGCCACTTCTCACCGACCTTCACCGACGCCATGGCCATTAGCTCCCAGAGCCCGAACAAGGAAGCTGCGTTCCTGTTCATCCAGTGGACGACCAATAAAGAGAATTGTATACGGGAGCTGTTGGCTGGCGTCGGCGTGGGCCGGGCGTCAGCCTGGAACCATCCCGAGGTGAAGGCCAGGCCCAAGATGCCGGTTGACTGGTACAGCGCCTACCTGGAGAGCCTGAAAATCGGTCGCCCGGGCCTGCCCGAGATCGTGGACGTCACCCAGTACCGGGACATCATCGGCGTCGCTATTCAGAAGGCCATCGAGGGCGCAAAGTCCGAGGTGGTCCTGGCCCAGGCCCACAAGGAATTCCAGGATGTCCTAGATAAGACCGAGAAGTAGGTCCGCGCCGCCTGGATACATTGTGTAGCCAAGCACGGCCTGGACAACGCACTCAGGAAGGGAGGAGGACGTCATGAAACAGCGGAGACGCAATGGCGCTGGTTCCCGCGGCATGACCCGCCGCGAGGTGCTCCGCCTGGGCGCCACGGCGGCGGCCGGGGCTGCCTTTGGCCCCTTCGTGGTCACGCCCGGGCACGGCCAGACATTCAGCTGGCAGCGATTCAAGGGGAAGGAACTGTTCTGCATCTTCTACAAGCACCCCTGGATTGACGAGATGGTGAAGTGGTTCCCGGAGTTTGAGGACCTCACCGGGATGAAGGTCAAACACGAGGTCCTGCCCGAGATCCAGGGTCGCCAGAAGCTGACCGTGGAGATGACCGGCGGCGGTGGCGGGCTGGACGTTTGGCACGCCAGCATGCACGTGGAGAAGCGGCGGTTTTGGAAGAATGGCTGGTTCCAGCCCATTAACAGCTTCCTGGAGGACAAGACGCTCACCGCGCCGGATTTCGATTGGGCGGACCTCACAAAAGGCGCCATCGAGGCCGTGACCCAGCCGGACAAGACTATCAGCGGGATCCCGACGTTCGTGGACCCCTTCATCCTCTTCTACCGGAAGGATCTCTACCAGCAGAAGGGATGGAGGGCCCCCCGCACGATGGCGGAACTGGAGGACCAGGCCCAGAAGCTCCACAACCCGCCGGGGATGTATGGCTTCGTGGCCCGGGGGCTGAAGAACGCCAACGCCACCCCCTGGGCCTACGTGATCTACGCCCATGGCGGTGAGTACCTCACCAAGGATGGCAAATCCGCCATCGGGACACAGGCATGGGTGAAGAGCCTGGAGTGGTATGCGGGCATGCTCCGCCGGTTCGCCCCGCCCGGCGTGGTAAACTTCAACTGGTACGAGTGCAGCTCCGCCTTCATGCAGGGCCAGGTGGGGATCTACTACGACGGCGTGAACTTCGCCAACCAGTTCGAGGTGCCCGAAAAGTCCAAGATGGCGGGCAAGGTGGGGTATGCGGTCCTGCCAGCCGGGCCTGTTGCGCACTTCGCGCCGACGTTCACCAACGCGATGGCCGTCAGCGCCCAGAGCCGGAACAAGGAGGCCGCGTACCTCTTCATCCAGTGGGCCACCACCAAGCAGATGTGCGTGCGGGAGCTGCTGGCAGGTGTCGGGGTCGGCCGCGTCGCGCCCTGGAGCCACCCCGAGGTGAAGGCCAAGCCCAAGATGCCGGCTGACTGGTACAATGCCTACCTGGAGAGCCTGAAGATCGGGCGCGCCGGCCTACCCGAGATTGTGGACGTCACCCAGTACCGGGACATCTTTGGCGTGGCCATCCAAAAGGCGATCGAAGGAGGAAACGCAGCAGACCTCGTCGCCCAGGCCCACAAGGAATTCCAGGAAATGCTGGACAAGACCGAGAAGTAAGAGCCCTGCCCACCGACACGGAAGAGCCTGGCCCTCCCGCCCATGGTGTGGCAAGCGGCGGGAGGGCCGGGCTCTTTTCGCGGGGGAAGACAGAGGTCGCCCACAATGGCGAATCGCACCGAACTCGTTGACCAGTCCATGGCCGGGGCATCCCTGCCCCTCGGCATCCGGATCTCGCGGTTTGGCCACCGCTACGCGCGCTTCATCTTTCCTGCGCCGGCCCTCCTGATGGTGGCCTGCATCATCGTGTACCCGGTCCTCTACACCGGCTGGATGAGCCTGCAGGAGTGGTTCGCATCCAGCCTGACCCCACCCAAGCTTATCGGCTTGGCCAACTATTACAGGATCCTGACGGGGGACCCCCGGTTCCGCGAGGCCTTCTTCCGCACGCTCTATTTCACCCTCATCGCGGTCTCGGTGGAGACCGCTCTGGGTGTGGCGATGGCCCTCCTGTTCAACCGGGAATTCTGGGGTCGCGGGCTGGTCCGGACACTGTCCATCCTGCCCATGATGGCCACGCCCACCGCCATCTCATTGGTCTTCGTCATGATGTACCACCCAACGCTAGGGGTGATGAACTACCTGGTTAGCCTCACTGGGTTGTCGCCGTTCAAGTGGACCTACAGCAGCAAGACGGCCCTGTACGCCATCGCCCTGGTGGACGTGTGGGAGTGGACCCCTCTCATCATGCTCATCGCCCTGGCGGGTCTGGCCGCCCTGCCCAAGGAACCGTACGAATCCGCCCTCATTGACGGGGCCTCGAACCTGCAATCGTTCTGGTACATCACGCTGCCGCTGCTCCGGCCGACGCTGATCGTGGCCATCCTGTTCCGATCCATTGATGCCCTGAAGACCTTCGACATCATCTTCGTGATGACCCAGGGCGGCCCGTCCAACGCCTCCGAGACGATCAACATCCTGCTCTTCAACCAGGCGTTCTCGTACTTCAACATGGGCTACGCCTCGTCCATGGCGGTCGCCCTCTTCGCAATCGTCATGGGGGCATCTCTCATCCTGATGAAGGTTCGGAGGGTTGGATGGTAGGGCACGCGCAAACCGGGACGGGCGCCCAAGCGGCCAGGACGAAGGCGCTAAAGGCGGCACTACGAAAGATCGGCTTCTACGCCCTGGTGATCATCGTCATGCTCCCCACCGTCTTCGTGTTCTACTGGATGATCACCCTCTCGCTGAAGCCTCAGGTGGAGGCGGCCGGTTATCCGCCGAGTTTCTTCCGCTTCTCCGTCACCTTGAAGGGCTATGTCGAGGTGTTCTCGAAGCACCCGTTCCTCCTCTACACCTGGAACAGCTTTGTGGTGGCCACGGGGTGCACCCTCCTGGGCTTGATCGTGGGACTGCCGGCAGCCTATAGCATCGCACACTGGCGCCAGAATGGCCTGGCCCTCGTCGTCCTGGCGGCACGCATTATCCCGGGAATCAGCTACCTCATCCCCTGGTACATCCTGTTCCGCAACCTGAAAATGGTGGATACCTACCAGGCCCTCATCCTCACCCATCTCGTGGTAGGTTTGCCCATCATCATCTGGGTCATGATCGGCTTCTTCGAGGACATCCCGCCGGAACTCCGGGATGCCGCTCTCATCGACGGCTGCTCCTATTACGGGGCCTTCTTGCGGGTGGCCGTCCCCCTGGTCAAGCCAGGGATCGTGGCCACAGCCATCCTGAGCTTCATCTTTTCCTGGAACAACTTCCTGTTCTCGGTGATCCTGGCCGGCCGGAATACCCGGACCCTGCCCATCGCCGTCTTCAACATGATCGGCTACGAGGAGATCAACTGGGGCCCCCTGGCCGCGGCGGCGACGCTGATCACACTGCCCGTCATCATCCTCACCCTGATCATCCAGCGCCACATCGTCACTGGCCTGACCTTCGGCGCGGTCAAGGGGTAACCGGCTCTATCCTGCTTGACCCGTCGTGGGGGCTGGCGTTACGCTTGGTTGGGAAAGAGACATCATGCGAGGAAGGCCGGCCCCGTTCACAGCGCCGAGCGTGAGGGCATGTTGAGAGCCTGGGCGATAAGTTTCCGGAAATGGCTGGACGGCTGGCGGAAGTGGTTCCGGGGCTTCATCTACGGCCTGGTCCTCTACGACGCCGTGGTGATGTTCCGGAAACAGCGCGGGGACCTGGAGCATCTGTTCGTGCTCATCGTCTTCGGCGACATCGTCGGCGTCCCGGTGATTCCCCCCTATTACACGCTGCGCCTGCTCCCCTACATCGTCCCCGCCATCAGCAACTGGAAACGGCGGATGCTGCGGGAAAAGGACCTCACCGACCTGGCGGGGGCGGGATGACGCGGGGCGATTGCGGATTGCGGAACACCCAGAGGGTACCCGATTGCGGATTTGACGCCGGCAGGCACCTGACGGAGCTTCACGTCTTTTCCCTGACCCCTGCCCCCCAGCCCCTAACCCCCATCTCAGCCCCCCGACCCCCAACCCCTGGCCCCCGATTTGAAGGGGACTCACGCTGATGTTCAACTGGCCTCTTACCGGGACCGACCTGGCCATCGGCCTCGCGGGATTCCTGCTTCTCTGGTACGTCGTCGGGATGCAGATCAACCGCCGACGAGCTCCAGCCCTCGTGCGCCAGGTCCGCGAGTCGCTCCAGCCCTTCGGCGGGACGGCGACCATCCGGTGGTTCGGGCGCAGCGCGTTCCGGATCGAGGCCGAGCAACTGGCATCTCCCTTTGTCCGCCTGGGTATCAGCGTCGTGCTGGAGCCCCGCGAGACGTTTTTTCTCTGGGCGGTCGGCCGCCTGAGAGGGCGCCGGGACTGGCTGGTCGCCGCCGTGACGCTGGGCGGCCGCGTCGCGTCGAGCTTCGAGGTGTACCATCCTCGGAGGCGCGGTGCCTTCCAGGTGGCGTCCGAGATCCGGGACAAGGAATGGCGCCAGGAACCGCTGGCTGGGCGACCGCCATTGCTCTGTGCCGCTCCGGACGCCGACGGGCACGCCCTAGCGCGGGAGATCATGGGTCTGCTGGGAAGGATGGAGATCTGGCGCGTCGGTCTCCGCCCCGAGGCACCGCATCTGACCCTCAGCCTCCCGGTCTCGGCCACGGAAACCAGGAGCCCCCTCCCGATCTTTGCCGTCCTTCCACAGCTCGTCCAGACTGTCCTGGCACACGGAACCAGACGCTAACCCGAAACAAGGAGGATGAACGATGAAAAGGCACAGATGGCTTGGCGGAGTTTTGGTGCTGGCTGCGGCCACACTACTCGTGGCCGCTCCGACCACGGCCCTCGCCGGTCAGCCGATCAAGCTGACCTTGTGGAGCGGCTATCCGGAGATGAAGCCGTACTTTGAGGCGGCGGCCAAGTACTACAACGAGCTGCACCCCAACATCACTGTCGAGGTTTCCACCTTCCCACTCCGTGACGTGGAGCGGAAGTACGCGGTGAGCCTGCCGACCAAGTCCGGCCCGGACATCGCGGAGACGCACCTGTACATCGCCCAGATGCACATCGAGAACGGCAGCCTGGTGCCCAACCCCGCCGAGGTGAACACTTTCCTCAAGAGCGGCGTCTTCCACCCGCTGTTCGTCTCGGACAGCACCTGGCAGGCCAAGGTGTACGGCGTCCCCGTGCTGTTCAGCCTGGACAGCATGCTGTACAACACCCAGATGTTCAAAGAGGCCGGCCTCTCGGCCCCGCCCAAGAACTGGGACGAGATGATCAGCATGGCCAAGAAGCTCACCAAGTACGACGCGCAGGGTAACGTCACCCGGAGCGGCCTCAGCCTGCGCCTGTTCGGCGCCGGCAGCGGCGTGGCGGCCAAGTGGTGGTACTTCCTCAAGTCGGCCGGCGGTGAGCTATACGTCGAGTGTGCGCCCGGCACGAACAAGTACCGCGCCGGATACGACAATGACGCGGGGCGTGACACGCTCAAACTGTACATCGACGCCATGTACAAGCATAAGGTGCACGACGCCAAGCTGAAGCAGGATGCCGAAGGGTTCGCCAACCAGCAGGCGGCGATGTTCGTGCGGGAGTCGTGGCTGGTGGGCTACATGAAGAAGAACGCCCCCGGCGTCCAGTACGCCGTTGCACCCCTGCCTGCCTACAAGAAGACGAACACCCTGCTGTTCTGGACGAACGTCTACGTGACCAACAGCTCCAAGCATCCGAAGGAGGCCTGGGACTTCATCATGTTCATGGCGAACGGTCCCAAGCTGAAGGAGCTGGAGCAGATCCTGTACGATACCGTCGGCTGGATGCCCCCGCGGAATGACGTGCAGATGCGGCACCCGAACATCTACGCGCAGGTGCCGCAGTACAAGTACTTCGCCGAGGTGCCCAGCAACTACGAGCTGTACCCGTACCCGCGCCTGTCTGTGACCGACGAGGCGTTCACCAAGCTTGCCGAACGGCTGGTGAAGGCCTATCAGGACAAGAGCTTGCTGGACAACCCGACCGGCATCACCAAGGTGATCCACGAGGCCGCCGAGGAGACGAACGAGATTCTCAAAGAGAACAAGCTGTACTGCGGGAAGTAGCGTTCCCTGAACCGTGGGCCCGCCCTTCTCGCGTCTGAGGGGGGCGGGCCACAAGGTGAGTATCGCGTGACAGATCTCGCATCTACAATGGCGTGGATCGGCATGCCCCGGTGGGCGCGCTGGTGCTCGTACTGGCGACGGTACTCGCCGCAATGGACGTATTGCCTGGCGGTCCTGGTCCCCGTCTGCCTGGCCTACCTCGTCATCCGGATCATCCCCATCTTCGAGACGGCCTGGATGAGCCTCCACAACTGGAGCCTCGTCAAGCCCGTGAAGCCGTTCATCGGCCTGGAGAACTATTACAAGCTGGCCGGCGATCCGCTCTTCCGGATGGCGCTTGTGAACACTACGCTGTTCGCGGTGGTGACGGTGCCCGTAACGCTGGTCTTGGCCTTCGCCGTGGCGGTCCTGCTGGACAAGCCGATGCGCGGCCGGCTGGAGGGGGTGTACAAGTTCCTGTTCTTCCTGCCGGTCGTGCCGACGATGGTGCCCGTGTCGGTCATCTGGAAGTGGATCTATGATCCGTCCTACGGCATCCTGAATTACGCCCTGGGCTTTTTCGGGCTGCCGCCCCAGGGATGGCTGATCAATTCGCGGCTGGCCATCTGGGCCATCATCGCCATGACGGTCTGGAAGAGCGTCGGCTACTACATGGTCCTGTTCCTGGTCGGGCTCAAGGATATCCCGGTGGACTACTACGAGGCGGCGAGCATTGACGGAGCCAGCGCCTGGCAACGCCTGTGGCAGATCACCGTCCCGTTGATGCGGCCCATGCTCCTGTTCAACGTCGTCATCGCGACGATCTTCGCCTACAACGTCTTCGCCCAGGTGTACGTCATGACGGAGGGGCCGCAAGGCTCGCCGGCCAACCCCGTCCGCGTCATCGTCCTGGACATGTACGAGAACGGGTTCCGCTACCTGAAGATGGGATACGCCTCCGCCGAGGCGATGATCCTGCTGCTGATCGTCTTCGCCCTCACGATCTTCGAGTTCCGCTTCCTGCGGCCCAAAGTCTAAGGATCGGCTCAAGGAGATCCGGTCAATGCCATCGCATCGCTTCCGGCGCTTCCTGGTCGAGGACGGGATCCGGCATCTCATCCTGGCCCCCCTGGCATTCCTCATCGTCTTTCCCATCGTCTGGATGGTGCTGACCTCGCTCAAGCAGAGCGCCGATACGATCCTCTGGCCGCCGCGGCTACTGCCGGCCGCGCCGACCCTGGAGAACTACCGCGAGGTGTTCCTGCGCTGGCCCTTCGTTCGGTTCTTCCTGAACTCGCTCCTGGTCTCCGGCGTCTCCACCGTGGGGATCCTCCTGACCTCCTCCAGCGCCGGGTATGCCTTCGCCAAGATCAAGTCCCGCTGGTTGAACGTCATCTTCTTCGTCTTCATCGCGACGATCATCGTGCCCTTCGAGTCCTACATGATCCCCGTGTACCTGCTGGTGAACCGGCTGGGCTGGCTGGACAGTTATCCGGGCCTCATCCTGCCATTCATCATCATGGCCTTCGGCGTCTTCTTCATGCGCCAGACGATCCAGGTCATTCCAGACGAACTGATCCAAGCGGCGCGGATCGACGGCTGTTCCGAGTTCTATATCTACCGGAAGATCATCCTCCCCCTGCTGAGCGGGCCGCTCTGCGCCCTGGCCATCTACGCCTTCCTGAACGTGTGGGGGTTCTTCACCTGGCCGCTCATCATCACCATGACCCAGGACATGTACACGACGGAGCTGGGGCTCGCGTTGTTCCAGAACCAGTTCTTCATCGAGTACGGCCTGGTGGCGGCGGGCGCGACGGTGACGGCCCTGCCGCTGCTGCTGGTGTTCTTCGTGTTCCAGCGCCGGATCATCACTGCCATCACGCTGACCGGCCTGAAGGGGACCTGATGGGCGCGCACAAAGGGCGACCGCCCAGGACCGGAATTCCCATACGCCGACCCCAGAGACCCCTCGAGCTCTGAACGCGAAAGCCAACAAGATAGGCAGATGTCGTTGCCGCCTCAGTGGGGGGGGATTGATGAAGCTTGGACTCGGCCTCTATCGTCACATGTTGACGACTGACAGCTTTCGATTTGCCAAGCAAGCAGGGGCGACGCATCTGGTTGCCCACTTTGTAGACTATTTCAAGGAGGGACCGCGAATCCCGGGGGCGTCCAGCCACGGGTCCGGCTGGCGGATCTCGGACAATCGCTGGCGCCTCTGGACTCTGGAGGAGTTGCGAGAAGCGCGGGCGGCGATCAATGCAGAGGGCCTGAAGCTCGCGGCCATCGAGAACTTCGACCCCTCCCACTGGTACGATATCCTGCTGGACGGACCCCACAAGCAGGAACAATTAGAGGATGTGAAGGAACTCATCCGGCGCCTCGGCAAGGCGGGCATCCCGTGCATGGGATACAACTTCAGCCTCGCCGGCGTGTGGGGGCACGTCGTGGGGCCATTCGCCCGAGGGGGCGCCGAGTCCGTGGCGTTTCTTGGACCGGATGGCCCGGCTGAAACGTCGATCCCGAACGGCATGGTCTGGAACATGGTCTATGATCCGAAGGCGCCGAAGGGACGGTGACGCAGGAGCAGTTGTGGCAACGACTGACCGACTTTCTCCACGCCGTCGTCCCGGTGGCAGAGGAGGCTGGGGTGCGCCTGGCCCTTCACCCCGATGACCCGCCCACGCCCACCCTGCGCGGCACGGCGCGACTCGTTTACCAACCGGACTATTACCAGCGTGTGCTGGACATCAAGCCCAGCTACCACAATGGGATTGAGTTCTGTGCGGGCTCCGTGGCCGAGATGGCCGAAGGCAATGTCTACGATGCGGTGGATCGCTACAGCCGCCAGGACAAGATCTGCTACTTCCACTTCCGCAACGTCCGCGGCAAGGTCCCGCGCTACTACGAAGTGTTTGTGGATGAGGGCGATGTGGACATGATTCGCGTGCTCCGCATCCTCAAGCGCAACGGCTACGACGGCGTCATCATCCCCGACCACACCCCTCAGATGACCTGCGCCGCCCCCTGGCACGCCGGTATGGCGTTCGCCTTGGGATACATGCGGGCGGCGCTCACCATCATAGGAGCAGGGTGACATGGAGCAGAATGCGTTTCGTCTCGACGGGCAGTTGGCGCTGGTAACGGGGGGCGGGACGGGCCTGGGATTCGGCATCTCTCAGGCGCTGGTGGGGGCCGGGGCGCGGGTTGTCGTGGTGAGTCGCACCGAGGAGACGCTCAGGCGGGCGTGCGACCAGCTGGGAAAGGCCGCGAGCTACGTCCCGCATGATGTGCGGGACCTGCCGAGCCTCCCCGGTTTGGTGGCCCAAGTTGAAGACCGGCTTGGCCCCCTGGATATCCTGGCCAACAACGCCGGAAACTACCTGAAGAAGCCGGCCATCGAAACCACGGACGACGAGTTGATGAATCTGTTTCAGACCCACTTCTTCAGTTCGTACGTCCTGAGCCGGGAGTGTGGACGCCGGATGATGGAACGCAAGCGGGGATCGATCGTCATGACCGTCTCGATGACGGCGCTCTTCGGCATCCCCTTGGTCTCCGTCTATGGCGCCGCCAAGTCTGCACTGTTAGCCCTGATCCGAGAAAAGCTTTGAACCGCCATGACGCCAAGGTCGCCAAGGATGCGATGTTTCGATCTCACCACCGAAAAACGGGAGAACGTGCTTATGGGGCCTTCAGAAGTGTCGTCCGTTTTTGCCCAATGAGCCATTTCGGCTTGGCGTTCTTGGCGCCTTGGCGGTTAGTAATTTCGGATTGGGGTTAGGCTTGACTCGGGCGCTCGCTGTGGAGTTCTCGCCCCATGGGGTGCGCGTAAACGCCATTGCCCCCGGTTTCTTCAACACCGCGCTGAACCGCAAAGCCTTCGACGCGGATCCCCCCCGGAAGCAGAAGATCCTGGCGCGGACCCCCCTGGGGAGGCTCGGCGAAGAGGCGGACGTCGGCCATGCCGCCGTGTACCTGTGTTCCCCGGCCGCCAAGTTCGTCACGGGCGTCGTCCTGCCGGTGGACGGCGGGGTGAGTATCGGCTTTTGAGCAGCCGTTAGCCTTCGGCCGCCAGCTAAAGAAGGGCGTTCACTGCCTCACGTGTGGCTGAGTTCCTCGCAGATGGCGAGGAGGTCTCGCACCCGCTCGTCCGGCGTGCCTGCCTCGATATCCGCAAACACGATATCACACGGCGCGTAGTCGTGGGCAATCCGCTCGAGATCAGATCGGATCCCTTGGAGGGGCTTGTTGGCGACGTCCATGGGCGTGTACATGATCGCCCGTCGGGCCCGCGGGAAGATTCCTCGTGCCCGTCGGAGGTCCGAATCCAATCCCATGTCGATGTAGGCAAGGTGGGGAACCGTGGCATAGTGGTCGAAGTAGGGGTCGGCCCGCCAGGCACAGTTGTGCATCCCAATACAGCCAAAGGCTTCGGCAATGCGCCGGTCGAACGGGAGCAGGAGATCCGCGTATTGCGCCGGCGACACCATGTTCACGAGGCAGTTGCTCACCGTGACAAAATCCACGACCACGCCTGCTTCGTGTTGCCGCGCATACATCCGCCCTGCCGCCTCGATCATGGTGGTGCAGACACAATCGAACAGATGTCGGGCCCGGCCGGGATTGTCCATCGTATCGTAGAAGAGGGTTTCGCCACGCAAGCGATAGGCGTTGTTGAGCACCCCTTGCCAGTTGACGAAGCCCTCCACGCGCCCCCCACTGGAGGCGATCCAGTCAACCTGCCGCATCAGATCCCGGAAGAAGGCGTTCTCCCCAAGGTCAGGCGGCGTGAGCGCGTCCACCTCCTCATCGTTGAGATACCGATGCTCGCAATTCGGCCAGTTGTCCTCTGCGTAGATGAGCGGGATGCCGTAAATCCCGGCCACCGTGCAGGCCCCGAAAACGCCCGTGAGCAGATCCAGCGGGCCGCCCTCGCGGTCGATTCCGCCGATCCGGGTTCCCGCGAACCGCCGTGTGAGTTCCTCCCGCATGGCAATGACGGTCTCGCGCCGGTAGGCAGGCTCGGTGTGCCAGCGTCTGCCGAAGTCGATGCCCAACGCCTCGCGAAACCATCTGGGCGTGAAGCCGATC
>Ga0315274_10011652_pt1 | contig 12594 bp, 9 predicted proteins | sample YL17G02_20_MG_FD_203700 | JGI IMG/M metagenome (GOLD analysis project Ga0315274, IMG submission 203700) | Sediment microbial communities from Yellowstone Lake, YNP, Wyoming, USA - YL17G02_20 | ecosystem: Environmental > Aquatic > Freshwater > Lake > Sediment | place: USA: Wyoming | collected... | reverse complement strand
TATTGCGTATAGCGTACAGCGTCATTCCTGCGCCAGGCCTGCCCTGAGCGTAAGCCGAATGGGCAGGAATCCAGGTAGACAGAGGACAGAAGACAGCAAACAGAAGACAGAGGACAGAAGACAGCAAACAGAAGACAGAGGACAGAAGACAGCAATCCGTCGTCCGTCCTCCGTCCTCCGTTTTTTTCTGCACACCAATCCCCCCTGCTGTCATTCCTGCGCCAAGCCTGCCCTGAGCGCAAGCCGAATGGGCAGGAATCCAGATTCCAAAGATGCTTCACGGTTTTTTCTTTGCCTTTTCCCTTGCTTGTCGATATTTTCTACCTCGTAAGATAGAATTGACAGATACCACGAAGGAATACATAACTGTCCCGACATAGTTTACGTGGGCAGTGTTACTGCCGCCATGCTGCCGGCCGCCATTTTTAGAAAATAGCGTCGGTTGTTTTCCATTCCTATTTTCTCCATTTTTGCCTTTTAAGATGACGGATACTGCTTTCGCCCGCACCAGTCAACCTGATTTTTTGTTTACCTTTTCGGGCAATGCCGACAATAATAGAAGAAACGAGAGGTACGTCCCAGGTTATAGAGGGGAATTCAGATGACGCCGATGGATTTAGGGATTTCGCCGGAAATGATTGCGGAGTTTTGCCGGCGGTGGAAGATAAGCCGGTTGGCGGTGTTCGGCTCGGCGAGGGAGATTTATGCAGCGTGACGCAGATATGAAAGGCGGCAGAAGTGGAAATACCTAAACTTCTGCAGTTCCTGGAAACGCACGGGCCGGAAAAAGCAATGTGAGGAAATGTCGACTTGCCGGGGGCCGCCACCATCATTTCCATCCCGAGCGAAGCCGAGGGACAAGTTTGCTTGGGATAATAGGGACAGCCATGAACGGCGGTTCGTTAAGGTGGTTTCCGGTGTCGGCCGGAATAATTGAGGGGGCGTCTCGGCACTTTAAAGTGCAGGGGTTTGTGATATAATCGGGGGGAATTTCGAATGTCGAACAAGGAATTTCGAATGAAGAAGTGAAAATATAGGTTGGTAAGGTTATGGGGCTGGCGGTAGTTGCGATAATTGGTCGGCCGAATGTCGGCAAAAGCAGTCTGCTTAATGCGCTGGCAGGGCAGATGATCAGCATTGTCGAGCCGACCGCCGGCGTGACAAGAGACCGCGTCAGCACTTTCATCGAAAGGAACGACCGATACTTCGAGCTTGTCGATACCGGCGGATACGGAATAGACCACGGCGACCAGCTAAAAGAGCATATCCAGCAGCAAATCCTGCGGGCAATTGAATCGGCGAACCTCGCGCTATTTATGGTCGATATCCGCGAAGGGCTGGTTCCGCTCGATAAGGAAATAGCACAGCTTTTGCACAAGCACGGCCTTGACGTCATCGGCGTCGCCAACAAGGCTGATAGTGCCAGTATGTTCCCAGCGGCAGCCGAATTCTCTGAGCTTGGCTTCGGCGAATTTCTTTGCATATCGGCGAAAAACAACCTCAATAAAAATGTCCTGCTGGATAGAATCTTTGACAAACTCGCGACTTTGGCGTCCACCGATACGGCCCCGCCGCAGAGCGTGATGAAGATTGCGATAGTCGGCAAGCGAAACACCGGCAAAAGCGCGTTTTTGAATGCTATCGTAGGCTCGGAAAGGGTCATCGTCAGCGAAATACCCGGCACCACCAGGGACGCCGTAGATGTGCAATTCGAGAAAGACGGCAAAACCTTCACCATTATTGACACGCCGGGCATTAGAAAAAAGGGCAAGCTCGCCGACAGCATCGAGTTCTATAGTTACGTCCGCGCAACTCGCGCTATCCGCCGGGCTGATGTCGTACTTTTGTTGATAGATGCCACTGAGCCGGTCTCGCAGGTTGACAAAAAATTGGGCAGCTTTATTGCACAGGAGTACAAAAGCTGTATCATTGTTGTCAACAAATGGGACCTCGCCAAAGGCTCCGCCGTTACGGGTGATTATGATGGCTATTTGGCCAAGAGTCTTCCGGGTTTGAGCTATGCCCCGATAGCTTTTACTACTGCGACCGAGGCAAAAAACGTGCAGTCGGTTTTAGACCTGGCGACTGAGATTTTCAAGCAGGCAACGACCCGGATACCGACGCACAAGCTGAATCAGGCGTTTGAAGTGATAAAGGCTGAGCGCGCGAGCAAGCGTGGGACCGGCTGGGCAAAGATTTACTATGCCACGCAGATCACGACCAATCCGGTTACGATAGTTATGTTCGTAAATAACCCCGAGCTGTTTGACGACAATTTCCGCCGATTTATTGTAGGTCGATTGCGAGAGGTGCTGCCGATTCAAGAGGTGCCGATAAGATTGTTGGCTCGGTCACACAAATTATGTTAACGATGATCTTGTGCAGTGTGGTTTTCTTTTTTGTGCTTGCCTACGTTTTCTATGGCAGGTTTTTAGAAAGACGCTACGACATAAACGATGCCCGGCCGACACCGAGTCACACCGATTACGACGGCGTCGACCGTGTCCCGGCGCACAAGGCAGTTTTACTGGGCCATCATTTTGCATCCATTGCCGGCGCCGGCCCAATAGTTGGTCCTATTATTGCGGGGGTTGCTTTCGGCTGGCTTCCGGTTTTGCTGTGGATCGTGCTGGGTGCCATTTTCATCGGCGGCGTCCACGACTTTTCGGCGTTGGTTGCCTCCGTCCGTCATAAGGCACGCTCTATAGCTGAAATCGCCGGCGAATATATGTCGCCTCTGGCTTACAAGCTTTTGCTGGCTTTTATATGGCTAAGTCTGGTTTATGTTCTGACGGTTTTTACCGACCTGACCGCGGAGACATTTGTCGAAGATGGCGGCGTTGCCACCTCTTCGATTTTGTTTATAGCTCTGGCTATCGGGTTTGGCCTGTCACTATATCGGCTCAAAATTCCGGTGTTATGGTCGTCACTGATCTTTGTGCCTCTCGTTTTTGTCGCCGTCTGGCTGGGGCAGAAAATTCCCATTTCGCCCGGCCTAGTACCCAGAATTATCGGTGATAATCCCGCAAAAACGTGGGACATCGTCCTAATCATCTATTGCTTTATCGCCTCAACGACACCTGTCTGGATATTGTTGCAGCCAAGAGATTATCTTTCGTCGTACCTACTCTACTCTTCGGTTTTAGGCGCTTTCTTTGGCATATTGTTGGGCGGATTTACTTTGTGCTATCCGGCTTTTCGCACCTGGTCCGACCCGCAATTAGGGCCACTACTTCCAATACTATTTATTACCGTTGCCTGCGGAGCCTGCTCTGGTTTCCATTCCATCGTGGCTTCCGGAACATCCTCGAAACAGCTAAACAAAGAGTCTGATGCGAGAACCATCGGCTACGGGGCGATGCTAATTGAAGGTATAGTGGCGGTCATCTCTTTGGCTACCGTAGCTGTGCTGGCAAAGGGCGATGCACTTACCGCCAAGGCGCCCCTTGTGATTTACGGCACGGGGATGAGCAGATTTCTGTCGGTCTTCGGCATACCTCCAAAAGTCGGCTTTGCCTTTGGCCTGTTGGCGCTGTCCGCTTTCATCCTTACTACCCTTGACACCGCTACCAGATTGAGCCGCTATATCTTTGAAGAGTTTTTCAACCTAAAAGGTGTCATTTGGCGGTATTTATCTACGCTGGCTACGTTGGTGCTGCCGAGCGTATTCGTATTGATTACGCTGAAAGACCCGCAGGGTAGCGCCATACCGGCCTGGAAGGTAATTTGGCCCGTCTTCGGCGCGACCAACCAACTGTTGGCAGGCCTGGTTCTGCTCGTGGTCGGAGTCTGGCTGAGGAGAACCGGCAAAAAAGTCGCCTTTGTTCTTGTGCCTATGGTCTTTATGAATGTCATGACAGTTTGGGCGCTGATACTACTATTGAAACAATACCGCCTCTCTGTGGTTGGAGTCATTGCGGGTGTGTTGCTTTTGTTGGCTTTGGTCTTGATATTTGAGTCGTACAGAACTTTTGCCGGCCCGGGCCGACTCCGCCGAAGCGGCTGCGAAGGCCGGATAAGAGAACGCAATACTACTTGAGTAAGTCACCTTCCTTCCACGGACCAAAGTGCAGGATTTTGTCTTTTTGCTCCTCTTCTTGTCGCTTCAATATAACCATGGCGAGCACGTCCGGATGCCGCGCACAGTATTGCTCTATTTCCTGCGGACTCATAACGATAAAGGCGGTCGACAGGGCGTCGGCAGTCGCCCCATCACGGGCACAGGACCAGGCAGCCGGTTTACCCTCCGCCGGTCGGGCGGTGCGGGGATCGATAATATGCCGGCCCTTCTGCACGCCCGAGCCGCTCACCGCCCTATCCTGCAAGTGCAGGTATGCCAAGGTCTGGCTGCGATTAAGAGGATTACTCAGGGTGAGCGGCCAACCTTTCGCCCCAGCCGGGGCGTCCATAGCCAGCACCGTGCTGAAGCCTCCGTGAAGCACCGCGGTTTCAATGCTCCAGTCCCGCAGCAGGTCCGCCATCACATCGAGCGCGTAGCCCTTGCCGATGCCGCCCAAGTCGACCTGCACCGGGCCGGCCAGCAGCTCGACCGAAAACTTCGCTTCGTTCAGCTTTATAAGATTCATGCCGGTCCGCTGCCGGGCAAGATTCAGCTCCTGCTGCGAAGGATTGCGCAGCGTTCTGTCTTCATTGAGCCAGCATCTCAGCAGCGAGCCGATGGTGACATCGAAAGCACCGTTGGTTTCGGCGTAAAGCCGGGCGGAAAGTCGCAGACATTCATAAGCAGGCAGGCCGATCGGAAGGGGCTGCCCGGCAGGCAGATTATTAATCCTGGAGATGTCGCTATTCTCGATGAATCGGCTCAGCTCGCCTTCCAGCCGGTCAAGCTCATCGAAGGCCTGCCCGGCCGCCTGCTCCGCGTAGCGCCGATTGTCATGCTGGATGATAATCTCAAAAGTTGTTGCCATCGCCTGGTGCGAAAAGCGGTGGATCCCCGAGATCGAATCCCAGTTGCCCTTGGCAAAGCAAGTTTCCTGCGTCGGCTCAGTCATTAACTGTGGAAATTCAAAGATTAAAGATAAAAAATCAAAATTGAGGAACTGCCGCAAAGCGGCAATGATTTCCTTAATTTTACATTTTGCATTTTGATTTTTGAATTTCTTACTATGTCTGGCCGCCCTGCCAGAGCTGCCAGACGTCTTTTCTTACCAAGCCAATCAATTTGACCTGGGGACGCAGCCACACATAGTATGGGTTATCAAATATGTACATATACATCTGCCGCTGCTGGAAGGGAGTCTGCTCATAAAGCTTTTTGGCAAGCGCCGCTTCGAGGCTGGGCGACGCAATAATAACCGGCGCCGCCGGCGTGTTCTGGTCAACGCTGTCGCTGTATTCGACGCCGGTAAAGAACCGCAAGTACCAGGGCAGAGGCCAATAGTCGTCGCCGGGACAAATAATCTGAATGTGCATAGCCTGGCCGTCAGGGTGCACTTTGGCGATCTCTTGCAGAACCTTAGCGACGGTGAAAACCTCCGTAGTCGGATGGGCATAAACGTAAGGGTTGCGGCTGTCGGCATAATATACGTAATTAGCCAGGTATGCCTGCCAGCCCAGATGCGCTCCGCCGGCAACAAGCAATATAATAACAGTTGCGCGGGCCAAAACGTTTGGTGCCAGCTTTATCATGGCGGCGGCGCCAACACCTGCCAGTAAGATCATCCCGTGCAGAAATCCCAACATGCACCACGGAGTTTTATAGGGGATGGCCGAATACGCGACAGTCATTGCCAACGTATAGAAGGCAATAAATTTGAGCAGGCCAGAATTCGCCGCCAGCAAGGTGCGTCTCGATGTGGCAACTATGAATCCGGCCACCGCTAAAATTACGATAAGGGCCTCGCTCCAGGCCGGCCCGGCGCCGTATCTGAAATACAGCAGCATCTTTAGATAATAGTGCCACGGATGAATGTGCACGCTATTATGGCCGGCCCGGCTGAAATAGGTCGCGTAGGTGCGAAAAGAATCCAGAACGCCTTTTGGGCTGCTAAAAAATGACGAGTAAAAAAGGGCGGAAACTGCCGCGGCAACCACAAGGCCCACAACGACATGGCGGGGCCGCAGAAATTCGAAATTCCGCCAAGGGCTGTCGTGCCGCAGTGCCAACAGCGTCAGCAAAATAGCCACCAGCATTGAACCGAATGCGATAATGCAAGTTTCCTTGGCAGCGTGCATCAAGCCAAGAAATACTCCGGTCAGGATCGCCCAGAAAATATTTCTGCTCCGTACATAGCGGTAGCCACAGACTATTGCAGCAAAACTAAAGCAGACCAGGAGGATTTCCATGATGTAGTACCGGCTGTAGAAAACCATAGCTGGCGACACAGCGGTCAGCGCTGCTGCGCAGACTACCGAGGTACGGCCCAGGCCGTCAGGTATCAGTAAGGCCAGCACGACCAGCAGCAGGCCGAAGAAAACGGGAACCACGCGCAGCATAAGCTCTGTCACCTCGGTAAGTTTTTTAGCGGAGCTGAGCCAGGCGGGAACTAAACTTAGATAAGCAAGTGCCGGGCCGTGATATTCGTTGGGGTCGTAGGTGTAAGCGCCTTGTTCCAGCAGGCGGCCAAACCCCTCGGCATGAATGGCCTCATCGCCGTGCATAGGGCGCTGCGCCAGCCCGGGCAGGCGAAGCGCAGCCCCAACGATTGTCGCGCCCAAGATCAGGACGCAACATTTCTTTGACCAGGTCATTCTACCGGCTTGCCGTAAACATCGACTTCAATATAGTGATTCAGGTCGTTGCTGGTATTGCCGTTGCTATACAGGCGGACGTACCGCGCCCGCACGCCGGGCATGCAGTCAATAAGTTTGCCTTCAGCAGTTTCGGTATAGTGCATATTCTTGCCCACGCCCAGACCGGCGGAGTTGTCAGCGTCGTTGTTGAAAACGGTCTTGACGTTGGTGATAAAATCAGCGTCGTCGGCAACCTGCGCTACCACATCAAAATAAACGCACGGCTGCTTGTGATAGTGCCATACCACAATCGCGTATATCTCTTGCTTAGCACCCAGGTCGATCGTGACGTGCTGCAGGAAAGGCCCTAATTCAACGTAACTGCCGTCGGCGGCTTCCTTGTCCCCATCGGTGATCATTTCTATTTCGCCGATGATAGGCTCTTCATCGCTGGACTTTACAGGCTTTCCCAGAGCCAGGTTCTTTGTGCCCGGCGGAGCTAAGAAAGACGGGCGAGGCTTACCTGACGGCTTCTCCAGATTGGGCACTCTTGTATCCTGCGGCGTACCGACAAACATCGGCTTGGGCAGCTTCATATCGACCGCCACCAGCCCGGAACTACCCGTGTCACTACCCGCCGGGGTCTTTGCCTCTTCGGGAGCTTTTGGCTGTTCAGGAGCTTTCGCGGTAGGCGTTTCGACAGGTGGTTTAGGCGGCTTGCTCGTATCTACCTTGGGTGGTTCCGGCGCCTGCGGAGGTGTCGAACTGGGCTGGGGTCGCTGCTCAGAGGGTTGACCTTCCGGCGGAGATTTCTTACAGGAAACAACCAAGCACACAGACGTCACAAACAACACAAGGACACAAATCGTCACTATTGAACTGAGACTTCTTGGCATCATTTCCTTCAAACCTCAAAAACTAACTACCTGATTGACACGATTACTAATTGTCGATAAATGCGCACGCCCGTACCGAACAACTGGAAGATGCTATCCTGCCTATAGGACGTTGTCAAGCCGCACATTGGTATATTTTTCTTCTCTTTTCAGGACAAAAAATACAACAGGGATTCAGCTTCCGCCGAATCCCTGGCTGTTCTCGGCTCTTAGTCAATCTTTCCTCTGCCGGCAGCCTGCCCCGAGCCTTGCCGAGGGGTCTCTGCGATTTTTCCCGCCGGGCAAACAAATTGGTATGCAGAAGCGGCATACCCTACTTTTCGCCGGCGGCCATCTGGACGACCGGCGGTTCGAGACCAGCTTTGGCCAGAATGTAGTAGAGGGCTGCCCCAACGAGAAAAGCAACAAGCGGCGCGGCTGGAATGTTGGCGATCTTAACCAACGGAGCCATTCCAACAATGAAGCCGACCACCCACGAAATCCAGCCCGCGAGGTTCCAACCGGCACGCGGACCAGCCCACTTCTGGCCCGAAAGCAAGTAATCCACCATCATCGCACCACAGATAGGCCCAAAGGAAGCACCGATAACCGTAAACACGGTACCAGCGTTCCCTGCCCAACCAGTCACTGCAAGCAGAACGCTCACTGCCGCACCGACTCCCACCGACAGCAATGGATTCACCTTCGGCAGAGTTGTCTTAAAGCTGTTAGCAGCAATAAAGGACGAAAAGCAGGCGGGTGGGAACGCAGCAAGCGCAAGGAGCAGCCCCATAGTCTTGCCAGCCCCTTCGGATCCCATCACGCTGCCCATGAAGCCCGCATCTGCAGTATTGAGGGCATATTTGCCGAGAATCCCAAAGGCACCGGCGGCAACAAGAATAGATGCTCCTCCGGCAACGACCGTAGCCAGCGCAATGCCGACAAGGCCGCCCATCTGAACGTCTTTCTCATCCTTGTTGTTCATGCCAAAATCGACACCTGCAGCCCCAGCGGTGGCGAAGAATCCCACAATATATGTTATGCACAGAGCTATCACGCCAAAAACGCTAAGGGTGCTCGCTTCCCCGGCAGCCGTCCCCGCCGCAACGAGTTTCTGTGGGTCAAAGTCTCCAATACCACCAAGGGTTTTGCCCACCATAATGACCAGAATGACCAGGGGAATCAGGGGCAGAAATGTAGCGACCTTCGCAACGTATTGAATGCCCTTAAGCCCGACAAATGCTGCGAGAGCCGCCCAGAGAACTGCAACAATCTTTTGCGCTGCAGGGCTGCCCCCAAACAGGGGCGCAAGCGCCAGTGACGCGAAGTACGCATTGACACCCAGCCAGCCGAACTGCAAAATCCCCATGACGAAACCCGGCATGAGGAAGCCCCCTTGCGTGCCATACGTCGAACTTCCAACAACATAAAGCGGCAGTCCCGTTTTCATCCCTAAAAGGCCTGGAACCAAATAGAAGAGGAAGTGACAAAGCAGGGCGGCAAGAATCAGCCCAAAGAAGGCAACCGCCAGGCCGTGGGACAGCACTCCACCGGCCACTTTAGTCCCGCCACTTGCCATCTGGCTCCAAAACACAAACCACAGAAAGATGCCGGCGTACGTCGGGGCCGTGTTCTTGTACCACGGCGCTCTATTGGCGGGCGAATTCGGCTTAGCCATACTAAGGTAACTTGGTAGCACTCCATTACTCATGGTCTTTTCTCCTTATCAAGACATTGCCATATATTGTCTCCCGGTCCCTCGCCGGGTATCCACGAATATCATATTTCAGCATCTATTCGCCGGATGTCAACGGTGAATCCGGCCAAATACTCTGCCGCCGAACCTGAAGCTATTCCGCCTGTGGGACTTCAATTCTTTTGCCGTTCTTCATCGCGGACTCGTGGGCGCAGATGCCGGCCATTGTCCAGTTGGCAGCAGTCCTTGCATCAACGGCAGATTCCCGCTCTTCGATGATCGCACGGATAAACTCATGAGCCAAATGCGGATGAGAGCCGCCGTGCCCTGAACCTTGAATAAAAGAGGTATGCTCGTGCTCTTCATCATAGACGCCGTGTCCGGTGAAGGGAGCTATTTCTTTTGGCAGCAGGCGTCCGTAATCGGGGACCTCCACCCTCTTGGCGTCTTCATAGCCGGAATAGATGACCGGCCCTTCGCCGGCAACCTGCTCCCATTCAAAAGAAAGCTCCGTGCCGTACACGTCAAAGCTTTCTCTATACTGGCGAATAGTGTTAAAAAGGGATCTCGTAACCTCGCAGGCGAGGTCTGAATCGCGCAGTTTCATAATCGCCGTTTCAATCGCAAAAGGCGAATTGTAATGCTTGATATAATCTTCCTGAATTCTGCCTGAGCCGTGGCAGACGACGGACTCGACTCGCTTTTTCGCAAGGCAGAGCAAAGGACTTACAGCGTGTGTGGCGTAGTGCATGGGCGGAAAACCGTACCAGTAGTTGGGCCAGCCGGGCAGCCCCATATTCTGCTGATGCGAACCCCTTAAGAATTGAATCTTGCCGAGCCTGCCCGTTTCCACAAGCTCTTTGGCGTAGAGGAGCTCTCGCGTGTAAACCGCTGTCTCCATCATCATATAAACTTTGCCGGCTTTTTTCCTGGCTTTGGCGATTTTAAGGCAGTCCTCCTTAGTTGTGGCCATAGGAACGGTGCAGGCGGTATGTTTGCCCGCGTTCAGGGAGGCGAGCGCCATCCACGCATGGTCGGCTATGGGGCTGACGACGTGAATGGCGTCCAATTCATCGATGTCCAATAGGTCCTCGAATCTGGTAAAACGCCTTTGGATTCCGAACTGGTCGCCAATCTGGTCCAGATGTTCCTTGCTTCTCTGGCAAATGGCGTAACATTCAGCGTTGGGGTGTCGTTGATAGATGGGAATAAACTCCGCTCCGAAGCCGAGCCCGACCACCGCCACCTTCACTTTTTCTGCCGGCATTTTTCCGCCCTTTCACAATCCGTATGATAGACGCAAAACGGATGACGGACGACGGATGACGGATACCGCACAAGGGCTGTCTTCCGTCTTCTGTCCTCTGTCTTCTGGTTATCACATGGTGGTACCACTCTGTGGGTCCGCTTTTTGGCCTTTAGACTTCGTCTGGGCCAGCACCTTCTTGTAGTATTCCAGTACGTGATCGTGCATCATCTCTTCGCGAGATATCTTTCCATGCCACCACACTAGCGTTCCGGGAAAGCGGGAGGGGTTAAAGTGAACATTATAGAAGTGCCAGATGAACAACGACAGCGCCGCCAATATGGCCTCATCGGCGTGCACTTCCGCACCCAGCGCGTAGGTAAACCACGGAACGTACTTGACCGCGACCTCGGGAAACCACAGCACCAGCCCTGTGCCGATCATAATCACACAACCCCAGTACACAGCCCAATAGTCAAACTTCTCATAGTAGGTGTACCGTCCGAAACTGGGTCGATACTTTAGCAAGCCGAGAAAATATAGGGAGTTGATAGTCACGTCGCTGACGTCCTTCTGGCGGGGCAGTAACTCGATGAATTCACGACGGCCTTCCTTTGCGAAGACAGTATAGAACAGATGGTAGATGGAAACCAGTATGAGGACAGCCGCTCCGGCGCGGTGAATATACCGCATGGTCTCGATGCTGCCGAAGGTATTTACTACGGCCTGGCTCCAGCTATACTCGGGTCTTCCCATGCACCACAACGGTACACCCGTGACGATTAGGGTGATTGTGCTCAAGAATAGAAGTGTATGCTGAACGCGGAACTGCAAACCGAACCGCTGAAAGAATTCGCGTTCTTCCGCTTTTATGCCGCTCGTTTGTCTCATTGTTTTTGCTCACTCCATGGATCGCGGATTGAGGACTACTTGGCCCTCTTAGCCAGCAACAACATGACACGGCGATACAGGTCACCCAGGATGTGCAAGATCAAAAGAGTCATCACCCCGATGATCAGCAGCTTGAAAAACCAGTTGACTCGCACATATACAGGGCCATCAACTTCGTACATATCCATCATCTCTCTGAAGACGCCGTCTTTGGTTTGGACCGGCGAGTCAACGCACACTTTGCCGAAGAAGAAAGACGCCTCGGGAGAGTGACAATCCTCACACCGCCGAGCGCCAAGCGATTGAGCGGCCGGCCTGACATTATGAGCAATCGGCCACATATAAGGCGCCGCCGCAGGATGATCGAGTTCTTCGGCAAGCTCACCCGAACCATCAAGTCGATATAACTTCCCGCCTGCTACATACACCGCCTCCCCGGCAGCCGCAGGACTAAGCGCTTTTAATGCCTCTATGATCTTTTCCTTAGTTATCTTAGGCCAATCGCCCGTAGCAGGAAGCTCAAGGTCGGCAAAAACCTTGCCGACTACCTTTTCGACAACACCGATCGCCACGGGCTTAACCTGGCCATCATCTAAGACTGCCCAGTAGGCCGGCCAAATCACCTTATGCGGACCTATTTTGCCGGCCAAGCCATCACCAAGCTGCGCTTGAGGCTGCCCCCCCTGCCTGGCAAAAACAGGCGAGACGATATGAGGCAGCACCTCTTGGGCCTTGTTCACATTCGGCGTGCCCAGCCGATGAGCACGTGACGTCTTGGTAAGGATAGTTTTTTTGCCGGGCCACGGTCCTGAATGACATGCTGTGCAGGTAAGTTTTTTAAGGTGACTCGGCGGTAAGCCCGTGTGCTTTGGCACCGGTGCCCCGAGCCGACCGGCCTGCGGCTGATCTTTGCCCTCCGACAGGTGACAACCTTCGCACGAGCTGGTGGCAGCCAACGGATTGGAGGAATTGGCGCTTTCTTCAGCATACCCCCTCACTATGTTGTGCTCGACACCATTGCGGTGACAGTCAACGCATTTCAGACCTGCCGTAAGATGTATGTCCTCATCCGACGCCCACTTCTCCGCCTTTTCAGGTTGACTATAGCATAAGTCGGAGTGACAGTAATAACAGCGTTGGTTGGGCACTTCTCTAACAATCTGAAGAAGCACCTCGTTATTCTCGTTGAACGC
>Ga0315274_10011651_pt1 | contig 12595 bp, 14 predicted proteins | sample YL17G02_20_MG_FD_203700 | JGI IMG/M metagenome (GOLD analysis project Ga0315274, IMG submission 203700) | Sediment microbial communities from Yellowstone Lake, YNP, Wyoming, USA - YL17G02_20 | ecosystem: Environmental > Aquatic > Freshwater > Lake > Sediment | place: USA: Wyoming | collected... | reverse complement strand
CAAGCTCCGCCAGCGGCTGCCACACCCCGGTCGACGTCTCGGCCAGGACCACCGCCAGGATCTTCGTCGGCCGCCCGCCGCGCAGCGCCTTGCGCGCGTCGGCGGGGTCGATCGTCCGCCCCCACGGCGCCTCGACGCGCGCGACCTCGGCCCCGCAGCGGGCCGCGACATCGGCCATGCGCTCGCCGAAGAGGCCGTTGACGCAGACCACCACCCTGTCGCCGGGCTCGATGAGGTTCACGAAGCACGTCTCCATGCCGGCGCTGCCGGTGCCCGACGTCGGTATCGTGAGCTGATTCTTTGTCTCGAATACGTAGCGCAGGAGCTCCATCGCCTCGTTCATGATCTCCAGGAACGCGGGGTCGAGGTGGCCCACGAGCGGCGCGGCCATCGCCCGCAGTACGCGGGGGTCGACGTCGCTGGGGCCTGGACCCATGAGCGTGCGTTGCGGCGGCTTGAGTTCAGCGATTTGCGGCGATTTGTCCAACTCCCCCGAACCTCCCCGTGTTAGTCTGGTGGCCGGCGCTGGAGCCGGCGCCGCGTCCGGCTTTACAGCCGGCGCTTCAGGCGCGGTGACGGCGTAAGACCCGGGATGCGGCCGCGCTTGGCGATGGGCCGGCCGCGCACCACCTTGAGGTCCATGGTCATGTCCACCGGCCGCGCCGACGATATGTAGCTGCCGACGCCGAAGGCGTCCGCCCCGGCGGCGGCAAGCTCCACGATGCGCGGCGGGTTTATCCCGCCTGACACGAACACCTTCACGTCGTGGTGGCCGGCCTGGTCAAGGCGCGCGCGCACCTCGCGCACGAGGTCCGGCGTCACCCCGCCGCGCTCGCCCGGCGTGTCCAGGCGCACCCCGTAGAGGTCCTTGCCCAGGGCCTCGGCCACGCGCAGCGTCTCCTCGGCCTCGTCGTGGAACGTGTCCACGAGCACGATGCGCGGCGCCCCAGGCGGCATCAGCCGGTGGTAGGCGCGCGCCACTTCGACCGTGTCGCCGACGATGAGTATCACCGCGTGCGGCATGGTGCCCATCGGCTCGCATCCGGCGAGCTTGGCCGCCAGGATGCAGCTCACGCCGTCGACGCCGCCGACGAGCGCGGCGCGCTCCATGGCCGGCGCCGCCGCCGGGTGCACGTGCCGGGCGCCGAAGCACACCACCGGCCGCTCGCCCGCCGCGCGCTTGCACTCCCGCGCCGCCGCCGCCCAGCCCGACCCGGACGCCAGAAAGCCCAGAAGCGGCGTCTCAAAGAGCCCGAACTCGCCGTACGGGCCGGCGATGCGCAGGAGCACGTCCTTTGGCTCAAACTCCGTCCCCTCGTCCAGGGCCCAGACCTCCACGGCGCGCCCGCGCAGGAGGTTCAGGCACTCCTCGACCCCGCACGCGACCCCCGCCCGGGTGGCGAATATCTCGGCGACCACGGGCGTCGCGACCAACCCCATGCGGTCCAGGAGCTCGTACGTGCGCACGAAGTATATGTCGGTGGTCTGGCCAGCCTCGATCTCGCCGTGCTCGGCGGAGAAGAACGGCCGGCCGGCTTCGACAGCAAGCTCGCTCACCTGCTGCAGCGACCGCAGCGCCGCCTTGGCGCTATCCTTTCCCAACGGGCGCACCCCCCTCGCCGCTCATCTGCCGCCCGGCCCCTATGCCGCCCGGCCCCCATGCCGCCCGGCCCCTACCCCCCGGTCACGTTGACCCCCAGCACCTTCTCCATCTGCCGCAGGGCCCACGCCCCGGCCTCCGGGTCGAACGTGGCCACGGCGTCTTTGGGCACGGTCACGCGGTAGTTGCGCATGCGCGCGTCGGATGCCGTGTAGAGGACGCAGATGTTCGTGCACACGCCGACCAGCACGAGCTCATCGACACCCAGCTCGCGCAGGTCGTGGTCAAGCGCGGTGCCGAAAAACGCCGAAAACCGGCGTTTGGGCACGATCACGTCGTCCGGCCGCCTCTCAAGCCCGGCGCAGACCTCGGCCCCCGGCGTGCCCTCGATGCAGTGGGGTGGGAACATCTGAAACTCCGAGTCATCCTTGCGGTGCCGGTCGCAGGCGAAAATGACCGGCGCCCCCGCGCGCCGCGCCCGCTCGACCTGGGCGGCGACGGCGGGGATGACCGCGCCTGCCGCCGGCCCGCAGTTCAGCGCGCCGCCCGCCGTGACGAAGTCGTTCAGCATGTCGATGACCAGGAGCGCCCACCTGGACACCCTCTTCACCCCCCGTCCCTGGCCGTATTCTCTTCGCCGCATGAGAAATCATTCCTGCCCCCGGGGCCCGGTCCCCGCCCCGCGCGGCGCCCGCGCTGCCCGCGGCGACCGCGCCCCCGGCGCCCCTGGCGCACGCGCCCCCGGCCGCCGCCCCCCGGCCGCCGCCGCCGAGCGCAACGCCGCCACCTCCGCGCCGGTCAACGGTCGCCACGCCCCGCGCTTCAGGTCCCCCAGCCGCAGCGGGCCGATGGCCACGCGCGTCAGGCACTGCACCGGGCAGCCCACGGCGTCTAACATGCGCCGCACCTGGCGCTTCCGCCCCTCGCGGATCGTTATGCGCAAGATGACCCGAGCCGCGCCCTGCTCCACGAGCTCGACCCCGGCCGGCGCCGTCGGCCCGTCATCCAGCTCCACGCCGTTGCGCAGCCGGGTGAGCGCCGCCGCGCCGGGGACGCCGCTCACCTCGACGGCGTACACCTTGGGCACGCCGAAGCGCGGGTGCGTGAGGCCATGGGCAAGCTCGCCGTCGTTGGTGAGGAGGACCAGCCCCGCGCTGTCGGCGTCAAGCCGCCCCACCGGGTACAGCCGCCCGGCGCCGGGGATGAGGTCGACGACGGTTTGCCGCCCCAGTGAGTCGCGGGCGGTGCTGATCACGCCCAGGGGCTTGTTGAGGGCGAAGTACGCGGCGCGCGGCCGGGGCGGCAGCGGGCGGCCGTCGACAGAGATGCTGTCGCGCGCGGCGTCGACGCGCACGCCCATCTCACGCACGACCTCGCCGTTCACGGCCACGCGGCCGGCGGCGATCATCTCCTCGGCGCGGCGGCGCGAGGCCACGCCGGCGCGCGCCAGGACCTTGTGCAGGCGCTCGAGCCGCTGCGCCTCCCGCTGCGCCTCCCGCTGCGCCTCCCGCTGCGCCTCCCGCTGCGGCCTTGGTGAACCCGGCGCGCCTCGCGACCGCGAACCAGGCGAACCCGATGAACCTCGCGGGCCCGGTGACCTGTGTTCCCTCACGGCCCTACCCCCACGACTAGCCTTCCCCATTCCAGGGAACTTCGCGGGGCGGCCGCCGCGATCCTTGTGCGTCTTCGAGACCCACGGGTGGCCCATGTCTGACACCGCGGCCGCCCGGCACCAAGTGCGGGGCCCAAGCGTTCGCGACCTGGCTTGACCTGGTCGGACTGCGGAAGGAGCCCTCTCGCCAGGCGTCGAATGGCGCTGGTGGGCTACCTTCATGAAGGAGGGACGATAACCGGCCATGGCCATGCGTCGCCTGGCGCCAATTGTCGTGACCGCGTTGATCATGGTCCTGTCAGCCGGGGGAGGGTGCAGCGTCCCGGTGCAAAGCCCGGTGGTGACGGCTGAGGTTGCCGTGGAGACTGTGCTGGAAGTGGCTCTGGGCAGTGACCCCCAGGCACTCGGGGTTGACATGCCTGAGGGGGCGGAGCACAGAATCCCCGCGGCCTACGCGGTTACCAAGGACGCTGTCCTCATCCTGGACACGCTCAAGTGCCGGGTGGCCGAGTATCGCGGCGCCCGGCTGGCAATAGCCGTTGCCGTGCCGGGGCTGACAGAGGGACAGTCACTGGCCGTGGATAGCGCGGGCGACTGGTACGTCCTTGACGCCGTGGGAGACGCGGTCATCCACCTGGACTCCTCTGGCAGGGTCAAGTCGACCTGCCGGGTGCCCAGCAACATCCGGCAACGGGGGGCGCCCCTCGTCAGGCCCAACGGGAGCGGGGAGGTCGTCCTGTCCCTCAACATGGACGAGTACCGCCGCTTCGCCCTCGAGCCTGACGGGCGGGCGATTCGAGCCTGGCTGGACATGGCTGGCTTTGAGGACTACTCCGAGATGCCCGTGGTCCTGGGTGGCGACGGAGAGCTGTATCGGCTCGGCTTCAACCGAGAAGGAGGGGTGCTCCAACGCCTGCAACTGCAGGTCAGAGAATGACGCCGCCACCGGCGCTGGAGAAGCGCGTCACCCCCCGAACATCATGCGGCAGACCAGGAGCGACGCCGCGAAGCCGAAGAAGTCGCCGATGAGCCCGGCGGCCGCCGAGTGCCGGGCGCGGCGCACGCCGACGGAGCCGAAGTACAGGGTCAGGATGTAAAACGTCGTGTCAGTCGAGCCCATCATCACCGAGGCCAGGCGCCCCAGGAAGGAGTCGGGCCCGTGGGTGCGGATGACGTCGGCCACCACCGCCATGGCGCCGCCGCCTGACAATGGGCGGATGATGGCCATCGGCAGTATCTCCCCGGGCACGCGCAGGGCGCCGAGGACCGGCCGCAGCGCCCCCACCACCAGTCCGAGCGCCCCAGTGTCGCGAAACACGCCCAGCGCCACGAGCATCCCCACCACGTACGGGATGGCGCGCACGGCAACGTTGAACCCCTCGGCCGCCCCGGCCACGAACGCCTCATACACCCTGACCCGCTTCAGGTACCCCAGGAGCAGGATGCCCACGAGCATGACCGGTATGGCCCACGTAGACGCAGCGTTCAGCAGCTCAAGCACGCCGCGGTAGCCCCCCTCGCGGCCGCCCCGCCTGCCCCGGCCGCCCCACCCCCGCGAGCCCCCGCCCCCGCCCCCGGCGCCCCAGCCGGCGCAGGGCGGCGTCGGCGAGGACGGCGGCGAGCGTCGAGCAGCAGGTGGCAACCAGGGTCGGGCCGACGATCGCGGCGGGGTTGATCGAGCCGGCCTCGGCGCGCAGCGCCAGGACGGCGGCCGGGATCAGCGTGACGCTGGAGGTGTTTATGGCCAGGAAGGTGCACATCGCATCGCTGGCCGTCCCGGGGTCGTCGTTGAGGGTCTGCAGCTCCTGCATCGCCTTGAGGCCGAACGGCGTCGCGGCGCTGCCCAGACCCAGGAGGTTGGCGGCGATGTTCATGAGGATCGAGCCGAGGGCCGGGTGGCCGCGCGGGATGGACGGGAAGAGCACGCGCGCGACGGGGGCCAGGGCCCGCGCCAGGAGGCGGATGAGGCCGGCCTCCTCGGCGACCCGCATCACCCCCATCCACAGCGCCATCACGCCGACCAGCCCGAGCATCATCTCGACCGCCTGCCGCGCCGAAGCCAGGGCGGCGTCAGTGACGACGCCGATCCGCCCGTGGGCCGCGGCCACCGCGGCGCCCGCCGCGATCATCAGGACCCACAGCAGGTTGACCACGGAGCCACCCCCCACCGCCGCGGCGGGTCGCCGGGCGCCGGCAACTCCGCCCCTGCCACAGCCTATGAGCGGCCAGGTGGCAAAAGACGGGCCCTCACCGCGCCGCAAGCGTGGAGCAGCCGGGACGCCTTGCGCCCCGGCCGCCGCTCCGCTGGGCCATCGCCCTGGCCAACGGGTGCTATTGTCGCTGCAACGCGGATGACTGACTAGAGCCCTGGTCGCCCGGTCACTGCCGATCCGCGGCCGGCAGGGGGGCCGGGACCCCGGATGGCGGTCCGGTGAACTCCTCGCCCAGGCCGGTCGCCGGCGGCTTGGAGAGCACTACTATGTCGACGCGCCGGTTCTTGGCGCGGTTGACCTCGGTGTCGTTGGGCACCACCGGCCGGTACTCACCGTAGCCGATGATCAGGAACCGGTCCGGCTTGAGCCCCTGCGTGCGCGCCAGGAAGTGCACGACGTTAGTCGCCCGGCAGGCCGAAAGCTCCCAGTTGCTCGGGAATATCGTCGTGGCGATGGGCAGGTCGTCGGTGTACCCCTCGACGCTGATGCAGTTGGGGACCTTGGCCAGGTAAGCGGCGATCTGATGCAGGATCTCGGCCCCGTCGGGGCGGATCGTCGCCTGCCCGAGATCGAACAGCACGGCGCCGAGGCTGATCGTCAGCCCCCTCTCGCCGTAGTACACGCCGATCTTGTCGCCGTAGGACCCGGCCTTCGCGGCCGCGGCGATGTCGTGCCCCATCCTCTCCAGCTCGCTCAGCCCACCGCGGCCGGCCCCGACGATGGCCGGGCCGCCGCTCAGGAGCCCGGTGCCGGCCTCGCGGCCGGGCGTGATGTCCAGGAATGACTCGCGCAGGGAGCCGGCCAGCGCCTCGTAGCGCGTCACGTCCACGCGCGACACCGAGTACATGACGACGAAGAACACCATGAGCAGGGTGATGAGGTCGGCGTAGGTCAGAAGCCAGCGGCCGGCGCCGGTGCCGGCGTGGCCGCCGCCTCCGCCCTCCTCGCCGCGCGCCAGAAGCCTCCTCGCCACCGGCGCACCTCCCTTCAGCCAGCCTTGCGCTCGGCCCCCTGTTCCTTGGCGTCCTTGGCGTCCTTGGCGTCCTTGGCTTCCTTCGCCTCGCGGTGGAACTTGGGGGCCAGGAACGCCTCCAGCTTCTCGCGCACGATGCGTGGGTTCTCACCGGCCTGGATCGACAGCATGCCCTCGATCATCAGCTCTTTGATGAGGGTCTCGCCCTTGTTGCGCAGCCTGAGCTTGGCCGCCAGCGGCAGCCAGAACATATTGGCGCTGGCGATGCCGTAGAAGGTCGCCAGGAACGCCACCGCGATCGCCGGGCCGAGTTCGGACGGGTTTTCGAGCTTGCCCAGCACCTGCACGAGCCCCATCACGGTGCCGATGATGCCCATGGTCGGGGCGTAGCCGCCGGCGGTCTCGAGGACGCCGGCGCCGGTGCTGTGGCGCCGCTCGAGGAAGGCGAGGTCCGTCTCCAGGATGCCGCGCACCAGAGCAGGGTCGGCGCCATCAATGACCAGGTTCATCCCCCGCACCAGGAAGGGGTCCTCATTGCCGGTGAGCGATTCCTGCAGGACGAGCAGACCCTCGCGGCGGGCCTTCTCGGCGCAGCCGACGAGCATGTCGATCACATTGAGGGGGTTCTGCTGCTTGTTGAACACAGTGAGCATGATCAGCTTGGGCAGCGCCAGGGCGTCCTGGAGGGAAAATGAGATGATCGTCGCGCCCAGCGTGCCGCAGACGACCAGGATGAGCGCCGACGGGTTGAAGAGCGACGCAAGTGACCCGTCCTCCATCATGTTGCACACGAGGACAGAGGCCACCGCGATGATTATGCCGAGTAGGGTTGCAAGATCCATAGGCCAGGACCCCCCACGGATCTATTCGGCCGAAAGGGGCTGATCGTTGAGGGGGGGGATCTGAGGTGCAGGCGAAAAAAGGCGGGGAAACCCCCGCCTTAGACTACCCGAGGCGGCGCTCGGCCAGCTCGATCAACCGCCGCACCATCTGGCCGCCGATCGGCCCGCCGACGTGACCGCCCACCATGCCGCATTCGCGGCTGGTCATGTTCGGCCAGCCGACGCTGGCGATGCGGTCGTCAAGGCCCAGTTCGGCGGCGACCTCGGCCTTCCTGCGCTCCAGGGACTGGCGCAGCGCGGCCGGGTCGCGGCCCTGGTTGTCGATGAAGCCCAGGTCCTCGCAGACGTCGTACTTGAGATGCTCCAGGGAAGGCGCGGCGCCCGCCACAAGGTGCACTCGCGTTCGCCTGCTCAGACGTCTCACCCCCTTTTCGGTAGCCTGGGGCTAGTGTACGCCGGTCGGGCCGCCCCTACCCGTGGGTGGCGCTGGGGCAGGTGGGGCGCCTCCGGCGGCAGTTCGCCGGGAATCCAGCCGGAATGCGCCAGGGCGGCCGCGAAGAGGTCGCCGCGGTCCATGACCCGCCGCGGCACGGTGACGATCGTGAACCGGCTTGGATCGACGGTTCGAAGCTCGTCCCATGTCACGGGCGTTGACACCGGCGCCCCCGGCGACGGCCGCACGCCGTAGGGCGCCACCAGCGTCTTGCCGCGCACGTTCTGCAGGTAGTCGATGTACACGTGCCCGCCGCGCTTGTCGACGGAGCGCTCCAGGGTGACCCGGGCGGGGAAGGCGCGCTTCATGGCCATGGCCACGCGGCGCACGAACTCGCGCACCTGGCGGTAGGTGTAGCCGGGCGCAAGCGGGACGTAGATGTGGATGCCGGCAGCGCCGGTGGTCTTAGGCACGCTTGAAAGCCCCAGCTCACCCAGGACGCGGCGCAGCGCGAACGCCAGCGGCAGGGCGTCGGCGAACGTGGCCGGCGGCGCCGGGTCGAGGTCGAAGACCGCCCAGTCAGGGCAGTCCAGAGTCCCAGTGCGCGACAGCCAGGGATGGATCTCAATGCACGCCTGGCTGGCGACCCACGCCAGGGTCGCCCGGTCGGGGCACAGGACGAAGTCGAGCACGCGGCCGGTCGCCGCCCGGTAGGGGAAGGTCCGGACCCAGCCGGGCGCCCCCGCCGGGATGTCCTTCTGGTAGAACGACGGGCCGCTGATGCCGTCGGGGTAGCGGGTGAAGACCAGGGGCCGGTCGGCCAGGTGCGGCAAGAGGTACGGGCCGACCGCGAGGTAGTAGCGCATGAGGTCGGCCTTGGTGTAGCCGTCGGCGGGCCACAGCACCTTGTCGAGGTTGCCGACGCTGAAAGTGCGGCCGTCGATTTCGACAGGCACGCGGCGGACGGGCATGCGTCCCCACCTCCTCTCACCCACTCTTTGTCTGCCTCTTGACCACCCTTTGCCCGCCCTCAGAGCCGGCACGCGCCGGGAGGCTGGTCGCTGAAGCCCTCCAGCGACGGCGCGCGCATGCGCATGCCCTCCGTCCACTCGGCGAAGCGCACGACGGCCACCAGGCGGGGCGCGACCCAGCGTCGCGCGGCCGGCGGCAGGCGCGGCGGCGGGTCGAACGGGCACGGCCCGCGGTCGGCCGCCAGGACCGGCGCCAGGAGGTCGCGGTCGCGCTCGCTTAAGCCGGAGCCCACCCGGCCGATGTAGACGAAGCGGTCACCGGCGTAGGCGCCCATGAGCAGGGCGGCGGGGCGGCCGCCCGAGACGATGTAGCCGCCCACGGCGCACAACTGCCGGCGGCGGTGCTTGAACTTGAGCCAGTACGACGAGCGCTTGCCCGCGACGTACGGGCTCGACCGGGCCTTGGCCACGACGCCCTCCAGGTTCGCCCGGACGACGGCGTCAAACAGCGCGCGGCCGCCGGCGAAGCTCTCCACGACCACGGCCACGCCGCCGCCGGCCTGGCTGCCGCCGGTCGCGCCGCTGCTGCCGCCGGTCGCGCCGCCGCCGAGGAGGCGGTCGAGGGCCGAAAGCCGCGCCTCCAGTGGCTCGGGGCGCAGGTCCCGGCCATCCAGGTGCAGGAGGTCAAACGCCATGAAGGTCACCGGGTGCCGCCGCGCCAGCCAAACGGCGCGGTCGCCCGAGGCCGCCAGGTCCCGCCGCAGGGTGACGGCGAAGCTCGGCCGGTGGCCATCAAACGCCACCACCTCGCCGTCGACGACCGCCTCGTGGTCGCCCACCGCGGCGGCCAGGGCCTGGAGGTCGGGGTACTGGGCGGTGCGGTCGCGCAGGCGCCGGTTCTGGAGGCGCACGGCCCCCGCCGCCACGAACGCCAGCATGCGCACGCCGTCCCACTTCACCTGGAACAGGTGGCGCGGGCTGTCGAAGGGCTCGGGCCACGGGCGGGGCTCCATGGGGATGATCAGGTCGGGCAGCACGGGCGAGCGCGATCAGGCCGGGGCGCGGGCCTGACCGTCGCGGCCGCCGCCGCGCCGCCCGCGCTCGGCCTCGGCCTGGCGCACGCTTTCGCGCAGCGCTTCCATGAGGTCGACGGCCGGTGCCGCCGGCCGTTTTGCGGCGTGCACCGCGCGCTGACCCTCAACCCGCTCGCGGATGAGGTCGTGCAGGGCGGCGCGGTACTCGCTCTTGTAGCGCCCCGGGGAGAACGGTGAGACGAGGTTGCCGATGAGCGTCTTGGCCATCTCCAGCTCGCGCTCGTCCAGGGCCGACGCCGGGTCCAGGGCCTGAACCGCGTCCGCCGGCCGCACCTCTTCGTCGTAGTACATGGTCTGCATGGCCAGCACGCGGTCGTCAAAGACCCTGATGCCGGCGAGGGTCTCCTTGGTGCGCAGCAGGACCTTGGCCACCGCCGCGCGGCGGGTCTCGGCCATCGCCCGGCGCAAAAGCGAGTACGCGCGCTCGCCGCCCTCGCCCGGCTCGAGGAAGTACGTGCGGTCGTAGTAGATCGGGTCTATCTCGCTGAGGTCCACGAAATCCAGGATGTGCACCGTGCGCGCGGTGGGCAGGGGCAGGTCGGCCAGCTCCTCGTCGTCGAACAGCACGAACGTCCCCGGCTCCACCTCGAAGCCGCGCACGATCTCATCCATCGACAGCTCGCGCTCGCAGTGCGGGCACCACCTGGCGTAGCGCACCGGCGTGCGGCAGTCGCCGTGGAGCAGGGTGAAGTGGGGATTCTTGTGCTCGGTGGCGGCATAGAGCTTCACCGGGATCGTCACCAAGCCGAAACTGATGGCGCCTCGCCACACCGGCCGCATGTCCCTCACCATCCCAGGTCCCGCGCCGCCTCGCGCCCCGCCTCACGCCCCGCCGCGCCCGCCCGGCGCCGCGGCACGGTTGCGCAACCGGTCGAGGACCTGCGGCACAAGGTCGATCAGCCTGTCGAAAACCGCCGTGCCGTCAACGCTCAGCAGGCGGACGGTGCCCTGGCCCACGACCAGGAACGCCACCGGCTGCACGGTGACGCCGCCGCCGGAACCGCCCCCGAACGGCAAGCCGACGCCACCGTTCGACCTCCGCCCCTCGCCGCCCTCGCCGTCGTCGCCGTCGTCGCCGCGCCCCTCGCCGCCCCGCCCCCCGCCGCCACCGCGGGCGGTCGTGCCCCGGCGGCCCTCCGCCGGGCCTTCCGCTTGGCCCACCGAGTACTCGCCGCCGCCGGCGGCGAACCCGAAGCTGACGCGCGAGACGGGCATGATCACCGTGCCGTCGGGCCCCTCGACGGGGTCGCCGACCACCGTGTTGACGTCGACCATATCCTTGAGGCTTTCCATCACCGTCTTCATCAAGCCCTGGATGGGGTGCTCGGCCAACCAAAACCCCTCCTCTTCTTGGCGCCGCGCGCCCGCCGCCGCGACCCGGTCGTTTTTGGAGCCCGCCGCGCGCGGCGCGCGCGCCACGCGGCACTAATAATATCACCGCCCCGCCAATGCAGTATGCAGCGCACCTCGACCGCCAGCGCCGCGGCGGAAAAGCTCGGCGTCACGTTCACCACCGCCCGCCGCACCGGCAACGCCGCGCGCAGGGCGGCCGCCAGCGGGCCGGTGACGGCCCACAGGGCGCCGACGAGGGTCCCCGTCGACGCCGCGTCGCCGGTGCCGATCCTGACGGCGGCGTCGAGGTCGATCCAGCGCACACGGGCACCGACCTCCCCCAGGAAGCGGCGGGCGCGCGCGGCGCGGGCAAACGCGGCCCGCGCACGGCGGACGACCCCGCCCCGGCGGCGTTTGGCGCCCGGACGGCGCTTGGCGCCTGGCCGCCGCCGCCAGGCGACCGCCCGCAGGGCGCGCCGCGCCACGCGGCGCGCCGGGCGCGGCAAGGGATGGGTGAGCGCCAGCGCCCAGCGCCGCAGGCGCGCCGGCAGCTCGACCACCGGGGCGGTGCCGCGCGGCCGGGGCTCAAGGTCGAGGAACGTGACGCGGCAGCGGCGGCCCGCGCCCCACACGCCGGCCCGCACGGCAAGCCACGTGCCGCGGTCGTCGTAGCGCAGGAGCACCTCCAGGTACAGGTGAACGGCGGCGGCGACCGCCGCCAGCGCCGCGACGACGAGGACGACCGCCAACGCCGCCCATCCCACTGGGCCGAGCGACGCAGCCTGCGCCGCCGCCTGCCCCGCCACGTGCCCCGCCACGCCCATCTGCCCCTGTGACAGCCCAGAAACCCCAGACAATGGCCAGCGCCCCGCAGCATATCCTGCCACGGGGCGCCACGACTATGCAGCATGGTTCTGGACCCGCCAGCCGGAAAAATCACAGCCCGCCGGTGATCGCCCGCGCCACCACGTCCAGGGCCCGGAAGAGGCCGGTCATCAGCGGCTGGAGGATGATCCCGATCGCCCCGGTCCAGATCAGGACGATGAGGATGACCCAGCCCTTGTTCTCCAGTTGGTCGAAGACCCGCGCCGCCCGGTCCGGCAGGAGCCCGGCCAGCACCCGCGACCCGTCCAGCGGCGGCACGGGGATGAGGTTGAACACGGCGAGGACGAGGTTGTAGGTCAGGAAAAGCTCAAGCAGGCTCAAGGCCACCCCGCCGGGGACGATCGGCAGGCGCAGCACGACCAGGCTTAAGAAAGCCAGGACGACGTTGGCCAGCGGCCCCGCCAGCCCGACCAGCAGCATCCCCCGGCGCGGGTTCGCGAAGTTTTGCGGGTTGACCTGCACCGGCCGCGCCCAGCCGAAGCGAAAGATCCACAGCATGATCAGCCCGATCGGGTCGAGGTGCGCCAGCGGGTTGAGGGTCAGGCGGCCCTGGTAGCGCGGCGTGGGGTCGCCCAGGGCGTAGGCGACGCGCGCGTGGGCGTACTCGTGGAACACCAACGCCACCAGCAGGGCCGGCAAT
>Ga0315274_10011650_pt1 | contig 12595 bp, 8 predicted proteins | sample YL17G02_20_MG_FD_203700 | JGI IMG/M metagenome (GOLD analysis project Ga0315274, IMG submission 203700) | Sediment microbial communities from Yellowstone Lake, YNP, Wyoming, USA - YL17G02_20 | ecosystem: Environmental > Aquatic > Freshwater > Lake > Sediment | place: USA: Wyoming | collected... | reverse complement strand
TGGATTCATCTACGGTCTTCTTCGTGCATCAGAAAGAGATGCGCCAGTAATCCTCGACACCTTCTTTGGAAATATGGACCCTAATCATATAAGAAAGATAACTGAAAATCTAGCAAGCTTTAGTAGTCAAATCATTCTAATGGCCACGCTCACCGAATTCTATGATCTGTTACGAAACGCTTCACCGGCACTATGGCAACACGTTAACCAATTTGTATTTCTGAAAACAAGCGCAAGTACTAAATTCGCCACAGAGATTATGACGACAACTAACCTTGAAGAAGCCGAGAAAGCTGCCGACAAACAGGAAATCGAATTTCGGGAGAGTGTTAATGTCAAATGAGCACTCGCTTGGTTTCCCCTACAAGAATCTTTGGCACAACCATTGCTCATGAATGTTATGATTCTGTCTGCAAGAAGCGCAAGGCAGATGCGCGCATGCGGAAAGAGATATTCAGTGATACTGTCCAAGCGTTCTATGTAGCAGCTGCCGTAGGTCATCTACTACAAAGAGGTCAAAGATATGTTGTGGAAGCAAAAATAAGTAAAGAAGAACTCCTATCGCGGGAACAGTGGGATCGTCCAGATAAGAAATCTCTGAAGATGGCATTTACATATTTGGCAAAACTAGAGTATAACGTAGCATCAGATGATGATGTACTTCAAGTTGTGGCTGAACTAGCTGAACGCGGTATTAGACACATTAAAGACAAAGTCTCAGAGACTGGTGATTTTGACTTCATCACTCTTATCGATCAGCGCCGCAAAGAAACGATAGACGAGCAACCACCTGAGCCAGGGAGCTCAGATCTAAAAGGATTGACTCTCCAGGAATTGCTGAAGTTGAATGAAGCATGGAATCTGGAGTTTAAATCTTCTATGCTGTGGGACTATGAAAATAAGAAAAAGAATGACATACTCAGCTTCGTAATCGCTAAAACAATATGCTCACTAGCCAACTCTGAAGGAGGTATCATAGTCATCGGTGTTAGTGACAAAAAAGAAATTCTAGGTTTGGAATATGATATCCGTCTAGCCTCAAGCGCGCGCGGTGATTTAGATGGTTTTGAACAGCACTTCATCAATGCTGTCATGAATAAATATTTCGGCAAGGAGAAAGGCAGCCTAGCTAAGATGAGATTTGAAAAACTGAATGGACAGAACATAGCCATCGTCGAAATTGAAAAAGCACCAAAACCCGGATTATGGGTCAAGTATGAAGACAGCACTGGAGTGATGAGAGAGGAATATTACATTAGATCTGGGAGTTCCTGCCAACCCCTGAACTCGCGTGAAACTACCGAATATATTAATGATCATTGGCCTTGATTTGGATAGCTTTTCTTGACTTCACTAACTATAGGCGCGCGCTTCAATCTATCATTGTGCCTTCCACGCGCGCTTGCGAAATAACTATCGTTGACTTTCTTTCTTTTGAATAGGTTCCCAATGGTTTTTCTGCGTTTGGTGAATATTTCTCTTGACCAACAACTTCTGATAGAAGGTCATAGGCCCTGCTGACTCCTTTCATTCCACCTAAAGCTGAAAGTGGCGACGTTTTTGCCTTCCAGTCGAATGCCTTAACAGGAGCTAACTTCTCCTTTAGGAGCCCAGGCTGTCTAAAATCGATTCTTTCTTTAATCGCGGTGTGCAGTAAGTCTCTCGCCAGTCGATGAGCCGCGTAGATTCCGAGTGCCGTCAAAAGCAGATACTTCTTATCGCCACTTTCATCTTTCCTACTCTTTCCCTCACCACTTCTCTTCCCGATGTTCGAGCTGAATCTTTTGCCGAATTCCTCTCTACCTTGTCCGCGTTTTTCTGGTCCTTCAAATGCGTCCGGAATCAACGCTCTAAGCGCCGACCAAAAAGCTTCCAGGAAACACATTTTGTCATCCGTCGGCAAGTTCGAGAAATCCTTATCTTTGAAGAGAGTTTCCAGCGAAGAAACGAATGAGTTAAGCTGTATTGGTTTCCCGCTATTTCTTTGGCCGCTTACATTTATTTTAGCTCTAAGAGGGGAGTTCTCTTTGCAGTTCAGGGTTATGCCTATTTGTGCCCCTACTATTCGCCATCCTTCTCTATCGACTATTGATAAACCCTCAATACCACTTGTCTTGATGCTGTAAAGAAGTGCATCTTTCAGCGACGGACTGATGCCTCTCTGGGTTTTGTTCACTACAAAAAAGATCGTCTTTTCTATGTCTTCAGCTGAGAGAGACTCTGCAAGTTTGGATTCCTTTCCTTTGATTTTCTCAGCAGCACCCTGCGAGTCAACGAATACTACTGGAAATTCGTAATCCATCAGGTCAGAAAACAGAGAAGCTCCTAAGCTTTTTGAAAACATGAATCGGTCTCTGATCTTGCTAAATCCACCCACTCTGTGTTGGCCATCTATGATCCATAGTGCGCCTTTCTTCCTATCTATTCTCAAGACCCCCAAGTCGCCATTGATAGAAACAAAATTGGTCTTTCTTAGACCCACTAAAATGGCAGGCATAACAGCAAGTGGGCTTTTTTCCAAGTACTCAACGAGCTGGGAAGTTCTTTCTTCATACCGCTCGCGTTGATATCCCTCGAGCTCTTCCTCTTTGAATTTATCCAACTCATAGAGGCTTAGAACATCGTTGACTTTCATTTTTCCAACGTACATTTCTATGTTTTTTTGAACAAGCTTGATGGCTGTTACTTCGATCAGTCCATTTTGATTTTCCTTCGCTTTGGCCATTTTGGAAAGAAGTGTTAGTCTTTGATCTTGTTGGATTTTTTCAGGGAAAAACATTTCAGGGTTGTTCCAGCATTTTTCACAAACATACGTTTGTCCATTCTCAACCAGATGAGGGTCACCCTTGATTTCAAAACCACAACAAGAACAGATCATTGAACCATCTCCTCCTTAGGGAAGATAAACTCCTTAAAGGCATCGTCGAAACTCTGGCATCCTTCTACTTTCACTTTCATCATTCCGTTGTATGGTGGGAAAGTCCCGCCCGCACCGAAAACTCTACGTGCAGTCGCAATCGCTCCCAGCCTTATCGTGTCCCATTTTGGGGATATGTAGTCGTTCTTTCTAAGAGTGTAAACTGGTTGGAAACGCATGGGGTAAGCAACCGCTCCCCAGCTTAGGACTTTTTTTATTCTCAAAAACAAGTCTTGAGGGCTATCAGTGAAGTTGTATAGCAAATAGACAAGTATATCCCTTCGTTTGATGCCGCTTGAGTCAAGGGACTCAATAGCTCTCTTTACAGCCGGGCCCATCTCAGATGTATCATAAGAGATTCTCACAAACCTGTCCATCTTCACTTCGGATATCTTCTTGGCAACTTCTTCAGTAATCAATCTCGCATCAAGCCCTTGATTAAAATCGACTGAAAGACCCAAGTCTCGAACTTCTGACAAAATGTTTTCCCAATTTTCGCTAGCTAGAAAATTGTTGTCGAAAAAAATCACTTTGGTATGTCCTGGCCAAAGCAGGTCTTTGATGCTGTTTCTTTCGGAATTAAGCTTGCCCTCTATGCGCGAAACTCCGCAGAACGTGCATGAGCGAATGCATCCTCGCGAAGCAAAAACGATGCTAGCTTTCGACCTTTTGTTCCATTCAGGCACCAGATCATAATCCGGGCACAGACACTCAGCTTCGTGGAATATTCCCTTAAAAATGTGCTCGGGATTCACTCCACTCAAAGCCGCGTGTTCAGGCATTAATGAGGCGTACAATCCGCCCAACCAAAGCTCTGAATTAGGAAATTCAGATAAATAGTGTCGGATTGTTTGCCAAACTGGTTCCCAAGCCCAAGTGAAAAGACTTGTCACGTAGATTTTGTCGGGTTCAGCATTGTCTGGCTCTTCTGTCCCATAAACCAGCTCAGTAGTATCCCCTAGTTTTTTATGATACGCAGAAAGTTTCAGCAGCCCCAATGGAGGATATGCAGAGTAGTACTTCGGTCTCACCAACAGTATGTGTTTGGACTTCACGATCTCTCGACCCAGTTGTGGCTGCTTCCCCGATCGTAGCAGTATTGAGCGAGGACAACTTAAATCTTTGTAGCAGAGAGTCGCGCTCGCGCGCATTTTGTGATGTGCACGCTGACTAACAAAGCTAGGGGAATGGATTTGAAAGGGTTATTGCAGGATTGTTCTTTTCATTTTAGGTCGGGCCAGTTGTTTCTGATATAGTCATTGGCCTCACTGATTCCCAAGGTGTGAGTTGAATTGCCCTCTCTAATGCAGAAATCCTGCGCGCGTGGGTTCTAGAGCAATTATGGACGAAGTAACTGAACCCCAAGAAGAAGGATAGGAAAGCACTTCGTGAGCAAGTTCGTAGGATTCCTGAAGAAGCAGCCTTTCAGATGAGCGTTATTCTGGTGCCGTTCGGTGCGCGCTACATAGCAGTGCAGGCGAAAGCGCAAGTGACAGAATCAACAGATTCGGAGAGTTATCTCAAATACGTAGTCAACGTCTGCCAAAGGCTCTTAAGGGTTTGAATGAACTGGTTGACTACGTAAAGAAGCAAGAATTTGGCTCTGTAGAAGAAGCCGCAAGAGCACTTGGACAGAAAATCGGACCGATTGTTTCAGTGGTTTCCGAGCCTGCAAATGCAAGGGATGGATTTGATGGTATGGCAGACCTGATTCAGCTCCCACCACTGCCCCCAATAAAAGCCCATTCAAATGATAACGAAGAAGAATGACAGCTACCCTGTCAAATCCTTCATAACCACATTAGAGAGCACGGAGTCAGAAGGTAGAACGCCTTCAGAAGCGTGTGGAATCAAAGTAGGAGGAAACAACAAGCGGACTAACCCTAATTCGGGACGCCAAGAAAGCAAGTTAAGCGATTCTCATTCTTCCTTTTTATGAGCAGACAGTATGATGTCGAAGTCTTTTCTCCATTCGATGCTCATAACTCGTTCTATCTTTTTAAGCAGGGCTTCTTTGTTTTCAGTCTCCAAGCTCCATTCTACATTTAAGTTTGAGCCTGCCTTACACATGGATGGTTGAGCAGCTAAGCACTCCTTGAAGAGTTCTTTGAAGAAATCGTACACCTTCTTTGCTTGAACCAAATCCTCCATCGTTAGGCTAAGACTGCCTACACTCTGTGAATAGAAAGTGAGCCCAACCGTTTTCTCATAGTTCTTGACGAAAGCTACACCGTTCAACTCGTGTTTTCTAGCCAATCTAACTTGATGTAGATGAGGGTCGCCAAACTCAACCTCAGACATTTGCACACCAAAGATTATTTGAAATCTGGAATAAATAAACCATCACCCGATTGTTAACAGGGAGAAGCATCACCCGTCAAGTTACCAGAACCAGCGCGCGCCTAACTGGCAGGAATTCGTAAGACATCCTCAGTCAAGAGCAGTCAACTGAAGTTATCAGCAGTTCCCTTCAGTTGGGCAAAGCAGTTGATGATCTACGCCTTTGTAGGCCAGTTTAGGCTAGTGCAATTCCAGTTTTCTTCTCTAAGCTACTGCAGATAACTATGCTTAACTGGGGATCAACAGGCGCACAATATGAGTTAACATCGGCTCAACTGACCAGCAACTGCAACCATCTTGCCCAGTTAAGAGGCGCCAACTGCTCAGCTAACTGGCGCGTACTGCGCGCGCGATTGTCTGATGACTTCGCGGTTGTTTGAAGTGACTGATGAAGCTGACTGGCGCGCGCTAGATATCGATACAAAAGTCTAAAAAGCAACGTCGAGTTTAAATTTGCGGCAGAGGTGCTAGCGTATGGCAAGTTGCTGCTGCGATCCCGAGGTGAAGAAACGCATAACACGACTGACTCAAATGGTGCCAATTTGAACTGGTCAACTTTCGAAGACAAAGTTTGTGCACTGTATAGGGAGCTTGGTGCCTCTGCACAACGAAATGTTAACCTGAGCGGATTCCAGATAGACATCTACATCGAAGAGGAAACACCATCGAAAGGGAAGTTCAAGATAGCAATTGAGTGCAAGAAGCAAAAGGCACAGGTAGGGAACAAAACTGTCAATGATTTTTCAGTAAAAGTGAAGACTCTCAAAGATGCAGGAGAAGTTGACAAAGGCAGGATTGTCTCGTATTCGGGATTCTCTCAAGACGCATACATCCTTTCTCAGACGACCGGTATAGAATTAATTGATTTTAACGATCTCCAGCAAAGGGCCGCCAGCAAGCGTGGATTCCAAAGCGGAACTACCTATGAAACAGCAGCGTTGGCAATCGAGAAAAAGAAAAATGGTTTGTGTTTGGGAGTCTTGAAAGAGAAGGTTGACAGATGCACAAACGACACTCTTCAGCGATTGGAAGATAAGTACTATACTCGTGAATTGTATGTGGAAAGAACAGAAATCGAGAAAAGGTTTCTGGAGTTCGCAGAAAGCGACAAGATCGGATTCATAGTAGTTGGCGAAAGTGGATATGGAAAAACGAATCTTCTTTGCCATCTGGTTGAGAAGATGCGAATGGATAATCTGGTCTTGTTCTACAGGGGATGGTGGACAAAACCAAGCATCAGAGACCAACTGTTAGACGATTTGAGTCCGAGTCCCGAATATAGGTCGGCAACCTCCTTCGATGATTTTTATAAAGAAATTGCTGGTTTGCTTGAAAAGGAAGACAAGTCGTTTATCATATTCATAGACGCGGTCAATGAAAATGACAATGCGGGATCACTCCTCAGAAGCATAGATGAATTGGTGTCGCGAATTGATTCCAACAGGATTCGCATAGTGCTAACGTGCAGGACAGTCATCTGGAATATGATTCTCAACGCAACAGACTTTCTGTATGACCCAAAATACTACACTGTACACGGAGAGCGAGAAAATCGACTCGACAGATTCACAGACGAGGAACTCCAAAAAGTCTTTGAAAGATACAAGCACCGCTATCAGCTTCAGACCGAATTCGATCAATTGTCAAAAAGGACCAAGGACAGCTGCGCAATTCCTGTGTTCCTAAGAATGATATCGGAGGTATACGACAAGCAATCAATACCTCTATACGTTCCAGTTGGATCTGTGTTCGAAGCATGGCTCAAGAAGAAAGTGAAACTGACCACGGACATGCAGGCACTACTCGACAAGATTGTTGAGAGGATGGAAAAAGACCGAACTAGTTCTCTCACGATAGATGAGCTGACAGACGACCGTTACATTGGGGATTGCATTCGAAACTCTGGTCCTGATTCACCATATGTCAAACTTTTGGACAGGGGCGTTCTTGCCGAAGAGGAAAAACGTCCGAAAGTAATCAGATTCACCTTTGACAAGCTGTTCGAATACCTACTTGCCGAAAGATTGCTCCCAAGAGACTGCATGTGCAGTAAGGAGGCCGTTCTGTCCCTTGTTCGCCGAGCTAAGAACTTCAACTCCATATTCGGAGCAATCAAGATCGCTCTTATGAAGAGAAAGGATCAGAGACTGTTTTCCGAACTGGCTACGGATGAGAACTATGAGACTCGTAAAATCCTAGTCGATACATTGGCCACAATCAGCGAAGAGGATTCTGGCTGGATAACTAATCTACTGAGAGAATGGCTGAAATCAGGAACGATCTCTTCAAAAAGAACTGCGATTCAGACCATATACGAGATGTCTTGTTCTCCTCTCGAACTTCTAGAAGTTGCAATGCTTGCAAAGGAGAGGAGCATTCGAAGTCTGGCGACTCAGTATGCATATCTGATCTGGCAGAGAGGCGATGACAAAGAATTTCGTGTTCTCAAAAATCTAATCACGGTAGCCCGAACAAGATTGAATAGAAGAGCTTTTGAAGTTGCCCTTGAATATTCCCTCAACATCATGCTTATCAAGCATGATGACGAAGAAGCAATGGCAACTCTCTATGCCCAGTGGGTCTCAACTCTACAGGAGTCTTTCGCATTCCGATCTAGTCGGTCAGGGATACGTAGCTTTTTCAAACGAAGAACAAGAGAGATCATCATGATAATTGGCACAGCTGTCGTGAAAGGCTACATTGAAAAGATCTGGTATTCCGACAAATCAGAACTCTGGTCATTCTTCAAACTTCCCAAAGACGAAAAGGATGTGGTGGCCGACTACGCAAAATACTTAGATCCATACGCAGAGAGACCACCAAATATCGAAATGACTATTCTCAGATTGCTTAAGCATGTTTCATCGATTCATCAAGCCTTGGGTTTTGGTTTGCTGGTAGTTCGGACTTTGAACGATTTCGAAAGCTATCTTCCGTTCATTGATTCACTCTGGAAACATACCAACGTCGCTTGCAGAAGCGCTGCCTTAGGCACGTTGACGTTGGTATGTTGGAACAAACCTGAAAAAACTGCGCAGATAATAGACAACTATTTGAGTGGCGACATCTACGAGGAAGCTAAGGTATTTGGCTGGTTCTTGGGCAATGTTGGAATAATATTCACCAGGGCAAATCAAGGAAAAGAGATTTTTCCCATCGTCAAGATAATTGACAAAGCTCTGAAAGAGCATGACACCGCAATTCTCAAGCGGGTCGTCACAGAACTGGGAAACACAGGTGTGATGTATCCAGAGAGCGCTCTAAGGACTCTAAGCTACTTGTTCGACACAACTGAAGATGAGATCAGAGGGGCACTGATTGAGAGTCTGGTAAAAATCAGAACTGTCCGATTGGACCTCACGGAGAAGTATCTTTCGGAAAAGGCTCCGGCACTTCTGGAGGATATCAAAGATTCACGGGCTGAAGTGAATATCTCACTAGCAGCAATCATGGGTATTGATATGGTTTTTATGGTTCTGTTCCACTTCCAGTACTTCAGAGACTTGCTCTTGGATGCATTGTCAAGCATCTCGCAGTTTGGCAATGAGAAGAGATTCCTTAGATACTGCGTGAGGAGATTCTTGGAAGGAGTTGCTGCGCATGAGGGTGATGTTGGCCGGGGTGAACCAGAGCTCTCTCACCATTAGTGACGTAGAATCCAGTCCCTGATGAAGGGGGAGACAACTTCGATATGAATCGTTGCACGCCTTCTCTTGCAAGTATCTCAAATTGTGGCAAATCGCCATTCTGAGTGTCACAGCGCGCTTTCCAACTGTCTAGGTCGCTTGGCCTGAAAAGTAATTATCGAGGTCATTCTCTCTTACCCCAGCCTCCAATAGAACTCTCCTCCACAGCCTTATGACTCTTAATGGCCCTGGTCTGATCTGACTGGCTAGCGGCGACATTGCTTGTACGGCTTTCGATATGCTGATCATCGGTCGTTCGGAACCCCGAATTATCTGCCTCATCTCGCTAACAACAGTTTCAAACTGCTGATACTCAACTACGGCACGGCTTTTGCAGCTGGAACACTGTCTCTCTTTTGCCTTGTCCAGTCTTTCATTCCATCTGTGAAAGCATAATAGGCAAATGTACTCCATACTTGAAGTTTATCCCTTTGTTGGGATAAAATGTTTGCCCTTCTGGCTTCTAACGCGCGCTGAGCCATTTGATACACTCCCAGATACGCCAGAGGCTCTGTCTGGGTTCTCGAGAGGTCCCAGAGAATTTACCTGGCACTGGCGAGACATCTCGAGAAGATATACGTATCTCGAAAGCGCCTAGTCCCACACGCACCTGCTCTAGTGTCTCGTGATATCTGGGAGACATCTGGCAGAAGCCTACTATCGGTTCTCCTGATGTCTGGAATGGCTCTCGAGAAACCTCGCCTAATGTAACCTCGGATTGGAATGCTTTATCTCGAGATATCTCGGGAGGAGGCCCAGTGCCTTTCTGAGCTCTCGAATACCCCTGGGATCATCTCTTCGAGTTTCGAGAGCCTCTGGAAAGAACACTCCAGAAGCCTATCGAGACCACTCTCCAAGTCTTGCCCCATATCTGACAGGCATTTGATAGAAGCCTTCGGCACGTCTCGGCAATGTTGATAATGCAACTCGAGGTTTGGTTGATCTGTGTGATTGGTCATCGTGTCGCAACTTGGCAGCGACTGGGAGTTCTATGACACTGCTTTTAGGCAGGGTGGGTTCGTCTGACTATGATCTGCCTGTTATCAAGTTGGGCTATGAATATCCATCCTTCGCCCAGATGTTTCTGAAGTTCATCCGATCCTATGAGCTTGTCCACTGACGGTGTAATTGGTGGATCGAAGAAGTTTAGCTTCTCATACTCGTTGCGATGGAAACCTATCTTGTCTTTGTCATAGTATGCGTCTTGGCTGCCGGGAAGGATGTGACCAAAGAAAAATTGCTGGGTTGCCATATCCATTCTGCTGCCATCGATCGTGGGATTTCTCAAGACCGACTCAAACGCCTTACGCAACGTATGCGGCGTTATGAATGCCCATTGACTAATCCCTGAAAGTTTTGCAGCTCGTCGAATGATCTTTGCTACGGTTCTTCTGCCGAGCCTCTTGCTTGATCTCTCATCTCTTCCCCAGAGGTTCCATTCCGCGTGAAATAGTGGAGCCTCAGGAGTCATCAGGCCATATTTTTCATTCCTGTCTCGAAGATATGCTCTCAGGGCTTCTACGGCTTCTCGACAAATGAAGGTATAATAGGGAATGTTCCCCTTGCATGCGTTTGGAAGTCTCTTTTTCATCTCTGGATAGACCGGGACCAGTGCGCTAGTGTGTCCTGCGTTCAAATCCTTTTCCAAGTCGCCGTAGTTCAGAGCACAGAGGGTGCTGACTCTTAGCCCACTGCTCCAAGCAGCTAGGATCAGAGCTCTGTTTCTCAGGCTTCCAGCACATGCGGCCATTGCGCGAACTTCAGCAATGGTTGGTATGTACTCGTTGCGTTTTCTGTAACGAGGGGGAATGGAAAACGTGTGAAGCCTTAGGCTTTTGCCATTAACTCGGAAGAAGGTTCTTAGCTGTTTCGTCATAGAGTTGACATATGCTCTGCTTCTATTCAGACCCGCAGCTTCGTCCACAAACTTCTGAAGGAGTGTCTCCGCCTTGCGTTTGGGCAGGTTGACCAGACGATCTGGATCGGCATTTGACCACTCGCAGAGTCTCCGAAGCCGGTTGAGATAAACCTCCTTCGAGCCTTCGCTTCTGCCAAACCTGTTCAGATGGTCAAGCAAGTTCTGTACACTTTTGTACTTGCTCTTCCAAGCTTCTGGGCCTTCTCTCGCTGTTATCCCAAAGAAGTGCTCAAACCGCCTCAGTTCGAGAGGTTTGGAGAAGTCAAGTTTTCCGAAGGCCTTTCCCAAGGTTTTATCCCGAAAATGGGATATCCCAGAAGCGGGATAAAAATCTTTCGCACAAACCCGCTCTGCGTTGGTAGTGAGGTATCCGCTTGGTGTAATTGGCGGGTCCGCTGGGATTTGAACCCAGGACCTGCGGCTATCTTCGACATTGCTTAGAAGGCCGCCGCGCTTTCTGGGATTTGTCTATCCATGCTGCGCTACGGACCCCGCCATCAGTGATATGAAATGTCGGATATAGTTTTATCTGTCTGTGAATGTGTTAGTTTCTCTAAAGAAGAATGTTCCTTAAGCCTTTTAAATAACTGAAAGACTCTATATGAGGATCAAGTGTCTGACGTTTCAGTTCCTCTCGTGAACTATATATTTGATAAAGAATCGGAAAAGACCGTATTACGAGGTAGTAGAGTTTCTCATGAAAGACATGGAGATGCGCTATTACAGGACCGGACAAGGTTCTGAGGTTGTTTACATGATTAATCCGAGGATTCTGCAGGAAGAGATTGAGAAGAAACTTGAAGATGATAAACTAACACCGGTTAATGTTTGTCGCACGATTCTGGCCATGTTGTACGGTGCTGAACTTAATGAAGAGAAGGATTTCTTCGTGACCACGACGAGCAGTGGAAGGCGGAACTACCATATCAAAGTCAACAATCGCACTTTGAGTTCAATGTCAAGAATGCTGTAATCCTCTTTTCTTTATTCCAAGTAAATGGCTGGCCTGTAAGGCATTGCCGCGCTAGCTTTCTGTTTGGGATCATAGCATTTGCCTTCCTCGTCGTAGACTCCAATCTGGGCTTTGAATCTCTCAGCCAGAAAGCCCTTGGCGCCTTCGATTATCGCTTTCTCTTCAAGCATTCTAATTTCTAACAGATGTTGCTTCCTTTCCTCAGGCATTCCACTTGTTTCTTTCACCATTTTTGGCACGAATTTTGCCACCTCTTTCATGTTGCTTCTCAAGTCTTTGTCGGCCGCCAGTTCCTTCATCAGCTCATTTATCTTTGCTTCCCCGTGTGCTGACTTCTCCAGCACTTTGAGGTAAATCTTCCACTTCCACTTGGCAGCCGTGTAGTAACAGATCTTTTTCGGAACGATTTTCGTAGCTCTAAGAACGTTCAAGGTGTCTTCGATGACTTCTTTTATGAGATTCTCCTGTTCTTCAGCAACCACATCAATCTGGTTATCATCTGGTCTTGGCCATTCAGCCTGCGAGACAAAACCCTTTTCGCTCGTTTGACTCCACAATTCTTCACAGATGTGCGGAGCAAACGGTGCGAGCAGTCGCAGCCACACTTTCAAAGCTTCGTATATCGCCGTCGTGTCGGTGTTTCCTTTTCTTCGGGCATACCAGCGGAAGTCGTTCCAGACTTCGAACAGGGCTGTTTCCAAGGCTGTTCTGGTTTTCATTTGTTCAAGGCTTTCAGTTACTTCAGTGACGCGGTGTTGCAT
>Ga0315274_10011648_pt1 | contig 12597 bp, 11 predicted proteins | sample YL17G02_20_MG_FD_203700 | JGI IMG/M metagenome (GOLD analysis project Ga0315274, IMG submission 203700) | Sediment microbial communities from Yellowstone Lake, YNP, Wyoming, USA - YL17G02_20 | ecosystem: Environmental > Aquatic > Freshwater > Lake > Sediment | place: USA: Wyoming | collected... | reverse complement strand
ATCGACGCCCAAACCAGGCGCCGAACGAAAGTGTTCGATTCCCCTCCCGCCAGGAGCCGCATCAATCCCCCAGCAAGACAGGAAAAGAGAGTGCGAGTCGGGACAAATCTTCAAGACCAAGAGCGGCATCCGGGTGCGGAGCAAGATTGAGAAGATCATTGCGGACTTCCTGCTGGAAAAGGGGATCAAGTTCGTTTGTAACTATTCAGCCCTCCTGAGTTGGGCGATGGGATATCGGCCCGATGAGCCATGAGCAAGGGAGGGCTTCGATCGGTTGGCTCTTGGACCTGCGAACCTCGTGGTGGACTGTCCGAGCGCGCGCGCGCCAACCGCTTCAGCCCGCGCTCACGGGCTGGCGGCCTTGGGTTCGGGCAGCAACGGATGACCAAGGACGGCCTGCCGGAGGGCCTCCAAGAGGTTGTGCCCCTGCTTGCGGCAAGTGGAGAGGTAGCCGCGAATGCGGGCAAAAACCTGCGCCCCCAGCAGGGTCCGGAATCCACCTGAGATTTTCTGCCGCACCTTGATCATGCGGATATCCTGCTCGGCCTGGTTCTCAGTTGGGCGGCCCAACCGTGGGCTTCCTCTTCGGCCAGATACTTGAGTTCGCGCCGGATATGCTCGTTGCACAGACCGTGCAAGGCCGGGTAGCGGAAGTAGGCGGCCAGATGATCGTGGATGAGCCACCCATCATAGCCCGGCAAGATCCCCAGGGCATCCATCGCCACGGTGCCGCGCTTGGGATGGACGCCATAGAACGTAAACTCGGGCGTGCACGCCACGTGGAGCCAGTGCAAGTGGCCCGCCACCCGCAGCCCGCTTTCATCCACGTTGAGCACCGGCGCCAGGCGCAGGCACTGGATAACGCGCGCATCGAAGGGTTCCAGATTCTCGTAGACCCGCTGGTTGGTGCGGAGCACCGTGGCCACGCTCAGCGGTTGGCCCAAGAGGTCCTCGCACAACTGCGTCAAGCGGTCGGGCGGGATGAACTGAGCGTGGTGCAGACAGGTGGTGAAGCTCTGGAACTGAGGGCCGTACTGGACCGGGGCGATCACCCCCGGTGGGAACGAGGCCCGCACCTCCCGGCCCGAGACGGGGCAGACCTTGATCTCGGCCCGATGCTCGGTGACGTACAAGCGCAACGGAGGCAGATCGAACACCTGGCGGCACTCGTAGCCGGTGACCGGAACACCGGCCAAGGAGATGCCCCCGCAGCCCCCGCAGGGACAGTCCACCAGCCGCCGGCTCATGCCCCCAACTCCGCGCGAAACCCCGGCACCAGCGGATACAGATAGACCTGCTTGGGCGGCACCTGGAGGCGACTGTAGCGATCCTGACGGGTGCGTCCGGTGGTCCGCCCCACCTCGACCCAGTTGGCCGCTTGGTAACAGGCGCCGCGAAAACGGTTCGCCTCGACGAACGTTTCCACCAGGCTCAGCGGCGCGCCGTACTTGACGTGCCAGTCCGTGCGCAAGCGCCGAAGGATCAGACTCAAGACATGACTGGCCAGATGGGGCACCGCCACCCCAGGCAGGATGAGGAAGCGGGTGTTGTTGGTGATCCGTTGCAAATGCTGTTGGCGGGCCGCCCGATCCCAGCCAATCCACCGGTCGCGCGCCGCGCACTGCCAAGCCGCCGAGCCGAACAGGGCACAGGCCAGCGGCCGCTCGTGGCGGTCGCGCACCACGTACTTGAGGTTCATCCCCACCGGGCTCAGGTAGCCCAAGTAGTGGTGATGGTGCAGCCAGGACTCGAACCGCGGCAGGTCCTCGGGGGCCTGCCCCAGTTCGACGATCGCCAACGGGCGCAACACGCTCAGAGAATCGGTGATCGGCTCGAGGGCGGGGGCCGGGACGGGCGCCCGTTTATGCCGCATCCGGTTGGGCGAGGGGCAGCGACGAACCGGCAGACGCAGCAGACCGCGCTGCTCGAGCTTGAGCAACAGCGTGCGGGCGGCCATGTCCTTGAGTTGCCCGCCAGGGGTGCGCCAGTCCCACAGTTGGCATAACTGGCGCGAGAGCCAGTAGCGCGTCCGCTCCGGATGCCCGGCAACCATGGCCTGCACTTGGGCCACCTCGACCGCGCCCAGTCGGCGCCCTTGAAGGATCGGATCGTCGCTCACCCCGCCACAATGGCACAGGGCGGCATCAGAGTCCAGTCCGCCGTTGAGAAAAATGTGGCGACCAACACCGCCGCGTCACGCACGGTCCGCGGTCAGACCTGAACAGTTGCCGGGTCGAAGACGGCCTTGAACCACGGGCTCTCCATCGTGTTGCTCGTTTCGGAGACCACGAGCAGGCGCGAGCCGTCCGGGCCTTCCCACCAAAAGAGGCGCGGCAGGCTGAACGTCTTGTTCACCAGCGGCCCACCCATCTGGAAGAACTTGACCCCGGCGTGCGTGAGTACCGGGGGCAGAATCCACGAATGGCCGGGCACGTCCGTGGTCTTCGCGTCGCGGGGCAACGGCAAGCCATGCTCACGCGCGATGGCGGAGGACCAACCCAGCGAGCGGACAAGGTCTTCTGGCTCGAACGTCTCGTCGTGCATGGAGTATGCGAGGGCGTGGACGGCGAGAATGAAACATGCCAGGGCGGCGGCTCGCTGAGGCATGGCAGAGTGATGAGGACGCAAAGTCATGGAGAGATTGACTGGCGATTGCGTTTGCATCGTGTTCATTTTCCGTGAGTGTGCGCCTTCACTGGACGTAGGCAACTCGATACGAGATTGCTTCATGACGCCCCAAAGGTCATGCCAGTCGGGCTTGACGGCCACGGCAATCAAGTGCTCCTTCCCGAGTTGATGGCGCCGTCGAATCGGACGCTGACGTCCCACCCTCTCTCTTTGGCCGCGGGTGTGGCGAGCAGGTCAAAGACGAAGGCGACGGACGTATCGTGGCCCACGGTTTCCCAGGGACTAAGCCGAAGCCGGGATGGCGACTGGATCGCTTGAATGGCGGCTGCGTCCGTCGCTTCAAGGCTGCCGACCAGCGGGAAACGATTGGCCATGGGCAACCGCAGCGTGCCATCGGGCCCGACCCGTGCCACGAGCACCGGACGCGGTTTATCCACGTTGGCCAGCAGCAAATGCGGGCCGACCGACAACGTCACGCCGGCATGCCGGGTGGTTGCCTTGGGATTCAGTGCCACCGGCCCCATCCGGCGGTCTTCCACACGCGGCGCAGCCGTGAAGGTGATGGTCGCTTCCCTTTCGGCGCCGGGGCGCAGCGACAAGCGAAAGTAACCTCCCTCCTCCGTTGCGCGCTGCACCCGCCCGGCCCGGTCCGCGATCGCCACGCGTGCGGCCCACGACGGCCGGCGAACGAATACGTCGGGGGCCTTGGTCGCGCCTTCAAGCGGGTCGATGCGGACACGGCACTCGACCTCGCCGAACCGCGCTTCCGCAGTGCTGACCGACACCTTCCAACGGCCGCGGCCGGTTCGCACGGGGGCGGTGGCATCCAACGGGAAGTTGACGAACGCGCCCTTCGGCGAGCCGACGACGACATGACTCTTGAGCGTCTGCAGGCCCAGCAGACCGTAGTGGGTGACGAGGTTGCCGTGGCTGTGATCGATGGGCAGCCCGTCGAACCGCTGGAAGAAATCCGCCATGCGTTCGGCCTGCCTCAGGTAGCGCTGGTCATGCGTGGTCTGGTACAGCAACGCCAGTCCTTCGATGCCGGGAAAATAATCGGTGACGTAACCGGCGGCGTGGCTTCCGGTCATGCTGTTCGCCGGTGCACCGGCCCACTTGCGGCCCCCCGGCCGTGCACCTCCGATCAACCCACAGGTCCACGGGCGCGGTGACCAGCCCCCCTTTCCGACATGCGTGCGACGACTTTCTCGGAGGAACGCAGGGTTAATGATTGTCGCGAGTAGCCTGTTCGTTCAGTGTCACGCACGTCCGGACGGACAAGCATAACTCCGAATGGCATCGACACATCTTGTATGGGCGGCAGTGCTGCTCGCCTTGTGCGCGGGGATAGGGCAACTGGCGCAGGGCGCCGCGTCTGTGACGACCTGGGCTGCACCGCCGGGTGAGACGCTCTGCGATGACGGCCACCCTGCCGTCTCCATGATAAATCCAAGATGAACCTGCGGAACTGCCCCATCCAGTTCGGCCCGCGCGGCAGACGTCAGCGCGACGGCCCGCGCGGCAACGTTCTCTAAATCTCCCTCGTATGAAGGCTCTCTGGCATCCAAGAAGGACCGCGCTACTCGGCTTCACCTGCGCTTCCGTAGCCTGGGCTACACTGTCGCCCGCAACCGCCGCCGAGGTTGCTTGCCCCCTCAAACACGGCCAGTGGGAACCGTTCCTAGCGCTCACCGACGAGTTCGAAGGCGACCGGCTCGACGAGTCGAAGTGGTTTCCGAACAACCCCGGTTGGTTGGGCCGCCAGCCGGGTTACTTCAATCCCAAGAACGTCCGGGTGACCGACGGGATGCTCCACCTTGACGCCAGGAAGGAAACCCTCCCGGACCTCCCCAAGGGCTACCACACCTACACGACCGCTTTCGCGAAGGGGAAGACGAAGGTCCGCTACGGCTACTTCGAGATTCGCGCCCGCGCCATGGACTCGCAGGCTTCGAGCGCCTTCTGGTTCTACGACATCACCCCCGAGATCTGGTCCGAGATTGACGTGTTCGAGATCGGCGCTCGGCCGCAGCCGGCCAACTACTACATGAACACCCACCTCTTCCACACGCTGGTCGAGACGGTCCACTGGCACAAGAGCCGCCTCTGGAAAGCGCCCTTCAACCTCGCGAAAGAGTTCCATGTTTACGGCCTGGAGTGGGACCCCGAGCTTCTGAGGTTCACGGTCGACGGCGCAGTCGTTCGCGAGGAGCCCAACACCCACTGGCACCAGCCTTTGGCGCTGTGCTTCGACAGCGAAACCTTCGCCGGCTGGTTCGGGCTGCCGAAAGACGATGCGCTCCCGGCCACCTTCAGCATCGACTACATTCGCGCCTGGAAGCGCAAGGACGGCCCGCCGGATGATCGGCCCGAGGCGGTCGCGTTTGCGTTCCCGGCTCGCTCCAGAGGGGCGGAGGCCGTGTACCGGCTGAAAACCGAAGATGGCGGGACACTGGCCGTAAAGGCGACCGGCGGGGCGGAACGGCCCGAACGCGTCCACTTGGATTACCTGAACGACGCGTTCTTCGCGTCGCAGAAGGAGGCCGAGATTCAGAAGAAGCTGACCCTGCGCGACAAGGACGGCAAGGTTCTGACCGTTCTCATGACGTGGTCCAAGACCGAGCCTTGGAAGCGCGAAGGACGGGAACGCGCGGGCGAGGCGCCCGGATCAACAACGCTGGCCACGAATGGCTACCACGCGGTCGGGGTGGACGTCCGTCCCTTCGCAGCGAAGTCGCGCGGAACCGTCGAGGTCTGCGAATTCCCGACGGAGAGCGGTTCGCCGATCCAGGTCACAGTCCGACACTGAGCGAGACCAACCCGCTCCCGGCTATGGCCGGATCGTGACGCTCTTCACGAACGCGTTGGTCTTCACGAACTGGGTGAGTTGGGCGACACCGGTCAGGCCTACCACTTGGGCTTCTGATTTTGCGCGAACCAATGTTGCAGGACACGCTGACGGTCGGTCGGCGTGGCCGCAGGCGTGGTATTGTTGCGATCAGACCCGTGCTGGACGCTCCAGCCGCTCCATTCGCGAAAGGCGTGGTAGCTCCAGTCCCAGCCGTGCGCCTCGAAGATTTCGACCAGATCCTTCAAGTACCGACCCGCGCTGTCGTCAGGCGCCCACCGGATGGCGCTGAACTCGCCGATGTAGATGTGTACGCCGTAAGTTCGCTGAAATTCGATCACGGGCCGCAGCGCTGCCTCCAGTTGCGCCTTGTCCCACTGTTTTCCCTCGACCACGCCCGGGTAGCGCCAAGCCGGGTCGGGACCATACACGCCCTGATGGGTGAAGGCGTGCGGCAGATACATGTGCACACTGTAAATAACGTTCGACACCGGCAACGGCACCAGATCGCTCAGCCCGCCGGGACCGCCCCACGAGGCGGGTTCGACGATGATCGCCCGCTGTGGGTCAATGGCGCGGATGGCCCTCGCCGCCCGTTCCGCCAGCGCCTGCCAGTCGTCGCAGCCTTCCTCGACGAAATCCTCGACCGGTTCGTTGACCAGGTCGTATCCCCAAATCGCTTTGGCGTCCTTGTAGCGCTTGGCGAGGCGCCCCCACACCTCCACGAACTTCGTCTGGCAGGCCGGATCGGTGAAGAGCCGATCGTCCGAACCCACATACCCGGTTTCGAACCTGCCGAGACCATTCCAGCCGTCGAGCGCGTCGGTGGTTTCGAAATCGGCTCGGAAATAAACGTGGTCACGCGGAAGTAGCGCCGGGTTTGCCGCGAGGGCAGGCACGTTCATCACGCTGGCGAGGGTGGACATCGCCATGAAGACGCCGCCCATCCAATGAAGTCGGCAGGAACTTTGCATGGTCATGAGGACGCCGGAAGCAGCCGGGCCCGCGCAGGGCGTATTCCCAGCGAACGAAACGCGCAGCCCACGCGGGGTCTCCCCAAGCCGCGCCTCATATTTCTGTCCATGCCCCCGGCACCGGCGCGGGGTAGCGACCCTCCGCGTTCGCCCGCACCGGCGCCGGTGCCTGCGGCCCGCTTCGTGCCGGAGTCGTCCCCCAGCACCAGTCCTCCGGCCGACATCGCATTGGCCACCGCGCCGCTTCCGTGGCCACCGCAGCCGATCAAGGCGAGACGAATGGTGTTATCCTCTGCGGCATGGACATAGGGAATGGCCACTCCTGCCAGCGCCGACGCAGCGGCAATTTGGCTGGTGGCTTTGATGAAAGCACGACGCGAGGCAAGCTGGTTTTGGCTGGCGTTCATACACGCCATGCTCGTTCGGATGGTGAAACCCTGTCAATCAGAGAGTCTCCACGTTCCCCAGTTCAAAGGCCGAGTGCGTCCAACAAGCGAAAATAGATCCAACGTTTTTGCGGAAATCCGGCAGGCGCGAGCCGGGCGTGCGCCGCAGCGTACCCGCGGCGACGATCGACTCTCCGGCGACTCCGTTCGCGCAGTATCGGGCATTTTGTCAGCCATCGCTGAGCCAAGCTGCATAGCGCACGCGTCTGAAGTGTCTCCTGTGGTTTGCGCGGATGGGATACTCCTGCCTCTCCGACGGTGACCCGCATGAGGCACGGGGCGCTTCGACGGAATTTGCTCGCGCCAGGAGTCGCTCTCGAAGGATCATCGGGAGGTCACCCGGCAAGTACGGGAAGCGTTGCCAAAGACCATGTATGCGAGCATTGCCCCGCACTGCATCACTCCGCTCATGAAAGCGTGGCGTCTTGCGTTGGCTTTCGTGCTCTGCAACGCCGCCTGCGGTCTGGCGGCCCAAACCAACCTGGTGTTCAACGGGTCATTTGAATCCAACGCGCTCAAGTCCGATGCACCGGACGGCTGGTCTGCCGCTGGCAACCCGGCCGTGAAGCAGCGGCTCGTCTGTGACACTGGCCGCGACGACCAGCGTTGCGCCAAGCTCGAATGCACCGAGTTCAGCGGCGACGGCCCGGATTACCACGCCATGATCTGCCAGGTCGGCAAAGTCGGGGTGCGGCGCGGCCAGTGGTATCGGTTGGCGTTTTGGGCGAAGGGGCAAGGAATCAAAGGCGGCGCGGTCGAAGTTGCTCTGAACAGCACTAGTCCGTGGGAAAACGCCGGCCTCGCCGACGCGTTCAGGACCGACGCGCGATGGGAGCGGTTCGAGTTTCTGTTCCGTGCCAACCTCGACGTGCCCGCGGCCACGAGCCGGCTCCAGTTCTGGTTCAAAGGCACCGGTAATTTCTGGGTCGACGACGTGGAACTCGCGGAGTCGGCGGAGGGCCAGCGGTGGTTTCCGCAGATCGCCACCGAGGGCGTGAAGAACTTCGTGCCGAACAGCAGCTTCGAGTGCGGCACGGCGAACTGGGGCAGCTACACCTGGGGTTTGCGTGGCTGGGCAGGAAACCTTTACCGGCTCGAGGGGGAGATCGACGGCGCCGTCGCCCGGCATGGCCAGCGTTCGCTGAGGATTTCGCACAACCCTTCGACGCTGCCGGTGTTCTGGTTCGATTACTACGAGCCGGTTCGCCAGCCCGTCCGCCGCCTGCTCGTGGCCAATCGCGGTTGGTACCGCGTCAAACCTGGCGAGCGGCTCACGCTGTCCGCTTTCCTGCGCGCCGATGCCGACGGGGTGACGGCGCAGCTCGCCGCGGTGGAACCCGGTGACCGCAATGCGCGAAAAGCCGTTACCGTCGGGCGCGAGTGGACGCGGCAGGAATTCAGTTTCGTCCCGTCACAGCCGTTTTTGTTCATCGGGGTGGGCCTGGACTTGGAAGCATCCAGGCTCGAAGCGGCGACCCTTTGGGTGGACGCGATCCAGTTGGAGCGGGGCGCTCAAGCCACCGCCTACCAACCACGCCTACCTGTCGAATCATTCCTCGAACCAGACGGGGCGGGCGGTATCTTCACTAACCCCGCTGACGGTGCTGCCTTCACGGTGCGCGCCTTCAACAACACCGATATGCCGACCGAGGTCCGAGGCCAACTGGCGCTGACGGACTTTTTCGACCAGCGTGTCTACACGAGTGAACCAGCCATGAAGGTGCCGACGCACGCCAGCGGAAGCCTCGCAGTGCAAACTGTGAGCCCGAACCGGATGGGCTTCTTTCAAGCAAGCTGGTCGGCCGACACGGGCTCCAATTCGCTCCGCTGTGCAATCATCGAACCCGCCGACCAGCGGTTGGCCGATTCGCCGCTTGGCTTCAATCACGCTTACCCGTGGGATTTCCTCGTCCACCTCGCCCGGGAAGCCGGCATTCTCTGGTGGCGCGATTGGTCGGCGAAGTGGCAGACCGTCGAGCCGGAGAAGGGCCGGTTCGACTGGACGGTCGCGGACCAGCAAATCCATCGAGTGCTCGCGATGAATAGCCAAGTGGAAGTGCTGCTGCCGTTCCCGTCGACCTCCTGGTCCACCACCGCGCGCTCCGACGAAGTGGCGAAGGCGGCGGGCACGGACGGCTACCTCCGCGCGCGGCTGCCGCTGGCCTACGCGCCGAAGGACTTGAGCAACTTCGGCCGCTATGCCGCAGAAACCGTCCGCCACTACCGTCGCAGCCAACCGCGTGGCGTGACGCATTTCCAGGTTCTCAACGAACCGGTCTATACCGATTACGCGCTGCCGCGGCAGTTTGGCTACACTCTGGACGATTACCTGCGGCTGCTGGAGGTCGCGTATCGCGCGATGAAGGCGGCCGATCCGCAGGTGGTGGTCGTCGGCGGCCCCAGCGCGAACCTCGACTCCGGATGGACAGGCGACTTTGTGAAGCGGGGTGGGCTTGAGTTCGTGGATGTGTTCGACCTTCACAACTACGACCCCGCCCGTCCCGCCGAGAGCTTTGAAGACTCGTTCCGTTCGCTCGAAGAACTCCTGCGCGCCCATGGCGGCCCCAAGCCGGTGTGGATCACCGAATGGGGCTGCTACGCCGATGACGATCCGCCCTGCGTTCCGCTGGCGGTCGGTGACGCGACGATGAACCGTTGCCGCTGGCCCAGCGAACGCGCCGCCACGGAGCACATCGTGAAATTCACCGCGGTGGCCTTCGCCCACGGCGTGCGGAAGATCTTCTTCCATGCCGGCACCTGCGGCACGATCAACAGTGCCGACGCGGGTGGTGTACTGTTCGAGTATGGCGGGGCACCACGTCGGATGTACGCCGGCGTCGCCGCGCTGACGAAGTTGCTGGGCGTGCCGGAAGCCTGCGAGCGCATCGTGAGTCGCGATGACACCACCGCCTACCTCTTTCGAACCGGCGGTAGAACGCTCGCGATCGCCTGGCGGACCCGCGAAGGAACCAGGCCGCTGAAGCCCGTTGCGGGCGTCACCGTGCGCGACATCATGGGCAATCCAGTCGAGGCGCCTGCCGCTGGGTTGAACGAAACGCCCATTTACCTGCTCGGCGCCAGTGCTGACATGGTGGAGCGCGCACTGCCTTGAACTAAACCATGAGAACCGTCGGAAGGTCAAAGCGCTCGAACGAGCCAGTCCACAACGACTTGTGAGGCACTCGGACGGTTGAACAGCGGCCTGAGTGCTGGTTCACTTTGCCCCCATGAACTGGAAGCGGCTGCTCGCCTACCTCACCGGTTCCGTTGACCAGGAACTCCTCCTTCGTAACGAGTATTTGGCCACCGAGAATCGCATCCTCCGGAACCAGATCAAGGGGCGGGTACGGCTCACGGATCCTAAGCGCATCAGTCTGGCCGAGATCGGCAAACGTCTTGGCCGAAGAGCCCTCGAAGAGGTGGCGCAGATCGTTCGACCTGAAACCATTCTTGGGTGGCACCGGAGGTTGATCGCCAGAAAGTTCGATGGTTCAAAGAACCGCTCGTCGGTGGTCCGTGCGGCGAGGAGTCAGGCGATCGAGGATCTGGTGCTCCAAGTGGCACGGGCGAATCGCAGTTGGGGATACCGGCGGATCGTTGGCGGCTTTGGCACTCGGCGCCGATCGGACCGGCGCTACGGTGCTCCCGATGCTCTCCAGCGCCGACTTCACCTGGCCGACCTGCTGATACCGCCGCTCCGGTTCCCTCTCTAAAGCCCGCAATATCACCTCGTCCAACCGCACGTCCACATGGACCTTTCGAGACGGCAGCTCAATGGGTTTTCCGGGCAGTTCCCCGGTGAGCATCTGGTAGAAAACCACGCCCAGCGAATAGATGTCCGCCCTTTGGTCCACTTCGGTGGGATGCTCCCGCTGCTCCGGCGCCATGTATTGCGGCGTGCCCATGACCCTGCCCGGATCGGTGAGAGCCGTGGGGTGGGGTGAGGGTTGTGCTGGCGGGCGGGGGGAGTGGGGAATTCTGGCGGGGGGGGCAGTTGTCCTACTTGGGATATTATAGCAGCAACAACTACAGCGAATGGCGTTGGTCAAAACGGTGCAATCCGGCGTTCCTGGCTTCGCTCAGGGCGTGTCGAAACTCGCCGGCAACGATGCCGCGCGCGATGTCCGTGTAGCGGGAGGCCGACCGGGCATGTAGCACCTCTCCCTCGGGATGGTATTGGTCCATGAGGTTGAGGTAGGTGTCCCGCGATATCTCCTTGGCCAGCCAAGTTGTGATTTCTCGGGTACCCGCGACTCCGTTTGGCATGACCAGGTGGCGGACGAGCAGACCTCGCTTGGCCAGACCGTTCCCGTCCAACTCCAGGTCGCCGACCTGCCGGTGCATCTCGCGGATGGCCGCGCGGGCAACTCCGGGGTAATCCTGAGCCATCGCGAGTCGGGTGGCGACCCCGGTGTCCCAGAATTTGAAGTCGGGCATGTAGATATCCACGACGCCATCCAGCAGAAGGAGCGCTTCCACGGTATCATAGCCGCCCGAGTTGTAGACAATCGGCAGATACAGGCCCTGCTCGACCGCCAGCGCCAGGGCTTCCAAGGCCTGCGGTACCACGTGCGAGGGCGTGACCCAGTTGATGTTGTGGCAGCCAAGCCCTTGGAGTTCGACCATCATCTCCGCCAGACGCTGGGCAGAGGTGAGTTGGCCGACCCCTTCGTGGCTGATGTCGTAGTTCTGGCAAAACACGCAGCGCAGATTACAGCCGGAAAAGAACATCGTTCCCGACCCGTTCCAGCCGCGCAGGCAGTCTTCCTCACCCAGATGTGGAACGTGGCTGGCCACCCGGGCGTGACGCCCGATCTGACAGAAGCCCGTCTGGCCATGGAGCCGATCCATCTGGCAATGCCGCGGGCAGCACCGGCACTCCACCAACCGGGTCAAAGCTTCGTCAGCCCGGCGTTTGAGTTCGCCGGTGCGGGCCAAGGCGAGGTAGGCTGGATAACTGCAGGTGGACATGACTGGCACAACGCTGTGTCAGCGGATTCTGAACGATAGCGCGCCTTGAGACAATCTCTTCGAACGCAAGGTCTCGGCGTAGCCGTTGGCTGCGTGCCGGACCGCATTCGCATCTGATTCTACTGTGACAACGGGAGTCCCGTCGCCGAAGTCCCAAGTTTCGCCGCCCGCGGGCATCGAGGATATAAACGTTGTCGTAGCGAGATTCCGCCGGTGCATCCGGCGCCTGGCCAGCTAACACTTCGTTTCCCGAGGAAGTGACCATCCCCTCCGTGGCCGACACCACATCGACCAGCCCTTCGGATCCACCCAGGTCGAGTCCGAAGTGATAGTAGATTTCTTTCTTAGCCGGGAGGCGGCCTCCATCCACGTAAACCGGCTCGTTCGCCATCTGCGTATAGCTCGCAAACCACCGCTGCTTGGCAGGATAAACGAAAGTGTTCCCCGCGACCCATGGAGAGCCCGCAGGCCAAAGCCTGAGACGCGCGTCTCTCAGCAGCCGCGCAGGCCAAAGCCTCCACCCAGCTTGCTGGTCACCAGGCTAGAAGCAGACCGTGGTTCGATCAAGCAGAGAGAAACGCTTGGCAGCATCGACCACGCGCTCTCGAATCTGGGCCAGATATGATTCCCGGGCCTCGGCCTCGAACAAAAGCCGCCCATAACGCTCGCGTAACTCCGGGAACTTCTCTCGCAACAGGGCGGCGACGGCCGGCCACACTCTGGGGCGCAC
>Ga0315274_10011647_pt1 | contig 12598 bp, 10 predicted proteins | sample YL17G02_20_MG_FD_203700 | JGI IMG/M metagenome (GOLD analysis project Ga0315274, IMG submission 203700) | Sediment microbial communities from Yellowstone Lake, YNP, Wyoming, USA - YL17G02_20 | ecosystem: Environmental > Aquatic > Freshwater > Lake > Sediment | place: USA: Wyoming | collected... | reverse complement strand
GAAATCGTTATCCCCCCTAAATCGGTATAACCAATTACCTTGCTCATGATATTACTTGCTAGGTAATTATTTGCCGCAATATCAATTGTAGCAGTAGAATCAGCTAAGAATGGATTAGCATAAGGCATATCAAGTAATGCAGCTTTACTTCGCCCCCAGACTGAAAAACTAATATTTTCACTATCAATGCTTGAAGTGCGTTTCTCAAGAAGGAAATCAAAAGAAGTTGAATCTATTCCAATACTAATGCGTTCTAATCCGAAATTGATTTCAGGATCACAAAGAGTGCCAAATAAATCTTCTCCCTTAACATTGAAATTAATGGTAACTTGATTTACATAATCATCTTCAGAAAAAGAAAGGTCTACACTCTCAACGTATTCATAAACGGAAACGTTATCAATTCGAATGTAGCAAGTATATTCTATCTCATTATAGTAAGCCATAACTAAATATTCTCATATGCATAAATGATGATCTTTCCAGCTTCAGTCGCATTAGCGACATAACCTTTATAAAAAGCCCTATAATTTACTTTTAATACCCCCCATGTAATATCGCAAATACCTGCTGTGCCAGTATCATCAGGACTGCCTGTGCAACTGCCATCAGTACACCGAAGGTATTTGTAACCTTTAGTCCATGTGATGTTTGCAGTAGAACAAGGCGCATCATTACCATGCCAGCTAATACTATTGACTGAATAAATAGGATATTCAGTTGTTGCTGCACCGTCTTTAACTTCAATATACTCTTCATGAACTGAAATACCATTACTGCCAGAATCTGCAACTACTGAACCAAAAGTATTTTTTACAGTAAACCTAAGCGTATCGGGCGTTGGGTAAATACGCAAAGGAATACTTTGGCCAGGAACAAAACAGGATATATCGCCATCAATCTCAATATCTATTTCATGATCGTCAGTTACAGTAATGCAACTCTCAACTATATCTATTGTTAATGTACCTGTTGCCCTTGAAGTATCAGCCATAGTGGCTTTCCTCACTAATCAATAAAAGTGATACGATAAAACATTAGTTTCCCTAATACGGCATTACGCAATTCAAAATCTATGCTCACAGGATCGTAACTTAGAATTTTGTATTTTATTGTGGTATCGGCATTAGTGGTGCCGGTTATGTTATTTTTAAGTTGAATAATTGAACTTATGATACCATTTAAACCATTCGACAAAGTTATATCTGTAGAAACTGTTAGACCTGTTTTAAGTTCTATTTCTTTATAAATATCCGCACTAATCTTATTACGTAAAATTGTATCAATATAAATATCAGCATTTAATCCAAAAATTAATTCGTAATCTTTATCAAGTAGAATTGGAATTTCTATATCAAAATCTTTATATATAGGAGAAAGTGTATGCGACGAAGAACTATGGGAAGAACTTTGACTACTTGAAGAGTGACTAGAACTTTTACTTGACGAAGAATGACTGCTGCTCACACTTGAAGAAGAATGAGAACTACTCACACTTGAAGAAGAATGAGAACTACTCACACTTGAAGAAGAATGAGAGGAACTTCTGCTAGATGAAGAATGAGAACTACTCACACTAGACGAAGAGTGAGATGAAGAACTATGACTAGAACTTGCGCTAGAAGAAGAACTATGGCTCGAACTTATGCTAGATGAAGAACTATGACTAGAACTTTTACTTGATGAAGAGTGACTAGAACTCGAATGACTAGAACTTACACTTGAAGATGAATGAGAAGAAGAAGCCAACGAACTACGAGAAGAACTAATACTCGAAGAACTATGAGAAGAACTTGCGCTAGAAGAAGAACTATGGCTCGAACTTATGCTAGAAGAAGAACTATGGCTAGAACTCTTACTTGAAGAACTATGGCTAGAACTCTTACTTGAAGAACTATGGCTAGAACTCTTACTTGAAGAAGAGTGAGAAGAACTTTTACTAGACGAAGAGTGACTACTACTTACACTAGACGAAGAGTGGCTAGAACTCTTGCTACTTGAAGAATGAGAACTACTCACACTAGACGAAGAATGAGAAGAACTTGAATGACTAGAACTTGCACTAGACGAAGAACTATGGCTAGAACTTCTACTTGAAGAACTAGAATGAGAGCTAGACTTACTAGAAGAGGAGTGAGATGAACTTCTTGAAGAAGAACGACTACTACTTGATGCAAGAGTTCTTCCAAAAGTAACACCGAACCCTGGAATTAACCAGTCTTTAGATATCCCTGGGTCATCTACAATCCCGTAACCTGGAAGAATTATTTGAGCCATTTATGAGCCATTAACTTTCAGTAATTTTAGCATCTATATAAACAGTAGTATTTGCTTTAGCCAAATACACACGTGCCGTAATAGGCCCAACTTTACCTGGGGTAATTGTTGCTTGAATCTTAAATTTATTCTCATTGGCAAAGCCACCAGTACCAGTCCACGTAGCCGTACTAGCTGGAACATCAGCAGGAGTGCCAAGGAGAGCACAGCGAGTGCTTACAACTTGACCTAAACCACTTGCATTACTTGATGGAGCCACAAAAACAGCCCAAATTTCGTCATCCTCAATATTAGCAGCGCTATCCCAAACACCTTCAATTGTAAAAGTCTTAGCACTTGTAGAATTGGTCCACAGGGCAATCGGCATTGAATCAAATGGCACATAAGAATCTAGCGTGCCTGCAACAGTTACCATACTCATTGAATAATTGGTAGAATTCGGAGTTATAGAACCGGCATTTGCATAAATGCTAGTATTATCTTGAAGAATTCCTTCACAGGTTTCTTCGTAAAAATCATATGTTCTATTTTCATCAGAACAAGAATGTAGCATTATTCTTGAAAGACCTTCACCATTCCACGTATCACAAACTTTCCACGATGTTGCTGCTGCTGGAAGTTTGCAATACATACAGGTAATAACATTACGACAACCGGCGGATGTTCCAGAAGCGTCAAATAAAGTTTTTGTTCCACCATTTCCAATTGCTGAAAGATCAACTCCATATATATAAGCTAAACCTGGGGTAGAAGGTGAATGAAAAAGAGTATTAATACCCGCCGCTGCGGTTAATGATCCTCCATACCATTCAAGAACACCATCTGCGAAATTGATATATAAATCAGCGTCTGATAGAACAATATTTCCATTGATAATCTTTACATGACCGTCAATAGAAATCATATCAACAGTTGTTTTATTACAAGATAATACATTGCCACCATTACTTTCAAAAGTCCATCCAGCAGCAATAGTAATACCAGCAAGAGCTTTCCAAGTTATACCGTATGAATATCCATAACCAGAAAAGGTTGTTTGGGTAGAGGCATGCGAGCCATAAGCTATAGCACCTGTTGAAAGGGCATCAGACGCCTTATCAACACAAATATATTTTATTGGATTTTCTTTAACTGTGGAACCCTCTGCAATTATGGCTATAGTTAAAGTTTCATTATGACTATCATCTACATAGACGAAATCGCCAGCAGCAGTAGCAGCATGATATGATACATAATGAATAAAGCAAGAAGCATTGTCCCAATTTCCATCATTAGGATTACGAGTAGTCCATACAAGCGCACCAGCCCCATCAGCAATAGTACCGGAAGTAGGCCAAACTGGTTGAGTTGTAGCATGTGAAGTGCCCGCCGTAGTACATTCATAAACATATGCACGCCTAGCAGTTGCGGCTGCCGTAGTACAAACACAACGTGCGCCTAATGAATACGCATGAGCAGCTTGCCAGGGGGAACAAACTTCTCCGCCTAATGCAGTAGAGTTATTAACACGCCATGTAGCCATGTTTGTAGCCCCCTATTAATTAATCGTTTAAATTACGCACTTTCCCCGGCAATACGCAAATAAGGATTATTATTTGAGTATGACGAAGTTGATGCCGGAACAACCTCTTTTAGCCAAACAGCCTTAGCCGCATGGTGGGTATCAAAGGTCAAAGTGTCACCGGTAGTCCAAGTATCAACCCAAGCGGCAGCCGTAATACGAAACATAATATCGCCAAGGGAATCAACTGGTTCAAAGGTACTAGCCTTACTTCCCGCACGCGAAAGGGCGCTATTCGTTCCAACACACGTAAAAGCACTTGCACCGGAGAAGGTAAGGGTCCAGGAATCTTCAATACACCCCTTGTTCAATGTAGTGAAATAACTATCGTCAAAAGTTCCACTACCAGCCGTTGTAGCAACAAAGGTATCAGCTGAAGAGGTTGTATCACTAAGGTCTGCATATGCCGCAAACCAAACAGGCAGAGGAACAGAGTATGCACTATACCCATATTCAGTACCGGCAGCAAGAATGATTGTTGCTGTACTAGATATCCACGATACAGTGGAAACCTCTACATACTCTTCATTTATACCGTCAGAAAGCCAACCATAATTGCCATCTTGCACGCCACTGGCAGCTTCAAAAACAACTTCAATACTTGTGCTATCGGCAGAAATAGGTGCATTTACTTTTCCACACCCTAGCCAAGCAGTGTAATCGTCAGCAGCGGCTTGTGTATCGGTATCAGTACCCGCCTTGATTTGCACATAATCACCAGCCGGAGATTGTTTTGAAATAAACGCTTTATGATTATAAAAAAATTCGCTATCGCCATCGTACACCTTGCTGTATACTTTACGATAGCGAGTAATCCCCGCAGCCCTTTCAGCCTGCGTAACATTTGGAAATACGTTATTGGAAACAGCACTAACTACTTCAGTGGTTCCCATACGCCCGCCGTTTGTAGTCAGATTATTAACAATAGCCGACTTATAAATTTTAAGTTCAGCCGCTTCAATTGCCATTATTCTTTCCCTCCGTCCATAGGCAATGTATAAACCCATCGCCACATTTTATGTTGATACAAGATATCATATACTAAATGCGCGATATTTGAAACCCTATGCACCCACATAACAGCAAGACCCAAAAAGAAAAAGTTTGCTAAGGTGCAAGCTACAAGCGTAAACCATACCGGCACTGTAACACCAAGGGCAACCCAAACACTCAAGCAATATTTACATTTTAGCAATTCATTCAAAAACGGAGTTTTCCTTTTTTCCACAAATTCACGCAAGGGTTTAAACAATTCAGAAAAACCAATAATTTGTGTAATAGCTTCGCAAACAACCGGCAACACAATTCCAAAAACAAAAAATAATTGCATCATGATATCTTACCCCCTTTTATCACGAAGTATATACTTTTGGCTACATTTAGGACAACGATGCACACGCCCAGTAACCTTTTTTCCACAACATGCTGCCATTTTCAATAACTTCACATGACATTTCGGACAAATGCTCATGTTGGTATGGTGCGTTGTTGAAATTGGCATAGTTAAAGTTCCTCAGCCTCAATCGTATACTCAACTGAATTTCCTGAATACTCTTCTATATAGTTAATGATTGCTACCTCATATGCCGGTATATAACGATAAACTGTTTGCCCATTTATAGTAGTTGTTTCTAACGCTTCATGAACTGCGCGGGTAATTTCTTCCCGTTCCGCAATAGGAACAAAATCAATAAGAGTTAGATTTAATTCAGCGGCGGCTCGCAATTTAATATCTTCAATATCGCTTTGAGTTAAACCTTTAATAGAAAATCTATATTTATTTGCAGAAACACTTTGCCCAACAAGCGACCCGGCAATAGTGCGAACAAAACTGCCCATCTTAATAAATTCTTTTGCATAAGTGTCGGGGTTCACCGGAAGTGTGTATCCGGCAATGCTTATACGAGCGGTGTATTCAAGAGCCATAATATGATTCCTTAAAATTGGAACAAAAATATAGGATCAGTATACATATACCAGGGGGCACTATCCTGGATAATTAGACTATTGTCCATGTAATGCGATGGAGTATTGATACGAACATTATTTAAAGCAACAATCATTCGATAATTACTTCTCGAAACAGATAAACTAAAGTGTCGTTTAGTGTTTTGTTCATATTGAAGAACATGACTAAGGGAATCATCAGCCCATGTGATTACACCAAAGGCAGCAACATCATTCAATAAAATATTTTGAGCTTTGCTTGCAAAACCATGACTGGCCACTGTTAAGCTATTGTATATTTGCACATAGAGTTGCCTAAGTTGTTCGTCATAATGTTCAGAGAATACTTTTATATCTGTAGCGTTAATTATTGGATACGTGTCGGTTATTGCCGTATCAACCAACGTAATGTTAGAAGTAGAATCAGCCCCATCAAACGTAAGCGAAACATTAACTTCATCAAAAGTACGAAAATTAAAATTAGCCGCACGTATGTACATTCCGCTATAAGCAAAAAGAATATCACTACGGTCCAATACCATAGTTAAGCTTTTGCCTAATTCCCGAAAACCACCAACCTTCTTTCTATGACAAATTACAACAGAACGGTCACCATCAGCCACTAGGCCATAAACCAAATCTTTACTATAATGAACTCGGGCAGTTGTACTTTCCGCACCGCGCCCACAACCAGCGGCAACGTTAGCAGCAACGGAACTAACGGTAATAAACTCTTCGTTAATAATTAACGCTTCAACATTATCAAATAACGTAGATTCATCACCGCCATTAATTGTAATAGAAGTAGAGTCAGCAGCAAGATCATTATCAAGATATCCAATTACAACTCCCCATGATTTAGTTGCATCGAGTTTGAATTTATAGTTATCAATGACTGTACGCGAACCCATAAGGCAACCAAATAACCGCGACCACGCCTCATTTTGAAAAGTGAGTTCTGCAATGATTTCCCCATTTACAGTATAGAAAGACGATTGACGAGAAGAAACTGGTCCCCCCATGAATTCTTGAACTTCGTTGTATTCCATATTTCTTTCAATACGCTCGTTAGCTATATCAATCGTATAAGTACGGTCGGTATTAGGCGTATCGAAAGAACTTTCCTCTGAGAACCAGAACTTCACAAACGTACTCCCCCTTAAAGTTTAGTCAAATTCTCGCGTTCCAAGTGATCCTTAATTTCTTTCACAACCGAATGCGTTCCGTACAACGGATAACTCCGCTTTCCACCATTACCCAAACTAAGCGTTAATTCAAACATTGCCTTATCTTCAGGCTTAGAACTAGCCGCTGTGATATTAGGTTCCGCATTACCACCCACAATACCGCCAGTTTGGTAGTTCTGACGCTCAGAAATGGCCTTTGTAGCCCTTTCAAATGCTTGCATGCCCTTTCGGCTTACCACGAAACTACCACGCGGTAGCGACGTTTCTATGTTATCAATACCCGAAGGCCCAACAAACCTTGACATAGGAAATGCGCCACCACGTATAGGTACGGCATTCCCGGCATTCAAGGCTTGCAACGTAGGTAAATTCTTCCTAACATATTGTGGTGCCATAAATCCTTCCCCTGCACTCACAAAGGTACGTGAAGCAGTATTAATTAACCCACCATATTGATAATAACCTTCAGATGAACCCCGTGTTTCTTCCATAGGAGTAGCCGGTTCTTCCACTACTTTTCTTGTTTCTGTAGTTTTTTGTGTAACATTAATTACATAACTCGCGCTGCATAATGTATCTAACAAATCTTTATATTCATATGTTGTATCCAGTAAGTCTTGAATTGCTTTTTCTGCAATTACAAATACAGCGCTTACATCTTCCGGTAAAGTTTTAAAATTAAGGAAACTTAATCTATCAGCAACCGTATTCAATGCTACAATTAATGATTGATACATCTCATTTAAAGCTTTAAGTTGTGCCTTTTGCTCTTCTTGTGCTCCTTTAGTCGCCCCCATCATATCTGTTTGAGCCTGTTCTCTTTTTCTATCAAGAGCTTCAAGCGCACCTTGACTTTTAGTAGCAAGCGCAAATTGTTGAGCATAATATTCTGATTGAGATATTTCTCGTTGGGCATATTTAATGTCTAATGCTTCCAGTTCCTTATTATTAAGATCTATTTGCAATTGACTAAGTTCTTTATAATTTTCAAATTCACTTGTAAAAGCTGCTTCACGTTCAGCAAATGTTGCATTTGCCACACTAGCTGATTCGCGGTATATACTGGCTTGACTCTGTAGTAAAGACATCTTACTAGAAATTGCAGCTTTTTCTCTATTAATAAGTTGCGTTGCAATAATTACAGAATCATTAGCACGTTGGCGTGTTATAGTATCATTTTCCGTTGCTTTAGATAATTCATCTTCTGCCTCAGCACAATTTTCCATAGCCTTTGCTATGTCATCATAACTAACACCACCTTCTAAAGCTTTTCTTTGTAATTCATCAAGTGCCTTACGTGCTTCGTCGGCTTTTTCTGTTAAATCTTTTACTTCCTTTCCACTCTTTTCCGCTTCAGAAACTAAACTAACAGCCCCCTTTGGCCCCATACCAATTGCATCCCAAATAGATGTTATGTCTTTAACTGCGGAAATATTTAAACTAGCAAATTCCCTAGCATATGCGCGTAAACCTTCTTCAGATTTTTTAATACTCTCCCTAAGTTTCTCCATTTGTGACCAAATTTTACCAACAGCTTCGGGACCAATTTTACTAACTCGCTTCCAATACCCAATAAATTCTTCAAGTGAAACATTGCCACCGGCTGAAACTTGATTGAACAATCGGTTTAATTGAGAAATTTGTGCAATAACACTATCTGTCATATTGGCAGCCATACCTACAGTGAAATCCCTATAAGCATCATCGGCATTACCAATACCGTTTACGACTGCTTCATAAATTTTAAAATTGAATTTCAAAGTTGTGGCGAAATCAGCAAACTCTTGGGCAAGTTCAGTCGTTGTAGTTATTTTTTTGATAAGTTCATCATATGAATCAAGAACATCTTGAAATTTTTCTTTGTAAGTTTGAAGTGCTTTTGTTAAATCTTGCTGTTTATTTTTACCAAGTTCTGTAAGAGCAAGTTCCTCCCCAGCCAATTCAGCAAGTTCTACGCGCTTATTATATATTTCTTCAGTTATAGCGAATTCTTTACCAAGCGTAATAGAACGACCAAGATAACTTTGAGTTATCTTATCCTCAATCAATTGCATTTCACGTTTTGCCCCAACGTTTTCTGCTGCTGTACCTAAATCTATACCATGCAATTCTTTATTTGCATCAATTAAATCATAAGTTGACATCATAAGCTCAACAATTTTGCCATTACTCGCTTCAGTTTGCCTTTGAGAAGCGCTCATACCTTTCTGAACATCTTTAAGTACACCATCAGCTATTTTAGCACCTTTAGAAAACTGTGTCCAGGCATAATACGCTAATCCTAAAGCAGCAACAATGGCAATTATCCATGCGCCAAGAACTCCAAATGTAGCAATAATTCCACCCGCAATTGCATCGCCCAAAAAAGTAATAACCTGTATAAGACCAAGAAAGGCAAGTTTTACTCTATTGGCTGAAGCAGCAATTCCAGTAAAAATAGCCGCCACTCCTCCTATTTCAAAAGCCTTAAAGGCAATCAACACTCCCCAAACAGCCGACTCCACAATGGGGAACGTAACCACAAGCATACGAATAGCAGCAAGAATTATATAAACTCCAGTTACCGCCGCACCAATAGCAAACAAATATCCGGGTATACCCCCAAGGGCTTTATTCAATTCCATTGCTGCAACTACGGTACAATTTATTGCTTTAATAAGTTCAAAAAAAACAAATACAGGAATGGCAATTATAGCTTTAGTGACAAGAATCAAAGCTTGATTAAGCCTAGCCAATGAGCGGGCAGGGGTTTCTATCATAACCTCTGCCATACGCCGTGCAGCACCTTGTGATCCAGTTTCCAATTCTTTAGTATTTTTAATAAGTTCATCATAATACTTAACTAGAATCGCCATTGACTTAGCGCCACGCAAGCCTGTGCGCTGAAACATAAGCCCTAATTCTTCTACACTATAATATGAGGAGTCTATATTCTCATGAAGTTGCCGTAAAATATCCATCATATCAAGAGGTGCAGAAGCATCAATTTTAATATTAAAAGCCGTAGCAAACTTCTGCGAATCAGCAGCTATACGGGCAACCAAACTTTGAAAGGAACGGCCAGCAGTACCGGCCTTAACCATATGATCATTTAATGTAACAAGCACCCCTGTCAATTCAGTAAATGACATACCGGCAGCAATTGTAGTGGAAATTGCATATTTTAGTCCATCAACCAATTCGCTCATTTCAACCTGATGTTGGTCAAAGGCAGTAACAAGAACGTCGTTAATAGCAACAAACTTTTCAGTTTGAGTAACATTATTTTTCAATTGATCTTGTAATTGTGTATTAGCCCCAACAAAAACAATGGTGCCATCAGCAGCACGCATTATTGAATCTTTAACGTTATTGTAAACACCGGCAACAAGTTTAGTGACATTAGTAATGTCAGCTTCCGTGCCCACAATAATATCCATAGTTGAACTAAGGGCGGCCATGGCCTCTTGGGTGGTAAGTCCTGCACTTCCTAATTGGTAAAGAACCTCACTTACTTCCTTGGCACCAGAACCGGTACGAGCCATTTCATAAGTCATTGCGGAATAGGCCTCTGCTAAGGCTGCACCGGTATCCTCATTTTCACTACGAAGAACTCGAACAGAACGCGCAAATTGATTATCAATGTCTATTGCTTCTTTAATTAATTCTCCAAATTTATATAATGGACCAAAGATTAATGAGAATCCTGCCAACCAAGCTGCCTGAGAAATCATCATAGCCTTAAAGCCAGCAGTGGTAGTTCGGGTGAGCATCTTCATTTGATCATTGCCACCCCTCATCTTATCTTTAGCTTGTACAACACTATTTCCTAATGTATTCATTGCGACTGCGCCTTTCTCGGCAGAAGACGCAACACCACGAAGCCCCTTTTCTAACTCACGATTTTTGATTTGTAAACTAGAAATAGCTTTAAGCGATTTTTCCAATACTCTATTTAATTTATCAATAGTCTGCGCTTGTTTAGTTGCAGCTTGGGAGGTTTTATCCATACCAGCAGTAGATTTTGAAGAAGTCTTAGCAATGCGCTCGGCTTCTCTAATGAGTGTAGTAAGTTCGTTTCTAAGTTCACGAACTTGTGTAGCAGCAGTTTGAGTAGCTTTGATTTGAAGAATAAGGTCTTTTGTCATCTAAGTTGCCCTTGCCCCATTATGAAGTATATTAATGCCGGAGCGTGGATGGGCGCGACCTTATTTTCCCAGGCTGTCTATCATGCGAAACACTGTGTTGTGGTTCGGTTTTATCTCTAAATTCTTCGTGAGCGTGCGCTTGCTCGTAAACTATTATGTTTCTAATCTCAAAATATAAGTTTGTCTCATTTAGCAACGCACCGCCATTTGGAACAGTTCCAATTTCTTCCGACCAATTAACCAACCTCACAAAGAACAGAGCCTCGACCGTAACATCTTTAACAGGACATCGCCAAACTCGGAATTTCTTACCTAGTACTAATTCAAAAGGTACTTTCAAAACCTTTTGACATTTGGGGCAAAGGGCCTTACCAGTATCCTTACTTACCTCCTGAAAGCCGTGCTTAATTTCTCCATGTTCTTGGCATGTCCCAACTACATCACAACCACAATTCCGCGCTTTATCCAACCCGCGCCGCTTGCAATACCCACATTCCCACGCAGCATAGGCTTTTTTACTTTCAAGAAACGCAGCCCACCTAACTGCTAACCTAAGAGCCGCTTCCTCTATTCCCCCAACTTTGACTCACAACGAATATATTCTGCCAATTCAGAACGTATAGATGGCAGCAACTTATCAATGTTTTGTAGCATAACTCGCCGCTTGCCCTCTACAGAAACTTCAGTTCCAAGGTCAGTCCAAATAACAGGCGTACCGTCATCAAAGCAAAAATTATCACTCCACCCACGAAGTCCAAGAACCAACGTTTCAAGAACTTGTGTGCCAGTGACAATACGCTCTTCTCTGTTATCACCCATACCGGAGATTTGGTATAGGTCATTCTGAATTTCCGCATACTCGACGGCACTAAGCATTCTAACCCGAAACTTTACCTGTTCCTTCGGGTCTTCATCTCGCTGTGCCTTGACAATGTAATCATGCACTTGATCGGCGCGAACTCCAAAGATCTTACTCATGACTAAATACCTCCTTGTGTCTACTTGGGTTTGGCCCAACCACTTAACCAAAACCTTATACAATTTCCAGGTAAGCTTCCAATACTCCACATGATGCTTACCCATTTTCTGGGATAAATAATAGCACAACCTAAATAGAAAACTCAAGCATAATGCAACAAAAAGCCATGGGGAATAATAAACCATTAAAATCACAGTTCTAACAGAACGCATGCCTTCCCCACTAAATATACTTTGAAATGCATAAGTAGGCTGTACAGCCTACATACGGCTTATTATTCCTCAAGAGAAAAAAGGGGGAAGGTCAATTGACTTTCCCCCTTTTTAAATAACAGCAAATTACTCTTACAGATAGATAGTATTATTTACAAGGGTAATGCGAAGTTCAGGAATAGTATTCGCGTCATCATACAAGGCCACATAAGGCATATCAACTGTAATGATGCCTTCGTCCTTAATCACAGGTGTGGCACCGTTAAACTCAATATTCGGTTGCCTAATGGCAAGACTATATTGAGACG
>Ga0315274_10011645_pt1 | contig 12599 bp, 14 predicted proteins | sample YL17G02_20_MG_FD_203700 | JGI IMG/M metagenome (GOLD analysis project Ga0315274, IMG submission 203700) | Sediment microbial communities from Yellowstone Lake, YNP, Wyoming, USA - YL17G02_20 | ecosystem: Environmental > Aquatic > Freshwater > Lake > Sediment | place: USA: Wyoming | collected... | reverse complement strand
AGCAGAAGGCACAATGATCGGTGGAAACCTCTGTACGCTGAATCTGCTGCAGGGCACGGAATTCATGCCGTCGTTGAAAGACTCAATCCTATTCATAGAAGATGACCGCGAGTCAAAGTCTCAGAACTTTGACAGGGATCTTCAGTCCTTGATCCATCTCCCTGCATTTAAGGAAGTAAGAGCGATACTGATCGGCAGGTTCCAGCGAGTGTCTGATGTCAACGACAGCAAACTTATCAGTATCATAAAGACGAAGAAGGAGCTCGATGGCATCCCCGTGGTCACGGGACTTGATTTCGGCCACACCACTCCACTATTCACATTCCCAATCGGAGGCAAGGCGAATGTGGTCGCAGAGAAAGGGAAGGCGAGAATAACAATAGCGAAGCACTAACCCTTTCGTATCAATCACCATTTCGTTAGCTCTGGCCAATATTTCCAATCAAGGCCTCAGCCGTTCGGTATCCCTTGGGACGAACGTGACCTCTCTCACGTTCTTTATCCCCAGCAAGGACATGAGCATCCTTGTCGGACTCAGGCCGAATCCGCCATGCGGCGGACAACCGTGCTTGAAGAAGTTCATGTAATCCGCTATTCCGGATGGATCAACCTTCTTCTCCAGCGCCTGCTGCCTGAGTATCTCATACCTGTGCTCCCTCTGCGCACCGGTCGTTATCTCGATCCCTTCCCACAGGAGGTCAAAGCTCTTTGTGGTCCGCTTATCTTCGTTCAGCATGTGATAGAACGGCCTCGCGGATATGGGATAATCCTTCACGAAGACGAACTCATGGCCGTGCCTCTCCTTGATCATCTCGCACAAAGACCGCTCCTCCTCAGGGGATAGGTCTGCGTCCGGAGTGGCCTTTCCTACCTCCGCAAGCATCTCTTTCGCCTCTTTCATGGTTACATGCGGGAACGGCAGTTCGGGCACAACCACTGTCCTTCCGAACGTCTCCTTTATCTGGGGGCCGAATTGTTCCGCTATCCTTCCGATCGCGTATTTTATCCAGCCCTCCTCCCATTTCATGACATCCTCGTGCGAATCGACATAAGAGATCTCCACGTCGACGCTCGTGAACTCTGTGTCGTGCCGTGTCGTGTGGGATGAGTTCGCCCGAAAGACAGGTCCGATCTCGAACACCTTCTCGAATCCTGACGCCATCGCCATCTGCTTGTAGAACTGGGGCGACTGCGCGAGGCACGCGGTCTTGTCGAAATACGGCAGCATGAACAGCTCGGCTCCGGACTCGCTCGCCCCTTCCATCAGCTTCGGAGAGTGGATCTCTATGAAACCGTCCTTCAGCCAGTACTCTCTCATCGCGGCCTCGAGAGCGGTCGCTATCTTGAATATCAGTGCGCTCTTCGGTTTCCTGAGGTCGATCCACCTGTAGTCGAGCCTCTTCGACAGTGCCGCAGGCTCATCGGTCTTCTCGACAACCTGTATCGGAAGCGGATCCACCGGAGAGGATATCACGTCTATCTTCTCGATCGATAGTTCGACCCCGCCCGGCGCCTGCTTCTCTTCCTTCACCGTTCCGACAACCTCAACCACGGATTCTTTCGGAACCTTCGGTATCGATTCGAACAGCGGGTTGTCCTTCTTCACGACTGCCTGCGCGATTCCTGTGATGTCGCGGATCAGCACGAACTTGATCCTGCTCTGATCGCGCACTTCGTGTACCCATCCTTTCAGCAGCACCTGTTTTCCGACTTGTTTCCCAATGTCAACTACATGTGTTCGTTCCATAGACAAGACCTCTTCGACCGCTAAGCAGAGTAAAGAGCCTTAGCAGTGATTATTATTGTTATTTAAAATGAGCGATGCGGCGCTGGCGATTGTTGCGATCCGCCCCGTTACTGTGCTGTATTGGCACTGCATATGAACACTATACTGTCAGAATTTAAAATTGTTCCGTTAGATCACGCCTTTTCCACAAGAAACACTATGTTCTCATCGAAGAGTCCGCCAGACTTCAGCACTCGGAATCCTGCGCTATGGAGCAGGCGCTTCAGCTCCCAGTAGCTGAATAAGTAGTAATATCTCTGGTGCGCGGTGCCTTTGCGGTTCCATGAGATGTAGGTCTCTTTCGGTTTCAGCGCCATATGGGGGTACCTGAAACTGTACTTGTTCCATACTGTCACAAGCGCTATTCCGCCCTTCCTGAGCACCCGTTTCATCTCCTGGAGCGCCCTCATCTGCTCCTTCACCCCTTTCAGGTGATGAAGCACCGCGATAGAGACGCAGTAATCGAAGTTCCCGCTGCGGAACGGCAGCTTCCGGGCATCGGCGACATTGAATTTCGCTACCAGGCCTCTCCTTTTGAAGAGCTCCTCCGCGTTTCCGACCATCTGCTTGCTGAAGTCTATACCATAGCAGTCGAATCCGCGTTCCGAGAACGGCAAAAGATTCCGGCCGTTTCCGCAGCCGATATCGAGTATCCGGCTAGGCCACCAGTCATGGGCGAATTTGTCGATTTCGCGCCTCGGCTTGACCCTCCAGTCCGACCATCCGCTGGCGATCGCATCCCATACCTTGCGCTGGGCGGGACTATGCTGGCTCGGATTGCGTTGATCCTGCTTGTGATGGTCCGCTGATTTATTCGTGGGTTTAGGTCTGCCCATGAATGCCTTTGGAGGATAGGATTAAAAGCCCACAGCCAAATCAGTTCATGGCACTTTTTGATGGGAAAACGAAGGATATCGTGAAACTGTTTTTCGAGCTCGGGCAGCTCAAGAGGAGCAAGCGCACCGGATGGTGGCTCGCGAAGATAGAGGACCCGGAATCCGTCGCGGAGCACTCGCACCGTGTCGCAGCGCTCGCGTACGTGCTCGCCAAGATGGAGAAGAGCCCGAAAGCGAAGGAGATCGCTCTCGCAGCGCTCTTCCATGACGCGCTTGAGACAAGGCTTGTGGACGTCCACAAGGTGCACTCAAACTACCTGAAGACTCCGAAGGACGTGGAGCGCAGGATCGTGGCGGACCAGCGCGCCCTCATGCCGAAAGATGCGGCGGATGAGCTGAATGCCATCGACGCGTCGTTCGGTCCGGTGGAGAGAGCGATACTCAAGGACGCGGACTACCTGGAGATGGCGTTCCAGGGGAAGGAATACTATGACACGGGCTATCACTGCGCAGTGGACTGGATAGAGAATGTCGGAGCGGTGCTGAAGACCAAGAGCGCGAAGAGGCTGTGGAGCGAGATGAGGAAGACGGATTCAGGCATCTGGTTCAAAGGCCTGAAAGAGAGCATAGAGAGCATCAAGAAGCACAACTACTGAGAACGCTGATGCGTTCCATTCAAAAACACTAGCTGCCTAATCCTATCATGCCAGCAAAGCAGCCGACAGACAATCCGGCTAATCCTTCAAGGAAACCCACGCGCACCATCAGCGGAGTCAGCCCGATAGCCATAGTGGTGGCTCCGAGGAAATGCCCGCACGGGACGTGCGTCTACTGCCCTTCATGGAATGTGCCCCAGTCTTACGTGCCGAAGAGTCCTGCGATCATGCGGGCCGCGAGGCTGGACTATGATCCGTACGCCCAGACCAAGGCGCGCCTCGAGATGTTCAAGACGATGGGGCATCCGATAGACAAGATAGAGCTGATCATCATGGGCGGGACGTTCCTCGCCTATCCTGAGGAATACCAGTACAATTTCGTCAAGAGATGCTACGACGCCCTCAATGGGAAAGACGCGAAAGACCTGGAAGAGGCGAAGAGATTCAATGAGACCGCGAAGCACAGGTGCGTCGCCCTCTGCTTCGAGACAAGGCCGGACGTCTGCGGCCCTGAAGAGATCAGGCGCATGCTGGAGTTCGGGGCTACGCGATGCGAGATTGGGGTGCAGATCGCGGATGATGATACTTATGAGAGGGTGAAGCGGGGGCACACTGTCCGCGACGTCAAGCAGGCGACATATCTCCTGAAGGAGGCGGGGTTCAAGGTCGGATACCACTTGATGCCCGGACTGCCCGGAGTGGACAGGAGGAAGGATGTCGCGAGATTCAGGATGATGTTCACATCGAAGGATTTCATGCCGGACCAGATCAAGATCTATCCCACGATTGTGATCAAAGGAAGCGAGCTCGAGAGGTGGCACGCTGAAGGGAGGTACAGGCCTTATTCGGATGAGGAGCTCGTGGACCTGCTCGTAGGGCTGAAATCGATCGTGCCGAGATGGTGCAGGATCATGCACATCATGAGGATCATACCCCCGGAATATATGGCTGCGGGCTCCATCCGCTCTGACCTGCGCAAGGTCGCGCAGGAAGAGATGAAGGCACGCGGAGTGAAGTGCCAGTGCATCCGCTGCAGGGAAGTGGGATTCGCAGAGAGGCAGAAGAAGGACACGACAGGAGAGCAACGGCTCGACGTTGTCGGATACGAAGCGTCCGGAGGCAAGGAGTTCTTCCTCTCGTTCGTCAATACCGACGATATCATATTCGGATTATGCAGGCTGCGGATCAACGAAGACGGGAAGAACGCGATGGTCAGGGAGCTGCATGTCTTCGGCCCGCAGATGAAGCTTGGGGAGAAAGCGAGCAAGAGGACGCAGCACAGCGGGCTCGGAGCCGCGCTGATGAGGGAAGCGGAAAGGATCGCGCACGAGAACGGATGCGAACGCATCCATGTGATCAGCGGAGTGGGCGTGCGCGAATACTACAGGAACCTGGGTTATGAGCTGGAAGGCGCATACATGACAAAGCGGCTTGAATGAAAGCGGCTTGAGTGAACGATCACTGAACGGCCGTTACCGATCATCCTTTCTTATTTTTGATCATCCGCTGCTCCAGCTCTCGAAAATGATCCGGTCGTCAGGCACACCGAGCGATTTGAGTATCTCCACGGTTCCTTTCACCATCTCTGGAGGGCCGCAGAGCATGAAATACTGATCCGTCACACCAATTTTCACATGGCGATTTATCATGTCGGCATTCACGCGGCCGCGTTCTCCGTTCCAGTCTGGCGGAGTCTCGCGCGTGCAAGTGAAGATGACATTGATGTTGCTGTGCTCCTTGGCGATCCGCCGGAGCTCGTCGTAGTAGAGTATGAACTCGGGCGCCCTGCAGCTGTAGATGTAGGTGATCTTTATCGGCAGGTTCCTGTCCGTGACGTACCTCACCATGGAGATGAACGGCGTGACGCCGCAGCCCCCGCCGATGAGCACGAGCTCCTTCATCCTCTGCTCGTCCAGGAAGAAGAAGCGGCCGAACGGCCCTCCGATCCTGACCTCGTCGCCCTCTTTAAGGGAGTCTACGACAGGGGTGAAACGCCCTCCCTCGATTATCTTGATGGTCAGCTCGAGGTACTCTTTGTTGTTCGGAGAAGAAGCGATCGAGTACGGCCTCGCCATCAGCTGCTCGCCCGGCCTCTGTATCATGAGGTTTACGAACTGCCCCGGCTTGAAATCGAAGCTGAACGAGCCCGGCTGGACTGGGACAAGCCGGAGAGTCTTGACTCCCGGCGCCGCCTGGATGATCTTCATTACCCTGAATGGGACTGGTCCTGCCATGCGGGCGTTTCGGAAACAACTGTTTTAACACTTCCCGCGGGCGATTTATCCCGTCCCGGCAGCATTAAGGAATATTTATATATATCATTTGAGAGGCTAACGTATGGCATTCTCAGAAAAACAACGGTCCGAGGGCGGCCGGGAAGGGAGCCCGGGCGCGTTCAAGAAGACAGATAGCCCAGCCCTGCTTAAGAAACAGGCGTCGATCCTCATAGTGGATGATATTCCTATAGTGAGAAGGATGGCGGCACGAGTCGCTCAAAGTGCAGGATACACCGATGTCACTGAGATAGACAATCGCGATAAGGCGCTCAAATTGATCGAGGAACTCACGAGCCGGGGCAAGGACAAGATCCTTTGCATCTCTGACTTCGACATGCCGAACAACATGGACTATAATTCATTCAGGGAAGAGGTGCTCAAGAGGAACCCGAACGTCCGCATCATACTGATCACTGGCACGATTGTAGAGGCGAAGGATGCGGGAGCTGTCGCGGACATCAGCCTGGCGAAGCCGTTCGCTATCGAGGATCTCAAGGCTGCCATTGGACACCTTCTAGATGGACAGGGACAGTGAGCCGATGCCGATTTTGAAGGAAGACGACAAGTCAGAGCGACAGAACACCAATTTCCAGGTGCTGTTCGAGTACGGGTTCAGCGGCAGCGAGATCCAGGCGATCGCGAACAGCTTCCAGAGCCCATTCACGCTCGGAAGGCTCGGCGGCGTCACGACCAGCAGATTGCTGAACCTTGAGAGGAAGCTCAAGGCATACGGTGGCACGCGCGAGGATGTCAAGACGATCATCAAGAAGAGGGCTCAGCTGCTGAGCACCAAGAAGAGCACCGTCAACGCGGTGCTGAAGCACATCGAATCACACGGCGAGCTCAGGAAGCATCCGGACTGGATGCTCCGCATCGTCACCGAGCACCCGCAGTCGCTCACGTACCAGATCAAGTGGATCAGCAGGTTCTTCAGCGCTTTCACCGATTACGGATTCACGGAGGACCTGGTGGTGAAGAAGGTGCTGCTCGCAGACCCGCAGAGGCTGAGGAACTCGGGCAAAGACATACAGAACAGGCTCATCAACCTAGAGGATCTCGGTTTCGAGAAGGGAGAGGTCATCGCGATCGCATGCAGGTTCCCGCAGATAATCGGGTACGATATCGGCAGGACTAACTCGGCGTTCAGGGCGCTGATGAAGGAGAGGGCCATCCTCGCCGGGAAGGTCAGGTACAAGGCGGACGAGGCGGAGGCGCGCGCCATGGTGAAGAAGATGCCGCAGCTGCTCGGCCTCAGCGAGGACACGACGGACGCCAAGATCAGGCTGAGGATGCTCATCTGGCATTCATGCATGAGGAAGAACCCGGAGACCACGAACGGGATCCTGTCCGACACCAGGGTGCTCATACAGAGCAGGAGCACGCTGCTGGAGCGTGTCGCCTACGCGCGCAAGAACGACATGGACTGGCGTTCGGAGAAGTACCTCTACTTCAAGAGAAGCCAGTTCAAGAAGAAGTTCGGTGTCAACCTCTGAACATTTTCCAGAATCCTCAGAGAACAGTGTAGACACGTCCGCCGGGCATGATTTGGCTGCGCTTTAGCTTGATATCTCCATTCTTCACTGTAAACTCCCCGAAGACATCGTCCTTGTGATTAACGAGGAAAGCGGATAGGTCCACCCTTCTCCTCACTCTCGCGATAGTGAGATGGCTCGTGAACGGCTCTTTCTCGAAGCCGAGCTCCTGCAATTTCTCGTTGAGCTCCTTGCTGATCTCCTCCAGCCTGCCTCCGCTGTCTATGCCGGCCCAGACCACCTTGATGTAGTGCGGGTTCGGGAAGACGCCGATGCCCTTGCACTTGATCGTGAACTGCTCGAAGCCGATCGAGGATATGATCTCCTTCAGCCTCGGGACCTGGTCGTCCTTGACATCATTGCCCAGGAACCGCAGCGTCAGGTGCATCTTGTCCGTCTCGACGGATTTGATCGCGTCCTGCGGCAGCTCAGGCTGGACTTTCGCAACAGCAGTCGCGATGCTCCGAGGCACCTCTATCGCTATGAACGCTCGCATGGCTAGGGAACGGAGATTGTATTAAAAAACGTTTCAGATATGGCTCACTGCCTGTGCTCTGGGTCACGCAGCATGCCGAAGAAATCGCTGCACACCGTGCAGTGCGCGAGATGCTCCCTGGTGCCGGCGTCCATCTCGTTCTCCTGGCACCCGCGCTCGAAATAGCTTCGCAGCCTCTGCTGCATAGGTGTGCAGTAGTCCCTCAGGGGCTCCATCGCGCTGAACGATCGAGCAGGCGGAGTCTGGACCGCCGTCTTGCCGTGCCTCCTTGAATGCGTGTTGTCCATGGATATCTCTCCTCTTTCCGCTATTTAATCACATCACCATGGTCACTGAGATCGTGACAGGGCGTATCTTCTCAGGCGCGTGTATGTGGGTAGGCCACGTCATCTCGACCGAATGGTATGCCGGGAAGAATCCCTTCAGCCGCTCGGCTTGCTCTAGGACGGTTATATCGTCCTCCCCGGCCTTGCCGAGGATGCTGCTGCCGTCGAAATCGACTGAATCGGTATCGGGCTTGATGGTGTAGGACATCACTTCCTTGTTGGCCCCCACCACTCTGCGCCTGTAATAGAGGTTCGGGATGTGCTGTCCGTCGCCGAACGTGAACGCGCCGTTGACCCATGCGAACACCGCGGTGATTGGCATGTGCAGCAGCAGGCCCCCAGGGGACGGCTCGCGCATGTCCAATGACTGGTCGTCCGGATAGAGCGTGTATCTATGCTGCATGATGAACTCGTTTATGCGGATCTCGATGAACGGATCCACTGTCTTGCTGTACTGTGTCTTGAGGTTGTCGCGGAAGCTCTTGAGCCACGCCTTCCCGCCCCTTGTCTTCTTGAGCAGCCTGTCGAGCGGAGTCGGCTTCAGCTGCCTCACCGGGAACCTCAATTCTGCGAGCTGCTCGGAGTACATGCCGCTGTTCGCCTTTGTCGGCTTGAAGACACGGCCGGGCTTCTCGACGCCATCGGTCTTTATGATGGCCGGGCTCCATCCGGCGACCCCCGCATCTGTCTCTATGTGGTGGGTCTTGGTGAACCTGACAAGGAAATGCTCCGCCATTATAAGTTGACGCGTCCGAGTATTTAAAACTGCACATTCACGTCGAAGCCGCCTCTCCGGGTAATGGGTTTAAAAATTGTAATCAACATCAATTCATTGAGGCGCCCGTATTGGTTCGGTTTATTCCAGAGGGCAGAGCGTGATATGAATGGTTCGAGATTTCTCTTCGTCAGGTCTGAAGATAATGGTGGCAGGAGTCGGAGGCGGCGGATGCAACACCATCAAGCGCCTCATGGATTACGGCACCAAGAGCGCCCACCTGGTCGCTATCAACACGGACAGGATACATCTCGACACAATCGGCCAGCCGGCCAAGAAGGTGCTCATCGGGGCCAGCGTCACACGCGGCCTCGGCGCGGGAGGCTATCCTGACGTGGCCCAAAAGGCCGCCGAGCTCTCCAGGCCCGAGATACAGCAGACACTCGAAGGCGCTGATGTCGTGTTCCTCGTCTCAGGGATGGGAGGAGGCACGGGCACAGGCGCGTCCCCCATCGTAGCAGACATCGCGAGGAAGGAAGGCGCCATAGTAATCGGCATCGTCACCTATCCTTTCAGGATAGAGAAGGCGAGGCTGGAGAAGGCGAAGCAGGGCGTGGAGGAGATGCGCAAGGTGTGCGACACGCTCGTCATCATAGACAACCAGAAGCTCCTCGATTTCGTGCCGAACCTGCCGATAGAGCAGGCGTTCATGATCGCGGATGAGATAACGGCGAGGGCGGTCAAGGGCATCAGCGACACGCTGCTGCAGCCGTCGCTCATCAACCTGGACTTCGCCGACCTGAGGTCGGTCATGTCCGGCGGCGGGATCTCCATGATCGCAGTAGGGGAAGGCAAGGGCATCAACAAGGTCGATGACGTCGTCAAGAACACGCTCAACCACAGGCTGCTCGACGTCGACCCGACCGGCGCGAAGGGAGTCCTGATACATCTCAGCGGAGGTCCGGACATGACGCTCGGAGACGCCAACATGATCGGCGAGAAGCTGACCGCCGAGGTCGACCCGCACTCCGATGTCATCTGGGGCGCGAGGATGGACCAGTCCTACTACGACCGCATCGAGGCGATCGCCATATTCACAGGCCTGAAGGAAGGCGAGGCGCTGAAGGCGATCTACGGCAAGGACTTCAAGAAGAAGGAAGAGGAGACCCGCTCCAACCTCAGATGGATGTGAGCCGGATTCTCGACCGCTAGTTCTCATTTTTCCTTTCTCATTCTTTTTTATATCCATGAAGAGTTAGCGTAGCATGGGCCAGGCTCGCTTGACCAAGGAAGGGAGAGTCATCAAGCAGCTGCGCAGCCGCGACCATGCAGAGAGATACGGGGCGCTTCGAACTTTATCTGAAAGAGGCGGCCCTGGCGCCGTGCCGCTCCTGTCTAGCATCCTGGAGAGCAAAGCTCCTACGAAGGAGAAGATACGCGCGGCGTGGGCGATCAGGAGGGTAGCGTACCGCACCGGGATCTACTACGAAGGAATCGCCGCACTGGAGAACGCGTCCTACGGCGAACAGCCTGCGTCAGTCCAATCGGTCGCCAAGCGCATCAGGGAGAGGATATCCGGGAGCTGCTTCCTCGCGACGAGCCCCGGCAACGCCATCGATGACCGCATACTGGTCTCGCCGAGAGAGAAGAGGACTCCTGATTTCCTGAAGTGCAAGCTGTAGAGGAATATATCTAATTAGCAGATTCTTAGTGGATCAGTGCCAGATCCAAGGCAGTATGTTCAGCAGGAGGGCCGCGAGCACCGCATACGCGATGAAGTTCACTATCCTCTTGTCCTTGACGCTGTCCTGCAGTATCCTGTAGCCGTCGAAAACCTGCATCGGCACGAGATTGATGACAGCGACGAAGAAATTGAGCACCGCGATCAGGCCGAGAGTGACGTAGATCACCTTCACCCACCAGAACTCGGCCTTTATCGGCTGGGTCAGCAGCAGGCCGAGCGTGCCCTTCGCGTCGGTCTTCAGGGTGAAATCCCCCTTGTCGGTCACGATCTGGACGTCCGTGTCCGGCTGCAGCGACGGCTTCAGCTTGTTGAATTCGGCGAGCGTGCTCACTGATACGCCGTCCACGCTGGTGATGATCGTCCCCGCGGTGATGTTCGCGCCCGACGCCAGCACATTGCGCGTGAATCCGGTCACCAGCAGCTGGTTGTCGAAGAACGCAGGCAGGTAGAGCAGCAGGAGCATGGCCGGGACGAAGAAGACGATCGAAGTCAGGAGATTCGCGGCCGAGCCCGCTACAGCCACCCTCAGCTTGTCGGCCTGCTTCCTCCTCTTCAGCTGCTTCTCGTCGATGTCCACGAAAGCGCCCACCGGTATGAATCCGAACAGCAGGAACCCTGTCGACTTGAGCCTGACCTTGGAGAGCAGCGCGGCGATGCCGTGGCTTCCCTCATGGACCACGAGGAGGACGAACAATGCGATGATGCCCTCGAGCAGCGGGATCGTGAGACCAGGTATTATGAACGAGACCCCGGGCGCGGTGGCGGAGAGTGCAGAGGAGCTGCCCCCGATGAACGCGACGACCGAGACGAGGACGGAGAGCGCCTTAGCGAGGAGGCTCACCATCACTATGCCTACGAGCCCGAACACCACGACCGCAGCGAACGAGATGACCGCCATCATGGTGTCCGCGCTCACGGCCTGGTCGGCGCCGGGCAGGTCCATTATCGTCATCGTTATGAGTATGAGATACGGATAGATCACGAACACCAGCACCAGCAGCACGGCCATGGATACGGCGAGCAGTCTCATGCCTATGTGCCGGAAAGCGAATTTCGATGACAGGCCGAACCCCACCACCAGGCCCATGTCGCAGACGAGATTCCAGAACTTCCCGAATCTCCTCTTCATCCAGCCGATGAGGCCCACCCCTTCCTTCAGCCGGAGCATGAGGAAGCCGGTCCATCCCTCGGCCTTGGTGACCCTCCGGAGGGCGAGGCCCGTCACGAGCAGCAGCAGTATCGCGGCGATGCCCTTAGCCAGCCCGCTCACGTCGCTCGACACTATGTAGACGAACGATGTGAACGAGAGCGCGACGAGAAGTATCGCGATGCACACGTCTGTCCTCAGAAACAGCATGACCCGGATTTCACGGCTATGTTTATATTCGTTTCATAATATGTCTCTATATCATTCTCCGGTGAGGATTGAGGGGCGATAGAATGGACTGCGAAGTTTGCGGAAGGCGCGATGTCAGGATAGACGCTATGATAGACGGCGTCAAGATGAGGGTGTGCGAGAACTGCTCCAGGTTCGGCAAGGTCGTTTTCGTCGAGCCGGAGGAGGGCGTGGCACCGGCAGGGAAGAAGAAGGCCGGGACTGAGATCCAGGTCGTGGACGACTACGCCACTCGCATAAAGCAGGCGAGGACGAAGAAGGGCATGTCGTGCAAGGAGCTCGCCGCCGCGATCGCGGAGAAGGAGTCCTTCATAGACAGGATAGAGAAGGAGCAGTCCCCGCCGACGGAGAAGGTGGCGCAGAAGCTGGAGCACTTCCTCAAGATCAAGCTCTTCGAAGTGGTGTCCGAAGGCGAGTCCGTCAAGCAAGTCAAGACGGGGGCGCAGGGCCTGACTCTCGGGGACACCGTCAACATCAAGCAGAAGCCGAATAAGTGAGAGCTCGCGGGGAAGACCAATGCGGAAGCTCAATGTGCCGTTCTATCCGATGACGCACAGGAACGTCAACTACTGCGGCCAGCTCCTGCTGGAATCGGCGCTCAAATACTACAAGAACAGGGAGATGCCGCTCAATGAGCTCGGGCGGCTGTCGAGGAAATTCGGGCGGGGATACACGCTGACCGTGGGCGTGGCCCTGGCGGCGCTCAAGCTCGGGCTGGACGCGAAGTACATCAGCAGGTCGGGCGATTTCACCGCGACCGAGGACATCGATTATGAGAAGTTCTACGGCAAGGAGGGCGCAAAGGTGGTGAGGAGGGCGAAACGGATCTTCGATGA
>Ga0315274_10011644_pt1 | contig 12600 bp, 15 predicted proteins | sample YL17G02_20_MG_FD_203700 | JGI IMG/M metagenome (GOLD analysis project Ga0315274, IMG submission 203700) | Sediment microbial communities from Yellowstone Lake, YNP, Wyoming, USA - YL17G02_20 | ecosystem: Environmental > Aquatic > Freshwater > Lake > Sediment | place: USA: Wyoming | collected... | reverse complement strand
TCAACTTAACGGGGGATAAAAAGTTAATTATTCTATGACAGGGGTGTCATATGCTGGTGGGCATTTATTTTTGATAATGTTTATAAATAGAGGAATTTTAATTAATACAGAGTAGCAAAAAGAGAATAATAAAAGATGGTAAAAAATAAAAGGTTTTTTGCCTCTCTCGTTCAAGAGGTGAACTCGAGATGGTGAAAAATAAGGCTGTTGATGTTAAGAACTTTCCTACACTGAAACTTGTTGATGAGAAAGATATTGCGCAGGATTTTGCCGTGAAGGTTTGCCAGAAATTTGACAAGATGATTAAGTCTGTTGTTTTATTTGGAAGCCAGGTTAAACATACATCAACTTCAGCTTCAGATATAGATATTATTTTAATTTTAGATGACGCGAGCATTAAGTTTGACCAGGAGCTTATTGCTTGGTATAGAGAAGAACTCGGAAAAATAATTTCTGTTAATCCGTATAAGCAGGAGTTGCATATTAATACAATTAAACTTACTACGTGGTGGCAGGATATGATCAGAGGAGATCCGGTTGTTCTGAATATTTTAAGATATGGAGAGCCTTTGATTGACATGGGGGGATTCTTTACTCCGCTGAAAATTCTGATGCAGGATGGAAAGATTAAGCAGACTCCTGAGGCGATTTATACTGCTTTGTACAGGGCTCCTGAGCATCTTGCGAGGAGCAGGGCTTCAAAATTAGGAACAGTTGAGGGATTATACTGGGCAATGGTGGATTCTGCTCATGCTGCTTTAATGGCTGTCAAACAGTCTCCCCAATCTCCTGAGCATGTTCCAATACTTCTGAAAGAAACTTTTGTTGACAGGAAGATTCTGAATATGAAGTATGTTTTATGGTACAGGGATTTGTATTTGCTTCATAGAAAAATTGTTCATGGTGAAATAACTAATGTCAAAGGCGAGGAAATTGATTTGTGGCAGGATAGAAGCAATGAATTTCTTAAGGTAATGATTGAATTAGTTAACAAGCTAATAACGTAATCTTACCACTTTGCCTATGGAGAAATTAGTTTTCAAAATTCTTGAATAGAATTTAGGCAGCTGTGAACTGCGTTGTAGTTCTGAAAATTAATTTTCAATTGAAGTGGCTAATTTAGGTTTATAAGCTAGAAAAATATTTAGGTTTGCATTCCTTTTCCTTTTGCGGTTTTCTTTCTCTCTTCTCCGTCTGGGTCATCTTCTTTCTTTTGTTCAGATTTTTCAGGGCTTAACAATTCTCTTGCAATTTCAATATACTGAGGTTTAAGATTTTTGTTCCATCTTTTATACCTTTCTTTTTCGTTCTCTGCTGGGATACTTTCTATGTCATCTTCTACAACTTTGTAATTTCTTTTTAAATACTTTATCAATTGATTTTTGTCAAGATTTCCCTTGTCATCTCTAAATAGAGAAGAGAACTTTTTCTGCAACGTTCTTATTATAACTTTTCCTAATGCTGGACTAACTAGATGTTCATTTTCAAATAAGTAGGCTTGATGTTCTGGAGGCATGCTTTCTCTTAGCTCCTTTAGCTCTTTTGCGATTACATCATTTATGTTTCCTCCTTCTTGAGCTGCCTGTTGTATTTGCATCATTTTCATTTTTAGATCTGCAATCCTGTCGTGCTCTTTGTCCCCTGTTTTGTACAGCAGAACTCTTGAGAATACTTTATAAAGCTGTTCTGCAGATAATTTGTCAAGCAAGGATTTCTTGTTTTTTTCAACAAACTTTGCCATGTTTGCATATCCCATTGATAAACATTTGTCGCTTCTTGAAATTGCCAAATGAGGATTTTCTTTGGCTTGCTCTATCCATTCTTTTTTATATTGGTCGTCTCCTTCAATGTAGCCAGAAAGTAATCCTGTAAGGTCGTTTAATGATTCGACATCTCCAGAATTCTTTGTTACTGCTGCATGATATTTTTCTAAATCAAATAAGTCGCCTGCTCTTAGTACAAACTCTTTTCTTTCGTATGTTGCGTCAGGATTTATTCCGAATGGTCTTCCAAGTACTCCTTTAAATTCATCCTGCCCAATCATTTCCTCAAGCGCCATTTTTCTTACTTTCCCTATGTTTTCTAAGTATTTAAAGCTTTCTATTGTTGTATCTTAGAAGTAGTTACAAAAAAAGATTTAGAAAATCTTTTAGCAAATATGACTTAGAGTCATGAAGCTTCCGCAAAAATTAGAATAATTGATTACTGTTGAGAGAATATATCAATTCCATGACAAGATTTTCTAAATGTCAGGAATGTAAATTCCCGAGCACTGTCAGAATTTATAAAATTCTGAAGTCTTGTAGCAAAGATGGCATAAAGCCATAAAACCTCCTAGAGGTAGGAATTGAAGATTTGCCTTCTATCGAAGGACAAACTTACTGCTGGCTGAAAATATCAATTCCTATGTCAACTTCGGGAAATTCTTCGGATTTTTTCTCTTTATCTTTCTTTTCTTTTTCTTCTTTCTCTATTTCTTCCTCGGTTTTTTCTTCAATTACTATGCTGTCTTCCTGTTCTTTCCATTCTTCAGCTCTTTCCTGATTTTCCTGCTTTACTTCTTCTACTTTCTTCTCTATCTTTTGCTCAAGATGCTTTGTGTCATCTATTTCCATGACTTTTGACTGATTTTTCTTTGCCATATTATCTTCCTGCTGATTTTTTTGAGATTCAGAACCTCTTAAACCTTTGCTTTCAAGCTCTTGAACTAGGAGGCTTATCTCATGCGCTTTGTCAGCATTTACTGATATAGAGTCTATTCCGTGCTTTACTAAGAATTCTGCCATTTCTTTTGTGCTTGCTGCCTGCCCGCATATGGAAGTTTCTACTCCATGCTTTTTGCAAACTTGGATAACTGAAGCAATTTGAGAGAGAACTGCCGGATGCATTTCGTTGTAGAGATATTGTATATGCTCGTTTCCTCTGTCTATTGCTAAAGTGTATTGAGTCAGGTCATTTGTTCCGAAGCTGATAAACTCAATTCCTTCTTTGCAAAGTTCTTCTATAATCTGAACAGCTGCTGGGGTTTCTATCATAACTCCGAGTTTTGCATGCAGAAAGTTTATTTCTTTGAGAATTTTTTTAGTTTCCTGAACTTCTTCAACCGAGATAACCTGAGGAAGCATTATTCCTATGCGTTTTTTGCTGTCTTCTGCTGCGCGTTTTAAAGCTAAGAGTTCTGCTTTTAGGATTTCTGGTTTTTTTAAAGAAAACCTGATGCCGTGATATCCTAACATTGGATTTAACTCTATTTCTTTTGGAGCTCCCTGCAAATTTTTGTATTCATCTGTTCTTATGTCTGAAGTTCTTACCCACACTTCATCAAAATGTTTTGCTATCTCGTGGATTCCCTTGAATATTATATTTTCATAATCTTTGAGCTTGTTTTCTTTGTAGAAATATAATGGATGCTTGCCTGATTCTGCAATTATTCCTTCAATTCTTGTCAGGCCTACATATTTTGCTTCTGTTTTAGCTGCTCTTTCTGCATAATCTGGCAAATCGACTATTACTTTTATTTTTGTTTCTGTTTGTATTATTGGAAGTATTTCTGATTCTACTTTTTCTTGCTTCCCTTCATAAATCTTTCCTGTAAATCCATTTACAGTTACTTCTGCCCCGTCTTTTAGAACTTGGGTTGCTTTTTCTGTTCCAATTACTGCTGGAATTCCCATTTCTCTGGAGATTATGGCTGCATGGCTGGTTAATCCGCCGTCATCAGTTATTATTGCCGCTGATTTTTGCATTGTTACAACCATGTCGGGGTTAGTCATTTTAGTTACTAACACGTCTCCTTTCCTGATTTTTTCCAAATCTGAAAGTGTTCTTACAATCCGCACAACTCCGGAGCCGATTCCCGGAGAGGCGGCAACTCCCTTTAGAATTTCTTTTCCAGAAATTTCCTGCTTCTTCTGTTTTAGACTAAGTGTTGTGATTGGACGGGTTTGAACTATGTAGATATCATCTGAATCAATTGCAAATTCTATATCCTGAGGTTTTTTATAATGCTCTTCAAGTTTTATTGAGTATTTAGCTAGTTTTGTTAGCTCTTGTTCATTAAGCACCTGAGACTTTGATTTTTCTTCTGTTAAATTAACAATTTTGTTTTCCCCGCTTGAGTTTCTTGTCATTGCGATTTTTTTGTTTCCTATTCTTTTTTCTATTAGTTCATAATCTTTCGAAACTTCATAGTGGTCCGGGGAAATTCTTCCTGAGACTATGCCCTCGCCTAATCCGTAAACAGCTTCTATCACTATGTTTTCATCATCTCCAACCGGGTTTTTTGTAAAAATAACTCCAGATTTTTCAGAATTTATCATTTTCATAATTACTACTGAGATTAGAACCTGCTCGTGCTTGAATCCTTTTTTTATTCTGTAATAAATGCTTCTTGCTGTGAATAAAGAAGCCCAGCATTTTTTTACTGCTTCTATAACTTCTGTCTTTCCTTTTATGTTAAGAAAGGATTCCTGCTGTCCGGCAAAACTTGCTTCTGAGGAATCCTCGGCTGTTGCGCTGCTTCTTACTGCTACAAAGATTGGCTCGTAAGCTTTTTTCAGAATTGAAAGCGCCTGTCCTGTTGCTTTTCCTAAAGTTTCTACATCAAGATTTAGCGCTTCATAGTTGTCTGTTATTTCTTCTTCCAAGTCTTTTGGCATTTCTGCCGAGGTTATCATTTTATTTATTTTTACGCTTGTTTGCTCTAATTCTTTGGTGTTTTCTATGTCTATTTTGTTAAGGATGTTGTAAATTTCAGTTTCCAAATCTGTATCCCTTAGAAAATGCAGATAGCCTGATGTGAGAATGCAGAATCCAGGGGGAACTGGGAGTTTTAGACTAGTCATCTCTCCCAAGTTTGCGCCTTTTCCGCCAACTGTTTTTACATCATCTTTGCTCAGCTCGGAAAACCATCGAATATGCTTGTCCTGTCCCTCTTTTTCTGTCATGATAGTGTTAGAAATTGGGAGTTAATAAATATTGCTTCTTTCTTAGTTCCTCAAGCAATTTATCTGCAAGAAAGTTGAAGTTATCTTTAGCTATTTTAATTGCTTCGTTGGCTTCACTTTCTGTAGATGAATAAGCATAATAATTAATGTTATGCCTTAACCTTCTTAATGAATCAAGAATTTTGAGATTTTTCCCGTGTTTTTCTGCAAAGGAAATAAGCTCATTAATTGGAAGTATATGGTCTGAGGATTTTATGCCTTTTGAGAATAATATCGCCTCGCCAAGCATTCTAAAACATTCATAGACATTTCTTATAACTACGTTATGGGAATAGGGAAATTTTGCTTCCTGATATCCAATTGCATCTCCAACTCTAGTTGGCATTAACTGATGAGCGTATCTCTGAACATTTTCATCACTGCCTATAACTGAAAATATTAATCCAGTACCGCACGAATTTGCATGCCATCTACTAATGTGCCCTGGAATTGAATGCCAAATTCTGAATTCATTCTCAAGCAATGTGCCCATTCTGCTGATAGGTCCTATTGGAGAGACATTGCCAAACATTACTTTCCCGAATTCTGCATCCTTACCAAAGAAGACATCCAAGAAAACATCAGCCAGGTCTATTCTGTCATCTTCTGGCATTTCTTCCCGAAGAAACCCGTTTATTTCTTTAACTTCAGGCGTATTAAAAGCAAAATATACTTGGGTTTTCATTCAGGATACCAAATTAGGTTTTTTGCCATGTCTGTTAAATCTTTTGTCATTTTTCCTCCTGATTTAAGTTAGTTAACATTTTACTTTCTGATTCCTGCAATCATCTCTGCGCATCTTATTATTGAGGTTACTTGAAGACAAGAATTGTAATCTCCTTTTCCGTTACAGCAATCTGGAATTTTTCCTGTCTGCTTGCATATTCTCTTTTCACTGTTGTACATTATGCAGTATTCTTGACGCTTATTCTCTTTTAAGCTCTCCAAATCAGAAACAAGAACTTCTATCATGATTTCTCCTGAAAAAATTTTCATTAATTTTATTTAATTCTATGACAAATTTCTCTCTTGCGTCTTTTGCAAATGGATTCATTTGTTGCATGTTTTTGAATAATGCCGGGGTGTCATTTCTGATTATTTCTACAACATCCATCAACTTGTCAAAGGTTTTTGTGCTTAGTTCAACTCGTTTTATTCCTGCGTTGTTCATAGCTTGCCCGATAAGATGAGTTAGTGCTTGTGATAGGGCCATTTGTTTGTCGTGCTCTTCTGGGGTTGTTATGAAAACTTTCAGTCCCAAGGATTCACAGAAGGATTTTACTTTATCCAGTCTTGAAGTTCTTACAGGGGTTATGGCTATTTTCATTCCTTCAACTGAGTTTGGTGCTGAATTGGGGCCGAATAATGGGTGTGTGCCGATTATTTCTATACTCCTTGGCAGAATTTCTTCCATTGCATTGCAGGAGAATAGCTTTAGTGAGCATATGTCTAAGATTAGTGTGCCTGGCTGAAGACTGTCTTTGATTTCATGTAGCAATGAAACTATGTTTTCCATTGGAACTGCTAAGATTATTATTTTATTTTTTAGAGCTTCTTGAAGAGAGACAAAGCTGACTCCGATTTCTTCTGCTTCTTTTTCTTTATTCTCTGTGTCAGTCACGAAAACCTCTGCCTTTTTGCTGAGATGTTTTGCCATGAACTTTCCAAAATTTCCAAACCCAATTATTGAGATTTCCATTTTTCCTCCTGAATTTTTCTTGATTCTTCAATTATCTTTGTAAAAATAGAGCATACAAAATTGGAATTGTCAAACTTCTGGGTTTTTGAAAGAACCTCAGCTTCTCTTTCTTTGTTTTGAATTGGCAGGTTCTCTTTGATTTTTACCTTGCCTATGGCTATGGCTAGGCCTACTCTTTTATTTAGCAGAGACATTAGAGTTTCATCTATGCTGTCTATTTCCTTTCTCATTCGGATTAATTCTTTGTTTTCCATTGTAATATCAAGAATCAGGGCATCTTAATATATTTAATTGTAGATTATACGAATAATAAGCGAAAAGTTTATAAATAGTTGAATATTCTACAGTTTATGAACTTAAAGAAAGAAATTGAAGGGATAAAGGAAAGAAATAAGAGAGTAGAATTAGACAAGGCCTGGGAAACAAGCCTGACAAGAAAGATAATAATTACTGTATTAACCTATGTTGTTATTGTCATATTTTTTTATTTTGCTGGGCTGCCCAATCCTCTTGTTAATTCGATTGTTCCCTCATTGGCTTTCTTATTATCTACATTAACTTTATCTTTTTTTAAAAAATTGTGGATAAATAGAAAATGAAGGATATTAAGCCTAGACTGATTGAATTGTTTAAGGAGGGGTATTGCACGCCTCAGATTGCAAGAATTGCCAAGAAACTGAAAGAACCAGCTACGACCATTCACTATAATATTAAAAGTCTGGAGAATGAGGGAAAGATTAAGACTTACAAGGCTGTTTTTGATTATAAAAAAATTGATGAGGGGCATTGCACTTACATTTTTGTTAACTTGGATAAGGATCATTATGCAGAACCTGAAGACATTGCCAAGGAAATTGGAAAAGATTCCAGAGTTGAAAGCATTGACGTGTGCACTGGGGAGTATGAATTGCTGATAAAGTTGAGAACAAAAGATATAGATGAATATTACTCGCTTATACGGGAATGGATTAGAAAATTTAAATTTTCTAAGACTACATCAATAACCAGCCTGAAACAAGTTAAGAGCGAGTTTGTGAGCGAGGCTAAATAAAAATTATAATCTATGAGCTCGCAAAGGAGTAGAGTTTGTTGTTATCAATTAATTAACTTTGCTGAGAGAGAAAATTATTTAAACAACTGAATCTTATTTTAATTATGGCAAGAGGATGGGACTTTTGGGATGTGGTATTATTAATTGGAGCTTTGCTTATACTGTTTTGGGCCTTGTTGAAAGCATTGGGAATTATTCATTCTGCAGCTTGGGTTGAAATGCTGCCTTATTTTGGCGCTGGACTTTCTTTAATTGGCGCGGCTTATAAGCTTGGAAAAATAAAGAATGGAATTGATATGACTCAAAGGAAGGTTGACCGGCTTTTGCATATCAGAAATGCTCGCTGATATTTGCATTTCTGAGTATCCAGAAAACTACTCAGGGTTTTCTTGATATTGAAGAGAGATTCAGGAAAGTTGAAACTGAACATTCTTTAGCTATGGATGGAAAATTGAAGATTAGGCATTGATCTTGCGGTGTTCTATACCTAAATAGATATATTTATATATCTAAAAAGTTATATGGTAAAATGCTGACTAAAACTCAGATTGAGATTATGAAGGTTTTTGCTTCAAAGATAACCGACAAGTTCAGTATAAAACAGGTTTCTGAGATACTAAGAAAGCCGTACCCTTTGATACATCGGTCAATAAAAGATCTTATACTCAACAAGTTTATTTTAAAAGATTCAAAAGAACTTCTCTCTTTGAATTATTATCGCAACCATTCTGAACTCGCCTACATTGAATCTCTGAGGAGCAAGGGATTCTTGGGCAAGAACAAAACTATGGAATTATTTGTAAATGACGTTCTTGCGGGGTTTAAGCATGATTTTTTTATTTTTCTGGTATTTGGCTCGTCAGTTGAGAAAAAGCAATTTAGGGATATAGATATTCTCCTCATTGTTGATAATGACCAGACTAACAGCATGGAAAAGGCAGCCGAGAACATCTCCTCTAACTTTACCTTGAAACTGGATATCAATGTTATCTCAATGGAGAGCGCTTATGAAATGCTTTCAAAAACGTACAAAACAAATGTAATGAATGAGACATTAAATAAGCATATTATCCTTTTCGGAGCGGAAAATTATTATAGACTCTTAAAAAATGTTAGATGAAAAAAAGATAAGTGAGTCGAGGAGGAGAGCAGAGAAGCATATAAAAGAAGGAATTATCTTCAAAGACAAGCCGAGATTTGTAGAATTTTTTCTGGTAAATTCAAGAAATTCACTGGATTCGGCAAAATTGCTTTTTGATGTCTCTGCTGATGAGAAACTAAAAAAAGATTTGGGATTTCTCAAATTTGATGGATTTCTCTGGGTAATAAATGCAAGCTATTATTCCATGTTTTATCTTGCTCGCGCATTGCTTGAAAGCAAGGGAATAAATGTGAAAACGGATTTATCAATACATTCTGTGGTTTTTGACGCTTTAGTTTACTATTTCTATTTGACTGGCAGGATTGAGAGAAAGTTTATTGAAGAATTTAATGAGGCAGGTTTAGAGGCTTCTGAAGTTCTTGGAAAAGAGAAGGCAAAAGCTCTAATGGACAGCTACTCTAACGAAAAGGAAAAGAGGGGAAGGTTTACTTATGAGATGGGAGAGGTTGCGATGAAGAACAAGGCTCAAACCTCGCTTGAAAGAGCTAAGATGTTTAGAGAAGAAATCAGGAAGATGATTGAAATTTAACTTCTCGCAATCTTCCACATCAGCTCAAAATAATTTTTATAACCTTCGCTGATTTCTTTGTTTTTTATGACTATTGCTAAAGGAACATTGGCCCATAAAATTATTGCAACTTTATCATTGTAAATATTTACTGAGACTGGATTTGAATATTTTTCTGGCAAATAACGGATTTCTGCTAACGGAATTCTTTTTATGCTTCTATCACTTGAAATTATCCTTGCTTTGATTTTCTTTTCTTTTCTTGCTTTATCGTACCATTTAAAGTAAAACTGGAGGACTTCATATGCTTTTGGACTCGCGCCTAGAATAAGAATTTCCTTGGCTGATAGCTGATCTTCGAAGACTGTCTTCAGTCCTTCTCTCCCTTTGTAAAAATTTGTTTCTTCTTTTTCTTTTGTTGAAACAAATTTTTCTGACAATTGGCTGATTAATGGAGCAAGAAGATTTTCTTTTTCTTTTATAATTTCAAGAATTCTTTGGGGATTGCTTGCCTGAAACAATCTTCTGTTATTTTTTAAAATATATCCTATTAATCCTTTTTTAATCAACATTTCTGTTGTGTCATAAACTGTTCTTCTGTGCATTCCTGTTTTTCTTGATATTTGCCCTGCTAAGCTTGGGCCTAAATCTATCAAAGCTATGTAAACTTTTGATTCATTCTCGGTTAGTCCGGCTTGCTTCAGTTCTTCATTGTTTGTCATATTGAAATTGGAGAACTATCAAAATCTTCTTTAGTTAATTCAAAATATTCAGAGACTGATTTTAGCAATTCGTTGCTTTTTGAAAAGGAGCTTCTTCTGTTTTTTGAGTAGTAAGTTAATAGAATTATTTTTATCCCCAAACTTTTCAATTTTTCCACTACCGGAACAAAATCGCTATCGTTCGCAATTAGGATAATTGTTTTTACCTCGGGGTATTCAATAGGTACTGACATCATATCGATTATGGCCAGTGCATCAACGCCTTTTTGTTTGTACTCAAAGTTCCCATCAATCTTTAGCCTTTGGCATCTTCCTTCTCTAAGGGTTATAAGAGGATGTTTTGACAGCTTTTCCTTGAATTTTTTGTATCCTTTATATCTATCTTTTTCTTCTGCTGTAGACCTTTCGCTTTGGAAAGGAGGAGAAGTGTAGTAAAATATCTTTTCGCAATGTAAATTTTGCTTTTTAGAAATATTTTTAGAAAGCTGAATAATATCATATTTTAGATATTTTCCGCTTCCATAGTACTTGCTCAATTTTGAAAGAAAGCCTGCATCAATTATGACAATTACTTTTTCAGTCATATCTACTCCAAGAGTATAGTTTAAGGCAGAAAAAGCAATCGTCCGGCAACCCTTTCGGATTACCGGGGATTATGTTAATATTGTTATGCTCATGGAGTTTATAAATTTTTTGTTTCATGTTTCTTCTAATTTTTCCTGCTTTTTATATCTTTCTAGTGTGGTGATAACTATCACCTCATAAAATTATATTCTTCTTTTCTGTAAGTATTTTGAAATTAAATAGGGCTCGCGACCCCGCTCATCGGAGTTGTTGGTAATTCGCGAAGTCCGCTCGGGAGGTAATAAAAATGACAGAAAATTTGGAACGGCAAATAATTGAACTTATTGCTACAGACAGAATAGACGTGCCTATATCAAGCATGTCTGGAAAGCTGAAAAGGCAGAAGCCAAAAATAGCTCAGGCAATTCAACTTCCTGGAACAAGATTTCAGGGCGAGAGGGTTTATGCTAGAGTTAGCGTGGATGATGTGACTGAAAAAGCAAGAACCATGAGAGACGCAGTAGATGCTTTTGCAGAACAATATCCAAGGCACGGCAAAATCCTTAATGGGATTATTGAAGAAACAAGACAGTACAAGGAAACAAACCTGTATTTTGGAATGCAAGAAGGATGCAAGCTTACTGCTGATGACTATCTTGGAGTTATGGAGAATCTTGGATTCACAGAAGCAACTGCAAGAAACTTATATCCAGAGTTAATGGATGTAAGCAGAAAGATAAGCAGGAAGAGAGATGAAGAAAGAAGCGTTTTAATCGGCTGATTTCTTCTCTCTTTCTTTGATTTATTTTTTTATTTTTTATTTTGAAATTAACTTGACATCACTTAATTAAAAGCTTGTTGGAAGATTAATTTTTATTTTATTTTTTATTTTTTTTATCGGTCGCATATACTGGAGCGGAGTATCTTGGCTTTTTTGGCATATGGGCTTCGAGGGCTTCATCTAACTTACAAGAAACACCTCTGGAAATACATTCAGCTGTTCTTTTCATTCCGTAGTAAATTGCGTCTTCGCAGGAATCTCCATGTCCTTTTCCGACTAATCCTAAATAGCCTAGAAGAATACCTGCATTATAGAAATCAGGATCATAATTTCCCCTAAGATTTTGTATATCTTTTCTTAACATAACTCCGGCTGGTAAACATAACATTTTTTTAATTGTGCTGAGATTTTTCTCCGTGTCTTTGTATATTCCTTTAAGCGCTTTGATGATTGCTTCTGCTAACTTTAGAAGAAGGTTTCCTGTGTGGCCTTCTGTAACTACGATGTCTACTCTTCTTTCCAGCAGCGCGTCTTTTGGCTCAATCTTTCCAACATATTCAAGAAAATTTTCCAGATTTTCTGTTTGCTTTCTAAAAAGATAATCCGTTCTCAGAATAGTGTCGGAACCTTTGTGATTTTCTTTTCCAATTGTAAGCAATCCTACTCTTGGCTTTATTATTCCGTTTTGCTGCGCAAAAACTGCGAGCATAATTCCCTGACAATATAGTCCTCTTGCAGATTCATCCAGCGCAACTAGGTGCGGCTTTCTATTCCTTAAGTGTTCTTCGTCAAATGTTGCGGGATCTTCTATGTCTGCATATATATCTACATTCTGATTTGAGCTTGTTGCTCCCACATCTCCAATAAGAAAGCTTCCCGATGGGAAACGGGGTATGGGTGTTATAAGAACTGGTTTCTCTACTTTCTTATGTCTTCCAAGATGGATTCCTTCAATTCCAACTTTGCTTGTGTCTCCAATTGTGAAGAATCCTCCAAGATTTCTAACTTTTGTTTCTCTTACTAAATTGTTCAGGCTTGAACCTTCTACTGGATATTTTATCTCTTGTTCTGTAGGGCAATAGGCTGTTGAGGGGAGAATTGAAACTGATTCTGGAACTTTGTTATTGA
>Ga0315274_10011643_pt1 | contig 12600 bp, 7 predicted proteins | sample YL17G02_20_MG_FD_203700 | JGI IMG/M metagenome (GOLD analysis project Ga0315274, IMG submission 203700) | Sediment microbial communities from Yellowstone Lake, YNP, Wyoming, USA - YL17G02_20 | ecosystem: Environmental > Aquatic > Freshwater > Lake > Sediment | place: USA: Wyoming | collected... | reverse complement strand
ATGCCCGCTGGAGCCAGCCTGGGATCAAGAAGGCGGTGGTGACCATAGATGCGACCGGCTGTAAGGATAGCACCACAGCCGAGGTTACGCAGAACATCACCAAGCCGATCTTGACCTGCACGACCGATACGTTATCCTGCGACAGCACGAATGCATCGACGACAGTGAGTTCGGATCCATCTGTAGGGATCACAATTGTGTGGAACGGAACTGGATTGGTGAGTGGCCAGGGTACGACACACGCAAGGTGGAGCGAACCTGGGACGAAGAAAGCAGTGGTGGCAATTACCGCCACAGGCTGCAAGGACTCCTGCGCGGTTGAAGTCTTCCCGGACACTGTCAAGCCGATTTGCAGCGTCTCGCCAGCAGATACCACCATTTGCGCGGGTGACAGTGCAAAGTTCTGTGTAAACCCGAGTGAAGGGAAACCACCCTATATCTACTCATGGGAGGGCCCCAACGGATATACATCCAGCGACTCCTGCATCACTGTCAGTGATTCTGGTACTTACTCGGTTATTCTCAAGGGTGCCAACGGCTGTGCGGACACCTGCCAAGCAATACTTAGACACGAGCCATGTGGTGAAGAGCACTGCGGGCTCACCCAAGGGGCATACGGCAATTACGGTGGTAAGTACTTTGGTAAGGGAACGCTTGAGCTTATTGAGTTCCTGATTGATGGAACGCCACTTGTAGTGGGCAAACCGGGACGTTCAATTACGATTCCTTTAGCAGCTGCTGAATGCATTATCGCGAGGTTGCCAGGAAGTGGTACACCGGCTCGCTTGCCAGCAACAATTGGCGATGATACGCTCAGTTGGAGCTCATGCCAGACCTCGCCCCCGCTAGATACGACAAAGGGTACGCCTCAAGACCGTTATGGGAGGTTCAAGAATGTGCTTTTGGCTCAAACCATCACTCTGTCTCTGAACGTAAGACTGTCGTGCGATGTGGGATCTTTCGATCTCTGCAATGAGATAGAGACCAGGGAAGCATTTTATGGACCTGACGGAGCACCGTGCACTGACGATGATATTGTCAATCCAGATACAACAGCACCTGTGGAAACTAATTTAATCCCTCAGTCAGTGTTAACGGCACTCTCTATCCTCCACTTATCCCCCGACGTAGACGGTTTGCTTGAATTGGCCAACCGTGCACTCGCTTATGGGGTTGATTCTACAGGCGGTGCCACTCTCTCCCAGATCAACATGGCTGTTGATGCCATCAATGAGGCGTTCGATGAGTGTCGCTTTGTGACATACTGCGGTGCCGTGCGCCCAATAATAACATTGTCTAAAGGAGCGCAGAGTTCGGCATCTGTGCCCACTGAGTTCACAGTAAGCCAGAACTATCCCAATCCCTTCAATCCCGTATGTATGATCGCATACGCTCTTCCAACTGACTGCCAGGTTAGGCTTGATATCTATAATATCCTAGGACAGAAAGTGAGAGTCTTAGTAGATGAGTATCAGAGCGCGGGCTATAAGTCGGTGACATGGGACGGTAAGGACGATCACGGTCAAGAGCTGGCAAGTGGAGTTTACTTTTACAGGCTTGAGGCTGGTAACTTCACTCAAGCCCGGAAGATGGTTCTGATGAAATAGCCACATGGTAGATTGATGAGCAAGAAGAGCCAGAAGAAAATTTTCTCTGGCTCTTCTTCTTTTGAATAGCTACCAAGTCTGAATGTTTTTACACGTCCCCAAAAAATAGGTGGTTCATATGGTGGGCGTTATGGAATAATTAGGCGACGTGAGCCAAGCGGGAGAAAGAGGTAATGAGAAACAGGTCAAGTCACGAACAAACCCAAGGTTGTGTAAGCCGAGAGGGAGTTTTTTATGATAAGTGCAACCTTTTTCACAATGTATTCCGAGAAAAACAGGATTGTGGAGGCCAGAACCATAGTGCCTCCAAGTAACCAGTTCTGCAATCTGGCAGTCAACTTGCAGTGGCACTGACAAAGGGTGAGACAAAGAAGCGCGGAGCCAGAGATTATTTAACAAGGAGGTGTTATGAGACAGATTCAGAGTAGACCAAGAAAAGGGGGTGTCAAAATCACCAAGTAACACTAACCAATTAACAGGTCAGAAAGGAGAATTAGACCATGATTATCAAAAGAATGCTTGCTTTCATACTCGTTCTGATTTTGACGGCTTCAATGTTAACAGTCAATGCGGTGGATGTTTTCGCGCAAATTCCGCTTGACCCCAGGACGCTCACCAAATATGTGGATCCTCTTCCCATACCCGGGGTGATGCAGCCTACCACTCCTGGAGGCACCTATTACGAAGTAGGGATGTGGCAGATCGGCCAACAACTCCATAGCCAGTTCCTTCCAACAACTCTTTGGGCGTATGGCCTTACTCAGGCTACAGCCACCTACCCTGGAGCCACGTTTGAAACTAAGAAGGGTGTGCCGATTCAGGTCAGGTGGACCAATGAGCTTTATGGTGTCACCCACCCGTTGCCGGTGGACCAGACCCTGCATTGGGCTGATCCTTTGGGCACTGGACATACCATGGATCCTTACACGGGTCCCGTCCCCTTAACTACGCACCTGCATGGTGGGGAAATTGAGTCACAAAGCGATGGTCATCCGGATTCCTGGTTCACCCCAGGGTTTGCAATAAAAGGCAAGGGATGGCAAAAAGAGACCTATTATTATAACAACAATCAACTCCCCACCACGCTATGGTATCACGATCACGCCTTGGGTATCACGCGCTTGAACGTCTACATGGGACTGGCTGGCTTTTACATTCTAAGGGATTCGGTCTTTGAAACGCCACTCAACCTCCCCAGCGGAAACTACGAGATTCCCGTCGTTATCCAGGACCGGATGTTCAATACGGATGGCTCTCTGGCCTACCCCAACGTAGGCAACAACCCTATGATACATCCCTTCTGGAACCCGGAGTTCTTTGGAAATACTATCGTGGTAAACGGTAAGATTTGGCCTTATCTGAATGTGGAGCCACGCAAATACCGCTTCCGGTTTTTGAACGGCTCGGACGCTCGATTCTACCGCCTTCAGCTGATTGATCCTGCGACTGGCATGCCTGGCCCAGCCTTTTGGCAGATCGGTACTGATGGAGGATATCTGCCGGCGCCGGTCATGCTGAATGATCCCGCCAATCCAGCGTCTCCCCGGCTGTTAATGGCACCTGGTGAGCGAGCGGACGTCATTATTGACTTCTCAGGTTACGCAGTGGGAACTCAGTTTATCCTTGACAATAATGCTAAGGCACCATTCCCGAACGGAGCTCCTGCCAATCCTCAGACAGTGCGTCAGATCATGCAATTCAGGGTGGTGCCGCTTACCGCTCCAGACCCGAGCGTTATTCCCGCAAGCATTACCACGATTCCTACGTTGACTCCGGGTCCGATAACCAGGACTCTCACCCTCAACGAGGTCATGGCGATGGGGGGAGGCCCAGTGGCTATGTTCCTCGATGGCAAAATGTGGGATGCTCCACTCACGGAAAATCCGACGTCAGGAACTACTGAGATCTGGGAGATTATAAACCTTACGGCAGATACCCACCCTATTCATTTGCACCTGGTGCAGTTCCAACCTTTGAACCGGCAGAAGTTTCAGACCAATAAGTATCTGAAAGCATACAGTGCGTTAAATCCGGTGATCCCCGCAGATGTTACCATCAACCCAGCGATCGCGCCTTATCTACAGGGCACACCGGTTCCCCCGGACGCAAATGAGGTAGGCTGGAAGGACACTTTCCGGATGAATCCGGGTGAGGTGAGCAGAGTAGTTGTTAGGTTTGCTCCCCAAGATGGTTCTCCCAGTTATACTTTTGATGCTACTGCTGAGCCTGGTTACGTCTGGCACTGCCACATTCTGGAGCATGAAGACAACGAGATGATGCGCCCTTACAAATTGGTTGCGCCTCCGCCAATATTAGCGAGGGAAGTGAGCATATCAGAAAGCCCCACTCTGGCACAAAACTATCCCAATCCGTTCAATCTGGAATGTGTGATCGCATACGCTCTTCCAACTGACTGCCAGGTTAAGCTTAGTATCTATAATATCCTGGGGCAGAAAGTGAAAGTTCTGGTAGATGAATACCAGAGCGCTGGATACAAGTCGGCGAAATGGGATGGAAAGGACGATCAAGGTCGAGACATGGCAAGTGGAGTCTACTTCTATCGCATTGAGGCAGGAAAATTTGTCCAGGCTAAGAAAATGTTGCTGATAAAGTAACGAGAAAGAAGAGGTGAAGAAAAAGAGCCCCGCCACAGGCGGGGCTCTTTTGTTAAGAGGATTTTTTTCTTGACAAACCACAAGGGGCTTATCATCCCTCGGGACGAAGGCAAGATAAATCCTGCTTCTTGACGCTCATAACGAACAATCCAAATACCTTCTTAAGTCTTTTCCTCAATCACTATCTCTTTCTTTCTGCTTTTTGCCAGATACATCTCTAAAGCTAAAAGCCCGAAGGCAATCCATAAAAAAGGCTTCCACAGTTCCTTTCCGTATCGGGACACAAGTATTGCTTTTTCAATGTCGTCATTCGGATTTAAGTAGAATAAACTCAGCCCTTCCAGTTTTTTCTCAATTTCGGATTTTTCGATCTTCTGGGGATCAGAATCCTTAGGGTCTATGTTTACCGCGAACCGATCCACCACCCCTTCTTTTGTTTTAATCTCATATATGCCTGGCTTGTCGGTGTTTTGTATCTTGAGCATTAGCTTGTCCTTTTGGATAATGGGCAAAAGAGAGGTCTCCAAATTTTGTGGATCAACCAATTTGATCTCCTCTCCGCCTTGTAGTGAGCGTAGCGAACCTATCAAGGCCGGATCAAGTTCTCTTTGGATTTTTGACCCCACCAAAAAATCCTCAGTCAGTCGGGACAAATCGGAAGCCAAATACTCCACAGTTCTGTTGACGAAAGGGATGAAAAAGGGGTGGATGACCAGATCGCTTTCTTCCTCCTCTAAAGAAGCCGCGAAAAGCAAGACCTTGCCCGAACCCCAATCCTTTTCGATTAAAGCTGGTTTGCCCAGATTGAAGCGAGAGATTACTTTCACATCTTTCCCTAAGGGTAGCTCAAAAAAAGAGGAAAACCTTATCTGAGGCAGATTCCCTTTTTCTGCTGATGGTGACTCCCCCCTCTGCCCGGATTCAATTACATTTTGATATACCTGAAAGATAGGATGATCCCAATCGATTTTTTCCAAACTGAAAAATCCCCCCACGTTTCTCGTCGGGGTAAGAGGGGATTTCAAATCGAGATTAAAAAATCTTTTGACGACCCTTTGCGCATAAAATTCAGGATCTATATTATTTCCCAGAATGAATAAAACCCCTCCCCCTCCTTTGACAAACCTCTCCAAGTTGTTCAACTCCACATCGCTCAGCCTGGAAAGATTGGAGAAAATTATGACTTTGTATTTATTGAAATCGATTCCGGCTAAGGAGTTTCTATCTGCTTCTGAGACCACTATATGAGCATCGCTATCTGGTTGCGGGTTCAAGGCTAATTTAAGATTATGGATGTCTCTTTGATGTTCCCCCACCAACAAAACCTCGATTTTTTCCGGAATTTTAAAGGCAAAAAATCTGCGGTTATCTATCATAAGGTCATCGTCGGTGATCTCAAAAAAGCCGGTATGAATCCCAGCTTCTTCCACAGTTTGCACAAACTCCACGGTTGCCTTCCCGCCTCTTTCAATATCTACATCTGTCTGACTCACCCTTCTTCCGTCCAGATAAAGTCCCACCAAAAGGCTTTTCACCGGTTGAGAGGTAAAATTGGCAAGTTTGGCTTTTATCTGAAAAGGTTTTCCCTTTTCTATAAGCTGATTCCCGAACTCTATCTTTTCTATGCTTAAATTTTCTTTCTTCTCTGGCGAGACGTCGAGGAGGTAAAGTTTGGCTTTTCTTTTCTCCGGAGAGGAAAAACCCGTATCGGTGAAATATCCCCAAGATCCGTAGGACCAGCCGGATTTGTCCATATCGGAGATCAGATATATCTCTTTATTCAAGTTTTTGGAATGCTCTAAGATTTCAAAAGCTTTTTCCAATGCTTGACCAACGTCTGTAACTTGGTAGGAAGGCAAAGATTCATTTAGGCTGTTTAACAGATTTTTGAAATCATAAGTGGGCTTTTCTTTAGTCAAATCCGGCTCTTGAGCAAAAAGGATTAAGCTGGCTTCGTCTCCTTCCTTTAATTGACCGATGATTTTTCTGGCTTTCTCTTTTGCTAAATCAAAAAGTGAACCATCTTTGGTTTCATACCTCATGCTGTAGGAGTTATCTAAAAGGATCACGATGGAGGTTCTGGCATGAGTTCCGACCTTTGAGGCAAAGCCTCCCCGGATAGCTGGTCGGGCAAATGCCGCCACTACCAAAAGGATTATTAAACTCCGGATTAACAAAAGCAAATATTCTTTGATCTTGACCCTTCTCATCCGGGTCTTCTCTAAAGACCTCAAAAACAAAAGTGAAGAAAAATAGACCTTCTTCACCTTCTGCCGGTTGAAGAGGTGAATCAGCAAGGGAAACAGGACCGCCGCTCCCGCTGCAAAAAGGATGATAGGATTCAGAAAATTGAACATAAGCTAACCGTCTCTTTATCTCAGCTTCCCATCAAGGAAGGAGAAAACCCCTCTCCCCTGGGGGAGAGAGTAGGGTGAGGGGGATACGTATGCGTTCATCCTGTTGGTCAAGGGTGCCCTCACCCTTGACCATTTATGGTTCGGGGTAAGGTACCCCGCACCAACGAGTGATTTGAAGAAATCGCGAAAGCAAGCTATCGCACTCCAAAAACACTCCTGTTTCCCGTTGGTGTTCTTCACCAACCGAAAATTACCGTTGCTATTTTCCCTCTTTCAGAATTTTTTCAATAGATACCTTAACCCGTGGTATCCTTTCTTTAATAGCGGTCCAAACAAGTTGATAATCGACTCCAAAATAAAAATGAATCAATCTGTCTCTCATTCCTGCCATTTCCTTCCACGGGGTTTGTGGAGATTTTTTCTTAATCTCTTCAGGAATTTGCTTGGTTGCCTCGCCTACAATTTCAAATTTTCGTATAACCGCGCTTACTGTTTTATCGTCCCGTTTAAACTCTTCAAAACCCATATCTTGCACAAATTTTTCTATGCTTTCTAAGGCGTCTAAAATATCTTTCAGGTAAACTCTGTGATTTCTCATAAATAGACTACCTCTTTTAAAACCCTGTCTTTGATCTCTTCTCTTATCGCTCTTTTGGGCACCACATCTACTCTCTGATTCAGTTTTTCTTCAAGAAATAAGCCTAGTCCTATAAGGTCAAAAAGGTCAGCTTCATCTTTAAAATCAACCAGAAGGTCTATATCGCTTGTTTGCCTGCGCTCTTCTCTGATGGTGGAACCAAATATTCCTATCTCTTTTACTTTGAATTTTTCTTTTAACTCTTGTTTGTATTGTCCCAGCAATTTTTTTATTTCCTCAAGCGTTTTCATTTCTTACCATCAGATTAAAGGTTTAATGGGTTTATAATCTCCTGTTTCCCGTTGGTGTTCTTTACCAACGGGAGAATTTCGCTCTTTGAATTCTTAATTCGTCATTCGTCATCAATCATTCTTCATTTTGATTTTAACAATTCCCCCGCCTCTTTTTTTTCCTCAAAGCCGGTGGGAAGATCAAGCACCTCGTTATAATATTCCCCCGCCCTCATTCGATCACCCTTCTTTTCATAGGCTTTTCCCAAAGCCAAAAATACCCTTCCCTGATACAGGGGTCTATCTTCTAAGAATTCTGCCATTTTCAAATAGTTAATGGCAGAATCCATCTCTCCCAAATTGAAAAACACCTCTCCCTTTTTTAGGTAAGGAAGGGGATCCTCCGGATAAACAAATAGAAAATCTTGCGAGAAATTCAAAGCCTTTTTAAAACTCTCTTGGGCATCCTCCGGCTTTTGCAACTTCTCGAAAACCTTTCCCAATCCTAAATAAATATCGACCTTATCCTGACTGGGTGCTTTCATCGTTTCTGCTTTATTGAAATGATCTTGTGCCAACAAAAAATCTCCTTCCAAAAGATCAAGTTCACCCAATTTGATGTAAGCTTCCACATGGGCTGAGTCCAAAAGCACCACTTTTTGGTATAACTTTCTGGCTTCGTCATATCTACCCTTAAGATAGTTTAGATTTCCGAGAATATAAAGATACTCTGTATTCAAAGAATCTTTGTTTAAAGCCTCCAGATAATATTTCTCTGACTCGTCATATTCACCTTTCAGATAAAAAAGATATGCCAAACTGCGAAGAGTTCCCACGTCCCGACCAAAAAGGTCCAACATGTCTTCATATAGTTTTTGGGCTTCGTCGAAGTGCCTATAGCTCATCTTTACTGCGGCTAAGTGGTAGAAATCACTCTCCACGTCCTTATATTCAGAAAGAAATGAGAGCCACTCGTTTTCCAGAGTGGATAGACTCTTTCCATACACCTTCTCCAAAACTTGGTCAAAGGTCAAATCCGTAACCTGTTGATAAAAGTTTTTGAATTTATCTAATGTATATTCTTTGATCAAAAATCTAACAAATGAACAAGCTTCCACGAAGGCTGCCGGTTGAGGTTGATTTCGATAATCTAAAGTGACCTTTAAATTTTGCAGAGGGATGAATTGGTTGTTTTTTATCAATTTTTGGGCAAAGTGATGGGATAGGGAAAAATAGCCCCCGACTCCTTCTGCCAAAAGTGGAGGGGCATATCCCCATAATCTATAAAAGAGAAGAAAACCGACATTGGGGGAATCCAGCGATCTTTGGTCCAGGTTATAGAGCACGTAGATTTTGTTTCTCACCGGATCCAGACCTATATCGAATCGACGATCCCAGACCACTTCATTTACCCGACAAGGCACAAGATAGTATTCCATTCTATCCATAGCCGGCTGGGTAAAGCCGAAGACTTCTCGGAAACGTCTATATTCCTCCTCCGCAAAACCTTTGATTCTTCGCCAGTGGAGGTCGGCTATGGAATTATCCACATACCTAAAGAAAAAATGCGCGCTGGGAAGCTCCTCCCAACCTTCTTGTTCATTCCCGGTCTCCAGATCACAATTCTCCCTCTCAGTCTCAGTCCCAGTTGTGCTCTCAATTATCTTGGGAGTAAGAAAAGCTTTATACACCCTCCCCATTTTTGCCCTGACTTCACCCAGAAACAAAACTTCGTTATCTTTCGCTGAAATCTCTTTGAAGATGGTCTGAGCTTCCGGGGCTAAAGTGATAAGCTCGACAGTCAATATTATCTTTTGGCTGGGGATAGAGAGGTCTTTAGGGATGATGGTAGGTGTGACCCCAAGGCTGAAGTTGGCTTGAAAGGAGACGGTTTGTTTGCCATTATAAAGCTTTATCTCTCTTTGGTCGATGAGTTGAAAATCCGAATTTGGATCCATAGGACTGGAAGAATCTTCGGGAATCCCTTCTTGAATCTCGATCTTTAATAATACCCCCGGCGAAGCAAAAACAAACTCGACGCTAAGTAAAAAAATAAATAAAAAAGATAATAAAAACCACTTCTTTCTTTTAATGCTCATGACCTCCCTCCGATCGGTCCCAATAAACTGTCCCTTGAAAGGTCTCTGAAAAAGTATCGGAATACGGCGGGCTAAGATCCCGCCCTACGCGGTTAGGCGTTAAACAACAATGAGAAGAGCATTTTGACGCTAATTTAGTCCAGCGTAGGCGGGGCTCCCAGCCCCGCAAAAATGACCCTTTCAGAGACCTCTTTGACTTTGTCTCTCAACAAATCCGTTTAATCCGTTCCATCCGTTGACCGTCCTTATTTAACCAAACTTCTCAACACGCTTAAATTCTTTATGTCTCTTGCGGTTCCACCTTCCTTAGGCGTTTCTAAAATTTTGGGTATTTTCTCCCATCTTTTATCATTCATCAAAAGCCTAAACCCCTCCAGCCCGATCTTCCCCTCACCAATGTGGGTGTGACGGTCCACCCGAGAGCCTAAGTCCTTCACCGCATCGTTCAAATGAATAACCTTAAGCCGCCCCAACCCGATCACTTTATCAAATTCCTTAAATGTGTCCTGATAAGCCTTTTTTGTCCTTATATCATATCCTGCGGCGAAGGTGTGACAAGTATCGTAACAAACTCCCATTCTTTGATTTTCTTTTACTAACTCGATGATCTGGGCTAATTGTTCGAACTTATATCCTAAATTGCTTCCTTGACCAGCTGTGGTCTCCAAACAGATTTTGACTTCATATCCTGGGGTTTTCTGATGAAGCCCGTTTATTGCTCCGGCGATCTTTTTTATCCCCTCCTTCTCCCCGGTGCCCAAGTGCGAACCGGGATGCATCACCAAATAAGGTAAACCAAGTTTCTCCGCTCTTTGAAGTTCGACCAACATGGATTCTTTGGACAGGGCAAAAATATCATCTTTGGACGAGGCTAAATTTATCAAATACCCATTATGCCCCACGATCGGAGATATCTCTGTTCTTTTTTGATGTTCAAAAAACTTATCTACCTCAGCCGAAGTAAGTTCTTTGGTCCTCCATTGATTATTATTTTTGGTAAATATCTGGATGGTGGTGCATCCCAACTCCTCACCAGCGAGGATGGCATTGAAAACCCCTCCGGAGATGGACATGTGTGCACCGATTAATAACTTCTTTTCCATGGTGTTATCTTCTCTTTCAAAACCGTCAACGGATGCAACGGATTAAGCGGATAAAACCATTTGTTATCATCCGCTCCATCCGCTTAATCCGTTGACCTACCACAACCTTTGTCTTTTGCTCAAATATTCCACGTAGGCGGGGCTCCCAGCCCCGCAAATTCGAATAGAAGCATGCCCAAACAATTTTCTTCAGAGCCCTCCGCTTGATCGTTGACCGCACCCTACCACAGCCTTTGCCTTTTGCTCAAATATGAATAAAGCGCATAATCGAAAGGAATAGAGGTATCCAGAAGAACATAATCGATCATGCTTCCTCGACACTCCAAAGTATATTTATTGACCAGAGCTTTAACCCTTTCAGTATACTCCTTCCTTATCTGCCAGGGAGAGGTCATCAGCTCCTCATTGGTCTCCAAATCCTTGAATATGGCTACCTCCGGAAAGGAAAAAGTTCTCTCTTTGGGATCTAATATATGAAAGACGATCACCTCATGTTTTTTGTGCCGAAAATGTTTCAGTCCGTTGAGCACCTTGTCCGGATCATCAAAAAGATCGGAGATTAAGATGATAAGTCCTCTTCTCTTTATCCTCTCTGCCATCCGGTGCAGAGCGGAACTTACATTGGTGGTCAAGGACGGTTCTATCTGGTCTAATTCCTCCAAAAGAACATGTAGATGACTTTTTAAGGCAGATTTAGGAGGAATGTATTTTCTTATGTTTTCATCGAAGGTGACCAATCCCACTGCATCCCTCTGTTTCAGCATCAGATAGGACAAAGCGGCGGAAAGATAGGAGCTGTATTCTAATTTGCTTATTCCATTGGAGCTATATCCCATGGAGCCTGAAGTATCCAACAGAATATAAGCTTTGAGGTTGGTCTCTTCTTCGAATTCCTTTATAAAGAACCTGTCGGTTTTGGCGTAGACTTTCCAATCCACATTTTTTAAAGAATCGCCGGGCATATATTGCCTGTGCTCAGCAAACTCCACCGAGAAACCATGATAGGGGCTTTTATGCAGACCGGCAATGAACCCCTCCACCACCAATCTTGCCTTGATCTCCATCCCCGAAAGCTTGGAGACCACATCCGGACGTAAAAATCTTCGATAATCCTCGGGCATTATCTTACCACTTTTTTGGAAAAAGTTTTTCGCGTAGCCAAGGCTTCACGCCTTGGCTGGCAACCCTAATAAAAAGTCTATCGTTTGTCGTTGGCGAGACTCGTATCGAAGTTAGATATTCGAGACTCGATGCTCGAAATTCCATATCCTTTGCAAAAACCGCGTAGCCAAGGCTCCACGCCTTGGCTGGCAAGCCTAATAAAAAGTCTATCGTTCGTCATTGGCGAGGCTCGTTGTTATAGTGAGCTTGTCGAACCAATCGAAGCCCGATTTTCTAAATCCTTTCATCTGTTGGGAATTTTTCCAGCTTCGAGCTTCGAGCATCGTTACGAGTTTCGTCACCGTTAAACGAACCTCGAAAATCTGTCGAGGCGTCAGAACCCCCATTCTAACGCTAACTTATTTTTACCACTGGACTTGTTCACTCCTTACCCATTCTTTCTTCCAGTTTATCTGCCAGTCCGGAGGAACCCATCATTTTCAAAATTTTCAGCTCCTCTTGGGCTTTTTCCTTCTCACCTTTCAAAAGATAAACATACCCCAGATTGTAGTGGGCTGTTCCATAATAGTAATTTAGCTTGACCACCGTGTTAAATTCGTCAATAGCTTGATCGTATTTTTTCTGTTCTATATACACCGTACCCAGATTCATATGAGCTTTCAGGTGAGTGGGATTAAGCTCAATTGTCTTTTTGTATTCCTCGATGGCTTTATCCAGATTACCCTGATTCTGATACTCGAACCCGTCTTTGAAGTGCTTCTCCGCCAGTTTTTCCCTACTGCTACAACTTAAAAATCCAAAGACCAAGAAGAAAAGCAAAAAGATTTTGA
>Ga0315274_10011642_pt1 | contig 12600 bp, 14 predicted proteins | sample YL17G02_20_MG_FD_203700 | JGI IMG/M metagenome (GOLD analysis project Ga0315274, IMG submission 203700) | Sediment microbial communities from Yellowstone Lake, YNP, Wyoming, USA - YL17G02_20 | ecosystem: Environmental > Aquatic > Freshwater > Lake > Sediment | place: USA: Wyoming | collected... | reverse complement strand
CGCCAGCCCTGGCGACTCACAAAACCCTTGAAAGGACCCCCCACTTCCGGTATGCTTCCCCCACCACCCGAGGGGGCCAGAATTTCTGGAAAACAGGGGCCATAATTTTCGGAACCCACACCGGACGCCTCCGGAGCCATTCCCCCCATTGTGTATCACCTCCGCCCCCCTAGGGTTGATACACAATGAGCGCTTTGGCGATTCGGGCGGCTCCAGGCTATTCCCACCATTGTTGATCACCCGCGCCCCCCTGGGGTTGATACACAATGAGCGCTTTGCCAATCCGGGCGGCTCCAGCCACTCCCTGCCAATCTCGCCTGTCTTGATTGCCCTCACCATTCCGCCGCGAGGCCCGACCCGCCCCTCCACGTTGGCCACGGACACCGCAGCCCGAAGTGGCCGCGTGAATGATAAGCCAATCGTAAGTAAAGCCTTACGCTCCCCAATCGTCACACGCACGGTTCCCGCCACGCCGAAAACAGGCTTGACTTCCCCCCGCGGAAAGCCTATCCTGGGAGCCGCGGCGCCCACTGCACCTCGACGGCCCCCTCAGGCCCTTTGCAGGACGCTGTAAGCCTCGATGCCGCAAGCCCATGAATCCACTCGGCCCGACATCTGCCCCATTCTGGCCTCGTTTTGCAGCTAAGGCTTCAACCAGAAACGACTTAGGGGCGTCAGGCGCAGTGCCAATGCCGGCTATGCCACCGGCATAATGCCACCAACAAGGGCTATCGAGTCCTCGCGAAGCACAGAGCTGGCTCAGGGCTTGACTCGGCACGTGGTGGGCGCTAGAATCCCGCTCGGCTGAAACGAGTCCGTCAGCATCGAGTCCACTCAGCCCCAACTGGGGCTCATCAAACCCTGATGACCGCGTTCCAAGGAACGGTGCCCTAGCGATGTCTCGGCTTGAGCAGAAACATGCGGTGCCTTCAAGGCAGGATCTTGTGAGCCATGCCAGGAACGCCCCGACTGAGACCGGCCACGGCGCGAAGCTGGTCAACCCCAGGCGGCGAGGAACGGCCTACGCGACACAGGAGCGGACGGGCCATTCCGCGAGAGAGCGAGTAGCAGAACCACAGATGAGCTTGGCTATTGCACTCAGCGCGCTCGAGGTCAATAGCAAGACTTGTGAGCCGCCGATTGCTCCCGATCTTCCTCGTACCATGGAGATCATGGCGGGCGATGCCCGCGATCTCCCACTGCCTGCGCGGTCACTGGACCTCGTCGTCACCTCCCCCCCCTACTGGCGGAAGAGGGACTATGGGTTAGCAGAACAGATCGGGCAGGAAGCCACCGCCCAAGAGTACGTGGCAGCAATCCTGGAAGCCCTCAATGAATGGCGCCGGGTACTAAGGCCCAGCGGGTCCGTCTTCCTGAACATCGGGGATACATACCACGAACGAAGCCTCGCCGGCATTCCCGGGAGGATCGAGGCGGCAGCATGCGATCGTGGCTGGGTCCTCAGGAACAGAATCATCTGGGCAAAGACTGGCGGGATGCCTGATCCAGCACGGAATAGGCTGGCGAACCGCCACGAGTACATCCTGCATCTGGCCGTTTCGCAGGACTACTACTACGACCTCTTCGGGTACTCGACAGCATTCGGCACCGGGGCCAACCCAGGGGATATATGGCAGATTCGCCTTGAGAGGAACATGGGAAGTCACCTGGCCCCATTCCCCGAGGAAATCGTGGAGCGGGCGATTCTGCTCGCGTGCCCTATCGCCGTCTGCACTGAGTGCGGTGAACCCAGGAGGCGCGTTGTCAGGCGCACGGCCAGACTCAACCCGAGCCGCCCACAGGCCAAGCGCGCCATGGAGATTGCCACTGAGGCTGGGCTGACCATGGAGCACATACGCGCTATCCAAGCCACCGGGATATCGGATGCCGGCAAAGCGCTGCGCGTCCAGAATGGCACTGGACGCAACTGCGCAAGGGTGAAGGACCTAGCTGCCCACGCAAAAGCCGTGTTGGGGGGCTACTTCCGAGAATTCACTTTCTCTCAGCAAGAGACAGTGGAGTGGACCTCTTGTGCCTGCGGGGTTCCGACACAACCCGGCGTGGTTCTCGACCCATTCATGGGCACGGGCACGACCCTCAGGGTTGCTCGGAGGTTGGGGCGTTCAGCCATCGGTGTTGACATCAAACTCCCCGAGGACTTCTCTGTCCAGGGGAAGCAACGCTTGCTCTGACGTTGGCCGCGGACGTCCGGAGGCTATCCGCGATGCCTTGCTGGGTGCTCAAGAGGGACAGGGTTGCGGCTTGCCTGGGTGTGCTCCGTGGACAGCGGATCCACAGGCAGTTTGCCGGCTACCTCTGTGCGCGACGCACGGCTGCTGCTTTCGGCCGAACGGACGGGCTGAGAGTGGACCTGGCGGAGTTCTGGGGCACCTTCCTCCGGGCGCGTGGCGGGCCACGGAGCAAACCCTATATCGTAGCGTTCATTGAGGACGCGCCGTCAAGCGAGAATGAGTGGCTGAACGAGAACCTCGCCGGATCGTATGCGGGGAGTTCCGTCAGGCGCGTTTCGCCGATATTGCAGGTGGTTGAGATAACAGGACAACGTGAATCCACTACGTGGTCTTTGCGAGACCGGCATTGGCAACTGGCTCGCGCTCACTTGTGCTTCGGAGCGCCTGTGCCGGCTATTCCCTTGGCAGTGGTCTTCTACAGGGATTTCGGATTCGATTGGGAAGCCCCAGATCTGCCCTTGCTCCTCGACGTTTTCAAGCATGAGTTCGGGTACGCCACACATGATGGGCGGGCAGAGTTCGAGCACCTATACACCGTGGACTCTGGAACACTTCCGCAGCCAGACTGGTTTGAGGACAAGGGATAATGGGCCGCCGTCGGATTGGATTCCAGCCACCGCGTCACCCGTCCCGATCCGGCGAGCACGTGCGTGAACTCACAGGGGGTGAACTGGGACTTCGGACGCCCAAGCAGAAAGCACTACCCAACCAGCCAGAGCGTCTTGCATGGGACATACCGGACGACGACCCTTGTCTAATCAGAGTACTCAGCTTGTTCCAGGATGGGTTCGGCGGCGTGATCCTGTCGGGCCCGCCGGGCACCAGCAAGACGTGGTATGCGGAGCAGATCGCTGCGAAGCTAGTGGGCGGTGAAGCGGAGAGAGCCCGTTTCCTGCAATTCCATCCTTCGTACCAGTACGAGGACTTCGTTGAGGGATACGTACCCGAGAAGGCCGGGCGGTTCAAGCTCCAGGACAAGCATCTCCTCATCATGTGCAAAGCGGCCAGGCGTCTGGCGCCAAAGCTGTGCGTCCTCGTCATTGACGAATTGAGCCGTTGCGACCCAAGTCGGGTCTTCGGCGAGGCCCTGACATACCTTGAGATGAGAAAGCGCGAACAGAAGTTCAAGCTCGCTTCGGGAACAGAACTCTCAATGCCGATGAACCTGCGTTTCCTGGCCACTATGAACCCCCTGGACCGGGGTGTGGACGAGGTGGATGCGGCAATGGAGCGGCGTTTCGCCAAGATCGAGATGAAGCCTGACGAGGCGAAACTGGCCCAATTCCTCTCGCGCAACAGAATGGATGAGGGCCTGGCTGGAAGGGTGATCGCCTTCTTCAGGTACCTGCAGAAGACCCAGAACCCCGAATGCAGGGTGGGCCATTCGTATTTCATCAACGCACGCGACGAGGCAACCCTGCGTAGGCTGTGGGATCACCAACTCAAGTTCTACCTCGAGAAAGCCCTGCGCCTGAACCCGCAGGATATGGAGGACATTGAGCGGAATTGGGAGGCCATTTTCCTCGTTCAGGAACCGAAGCCGGAGTAGGTGGAGCATCCGTCGCACGGGATAGTCTGGGCGTAGCCGTCGGGGTGTGTGAGACCCATTTGCTAGAGGGGGGCCGCGTATCGACGACAGTCAAGTCCCCACTGAGAGCGTCACGTCACGACGCGTCCTCGCCGCCGTTGAGCACCAAGCCCTGGAGATCCCGCTGTCTTCAGTGACGACCGGCGACTCCCTGGACGTGTACCCTGAGTGCATCAAGCAGAATCTCGTACAGGTGTTCTTCAAGGCTGGCAGGCTTGTCTTGCAGCCACGAGGTCTGATCGGTCTCATACCCATCAACGACCGACTCGCAGTGGACGTCGGCCCGCGGTTCCCCATCGCGAACCTTGAGCGCATCATAGCCGTCGGGGAGCAGAACCCCATATCCCTTCGACAGTACCAACGCTGGTACGCTCTCCACACCGACTGTCCCCCTTCGTTCCTCGACGCTCTCACAGTTGCGCTCGTTGGTGCCGTGGATGCAGTTCAAGCTAAGCGTGGACACCACGATTACGAGAGGGCGGAAGCCGCGACGAGTTTACCGAAAGGGCGGATCCTGATTAATGCAACCCTCTCGCGCCAGTTGTCGCGAGGGGTGCGGCATAGGGTGTCCGCTGCCTGGTTCGAACCAACGTCTGATACGCCGCCAAACAGGTGCCTGAAGTACGCTCTCTGGTTCCTAGCGCAACGGTACGCAAGGATGAGGCCGCGCGCCGGTCTCCGCACACTCCTGGCCGATCTGAACCGCGCCTTTAGCCTGTTCAGGCACGCCTCGCTCGACAAGGCAAGGGGGTTTCTCCGGGACGCCTATGTTTGTGAGCCTGATCGACTACCCGATCTCTTCTCACACTACAAGGATGCCTTGTGCATTGCGAAGTGCATCATCTCGGAAAGAGGACTGGCCCTTCGCGGAGCCAAAGCGGAACTCAAGATGGCTACACTCCTGCTGAGAATGGACGATGGCTTTGAATCCTACATCAGGAGGGCGCTGGCCCTCGCTCTGCCGGCGATCGACTCTACTATCGCCGTGTTCGACGGCAATGTAGGCGGCCCTCGTGGAGCGCGCAAGCCGCTCTTTGATGGCTCTCCGTCCCCCGCGTCTGCTCCTGATATCGTGCTGGCGCGCGGTGGGGAAGCCAGCGGCCCGGGGACGGTTGTTGTAGAAGTGAAATACGAGCATTGGGACACGCCCGATCGCGACACGCTCAACCAAGCCATCACGTACGGTGTCTCGCACAGATCCCCTTGCGTGGTCATTGTTCATCCCAGTACCAGAAGCTCCATGAGTGGACTTGAGCAGGTGGGCAAGATCGACCGGTTGACCGTTTGCCACTATGCTTTCGACCTCGGATCAAAGGACTTGGAGAGCGAGGAACGATCCCTTGCTGCCGCCCTCTCCGCGCTGGTCGCATCCCCGGAATTCCACGGAAGGCCAACGTAGCCTCTCGGGCCGCGGGGGCGAGGAGGCCGTGTCGCACAGCAAACGATGAGACGGGCGAACGGTGTCACCACGGTGCCTGACACCCATAGGTCTTTTCCTGCACTGGTGTTAAATGCAAATGGAGCCCGACATGCGGCAAATGTCTCGTCCTGAGTGCTCATACCCATGACAGCGAACATAGCGGGGGCGGGCGCGGAAGTCAAGCGTTTATTGTAGCCACAAGCGGCTCGCTTGTCGAATCTGAAAGCGACAAGCGGGCCGCTTGTCGCCACGGCCACTTGGAGAACATTTGCCCGAAATCGAGGCTGATTTGCACCTAACCACACGGCAGGGGGTTCAGACCTTATTCTTTCAGACGCTCTTAGCACTACAACGCTACTTTGCCCCGGGTCATGCTGAGCGGAAGCGAAGCATCTCAAGCGAGGCAAGGTGCGGCAAGGTGGCCCCTTGCGGCAAGGTGCCTGGCCCCTTGCGAAGACGCAAAGGACTGAGGATTGGCGACTTATGGCTGCTCCTGTCATTTCGACCGACCACGGCAAAAGTCACACCGGCTACTCCTCTCGGGGGGCACGCGACCACGGTGCCAGTCACACTGCCTCCTGATAACGCGTTGGCGAAACAGCACTTGCGGCGATAGAGGTCATCGAGGGAGACGGCGCGTGCCACGGTTTGGTGGCGGTGTTCAAGGATTGGGCGTTTGTCGTGCCATCCATTCGGTGGGGGTCATCGTGGAGGCGACGGCGGGGGCGCGCTGGAGCATCTCCGCATCCCAGGTGATCAGGGTCGCGGTGCGGGCCTCGGCCACGGCGACGTAGACGCTGTCCGCGCCGCGCAGGCGCAGGCTAGCGGCGATCTCCGCGGCCCGCTGGCCGAGCGGTAGATCGAGGTCGACGAATTCGACACGCGGAAGTCTCTGGATCGCGCGCACCAGACGCTCGGCGGGTCCGGTCGAGCGGGTCTGCCTCGCCAGAGCGGCCGCGCACTCCGGAAGGACGAGCGTGGGACAAGGCAGATTCGTCTCGCTTGCTCGGGCCTCTTGCAGGAATCGGCGACTCTCCTTTCGGTGGAGGTCGCCCGGCTTTGCCACGGCGACGAAAACGCTGGCATCGACCGTGCAGTTCATCGGCGTTGCTCCGCGACGGCCTCGACCGCGCTCAAGCCGCCCTTCCACGTCTTCCCGACTTCCTCGGCCAACGCGTCCCATTCAGCAAGCCAGTCCTCGTCCGACACAGCTTCCTCTGGCTGCGGCCTGAGCGGAATGACCCGTGCCACGGGCTTTCCGTCCGCGCCGATCACGGTGACCGACTCGCCCGAAGGGACACGGTCCAGCAAGTTCCTGAGTTCGCTGCCCAACGCCTCGATCGAGATCTCGGTGGCCATGACGGGGCTCCTGTCGTTCAGCCTTTCAACGGCAGTATACCAGAGTGCCACGGGAATGCCAAGCTGAAATGGAAGGAGTCGGCGAACCGCGCTTTCACGGCTTTGGCTTCCCGTGGGCGTAGTGGTCGTGGTTCTCGGCGAGATCGGGCGGGCCTTCGATGATCCCGATCACGTCCTTGAGGCGTTCGGCGAGGGTGGGCAGGTCGTCGGCTTCGTCCAGGTCATCCGCGAGTTGGACGCGCACGGCGGCCCCCTCGGGCAGCCGCACGCGCTCGTCGAGCACGACGATGCCGTTCTTCACGTGGCCGGAGTAGGTCATGGGCTATCTCCTTCGCGCATCTGCTGCCCCGGATCATAGGCGCGCGCGACGGGGATGTCAAGCCGGAAAGCGGGAGGAGAAGTCGGCAGACGGCAGGAGGCAGTCGGCAGGGGAGACGAGGGACGGCGCACAGTAGACAGTGGACGGTGGACAGTGTCAATACCACGGTGCCTGACACCCATAAGTCTTTTACTGCATCGGTGTTAAATGCAAATGGAGGCGGGAATGCGGCAAATGTCTCGTCCTGAGTGCTCATACCCATGACAGCGAACATAGCGGGGGCGGGCGGCATGGCGCGTTGGCCGGCAGTCGCGTAGGCAGGGGGTGGGCATGGCAGTGATGGGGGCCATACTCGGCAGGGGGTTTGATTTGGCGCTGGGGAAGGGTATAATCAGGTTGCCCCCGCGAAGGACGGCGGGCAGGAGGGTGGGCGTTGGGTGAGACGGTCCGGGTGCGAGCGCGCGTGGTCTTTCGCGGGAGCGTGCAGGGGGTAGGCTTTCGGTACACGGTGGTGCATGTTGCGTCCGGGCATGCGGTGACGGGGTATGTCGAGAACGAGCCGGAGGGCTCCGTGACGTTGGTGGCGGAGGGGGAGCAGGGGGAGGTGGAGGCGTTCGTCAACGCGGTCACGGAGCGGATGCGGCGGCACATTCGAGGGCGGGAAGTGGAGTGGGCGCCAGCGACCGGGGAGTTCGGGGACTTCCGGATCCGGTTCGCGTGGTGAGTTCCCGTTGGGTTGGGCTTGGAGGCTTCCGAGGCGACGGCCCGTGGCGAGCTCGCCCGTGCGGTCGCCGGGCCGGGCCCGTGGCAGGTAAAGGATTGCCTGTTGCGCTATTGCATCTTCGGCGACGTCCATGGGAACCTCGAGGCGCTGGAGGCCGTGCTGGCCGACGCGGCGAGGCAGGACATCGAGCGCCACGTGTGCGTGGGGGATATTGTGGGCTACGGTGCGGACCCGCGCGCGTGCGTGGCGCGGGTGCTGGAGGTGACGAGCCAGATCGTGGCGGGGAACCACGACTGCGCGACGGTGGGGCGCACCGACCTCGAGTATTTCAACGTGTTTGCCAAAGAGGCGGTGCTCTGGACCCAGGCTCAGCTCTCGGCGGAGGAGATGGCGTTCCTGCGCGGCCTGCCGCTGACGCTGAGCGTGGACGGGATGACGATCGTCCACGCGACGGTGCATCAGCCTGAGCTCTTCGGCTACATCGAGAGCGAGCTGTCCGCCCGGCTGTCCTTCGAGGCCCTCGAGGACGACATTGCGTTCCTCGGGCACTCGCACGTGCCGGTGATCTTCTTCTACGAGCAGCAGGAAGAAGAGATCTGGTACAGCCAGGACCGGGAGGTCCCGATGGGGGACTTCTCGAAGGCGATCGTCAACGTGGGGAGCGTGGGGCAGCCGCGCGACGAGAATCCCCGCGCGGCCTATGCCATCTACGACACGGAGCAGCAGAAGGTCTTCATCCGCCGGGTCGACTACGACGTCGAGAAGGCCAAGCAGAAGATCCTCAACGCGGGCCTCCCGGAGGTTCTGGCCACTCGATTGGCCATCGGGCGCTGAAGAACCCCTATCCCGAATCGCGCGAATGGCAACTCTTCAGCCGTCTGAAATGCCCGCCCTGCAAACCGAAGTGGCCCCCACCGACCTTGCGTCGGTGGAGCCGAGGACTGGCAACTAATAGGGCGACCCACAAATTCCCTCCTCCCTCCGCCCGTCCGCCTGCGGCGGGCGGGCGGAGGGAGGAGGGGTCGGGGCCGCGCGGGTAGTAGCCAATCATCGCTCCACCGAGGCAAGCTCGGTGGGGGCGGAACTTGAGACGGCTTAAGTGTTACCGCGAATGAAGCCATGAAGACTCGGCTTGCGTACGGACGCGGGCGTCTCGAGGTGGAGCTGCCGGCGGGCGCGCGCGAGCTGCGCATGGGCCGCGTCGAGCCGCTGGCCCGGCCGACAGAGTCAGTGCTCGACGCACTGCGGCGGCCGCTCGGCGCGCCATCGCTGCGCGAGGTGGCCGCGGGCCGCCGCCAGGCCTGCATCGTGGTCTCGGACATCACTCGCCCGGTGCCGTATCGGCTGCTCCTCCCGCCGGTGCTCGCGGAGCTGGAGGGGGTGGCCGGGCGCGTGACGCTGCTGGTGGCCACGGGGACTCATCGCCCGAGCACCGGGGCGGAGAAGCTCGAGATGTTCGGCCCTGAGGCCGTCGCGCGCCACGCGATCGTGGACCACGATTCGCGCGACCCCTCGCAGCTCGTGGCCCTGGGACGGCAGGCCTCCAGCGGGGCGGATGTCCGTGTGAACCGGCTCTACGCCGAGGCGGACCTGAAGATCCTCACCGGGCTTGTCGAGCCCCACTTCATGGCAGGCTATTCTGGCGGGCGCAAGGCCATCTGCCCGGGGCTCGTGGACCTCCGCACGATCCAGAAGTTCCACGGCCCGCGCTTCCTGGAGGACCCCAACGCGGCGAGCGGAGTGCTCGAGGGGAACCCGTGCCACCAGGAGGCCAGCGAGGTGGCGCACATCGTGGGCGCGGACTTCATTCTCAACGTGGCGCTCGACCTCGAGCGCCGCGTGGTGGGGGTCTTCGCCGGCGACCTCGATGCGGCGTTCGCCGCGGCCGTGAGCAAGGTGGACAGCACCTGTCGAGCCGAGGCCGGGGAGCCGGCGGACATCGTGGTCACCTCCGGCGGCGGCTACCCGCTCGACAAGACGTTCTACCAGACGGTGAAAGGGATGGTCGCGGCGCTGCCCGTCGTGCGGGAAGGCGGCGCGATCCTGATCGCGTCCGAGTGCAGCGAGGGGATTGGCAACCGCGAGTACGCCGAGCTGATGCTCCGCTACGAGGGCCGCCACGAGCAGTTCATCCCCGACATTCTCGCCCGCGACGAAGTCGCGCAGGACCAGTGGGAGTTCGAGGAGCAGTGCAAGGTCCTCGCGCGGGTCGGCGTCGTGGGCCTCGTCGTCTGCACGGGCGGCATTCCTCCCGCGACGCTGGAGCGCCTCTCCGTCACGCCGGCGGCAAGGCTCTGCGCTGCGGGCGATCGCGAGCGCCAGCTCCAAGGCGCCCTGGACGCGCTGCTCGCGGCCCGCCCCGGCGCCAAGGTGATCGCAATCCCGGAGGGACCCTACGTGCTGGCCTGCTGCTCGCCTCCCTAGCGGGTCTCCCGCTTGAGCTTCGCCGAGCCCTCCCTGTAGCCGCGCATGAAGCTCTCCCGCAGCGTCTCGTCCTTGTTGTAGAGGGAGTAGACCTCCTTCATGGCCTCGCGGGAGAACTGCGACGGCGGCAGGACGCCGATCCCGTAGCCGGCCTGGTACGCGTCCTCCTCGGTGCCGAAGGAGCGGAGCTCTTTGAGCGTGATCTCGCTCTTCTTCGCGTCCCACCTCGGGCACATGGCGCAGTGCCACCGGTCCTGGAGATTGATGTCGCAGAGCTTCTTGCCCTTGAGCAGCGACGCCAGCATGCCGTTGGTGTCGGTGATCGCCATGATCTTGGGGACCGCGCCCTTCGGGGTGTAGATGGCCTCCGCGTTGAAGAGGCGCCTCAGCGCCCTGACCTGATCCTCCGTGATGGGAACGTACTTGTCTTCGCCCGGCTCCTCCACCATGCACCCCCCGATGATGACCGCGGCCAGCCGGGGCGGCTTCTCGACCCCAAAGGTGCTCCAGAACTGCGCCCACTCCACGATGTCCGGTCCCATTCCGAACTTCTTGGGATTGGAGTGGACGGCCAGCACGAGGACGGAGCCGTCCTTGAGCTGGCGGAGGGCATTCCCGATCTTCTTCGGGTCGTCGCTGTTCTCGGAAGCCGCGAGCTGCTTCGTGATGGGCACGGTCAGAGGCTGCGTGCCCGGATAGCCTCCGCGGCTTGTTTGAATCGTGACCCCCACGTCCGCCTGCGCCGCGACGGCCCGTCTCCCTCCAGCGACCCCAAGACACACGGCGACGGCCAACCCCCACGCCGCGATCCTCCCAATCCAGTCCAAGCTCGGGCTCACGGATGCGACCTCCTTCACTGATAGAGACCCCTAGCCCGCACACAACCAAGCCAAGCAGGATTATAGAACCCGGGCACCTTGCATGTCAAGGCAGAGTATGGCCCCCAGCTATGGCAACCCGCTCGGGCTCTTTGATCGTGCTCGTCCTCGACTCTTCATCCTCCGGGCTTGCCTGAGCGGCTCCGAGCAGAAGGAGAGTCGATTACGAGGACGAGGACGAGGGACGAGGACGATTGGGCAAGGAGCGCTTTCCCATAACTGGGGGCCGTACTCGTCAAGGCAGGGCACACTTCGGCGCTTCGCCACCGCCGAGCTTGCCTCGGTGGGGCGATGATTGGCCACTACGCCCGCGCGGCCCCACCCATTTCTCCTCCCCGCCGCCACGCAAGAAAGGACACAGTAAGGCCTGAGCGCGTCGTGCGGATAGTCCCGAAGGGACGGAAGAAGGAACGGTGCCGGCATGCCGAACTTTCGTTTCTGCCGCCCCTTACGGGGCTGGGCCCTGTGCTGTCCGTGATCCGTAGGCTGAAGCCTACGGCTAAATCCTGCCCTCCCTTCGGGAGGAAAGCCACGCCAGACGCGCGACATTGTGCCCTTTTCTGCGTGGCTGTACCGGAAACCCAAAGTTGCGGCGCCTCCCGCATCCGATTGGCACGCTTTTTGTCGCCGTGTCTGGCAACTATCGAGGTGAAGGGGGGAAATGTTCAGGGGGATGCGAGAATGGGGGGCGAGGTCCGTAGCAGAGGGCGAGAGCCACCACGGGGCGCCCTTTCGCATTTCCCCCCTTCTCCTCGATAACAGCCGGCGGCGCAAAAAGCGTGCCAATCGGATGCGGGAGGCGCCGCAGGTTTGCGAGGCTCTGCGAGCTAAGTTCGATTTCGAGCGAGTGCTACGTGCTTCTACGGCTTCTGGATGCAGGAGCAGGGGATGGTGTTGCAGCAGGGGCATCCGACGCCGTATTTCTTGAGGACGGCCTTCTCGGCGTCGATGCCGGCGAGGTTGGCGAGGGTGGTGAGCCAGGCGAAGGCGTCGGCGAACTCGTTCTCGATCTCCTCCTTGGAGCCGGAGCGGAGCGCGGTGGAGAGCTCCCCGACCTCCTCGATGAACCACATGAACGTGCCGCCGAGGCCGCGCTTGGAGTCGTGCTCCCAATACAGGTCGTGCATCAGCTTCTGGAATTCGGCGATGGTCATTGGAGAAAGCCTCTCAATGCGGAAACAGTCGGCAATCGTGCAGCCCCGCGTTATCGCCTTCTGCAAAAGCGATGCACCCGACAGCCTTCCTGGCAAAGGCGACACTCCAATCCGCCTTCTCCCACGCTCGTCCCCATGCTCCGCGTGGGGACGCAAGGTCTTGGACGCTCCCGCGTCCCTCTTGGCGGTTTCGCGCGCTGCCGCGAGGACGGGACGCAGGAGCGTCCAGGACACCTCCGTCCCGACGGGGGACCGTCGGGACGAGAAAGGCGTCGGAGATGCCCCGTCCCCGCGCAGAGCACGGGGACGAGCGTCTTGAGATAGGCGCTTACTCCGATTTGCCCTCCGGCGGCTTTGCGTAGACCGCCCACTGCTCGGCGAGCGCCTTCTCGTCCGCGTGGCCAGGATGGATCCAGAGGCGATGGCGAAGCGTCAGGGTCTGGCCCTTCGGCAGCGGATAGTCCTTCTGGCCGGGGAAGCCG
>Ga0315274_10011641_pt1 | contig 12601 bp, 15 predicted proteins | sample YL17G02_20_MG_FD_203700 | JGI IMG/M metagenome (GOLD analysis project Ga0315274, IMG submission 203700) | Sediment microbial communities from Yellowstone Lake, YNP, Wyoming, USA - YL17G02_20 | ecosystem: Environmental > Aquatic > Freshwater > Lake > Sediment | place: USA: Wyoming | collected... | reverse complement strand
GCGCTGCCTACTACGAGTGGCTTGGCAGGTCATGTCAATGCGGATCAGGCAGCTCGAAATGCTTTGCGCGAATTTATCGAGCGCGACGCATTTTTTTGCCACTATCTAACCGGGACGCCATTTCGTCAACTAGGCGACATGACGCAGCTCCCCACCGCAGCGATAGATTGGCAGCGACTGCAGGGGATCTCAAGGACTGAGGGTGTCGAGCTGCAGTTTGCGAGCCTGACGGTCCCCGATGGATTCCACGGCGTTGTCTGTGCTGCGTTCGGCGCTGATGCGGCGAGGCCATTTGGCGTGATCCTTGGTCTCGGCTGTGAGCAATCAACGGCGCAAGCTGCCCAGAAGGCCGCGCTTGAATGCCTCGGGAACGTAGCCGCGCAGCTCGACGGCCGTTTGGGGCCGGCGTTGTCAGCAGACTCATTCAAAAGCCTTAGCAAGCCATGGGTCTTTGATCACCTGCATTTGGGATTAGACGAAGAAAGCGCCAGCGTCATGCGGCGATTGTTCAAGCCCGCGGATGATTATGGCCGCGCATTGCATATCGAAGGCGTAAATATCGAGACTATGCCATCCCTGAGGACCACAAAAGATGCGCCCCTGCATTTCGCGCGCGTCACGGTTCGGCATGGCCAAAATGCATACTTCGGCAAACAGAGTCCAGAGGTTCTCAATTTGAATCGACTCGGGTGCTTTGTCGGTAAAACACTAGCAATCAGTGACTTAGAGCCCCACCCTCATTTTTTGGCCTAACCAATGACAAATGAACTTGATCAACAACTCGCCCGTTTCACGTCACTCATGGTTGCCATCCAGGCGGCCAGCATCCTGGTCGTCCTGACGCTATTTCTAGCGTTCAACTACTTTGTCAAAGTTCGTCTAGCGAATTTGGCGCAGCAAGGAGCTCGGCACGCTATCTTGGCGGGTGATCTGCGCCAGGCGATGAGTCTGCTTGATGAAGTGCGAGAGGGTGAATTTGCAACGATTCGCTATTTGGACCGATCAGGTCACTTATTATTTAGTATTCCATCGGAGTCTGAAGAGTTGGTTGCTCCGAGCAAGCCTATCTTCGGGATCACCCAAAGTCTGCCATTAAGGCCGAGTGAGGGGAGCGCTGAGCAACTAGGGCGCCTGGAATTCGTGTTTTCGATTTTCAGCGGCACGGCCTACGTACTTTTTGGGGCTGCATTACTCGTCATAGGTTCAATACCGATCTCTAGCCGCTACCGCCGCAAACTGCAAAAGCGGTATGAAGTAGAGCTTGCAGCGCGAGCTGATTCTGCCGTCGCCCGCATGACCCAAATGCTTGCCCATGACGTGCGCAAGCCTTTCTCCATCCTCCGCATGGGCCTGGGCATGCTCGGTGGTGCCAAAGACCCGGCAGACGTTAAGTATGTGCTATCGCGCCTGCTGCCGGAGATTGATAAAGCCGTCAGCAGTGTTGACGGACTGATTTCAGATGTTATGGAAGTCGGCTCGACGTCGACTCAGCTGATTCAAGAGCCGGTGAGTCCGGAGTCGTTGCTTGAGTCCGCTCTGGGCGAAGTATTCCGCGTGTATCCAAAAGCTGATATCAGCATCAGCTATGATTTGAAGCATAGCCACATGGTCAACGTCCATGTGCAGAAGGTCGGCCGCGTGTTCTCCAATATCTTGGGCAATGCCATCCAGGCGATGAAGTCCAAGCGTCAGATCTGGTTCAAGACGACGGAAAAGGACGGGATGTTGACGTTCTGCGTTGGCAATGCTGGGCCGGTGATTCCGGCAGAAAACCTCCCGAAGTTATTTGGCGCCTTCTTCACCAGCGGCAAAAAGGGCGGGACCGGGCTAGGTCTAGCGATTGCGCAGAAGGTCGTGACCGCCCATGGCGGGCGCATTTGGTGTGAGTCGGCTCAGACTGCGGCGCATCCAGAGGGCCAGGTCGAGTTTTTCTTTACGCTCCCTGTGGCCACGGACTGTCCGACGCGGACCACCGCGACTCTGGCCAGACATAGCTCGGAGATCATTAAGGCGCTCCAGGCCGGCGCTCTAGAGGCCGACTCGGGCAGTGTTGATAAGGGTGAATTGACGCTTGAGGCCGACATTGTCCAGGCCAGCATCGACCTCGGTCGCGCCCTACGCGTCCTAGTCGTCGACGATGAGCCGGTCTATCGGAGTAGCTTGGGCGCCTATCTGCACCGGACGCCGGAATTGGCGCTGGTTATGAGCGTCGCTCAGGCGGCGAGTTCCGACGAGGCGCTCGCGGCGCTCGGCAGCGCGGCGTTCGACTTAATCGTCACCGACGTGGATTTGGGCGCTGCCTCGCTCGATGGCTTCGAACTGGTCGCTACGCTGCGCCAGCGCAGCGTTGGAGCGCTGATCTGTGTGCATTCGAATCGCATCGTTGCGGCAGATCATCGGACTGCTATCGCCTCGGGTGCTGACGCATTTCTGCCGAAGCCGATGGCGCGGGCGCAGCTGCTGCGCATCGTGCTGCAGAGCGCGGAACAGAGTAAAACCATGACGACATTGCCGATGGCTGACACTGCCGCGGGGCGCCAAGGTGCTGTGTCCGCGTCTGTAGTAGCGGCTCAGCCGCCCAAGCCTGAAGTATTGGTCATCGACGATAATCCGTTTATTCTCGACGCCTGGCAGGACAAGCTCGGGTCCGAGGTGACGATACACACGATGACTAGCCAAGAAGACTTGGTTGCCAAAATTTCCAGCGATGCTGGTTTCCTCGATAGGCTGACCTATGTAATCACGGATATGTACCTGGATGGCTCGGCCGGTGACGGTATCGAAGTTGGTCGACTTATCAAGAGTAGATGTCCGGCCCTTGCAGTGCTCTTGAGCTCTGATGGTAACTTTACAGCAAGTGAGTTGGTCGGTGCGGTGGACCGGGTGATTGGTAAGGAGCCGGTTGGGATTGAGTCGCTTAGGGCCTAGCGGTCCTTCTCCTAGTGTGAGTAGGTCAGCAACAGCGAGACCGTAAAGAGTCGCGATTCTTTGTTTGGAAAGGTGGCTGTAAATGGGTTGACGAGCAAACTTGTCGCCATTGGCCGCCCGGTCGAACCGTCGCACCAGGTAGGTGCCAATTCCCCGTTGCTCAAGGACTAATTGCTACCTGTCCTCGCTAGGAACAATTCATCACTCCATAGCTTGGTCATAAAGGTCTGCCAGTAGTAGCAAAAAATGCCGTCTACATTGCGATCAATCTTATAGTGCGATACGCATATCAGCGTCGAAAACACGGAGTCCTCGGCCAAAGCGCGGAGGCCGCGTAAATCTTGCTTGACTACCTTCGTGGTTGATTTCACCTCGATGGCCATTGCATGGCCGATGAGAAAATCCACCTCGTGGCCACTCGTCGAACGCCAAAACAACAGGCTGACTTTGAGTCGACGATACGACACGTAGGCCCTCAGCTCCATCGCGATCCATTGCTCAAAACTCTTGCCAAAAAGGTCCGAATTGCGGTCTAGGGTTTCTGTGCCAGCCAACATATGCGTGACGCCAGTAGCAAATAAGTAAAATTTGGCAGTCTGGATCGCCTTGCGCTTCCTCGAAGCCATCCATGGCTCGACGGTGAAGACAATGAGAGTATCTTCAAGGATAGAGAAATACTCGCGTACGGTCGAGGCCGCGACACCGCAATCGCTGCCGACGGAGCTATAGTTGATCATCTGCCCGTTGCACAGGGCGGCAACTTTCAGGAACCGAGAAAACTGTGGGATCTTTCGCACCAAACCTTCTGTCTGGATTTCCTCTCTCAGGTAGGTCTGGCTGTATGCTGCTAACTCCTCCTCAGGATCATCGCTGAAATAGACCTGCGGCAACGTGCCATAGCGTAGAATACGCATCAGATCCGGATTTGGTATCTCGGCATAGACCAGCGGAAAGAGCTGCGCCGCCCAGGCTCGTCCGGCGAGCAAATTAGCGGCGCCAGCGCGCAGTTTGCGAGCGCTGCTGCCGGTCATGAGAAAGCGACGCAGCAACTCTATTGCTGAAAAACAACATTTCTCAGCAATAGTACCGCTGGTGATGACTCGAGTCTAGCTTGTGTCTGGCCCGAGAGCGCCGTTCATGGATGTCGGGCCCATCAAGGCCCTTCACTTCCACGATGGCGGTAAGCGATGCCTAGCTCGACTGGCCACGGCTCAGATGCGACGTGATCAGTTTGCCACGATAAAAATAAGCGCGCTCAGGGATGTCGGATTTCCAGTCAACTGGAACAGGGAGTGCTCGCTGTTCCAATTGACTCCGACCCGACATCTATCCTGAAATTTTTCGACGCGCGTGTCAAAAATGCTGACTAAACTGATCGCCTCAATGAACTCTCGCGCCTCCGGCCGGGATCGGGATGGGGCATTAGGGTCTGGGGTAGTCAGGGACACGGGCTTAAGGACTCGGGGACTCCGGGAACACAGCGTCGGGCCTCAGGAGGACCAGTGCTGCCCCAATTATAAGCACTTTCCTATGGTAGCCCGAAAAAAAACTTGGTTCAAAAAGTTCGGACCCTGTGCCGCAAGGCTTTCAGGGCTCATGATTCAGCCGCAGAATCGCTGCTGGCGATCTCCTGCTCCAAGGCAGAGGCATTTCATCAGAACATGACCACGAGATTATTCTCTGCGGCAGCCTGCAGCAGCTCCCGCCTCAGCGAGGGATGCTTTAGCGCGGCCTTCTTCGCGCCCTTAGCGTTAAGCCCGCCCTTGGCCCGCTCAAAAATCACCAGCGCGTCTTCGTGGTTGTGGGCATTGGCATAGATCAATCCGTCGATGGCCCTGTATTGCTGCGTCGGATCTTCGTAAAAATACCGCGCCCACTCCTGGGTCAACACCGTGTCGGCGTGGCCGGAAATGGCGGCGACGGTGCCAGCGCCGAGGGCGCCGGGGCCGCGCAAGTCGAGGAGCTTAATGGTGCGTGTGACCTTCAGCGATAGGAGAACGTGACCGTTGTCCGTCACGATTCGCGTATCACCAAAGACCTCAACCAGGCAGCCCGACAGGGTACGGCCGAAGTAGCAAGCGCCGCGATCTGGACTTGCCTTGGGTGGGGCGCCGGGCTTGGACCAGTCCGGGATATGGTGGTCGAAGCGGTGCAGTGGCCCATGAAATCGAAAGAGCGGGCGACCAGGCCGCTGGAGTCGAAAGAGGATTTGGCCAGCCTTCAGCGAGTGAAAGACCGGCGCTACGGGTTTACTCGGCGGTGGACGATGGATAGCGACCATCAGTTGGCGGCGGCGCCGACGGCGCGGGCGCCGGTGACGACGCGAACGACTTCGCCGGCCTTCAACGCCTCAAGCGGACTGCGACCCTCGAAGATGGCGTTCGCCGCCGTCAACCAATTCGCTTTGGCCACGTCGGGGACGGCTAAGGCTTGGAGCACTTCGGGAAGCCCCTGGACGATGCGATCTGGAGCCTCGGGATCAAACTGCCACATGGGAAACCAAAGCTGGCCCTTGTCCTTGACGGCGAGCAGCGTGCCGGCGGTAACCCGGTCATGAGGCGTTTGGCGCGTCGTGCCGAGTAGGTTCGCCACTTCGTTGACGGTGATGGCTTCCAGTAGGAGGCGGCGCTTCAGCTCGGCGCGTCGGGCGAGGTTGCTGGCCTCCAGTCCGATCATCTCTTCGTCGAGTGCGCCTTTGCCAAAGAGGCAGTTAAGTTCGTCGGCGAGTTTCCGCAGCAGCGACACGGACCCGCTGCGCACGCGGCTCTTTAGCGACGTAGGATCAAAATGCACTTCACCGCTGGCGTCGATAAAGAACACCTCACTGGTCCGTCGGCTTTTGGCCCGAGCGCCGGACGGTTTGCGTCCGGTTTGCCGAGACGATGCCTTGGACAGTTTGCGTGGATTAAGGCTTGGCGCGGTCATGAGATCCCCCTCTTTTCAACACTTCTATCATCGGCATATCTGTAAGAGAAGTAAAGTGAAACTGTAAGCAATGTAAGAATAAGCTATAACACATTAAAACTATAGAAGAAATCTACGAACACCCTTGCCCCAGGCAACCTTATTTCGCCCGCCGCCTGACTATACAGGTCGGCCTGGCGCGGCTAAGGGCCCGTCCAAAAATAAAGTGCCTTTCTGGGCGTCAGATGATGGTCAGCTGTGGTCGTGCTCTACGCAACTTCCGCTAGTGCCGAGCACGACGTCCGTGCACGTCCGGCATCGGCTGCCCCTAGCTTCGGTGCGAAGCCTCCGGCGTATAGTTTAGATTCCGTCTTCTTCCTGCCCGGCCACATAAAAATCGCGCATCTGAGGCAAATGCAAGCGCTAGAGCGCGCCCCGGGTGGCGGCCAGCTGTTGCATCGATTTATGGTCCGCCGCCACTGGCGACGTCCGCCCAAGAGTCGGAAAGAGCAGCGGTTGCGGTGGATCGAGCCGCATTGGCAAGGACCGGATATCGCCGCGGTGATCGAGAGAACGTATGCTCTGAAGCCGTAGGTTGGGCCGCCTTCCCTCCCACCAGCTACATCCAAACGCCGGGCATCGCGCAAGAAGTCCGTCAAAGGAGAAAAATCCGAATTGCCTTGGCGCAAGCGTACTCGACATGAGCCGTTTTCAGTGCCTGCTCAAAGTAGGCAAACAAGTTGCGCCATTCTTCTAGGTAGGCCTTGCCGTTGCTGATGAAAGTTTGGCACATGATCTGAGCTTTAAGAGGTGAGTAGTCTTTGCCAAATGAGATGTCATCCGAAGATTCTTGGAACAGATATGAAGCGTATGGTCGAGCAGCGATCTCAGCCAAGTCATTGTATGATTGGCAGCCTTTGATCGCGGCCGTCATGATACCAATTTCAGGATCAAGAGGCCCCTCTGAGGTGCCAGCATTACTATAGAAGTTGATCCATTGCCGCTCTAGAAATTCAGCAACCCTCTCCATATCGGAAAACAGCTCATGATTGATATGCCAATCAATCCCGTCACCAGAAGCGGTCTCGTTGAATAAGGACCTGTTGAATCGTCGGTCCATCTCCTCGCGCAACTTGACCTCGGAGCACATACCATTGCTCGATTGCGGCACATGGATACTCTTGATGAAACCGATATGTAAATATTGTCCCATGACTTCGCTCCTAATGATTCAGTTGGACGGTTGCTGACGACGTTCGACGAACGATCGACAGGGGGCACCATAAACGGCAACATATATCCTGTAAAGTGGTCACGGCAGAGGTCGTGACCATAGTCGTGCAACTCCGACTTTCTTACGGCGGCCCTTGTTTCATCTGATCTTTTTTTCTAACCACTACGGACTCGGTTTTTTGTCCCGCATTCTGCGGCATGGCTAATCCAGTGCAACAATGCCAAGAGATTCTGTAGCATCGACCAAGTCGGCGATGAAATCGTTGCCGGATCCGACGAACTTTCTGCCTGGACCCGCGTACCGCCGACAGCAAACTGCTGCGTACATCAGCTGCGCCATGGTCGACAAGCATGAGTTTTAAAAAAGCGTCATTCTTAGGATCAAGTAGCTTCACCATGAACCTCCTCAAATTAGAAAACTCAGGTTGAATCAGTGCGGCGAAAAAACCAAACGACATCGGTGGACATGTGCAGAAGGAGGTAGTTTAGGCATCAAAACGGTTAATCATTCCCTAGCCCATAGCCTCTCGCAGAAGTGCCTCCCCAAATGTCCAGGTCCATGAGGAGATCAACTTGCTAAAGATGTATTGACCATCATCACGGTTTTTTAGCCAATATTTATGGATGTCGGGCCCATCAAAAGACGCGGATGGCAGCTCAACACCACGATCAGGCAGCAAGCAAAGAGGCTTGGCAAAACGCAAAAAAATGACATGCCTGGCCAGATTTGTCAGTGTTTCTTCCACATAAAGAGTTCTACGAAGGGAAGAGGATCACTGAGGTAATTGTTGCAAAGTCATTTGTTCACAACCTAAAAAAGTTGGCGTATTAATTGCTGGCGATTTGCCAGGACTTGGATAGCGACAAACCATATCGAACTCTCGTGTTGAACCTCCCAGGCAGCGACTAGACAGGCGATAGATATAACGATCCTGTCGATATGACCTATAAAGACAGGTATGAGACGCTACTCATAATTTTCAAATAGCTCTTAGATAATTCGTTTGGAGAATGGAAATGGACGCTATCGCAGCAGAAACACCGAAGGCACAGACGATCATGGTGGCAATTGAAAGGCATTTTCCTGGTGCGGCAGTATGCTGCCAACTCCTCCTCAGGATCATCGCTGAAATAGACCTACGGCAACGTGCCATAGCTTAGAATACGCATCAGATCCGGATTTGGTATCTCGGCATAGACCAGCGGAAAGAGCTGCGCCGCCCAGGCTCGTCCGGCGAGCAAATTAGCGGCGCCAGCGCGCAGTTTGCGAGCGCGATGGCGGTAAGCGATGCCTATCTCGAAACCTGCCTAAAGCCGCTTTGGTCAGCAACCGGGACAACCTTTCGACATCGTATAGTCAAATCCAACTCTTTGATGACGCGGAGCAGAGAGTCTATATGCGACCGTAGCTGATGTTTCTCAATGACAATATTGGTGCACTGCCCCGCATTGACCAACCGTATCACTAGGCACATCGCCTCGTCGTGTTCAAAGCCGAACTACGAACAAAAGCAGCCACCGACGCGCAAGCCACGGGTCTTCCTGATGGTGGATTTGAACCTTTGGAAGTGCAAAGCGTGCGGGGCATCGGCTGTCACCCCGGGGAACGCCGCGAGGATTGATGCTGCCGTTGAAGAGTCGATTCGAGCGCAGGCTAGTCAGTTTCTCGATGTGATCAAATCGAAGTCGGGCCTATCTTTTGACGAAATCGGCGCCCGCCTCGGTACAGCCCCGTCGTACCTGTCGAGTCTGAGGACGATGAAAAAAACTCCATCTTTTCATTTATGGAACGTACTCAAGCTGTTGGCTATCGAGCCGAAGGTTATGATCGAGCGCCTAGACCCTGACTATGATATTTCGGGAGAGAACCTGCTTCTGCGCGCATGAGGCGTCGCCGAGCTGCAGCCACCGCTTACGGAAGAGGGCTTGCGCCTTTGGCTCGTATCCCTTCAACATCAGCAACAGAGAGGCCGCAAAGCGTCGCGATCTCTTTGTTTGGTATGTAGGATTTCCAGTCAACGCTGGTGTGGCGAGGTTAACGGAGGCTTGATCTATTACTTTATCGGGAGCAACCGAAAAATTTCAGGATAGATGTCGGGTAATCAAACAGCGAGCGCTCGCTGTTCCAGTTGACTCCGACCCGACGTCTATCCTGAAATTTTTCGCTAACCGTGGTTCGGCTGCAGTGACCCAATAGCGGCAGGGGGCCCCTTAGCGGATCAGCCGCTCTTAACTGTCTTAAATCTTAGATAGGATCACGTCGGTATGTCGACCGTGGGACGATCATAGCTTCCGGATAACAATGACCTTTGCGGCTCTAATGCATAAGAATTTCAGCAGCGGCTGGTGGCCTTCCTTCACCCAGCGGTCCTGCATTGCTTTCAGATATCCGACGACCCGACCGATACCAGCTGAAGGCAATGGCGCTTCGGGAGGGTCCTATGAGTGCGACCGGGCGGGAAGATCACATCGAGTTGATTGTTGATATGGACGATTTCTGCCGCCGTGTGGGCTTGGTCAGCTCTTATCGTGAGCTTGAGTGGCTTGGCTTCGAGACGGAAGGCTTCGGAGGCACCTTCCGGGCTAGGCGCTTGCCGGCACTGTTTGCGTTCTGCGCCGAAAATCCTGATTATCACATCATGACCTACACAGATCAGGGGCGGGTCGCTAACAAGTACGTACCGGATAAGAACATCTACTTCTTAGCCAAAGGCGACAAGAATCCCTGCCTCGTGCTCAATCATCTGATCGATCCCGCACGGGCCTTAGTCACGGAAAAAATGATCTGCTCGGCCCTTGCCGTGGTTGACGATGTGAATACTGATGACAAGTGACAGCGCCTTCATCTGAGCCGCCCTATCTGCATCGGTAAGGCGATTTTCGTGAAATACTGACCAAAGTGTGAACTGTTTGTTCTCTCTGGATACACCTGTCCGACGCACCTCGCGCATCATCAAATACTGAAATAGCGCATAGGCATCAAAGTCATCTTCGCTGCTGAAATCCGTGAATGACTCAGCGACCATCGTCGGGTCGTCCGTAAGGTAAGTACAAATGACCTTGCCACTGCGGGTCTGGCCGAATCGCTGCGTTGGTGTCTTCAATCGTTCCTCCCAGTACGAAACTCTTGCCTCCAGCAATAGTGGAAAGTTCGATCGTCCGCCAACGACATCTGCCGCTCGCGCAGGACTCTCGGTGCGCTCGGCCTGACGCCAGCAGACGGCAACGTCAGGGGTCAAATGGGGGTGTCGCATCTTTAGACAATGCGACGCTCAAGGTCCTATTTTGTTTAGGTTGGCCTTCCCCTGCATTGTAGGCAGCGAGGGTAAACTTTACGCGTTCAGTGGAATCCGACACTGGTGCTGTCACTATGACGCTACCTAAGTTGGTCTTGGTTCGAAAACTATCGTCAAGAGTTTTTAGATATTTTGCTGAAGCCGCTGAAGCAGCATCGACATCAAACCTTTGGTCATTGTCCTTTGAAACTGAAAGGCCAAGCCTAATAGCGGTCATCTTCTCAAGCTGACAATCAATGTAGGCCAATTAAATTTACACGTTCAAGTGTTCGTTGATTCTGTATATTAATTGGATAATATCAGTTACTTAATTAAAATATTATCTTTTGGCTTAAGTTCCGACTTGCTTGACCCGATAAAGATATATATCATATGATATATACCAAGGAGGAAGCACAATGAATACCGGCAAACTCTTCAATAATGGACGCTCGCAGGCCGTGCGCCTGCCCAAAGAGTTTCGCTTCGAGGGGACCGAAGTATACGTCAAGCGGCTTGGGAACGCTGTTGTGCTTATTCCTACCGCAGACCCTTGGGCTAACTTGCGGATGAGCCTTACGATGTTTCCCGATGATTTCATGAAAGATGGCAGAGAGCAGCCCCCGCTGAAGGAAAGAGAGGGCTTTTAATGTTCATGCTCGACACAAATATCTGCATCTACCTTATTAAAGGTAAGTATCCAGCGATTGAAAAAAAACTTTTTATGAAAGCGCCGATAGATGTCTGTCTCTCCTCAATCACTGTCGCCGAGCTGTATGCGGGGGCCAATAAGAGTCAGGCAGCGGAAAAAGCCAAGCAGGCTTTGGAGAGTTTTTTAACACCATTCGAAGTGTTGGATTTTGATTTTGAGGCTGCCGTTGTTTATGGAGAGCTTCTTGCAAACCTTGAGAAAAAAGGGACTCCAATAGGTCCACAGGATCTCTTCATAGCAGCGCACGCTCTCTCACAAAACTTTGTGCTCGTGACACACGACAGCGATTTTCAAAGGGTTGAAAACCTTAAAACCGAAGATTGGACCAGCTGATAGTGCTTGCGCTACAGCTACTGCAAGATCCGAGGTGCCGCGTGCGCCGAGGCGTCGCCGTGATGACAGCAAGCTAACCGTGACCAAGATACCTGGCAACAGACTCAGGTTTGATCACGGCACAAACCACCTTCATGTCGCCGCCACAAATCTCATAATGCATCACATCTATCTGGAATACCGAGCAGCCGGGCCAGTCACCATTTTTTTGGCTCATATTCTGTGCCTTTTGGCCATTGGTAACCATCTGTTTTTAATGAATATAAAATAAATATTTATTAGGATTTAAAAACGTCCGCGCTGCTTGGCTGTTCCGGCATGGCTCTATGAATCTCGGCCGTGCGTTACGGACTCGAGCTTATGCCTATACCACTCATTTCCGAATGCGGCCGCGGCAGCAAAGTTATTATGAAGTCTGCACTTCACTTGCAAGTTGCTCGCGGAATGCTCGCCGCCGCGACAATGTAGATGTTGTTTCGGCCTCCCAGATCATCATCAAGATTTCGCTGCCGCGCGGCAGCGCGTTCGGCCTTGCGCATAGGATCTCGTTTGGTGAGCAGGTCGCCCACGGCTTTCATAAAGATTTCCGCATCGGTTGGTACGGAGCCAGCAGCAGCTAACACTTCACGCGCCCTCTCGAGCAAGGCGAATTGCGACTTAGTCAGCGTGAGCTTTAACTCACAGATCTCTTCCGCAGGTAGCAGCTCACCATCCGGAGTGACGCGAGACATAAAAAGTTTAGCCTCCCTGAGGCTCTTGCCCTTGATGTTTTCCAATACGACCTTGCGATTAGCTCGCGTGATCTTGGCCGAGATCAGTGCCAAATGAGCCAGGCGGGATAAAAAAATGGTCGACTATGGTTTTAGCGCAATAAATGCTCAATTTGAGGTCCACTAACATGCGTCAAGCAAAATGAACAGTAACTTGCAGATGTCCGCAAAAGACCTGACGAGAGCGATTATGTCTAACATCATGCCGCACCGCAGCGAGGTTGGCATGGTGAGTGTGGTGCCTAGGGTGAGGTCGAGGACTTAAACTTATTTGCAGAAGAAGGCCGACTTCAGTTCGGCGCCACCACCCCACTCCTCACGTTTTGAGTCGTGAATAAGTGTTACCGAAAATGGGACCGGTTTTAGGTCTTTTCATAACGCATATTTCCCCAAAATTGGCGTGTTCTTACCGCAGTATAGCCTGAAGTTCTGCAGCTTCTTCTTCA
>Ga0315274_10011640_pt1 | contig 12602 bp, 12 predicted proteins | sample YL17G02_20_MG_FD_203700 | JGI IMG/M metagenome (GOLD analysis project Ga0315274, IMG submission 203700) | Sediment microbial communities from Yellowstone Lake, YNP, Wyoming, USA - YL17G02_20 | ecosystem: Environmental > Aquatic > Freshwater > Lake > Sediment | place: USA: Wyoming | collected... | reverse complement strand
AAGCTCGTGACGGGGACGCCGTGCTTCACGTCCCCCGCGATGACGAGCCTATCGGGTTTATACTCCCTGCAGAGGGCGAGTAGCTCCCCCTGTATCCGCTCAGTCTGGTAGGGGATGTTGACCCCCGCCTTGGCCAGCTCGTACTCGAGGCCGATGTGGAGATCCGCCACTATTAGCACCCTCTCGCCTATGTCTGCCAGCAGGGCGGGCCAGGGGGTGAGGACGCGGATCAATGGTTCCCTGAAACCATTCTCCGCTGGATTTAAACCGGTTTCTCTCCGCAACCGTGAAAAAAGGGCGGCGCATTCTACTGTTGACCCCCATGGTGACCGAGGAACGGCTGATACTGGAGCATGTACTCGACGAGGTACGCACGGAGAAGCAGATCAGTCGCACCAACTGGGAGAGACTGAGGGGCACATTCGGGGACCGCTTCGACAAGGCGTGGAGGCTCGTACAGGAGAGGCGGGTGAAGCGGTACACTTTCCGCCCCTCGGGGAGGGTGACGTGGGTCGTCGTTGGTCAGGGCGGGGAGTACCAACTCTACCCCAACGCCGGGTACTGCGGCTGCGACGACTTCTACTTCCGCGTCATCGACGGCGAGGCAGGCCTCTGCTACCACCTCCTCGGTCAGAGGCTCGCCGAGGCCCTGGAGAGCTACGATAGGGTCGATGAGGAGGACGAGGCCTACAGGCTTCTAACGGGGGAGTGGCGGGCGCAGATCAGGGCCGAGGAAGATTAAGCCTATATATCCTCCCCCGTATTCCTATGGCGGTATGGACATCAGCAGCTTCTACTCGATCCTCATCAATCTCTCATGGATACTCACCATGGTCGCCGTGGGGCTCGGTGTCGTCTACATCCTCGTCAAACCCGAGGAAAAACAGTGAGCGTACCAGTTTTATAGCTCCGGTTCTCATGGTAGGGCGTTACACCCATGTCCGCCACCGAGGACGTCATCAAGCATATTCTGGCCATCAAGCCGACCCTTACCCGGGAGATCGTCGAGCGCCTGATTCAGGAGGAGAAGGGGAAGGCGGCGGGGCTCCTCACGGATGAGGCCGCGGCTCACCTCGTGGCGTCGAACCTCGGCATGGACGGCGCGGGTGAGCGCATAGAGGTGAAGCTCAAGATAGGTGCGCTGACCTCGGGGCTTAACGACGTGAGCCTCACGGGGAGGGTGCTGCACGTCTTCCCATCTCGGACGTTCCAGCGCGCCGACGGGCGCCAGGGGAAGGTCCTCAGGATGCTCATCGGGGACGCCACCGGGATAGTCGCCGTCGTCTTCTGGGACGACAAGGCTGACCACATAGTAGCCAGCAAGGTGGCCCGGGGGAAGATTATCCGGGTCCTACACGGCTACAGCCGGGAGAGGCAGGGAACGGGTGAGGTCGAGGTCAACGTGGGTAACCGGGGGACCGTCTACATGGAGCCCCTCGATGCGGTCGACGCCGAGTTCCCCCAGATGGACTCATTCTTCAAGACCCCGGGGCAGATCAGCGCGACGGGCACCGTCAACATCGAGGGAGTCATCATGGGCAGGTCACCCCCCTCCACATTCACCCGGAAGGACGGCACCGAGGGCAAGGTCGCCCGCCTCAACCTGGAGGAGGGGGGCAGGCAGATCACCGCCGTCCTCTGGGACGAAAAGGTCGATGAGGCCGGAAAGTGGGGCGACGGCACAAGGATACGCATCATCGGCGCCAACTCCAAGGTCCGCCAGGGCGGAGGCTTCGAGGTCCACCTCAACAGGAGCAGCGAGGTCGAGGTGCTGGAGGAGGGCGTCCTCCCCCGGGAGCCCCTCAGCCAGTGGTCGAAGATAGGGGAGCTGAGGGATGGGATGCGCAGCGTGAGCGTCGCTGGGAGGGTCACGAGCGTCGGGGAGCCCCGCGAGTTCGCCCGGAAGGACGGGACGAAGGGCCGCGTCGCCTCCGTCGTCCTCGAGGACGAGACCGGCGTCATAAGGCTCAGCCTCTGGGACGACGACGTGAACGCCCTCGGGGATATGACAGTGGGCACGGTGGTCGCCGTGGAGAACGGCTACACCCGCGCCGGCTTCGGCAACACCACCGACCTCAACGTCGGCCGCCTCGGCACCATGAAGATCAACCCCGCCGACGTCCACGTCGAGACCCTGGATGCTGCTGACCGCGTCACCCAGATTAAGAACCTCCAGGAGGGCCAGAAGAACATAACCGTCGAGGGGCAGCTCCTCGACGACCCGATAAGCAGGGAGGTGAACACGATGAGGGGCCCCACGAACGTGGTCAGCTTCCGCGTCGACGACGGCACCGGGGAGGCCAGGATCAGCCTGTGGAGGGATCACGGTAAGGCCGTTGAGGGTCTCACAGCCGGGGCTCGCATAAGGCTTGAGAACTGCAACATACGCGAGCCCTTCGACGGGCTCATGCAGGTGACCAGCACCCAGTTCACCCGGGTCACGGTCTTGAAGAAGTAAAAGAAAAATTTTTTTCGTTATCTATGGTGGCGTAAGTTAGCCCGGCTACTTCCGGGCCTTCTCCACCGCCGAGATGCTCTCGTCGAGGATATCGAGGCTCTTGTCCACGAGGTCCCGCGTGATGATGAGGGGCGGCATGAGGCGTATGACGCTCTTGCCGCAGTTGACGAGGGCGATGCCCTTCCTGAAGCAATCCATCATCACGTCCTCCGTCTCCTGAGAGGCGGGGACCTTGCTCCTCTTGTCCTTCACGAGCTCCAGCCCGCACATGAGGCCGAGGCCGCGCACGTCTCCGATCATCGGGTGGCTCTCCTTCATCTCGTTGAGCCTCTTCATTATGTGGGCGCCCTGCTTCGTGGCGTTCTCCAGCATCTTCTCCTCCTTCATCGCCTTGATTACCGCGTTAGCGGCTGCACAGGCGACGGGGTTTGCGCCGAATGTGGAGGCGTGGCTGCCCGGCGTCCAGTCCTGGATGTCGGCGCGGCTAGCCATTACGCCAAGCGGGAGGCCCGCAGCGATCGCCTTGGCGATGGTGACGATGTCCGGAGTCACGCCGAAGTGCTCAATGGCGAACCACTTTCCCGTCCTACCCATACCCGACTGGACCTCATCAACAGCGAAGAGGATGCCGTACTTGTCGAGGAGTTTCTCGAGCTTCTTGAAGTAGCCCTGGGGCGGAACGACGTAGCCGCCCTCCCCCTGGACGGCCTCGGCGATGAGCATCGCCACCTCCTCCGGAGGCACGAACTTGCTGAACAGGTACTCCTCGATGTAGTCGACGCAGTAGAAGTCGCAGCTGGGGCACTCTAGGTGGAATGGGCACCTGTAGCAGTAGGGATAGAAGATGTGCTCCACGCCGGGGACGAGGGGGCCGAAGTATCGGCGCTGCGTCGGCTTCGAAGCCGTGAGGCTCACGGCGCCCATCGTCCTGCCGTGGAAGCTGCTTATGTATGCGAGGATGTACTGGCGCTTCGAGTGCCAGCGAGCCAGCTTCATAGCCGCCTCGTTGGCCTCCGCGCCGCTGTTCCCGTAGAAGAACTTCTTCTCAAACGTCCCAGGCACGATGCCGTGGAGCTGTTCCCCGAGGTCGAGGTAGTTCTCGTAAAAGAAGTCCGTGTAGCTGTAGCTGAGGAACTTGTCCACCTGCTCGTGGATGGCCTTGAGTACCTTTGGGTGACCGTGCCCGACGCTCATGACGGCGAGGCCAGCGTTCATGTCGATGAACTCGTTTCCGTCCACGTCCGTGACTATGCAGCCCTTCGCCTCCTTCACGACGAGGGGATAAGCCCTGCCGAAGGAGGGAGAGATATATCTCGCGTCCCTGGCGACTACCCTCTTCGCCTTGGGGCCGGGAGGCGTAACGACAATCTTCGGGTAACTCAAACCATTTTCATCCTCTTCGGGGTCTAGTCTGTCCCACCTAGGATAAAAGGAGTGACGGTTTGCCCTACCTGGGAGTTATTACGATCTCTATAGTTTATACATTGGCGTCGGGGCTGTCACGGATGTCGGTCCCTATGCTGATGCTCTCGACGCGTGCATCCCGTAGGAAGACCTTTCTGAGCATCTCGGCGGTGTCGACGGCGTTCACAACGTTCCTACCCCGGGCCCTGAGTGTCACGCCGGGGACGCCCTCGTTGAACAGTGTCATGCAGGCGACGACGTAGTTCATCGTGGGCTTCGCCCCCACTATAACATAGTTACCGCGTTCAAATAGGTCTCCAATCAAGGAGGTATCCGCGTAGGGACGCATGCGGGGTTTTAAATTGTTCAGTCAGGCGAGGAGCGCGGTGATGGCCGCGGCCAGGAATGTGAGGGGCAGAGCTGTGATGGCTGTCCTTATGAAGACCCTGAAGCTCGTCTTCACGACCCCCCTGAGCATCTCGATGCCTTTGACGCCGATGATCGGCACGTCGTCGACGGCGATTCGCGTGAAGGAGGCCTCGGCGGGCCTCGGCTTCGCGGCGCTCAGCGCCTCCTCGACGTATCGGAGTGTCCTACCGTGCTCCATCGCCTCCCCCGCGGGGTGGTAGCCCCGATCCGTGGCGCCTATCGCGTTGACGAGGTGGGTGTCCGAAGTCATGGTCTCCGCTTCCACGTAGCCGAGTGAGGCGACGTGCGCGAGGAGTTCTTCCCGGAAGCCCTGGATCATGTTGTTTGTGTCGAAGACGATGTAGGCGTTCCTCCCGGCGGAGGTCTCGACGACTACAGCGGCTATCCCGCATGGCCCCATGCCCTCGTTCAGGCCCCACTCCGAAGGCCGTACGCGTGATACTCCCACCTTGAACGGCTCCCTTGGGAGGCTGATCGCCTTCTCTAACGCCTCCACCGCGGCTGCGACGAGATTCTCGATGTCCTTCTCGTCTAGTAGGTCGTCGTGGTCTAGGCAGTTGTGGGCGTCAACGATCACCGCGCCCAGTCCACGGGCGGCGGCTGCCTCTCTGACGCGGTCTTTTACGGTGTCAGAGATGTCGTCGTGGCTCTTCGGGCTGAGGGTCAGGGTGAGTAGGGCGGTCTCGCCGAATATCTGGCACGATGCCTTCGCCCCGGAGACCTCGGCGCGGGTCATCGGGCTACAGGATGCGGATGGTTGCGCTGTCTCGGCGGCCTTCAGGGCGGAGACTATCTTCTTCATGTCCCCGCTCCGCGCCATGTCCCGCTCGTGGCTCGATACGCCGTGGACGACGATGGTCTCACAGGCGCCACCCAGCCCCTCGGTCAGGACGAGGCTCAGGCCGCTGCTGCCCACGTTCCTGAAGGGGCCCGGGTGGATGTAGGGGGCAACCACCCCGCCGAGGCACACCCCAAACGGGTCCGTGAACACCAATTTGTCCACCTCAAGCCTCGCCGCCTCCGATATCTCGGCAAGCTGGTCCTCGAGGGGTCCGTTGTGCTGCTCCGCCCAGGCGTAGACGAATGCCCTGAAGAGCGGGATTATCCTGATGACTCCGTCGCTGAAGCTCCTTCTACTGATCTGTACGAGGAGCATCGCTGGCCCGAGTAATACCAGCGCCAGCACAGTGATCATGACCCAGATCGGGGCCTGCCAGACGCCGGGCAGCAGGAGATGGGCCGCCGCAGCCACGAGTATGGGCTGGACAGCGATCGCAAAGGCCGTCCTAGCCGCCCCACGCGTCGAGAAGACCGAGAATATGATCACGCGCAGCCCCGCAGACGAGCAGATCGTTAGGAGAATCCCGCGTAGTAGGAGGTCGGGCCTCCCCGTGAAGCCGGATAACACGCCGACTATGGCTAGTAGAAGCCCCCCGGCGAGGCACCAGACGAATGAGATGATGTTTACCCGCCGCGGCGTCAGGAGAGGGTCGTCCCTATAGAATGACTCCGTGATGAGATCCGAGACGATCACCGGGGCCGCTAGGCCGAGGAGGCCGTAGATCAACCCCCGGCTGATCCCCGTGAAGCCGTAGGAGAGGCCGAAGGAGACGGCGCCCACGACCCCCGCTGTCACCAGGACCGAGGCGACCATAACGAGGCGCGACGGGAACGTGACGAGGTAGGAGTAGTAGTCGACGATGTTACTGATGGCTTCCCGGCTAGACGACAGAGTTGACCCTGCCTAGATGGAAGGACGTATGTAAGGTGTGGTTAAAAGGCTTTAAACCGGGGCCTAGAGGGCTAAGCCGGCGAAGAATATCCTCGCAGCCAGAACTACCGCGATGAGCACGAAGGCTCCGCCTACGACGAACTCTGGCCGTATCTTGGGGCCATTCGTCTCGTCCTGGAAGAACCTCATGAGTCCCGCGCTGCTCTGGGGCATACCCCCGCCATCCTTCTTCTTCTTCTTGCTGCTCATGGATGATCCACCCAGATACCGGCAGTTCCCCCTAAAAGCGTTACTGTGCGGGCTTCTTCTCAGACGAAGACCTCATGAAGTCCGTGAGGCTGAACTGCTTCGAGAGTTCCTCGGGCTCCTCTTTATCGACGAAGATCTGGCTCATCTCGAGGCGGACGAGTTCGAGGCGGTCGACGTAGTATTGGTCGAGGCCGTACCTCTGTACCATGCCGAGGGCGGGCTGGAGGTACTTCTCTATACCCCCTTTGTGGACGGTCATCTGTATGGGGCCGCCGCAGCGCTGGCACTTTCCGCCGAGGGGCGGGCGCCGGTACTTCCTGTTGCACTTTGTGCAGCGGAACGTCTGACTTGTGAAGGCGCGTAGGTTGCCGACGATGTCCTTCATGAAGTGGCTGTTCAGTATCTTGAGGGCGACCTGCTTCGCGTCTACGGCTCGGAGCTTCGCCGCAAGTTCCAGCTGGCTGTCGAGCTTCTCAACCATCGTCGTGAGTGTGTTGTAGGCGCCGTGGAAGCTGCCCATGTTTATGTCGCTGCACTCCTCCGTGTAGCTGAAGCCCTGGAACTGCGCCTCGGTGCCCAGTCTGGCGCCTATGGTGTCGACGAGGGCCCCGTACTGGCCGCTCCCCGCCCCCTCGCCGCAGAGGCGGTAGAACTCCGGCGGGTAGCTACTGTTAACGTCCACGTTGTGGGCTTCCTTGTCTACCTCGCTCGGGTTGAGGATGGGGATCACGAAGAGGGGCGCATCCATCTGGCCGCCGCTCTGCTGGGGGAGGTAGGTCTTGCTGAAGTTGAGGAGGGGGTCCAGGGCGAGCATCACGGCGTCCTCGTCGCCGTCGCAGTTCCTGCGCTTCGCCGCGTGCCAGAGGGGGTGCGCGTACTGGTTCCTGACCCTCGTGAACCCCACAAGCCTCCCCGAGATGGCGGCCGAGGTGTGAGGCGCAAGCCCCAGCAGCAGGCAGCCCACCAGGTCGTCCCGAGTCTTCGCATTGTAGTAGGGCTCCATCTTGTAAAAGTCGCGCAGCTGGTCATCGAGGAACTTGGACGCCTTTAGGAGGTAGTCGCCGCAGTCCTCGGGGAGGATGACGTCCTGTACCTTGAGCTCCAGCATCTGCTCAGGGCGCTCCAGCGGCGCCCCGTAGGTGTCGTGGGTGTACCCGAGTCCTCGTAGCTTTTCGATGCTGACGCCGACCTCGCTCGGCTTGAAGTGGGTGAGGGGTATGTCCGTGAGGTCGAAGCGCAGCGTCCCGTCCTTGAATACGCTGAGGTCGTAGCGTGCCCTTAGAATGCCCTTGGCGAGGTTCTCCGGGGTCCGGGTCGCGTTCATCAGCCTCTTCACGCACTTGACGCGTGCGGGCAGTTGGCCCCCGATCATCTTCCGGGCCGCCTCCAACGCCTCCTTCAGGTCGACGTCGACGCCGGCGTAGGAGACTATCTCGGACCTGCACTGGGGGCAACGCTCCCCCTCGAATCTTAGGCCGCAACGGCTGCACCTGCGTATCCCGCGGGTCTCACCGCCGCAGCTCTGGCAGACCGTCGTTGAGCCGATGACGCCGCAGGTGAGGCACTGGCGCTGGGAGAGCTCCACCTTGATGGTCTTCCCCTTCTCCGCCTTCAGTATGTCCCTCTGGGGGCCGCCGGCCTCCCCGACGGGGTAGAGGCTGTGTACGTAGGGCGCCATCCGGCGCTCCTTCGCCTTCTCCGGGCGGCCCATGCGTGCCCCGACGAAGGCCCCCACCTTCTCCCGGATCGGGAAGCCCGCGAGGACGTTCACAACCTCAAGCGGCTTCTCCCCCCTGATCTCCGTGTACCGTTGCCCCAGGTTGAGGGTCTTCGCCAGGACGCGGGTGTTCTCACCGAGGTCGAGGTAGCCCCCGCGTACCGTGTGGGGGATGAGGAGAAGCTCGAGGGGTGCCTTGATCTCGGGTATGTTGGGGAACTCGCTGGAGTTGGGGTTGTATTCGGCGGCGAGGGCGTTGCGGAGGGCGAGTAGCTCGTCCCTCGTGAGTGCTGACCAGTGGTAGTTCCACCTGGGGTGGATGGGGACGTCCATCGCTGTCAAGGCGAGGGCCTCGTCCACCGTGGGCCTGTTGAGGGGGCTCGCCTTCAGGTACCCGATCCTCTCACCGAGGAGCCCCGTGAGGCTCACGGCGGCCTCCTCGCCGACCCGGGCACAGGCCGCAGAGAGGTCCTGGACCCATTGGTTCTCGTCGTAGCCCGTGGGGAGGAGGGCCTTGTTGTTCTGTATGAAGTCGCCGGCGTTGCTCAGGTAGTCGCCGAGGAAGAGTATCCTCTCGATCTGTGGGAGGAGTCTATCCGCCTCGGCCTCGGTCTCGACTCTGAGGATGGAGCCGTCCCTTATCCTGACGACGGGGGGTTCGATGGAGTCGACTGGGCAGGTGGCGGCGGATTTTCCGGGGAGTTCGGTTCGCATCTGTACGCCGGTGGCGAGGAACTTGTTGAGGGCGACCATGGTGGCGGGGTGGACGCCTGAGGCGGCGAGGCCCGTGTTTCTGGCGCGGCCGTATCTGAGGCGGAAGCCGCCGACTGCGCCGGGGAAGCTGAAGACTGGGCGGCCGACGATGATCTCCTCCATGAAGGCGGCTGTGGGCTCGGCCTTCGCCTCCCCCTCGGCCTTCTTCTTCCTGCCCATCTTGAGGAGCCAGTCCCACCCCGTGACCCCGAGCGTGTCGCAGGCGCCGTGCAGCTTACGCGCCCTCCCGACGACGCCATCTACTACAACGATCAGTGCGCCGCCGCGCAGCCTGTTTGTCTCTATTCCGGGGACGTCGCGGTAGTTGCTCACCTCGAACTGGTCCGTGGCGACGCCTGTGGCCTCGACGGGTATCTGGCGTATGGCTGCCTCCAAGTCCTCGTCGGTGACGTGGTACTGGAAGCGGCGTACTGTGCGCTCGTAGAGGCGGACCTCCTCGATGAAGCGTTGTACTTGGTTTTCGCTTGGCTGGAACTTGCCTAGGCCGAGGCGTTTGCGCACTTGGTCGGCGACGACGAGGGTCATGGCCTGGGCGGTGCCTCCGGCGGGGCGGATGGGGCCGGCGAAGTAGAGGCTGAGGTACTGGGTTCTGTCGGGGTTGATCTTTATGACGATCTTTGGGAGGCCCTCGATTGGGGCGACGGTGACGCCCTCCGTCATGATGGCGAGGGCCGTGCGAATTGCCTGATCGGCGGCTTTTTCCTTCTCGAAGCTGCCGAATCGACCGAGGGTGATCTCCTCCGCTATCTTGAAGGCCATCTCGCGGCGGTCCATGCCCTCGAGCTCCCTCATGCGGGCGGTGAGGCCGGGGGGACCGAGCATCTTCTCCACGCGCTCGGCGATGTCTCGGGTGATCTGTGCCTCTACCTCCGTGGAGGCGTCGAGTCCCTTGGCCCGCGCCTCCCCCGCGATCTCGTATAGCTTGGCCAGCTTTGCCTCTAGCTCGTCGAAGTACGCCCTGTACTCTGGGGTCATGCGTAGCTGGCTCAAATCGAGAAGCTAGGGTGCGTCGGGGGATAATAGGCTTAGGCCTTGAGGGCCTTGGTGATCTCGGATATGCGCTCGGTGACCTTTTTCTCCTCTTCGACGATGGTGCCTGTGACTATTATCTGGGCGCCCGCCGTCTTGGCCGCGACTGCGGCCTTGGCGTCCCGGATGCCTCCGCCGACGACTAGGGTGCAACTGCAGTACTTGTGGACTGCGCCGATCATCTGGGGTGAGACGGGTTGGGGTGCGCCGGAGCCGGCTTCGAGGTAGATGTAGCGCATGCCGAGTAGCTCGGCTGCGGAGGCGTATGCGACGGCGAGCTCGGGGCGGTCGTAGGGGATGACGCGTGCCTGCCCGACGTATCCGGCGGCTCCGCCGTATCCTACGATCATGTAGCCCATGGGCATGGCCTCGATGCCGAGCTTCTTCACCATGGGTGCGCCGATGGCCTGGCTGTCGATGAGGTAGTATGTGTTTGCGCTGTTGAGGAGGCTCATGAACCAGATGGCGTCGGCGGCGCCGGTGATGCTGGCGATGTTGTTGGGGAAGATGATGACGGGGAGCTTGACGGCGGCCTTGATCCTCTTGACGGCGCCCTCCATCTCGACGCCCGAGGCGACTGTGCTTCCGCCCACCATGATGGCGGCGGTGCCCCCGGCCTCGGCGTCCTTCGCTATGGCGGCGCAGTCGTACCCCGATTTCTTCTCGGGGTCGAGGAGGGTCATGTGTATGCAGCCCTCCGCCCTGATCCGGTCCTGTATGAGCTGCTCTACTCGGTTAGCCAACCTTCTGGGCTACCCCCTGCTCGTAGTAGTTGTCGACGAATGTGCTGTAGGCGTCCACGGGGGCTGTGTTGGGCTTTATGGTTATGCGTCCATGGAGGCCGCAGGCGCTGCAGCGGATGCCGGCGAGGTTGTTCTTGGGATCTATGGTGACTTTGATGGAGTTCTTGGCGCAGCTGGGGCATAGGAACAGGTCGGGCAGCGTCTTCCTAATGATCTTTTCTTCCTTCTTCCTTCTTCTTCCCATGGACGTATCTCCTTTAATCGTTAACGTAGGGGCTCAGCTTAGTCTTAAGATTGCCGGAGGGAGGCGCTTATGCTCGTTGGCGGCGATACGGGTAACGATTCTCTTGACCTTCTCGGCGTCTATCCCCGTCTCGGCGGCTATCTTGGAGGGCGCCCATCCCTGGAGGTGGGTGTAGACTATGAGGTCGAGGCTGTCATAGGGGAGTCCGAGGTCTTTCTCGGTGTCCTGCCCGGGCCAGAGGCGAGCCGAGGCGGGCTTCTCTGTGATGCTCGCTGGGACGCCGAGGTGCCTTCCGAGTGCCCTGATCTGGCACTTGTAGAGGTCCGCGAAGGGCATAACGTCGACTCCACCGTCGCCGTACTTGGTGTAGTAGCCGAGGTATAGCTCCGTCTTGTTCGATGTGCCCATCACCATGGCCCTGCGGGTGTTGGCGTAGTAGTAGGCTAGGAGCATCCTGAGGCGTGCCTTCATGTTGCCGTAGGCTACGCGGTCCTCGGGGTCGAAGGCGGGTATGTTTTCGCGCATCACGTGTAACATCGGCGTGATTTCTACGCGCTCACACGTGACCCGGAATGCCTCACAGAGGCGCATCACGTCCTCGACGTCTGTTTTTGGCGTGATATCACGCTCCGGGAGGGTGAGCGCCGTGACGTTTTCTGGGCCGAGAGCCCGGACTGAGGCTGCTAAGGCCACGGCGGAGTCTATTCCTCCACTTACGGCGACTATTACTTTCTCTTGATGCGCGGTTTTTAGCGTGTTTTTTATGAAATCTATGATCCTTGTCTGGATTTTCTTAGGCTCTATTGTTAGTTGTTCTATGGTGATCATTTGTTGTCAGGGTGTTCTTTGGTGGATTAAACCGTTTCTAGGGGTATATTTAGTTAAATTATAATTATATTTATTATATTTTACATTTTATACGTTTATACAGCTTCGTTTAGCGCCTAAAGTACTCCTCATACTTGGAAAACAAAAGGTTGATACGGCATACAGAATTGTATACCATGGTATCATTATACGATACCAACCCCGACTCGGGTGAGGACAATGGAATCACCAGAAGAGACTCAAAAAATAATCCAGAAAGCCTTCCAAGACCCTATAACAGACTTATTACTAAAAAACAGCAATTTAACAAAGATCCAGTTCGAAACACTGATGATTGACCTTTTAATCGACGTAATGTCAGAGGAAAAGATACCGTTTAAAGAAAAGACGCTATTTAGAGCCAAAAAGGTCAGTCGGGGCTCATTTAGCCGCACTTTAGGTCAAGGTAGGAAGCGTGTGATATCTTCAATTTTCACTATAGTCCTACTTAGCTATGTGGGAGTGTATGATGCCAAGCCCTTTGAGGAGTACCAAAACTTGGTCGAAAAATTGAGAGAATATCTTACGGCGATAGAGGGATCTAGCCCAAGTCACTCAAAGGCGATACTAAGGCGTATAGAGGAGGATTTGACCGAGGGAATAGAGGCACTGTCACGGCCTACAAAACTTAAGGTGGTGTGATATCACATCAAATCACAGAAGCGAGGGCTATGCAGGATTGGCCTAATGATGAGCCTCCGTCGCCTGGCGCTGTTTTTTGGTTAGTAAACACTTTCAATCTGTGTTTTTCGAGTGTGTTTATGATTGTATTTGATATATATTGGTTTACTGCGACTCCGCCTGACAGCGCAATCTTATTGACGCCCTCTTCTTGGGCGACGTTTAATGCAATGTTAGATATTCCAACAGCAAGATATTTTTGGGCAAATGCAGCAACGTCCTGTTTTTTGAACCTGTTTTGGTTATTGGTTAAATAATTTAGCATATTATCGGTA
>Ga0315274_10011639_pt1 | contig 12602 bp, 9 predicted proteins | sample YL17G02_20_MG_FD_203700 | JGI IMG/M metagenome (GOLD analysis project Ga0315274, IMG submission 203700) | Sediment microbial communities from Yellowstone Lake, YNP, Wyoming, USA - YL17G02_20 | ecosystem: Environmental > Aquatic > Freshwater > Lake > Sediment | place: USA: Wyoming | collected... | reverse complement strand
TTTTGAATTTTTTAACACCTTCGGACACGGCCCTGAAGAGCGCCACCCTTTCGGCGCAAACGGTAAGACCGTATGATGAGTTTTCCACGTTACAACCCGTGTAGATCTTACCGTTTGCCGCCACAAGTGCCGCGCCCACCTTGAATTTCGAGTAAGGCGCATACGCCTTCCTGCGCGCGTTTATTGCTTTTTTAATTAACTGATTCATGTTCATTCCTTTGACCTCAAGCTATCCCAATATATGTAACCGCAAAGGATAAGGAGCATCAAAAGCCCCATCCAGTTTCCGAATGCGCCGATATTTTTGAAGTCCGGTAAAAATTCCTTGTGCAGGACTTCCTGCCCCAGCCACTGCATAAATGCGCCGATGACACCCGCCAATGCGCCGCCTGCGATGAGGCCCGATGATATGAGAGTGCCGCGCGCATATCTCTTTTCCGATAACATTTCACCCTTTGTCGATTTTTTCACGGCGTGCGAAATAAGGGCGCCGACGAGCATGGGGAAGGTCAAATCAAGAGGCAGATACATGCCCAGCGCAAACGCCAACGGAGCGACGCCCACCATTTCCATGAGCAGCGCCATCATTGCGCCGATTCCGTAGAGGAACCACGGCGCCTTTGCGGAGACCATGATCCCCTGTATCACCGCGGCCATCGCATTGGCCTGCGGCGCGGGGAGCGGGTTCGGGTGGGCAGGCGACGGCGCAAAGCCGTAGACCTGCGAGAGCATCACAATGACGTAGGATGTGACGATGGCGGCGACAATCGACCCGATGATATTTGTCCACTCGATCCAGCGCGGCGTTGCACCAAGCCAGTAACTGATCTTGAATTGCGTCACGAGCGAGCCGGACATTGAAAGTGCGGTGCAGACAACGCCGCCTATCAGAAGCGCAGAGACCATGCCGCCGGGCCCCGAGAGCCCGAGTTTGGCAAGAAGCAGGCATCCGATAACCAGCGTCATCATCGTCATTCCTGAAATCGGCGTTGTGCCGATTGTCGCGATTGCGCGCGCGGAAACGCTTGTGAATAAAAATGACAAGACAAACGTGACCAGAAGCGCAATGAGCGCCAGCGTCATCGCATTCGGCTGGACGGCAAGCACCGACCACCTGAAGTAAATAAGGATCGCAATAAGTGAAACAAGGAGGATGACGACAACGCCGAACATTCTGATGTCGAGGTCCGTGCGTTCAACACTTTTTACTTCTTGTGCATGTTTTTTACGGCTCTCGAAGAGCTCTTTGAAACCCTTGGAAAACGCGTTGTACATGACAGGAAGCGATTTGATGATGCCGATGACGCCCGCCATGAATATGCCGCCGATGCCTATGATCCTTGCATATGAAGAAAAGATTTCGTCAGCGGGCATCGCAATTATTTCCGGATTGCCGCTTATAGCCCCGATGTGCGCGACAAGAGGTATTACGACAAGCCATGACAAGAGACCGCCTGCGGTCATGATCGCGGCCCAACGAAGACCGATGATGTAGCCCATGGCCGTAATTGCCGCGCCGGTGTTAACGGAAAAAACCGCCTTTACCTTGCTTGTAAGCGTGGAAAAGAGCCCGATCGCCTCTGTTGAAAATGTTTCCCGCCACCCACGGAGAATGATGGCCATGAAGTCGTAGAGGCCTCCGATTATCATTGTGTATGCGAGCACCCTTGCGTCGCGTCCGCCCTTTTTGCCCGCGACAAGAATTTCAGTTGTCGCGGTCGCCTCCGGGAACGGAAGTTTGCCGTGCATATCGGAGACAAAATAACGGCGAAGCGGAATCAGAAGGACGACGCCCAGGACCGACCCAAGAAACGGGATGAAAAAAAGCTGGAAGAGGTTCGTCTGGCCCTCGAGGCCCATTATGTATATCGCGGGCAGCGTGAAGACTGCGCCGCCGGTTACAATCCCCGAAGTCGCGCCGATCGCTATTATAATGATGTTCTCAAGCAGCGTGCTTTTTCTTTTGAAAACATAGGAGAGGCCGACGGCGATGATCGCGATCGGTATTGCGGCCTCAAGCCCGGTCCCGATCTTTAATGTCAGATAAGCTATAGATGCGGAGAAGATGATAGACATTAAAATTCCGAGGGTTACGGACCGGAAGCTGACCTCCTGAACTTTTTCACCCGCCGTCACGAGCGAGACGTATTTTTCCCCCGCCTTCAATTCACGAAACGCATTTTCCGGCAGGCCGACTATGAGTTGCTGCTTGTCATCCATTTTTTTCCTCCTATTTCTCGTCGTCTTTGAATATGGGCAGAAGTTTCGGCATCTCGCCTCCCGCCCCACCTTCAAAGGTCTTTAAAATGTCTGTCATCTTCTTCAATTTTCTCTGCATGATGCCGTGCACCGTATTTCGCGGATAGATTCCCTTTTTATCCGGTTTGCCCGCGGGTTTTCCGGTGAGGATCGATATGCCTTCGTCCACATTTTCTATCGCGTAGATGTGGAATTTTTTCTTTGCGACCGCTTCGGCAACATCTTTGCGCAGGATCATGTGCCTTGTATTTTGTATCGGGACCAGAACCCCCTGCTTGCCGGTCAGTCCCTGCGCCTTGCACACGTCAAAGAATCCCTCGATTTTTTCGTTCACGCCGCCGATCGGCTGGATGTCGCCCATCTGGTTGATGGAGCCCGTGACGGCAAAGCTTTGATCGATCGGCAACTCCGCGATGCTTGACAGGAGGGCGTAAAGCTCCGTCGATGAAGCGGAATCTCCTTCCACTCCTCCGTATGACTGCTCAAAGCAGATGGATGCGGAAAGATTGAGGGGCATCGCCGCCGCATATTTCTGCCGCAGATAGCCGGTGAGGATGAGAACCCCCTTGTCATGAGTCGGCCCCGAAAGCCTCGCCTCGCGCTCGATGTTGATGAGCCCGGCCTTTCCTACGGAAGTTGAAGCCGTAACCCGTGACGGTTTTCCAAACGATGTGTGTCCAAGCGAATAAACGGAGAGGCCGTTGACCTGTCCCACGCGCTTGCCTTTTGTGTCGATCAGTATAACGCCTTCCTCAATCATGCGCTGCACGCGGTCTTCAGTCAGGCGGTGGCGCTCGCGTTTTGCCTCTATCGCCTTTTCGACGTGCCGGCGCGAGATTTCCTTGGCCTTGTTGCTGCCCGCCCAGTAGTCCGCCTCGCGAAGGACATCCGTGATGTATGAGAAGCGCGTCGATATGCGGTCTCTATTTTCCGCCTCCTCGACGCCGTACTCCAGCATTGCCGCGAGCCCTTCCCTGTCAAAGGGCTTCAATTTCCCGCGTTCGCAAACCGTCTTCAAAACCGACGCGTATTGTTTCACGCTGTCCTTCGTCAATTTCATCGTGGTGTCGAAATCGGAAAGGACCTTGAATATTTTTGGGAACTCCTCCTCCCAATTATAAAGAAGCGTGTAGAGCCATGAGCTCCCGATCATGATGACCTTGACGCTCAAGTCTATTGGTTCCGGTTTGATAGCGAGAGGTGCGATTGAGATATAGTGTTCAGGCTGCTGGATGACGAGCTTTTCCGTCTTTAGGACGCGCTTCAAATTGTCCCACACATACGGACGCCTCAAAAGATCGAGCGCGTTGACGATGAGATAGCCGCCGTCAGCTTTCAAAATAGAGCCGGCCTTGATGTGCCTGAAGTCCGTGCTCCATGTGCCGGCGGGCGCGAGATTATATTCCACTGCGCCGAAAAGGTTTGTGTATGACGGATTGTTTTCTTCGACGATGGGGCACTCCTTTGACGCGCCCTCCTGGTTCTGGTCATAGAGGAGATTGACGTCGTAGATCCAGAACGGATCTTCCGGCTGCCCCCTGCCCCCGACGATAATTACGCCCTCCTCTTTTTTCTCTTTGCCGGTGAAGACCTCGAGATTTTTCAAAATGTGAGCCTTCATCCTGAAGAGATATTTTCTGACCTTTTCGTCAGTGTAGCGGTTGCGCAGATCGTCCATGAGTCCGTCCAATATCATCGACCCGGAGCGCTGCATGAGGCGGTCGAGAGCATGGTGCATATCCCTTCCGAGCGCACGCGCCTTTGCAAGGACGCGCTTAAGTTCGGCCGTCAGCTCCTTGTGTTTTCTGGCCTTCCCATCCCGCTCCTCCTCGCCCATCTTGCCTTCCTTCACGAGCGTGTCGAGGTAATCGATTGAGACGGCCTCGTCTCCAACGATCGGGAATATGGAAGGCGCGACGTAGCCGCCCTCCTGGATTTGTATGAGCGCGAAACCCTCTTTTTTGAGCTGCTCCGCAAATTCCTCAAACAGCTTTTTTTCCTGACGCTGGTAGCGGTCGACGATGAGGTCCTTTTCCTTGGCCACATGCTGCGATTCCAAGGTCTTCGGGATCTCTGCGCGCATCACGCGGATGAACTCGCGCATGTCGTCGCGGAACGTCTTGCCCTGTCCCCGCGTGAAGGTCAAAAGCACCGGCTGCGACGGCTCCACAAAATTGTAGACATAGCAGCGGTCGGGCGGCGGCGGACAGATGGGGTGCATTTGCTCCAGGACGCGCTTGATAGTCGTCATCCTGCCCGTTCCGGATATTCCGGCTACATATATGTTATATCCCGGCCGGAAGAGCTTAAGGCCTATATCCAGCGCGTTTAAGGCGCGGTCCTGTCCCACCACCATGTGGGTTGAGGGGATCTTTTCGGCCCCTTTAAAGAATTTCAGGTATTCAGGCGGACATCGCCAGCGAAGGTCATTGGCGGAAAGCTTTTTCATGGTCCCCCCTCCTTAAGGCCTAAAATAGTAGATGATTTATAGGTTTTTGCCAATTTTTATTATTTATTTTTTGAAAGATTTTTACTATAGATGGGGGAGAAAGGCGATGGGGGAGAAGAGAGATATTTATGGTCCTGGTTTCGACCTCGTCACCTGTTTGTCCATTAGATAGATATTTTTTTGAAGACCTCGCGAGCAGGGTAGAGCCATTTGTGCCGGAGATGGACGGTCCTAGTATTATAAATTTTTTTCAGAACGAAGTTAATCTCCCCACATGCGGTCCCGACGTCCCTCAAGACGATCCCCGATGCGACAAGGTCCCCAATAGTTACCCGCCCGGTTTCACGCCCGAAAATTCAGTTTCGGGATTTGAGGCCTTTTCGTATTCACGCGATCTCTATTTGAACGGCGGCCTGGCTAGCCAGACAAATCAGGCGGGGATTGCCAACGGCCTTGTCGCTGCCTTTCTGGGAGGAGACGCCACATTTCACACGATCCCGCCTTTACATTATATAGTGTTCAAAACATGCCATGATGGAGACACCTGTACAATTAAAGAGATGCAGGATATAAGCTGCAGACTATCTGTGGTGGAGACGTCCGTTCGCATAAGCGGAATCGATGCGCCTGAAGTCGGTTATTATCCGAGCGGGAACGGATCGGGCTGGGTCAATTCAAAGCTTGTGGAAAATGTCGACAAGTTGCGTCGTGAATGGCTCGGAAGTATCGAGCTGTCAAAATCCGTGATGAGCGATATAAACAAATTGATCGCCATCAACGTAGATTACACCGGCCGCCTTGCCGGTCTTATAAGGAATGATTTGAACAGGTGGAACGGATCGGAAAATGTCCCCCGCCGCATAGAAGAATCGATGATCAATTGGGTCTGGGAGGGTAAGGGAGATAAGACGCCGCCGATTCTTTGCGGAACATGGCAGCCGTTTGACGTTTTCGGAAGGAGGCTCGGTTCTTTCTATCAGGTTTATCCGTCTTTCCTTGAATCTTATATAGGGCTGCGCCTTCCAGAACTCATGGCAAATGAAGGTATGGCAACATATGAGCAGTATTTAAAAAAGATCGCTCCGATAATAGCGAGATTGAGAAATGTTCAAAACGATAAAGCTCAAGAGCTTGTTGCAAGACTGGAAGTTACGAAACCGGATGAAGATGCAAGAAATCCCGCTGTGATATTCAGCGGGCGGCAATCTTTGGCAATGGCAGACGCCTTTCATCAGTTTGTGGAGCAACACGGCGAACATTACGCCTCTGATGATCAGGTTTTGCAGATAATCACAGGAACGGTCTATGCGTATGTGAAATACAGAAATCAGGACGGGGATGCATATGAGGCTGCGGGTAATCTGGCCCATCAAAACAATTTCGGATTCTGGAATGAGCCGACCTTCAAGACGCTCTATGATATAAACGCAATGGACGCACGTTATAGCCCTCCACATTGTCCCTGATCAGTTATTTTTCTTGGGTTTCACGAAAAAAAGAAGTCCGAAAGAGGAGATCGCGGCAAGCGCCACTGCCCAGAAGAATGCCGCCTGCATGCCGAACACCTTCCATATCAAACCGAAGAGAACGCTGGCAGGAAGCGCGGCTATGCCGATGGTCGCGTTGTAGAGGCCGAAGGCCGTTCCCCTGACGTCCGCCGGAACCAGGTCCGCAACAAACGCGCGCTCAACCCCTTCGGTGAGGCCGTAATAAATTCCGTATCCTCCGAAGATAAGCACAATGTGATAAGGAGTGGAGGCGACTCCGAAGAGGGCATAGATTAAGGCGTAGATGAACCAGCCCGCGATGATAACGGGCCTTCGCCCGATGCGGTCCGACAATACTCCCCCCGGTATAGATACGACGAACTTCACAAGATTAAATCCGGCCCACAAAACGGGGATCATGGTCTTTGACATTCCAGCGTCAACCGCGCGAAGTATCAAAAACGCATCGGACGCGTTGCCCAGGGTGAAGATGAGAAGAACTATCAAATAACGATGGAAGCGCTCATCGACATTTTTCCATTTGAATCCGTTGAATGTCGATTTTACCTCATGGGCGCGCTCCTTGACGAACACGGCGATGCTCAATGCGGAAAGGAGGCCTGGGATCAGGGCGATAAAAAAGATTGAGCGGTATCCAAGATTCCATTCTTTGATGAGCAGAAAAGCAATCAAAGGGCCGATGACTGCGCCCGCATGATCTAGTGCCCTGTGAAAACCGAAGACCTTCCCGCGGAAATTTGCGTCTGCGGAATCCGCGAGAAGCGCGTCGCGCGGCGCCGTCCTTATCCCCTTTCCGACGCGGTCCGCAAAACGCAGTAGGAGGACGTGAAACCATGAAGTCGCCGCTGCGATGAGCGAACGCGCGATCGCCGAGACTCCATAGCCGGCAAAGACGATGTTTTTCCTTTTCCCGGCACGGTCGGATATGTATCCGGAAACGATCTTCAAAATACTTGAAGTCGTCTCCGCGATACCTTCGATGACTCCCAATGCAACGGGTCCGGCGCCCAACGTAACGGTCAAAAATATCGGCAGAAGCGGCGCCACCATCTCGCTTGCAATGTCATTGAGAAGGCTCGCAGCTCCCAACACGAATGCGTTTTTCGGAATGCCTTTAAATAAATTTTTCATCGTAAACATTCCTCCCCTTTGTAAGGGGAGGAATGGTGGGGTAGATCTACCTCCCCCTTCCCCTCCTTACAAAGGAGGGGAAATTCTTATCAATAATATTTGACGAAGCAAGCACAATCCCCTACGTTGATTTTATGACATTGAAAAACGACGATATCGAAAAACTCTTCGGCCGCATCGCGGAACACTTCAAACACGCCGATGAAAAATCCCATGAGATGTTCAAAGTGCTTGTAAATGTGACCCTCAAATTCCGCGATGAGCTGGTCAAAAAAACCGGGGTCCCCCTGACAATCGGCGAAACTCAAAAGGCCCTGGACGTCTTCAGGGATGTCTTAAAGACGCACAAGATCCCGCCCAATCTTGATCGTAACGTCCACGATCTTGTCATCCTCTGGCTTGAGGAAATAAAGGTTCTGCTGCATCATTGATCATTTTATTCTTATGTGATACCAAGGGGTTATGAAGGTTTTTTTGGCGGTTGTCGCGGCGTTTGCGGCGGCGATGATTCTTCTGTTCGTCGCTCCGTTTGTCGTCCCCACATCGCACTACAAAGAGACTGTAATAAAAGAGATAAAGCGGTTTGCCGATGGCGACGTCACGGTAGATTCGTTTCGCTTCCAGATCCTCCCGTATCCCGCGTTCACAATGAGGGGTGTTACCGTCACCACGAATAAAAATCCGTTCAAAGGCGTTCCGGTGTTTCATGCGGCGGTTGTTCAGGGCGGGCTTTCACCCGGGCCGCTCATAGCGGGGATGGTTGTGACCGATTTTGTGATAAAAGACGCGACTTTCGATTATCGCATCGCTTCCGACGGGACGTCGAATTTGACCATGCTCAAACCGGAGAAAGAGGACGAACATGTGAGGACATATGTCATCCGTTCTCTTCTGGTCACAAACGGGACATTTAATTACATCAAAGAGACTCAAGAGAAGCCCGTTACCATCGATCAGATTGAGATTGCGTCATCCGATCTGAAAACTGAAGGGGTGTTATCCGCCTCCGTCAGGATGTCCGGCGTGTTTGAGGGCGCGGTCAAACAGAGCTTGAGTCTTTCCGGTGCCTTGTCATTGGATCTGGGTCAAAAATTCATTCAGGCAAGGCAGATGGATCTTTCTTTTGGAGGATCAAGGTTCAGCCTCGACGGTTCATTCCGTTACGACACGAAATCTTTTGATGTCCACCTTGCGACGCCGAAGGTAACGCTTCAGTCCCTTGTATACGTCGCACCCTCTCTGGGGCGCGAACTGCCCCTGGGGATCGATCTTTCAGGACCCTTTGCGCTCGATGCGTCGCTCGCCGGCACAAAGGACAATGTTTCGGTAAAGTGCCACGCCGACATGACGCCAAGCAGGATAAAGCTCGGCTCGATTTTCAATAAGGAAACGCGCGCGCCGCTCAAGGTGGTTGTTTCAGGGATTTATCAGCCGACATACATAACAATCGATGACGTGACGTTTTCGTTTGGAGAAAATGCGTTCCATCTTACGGGCTCCGTTGTGAATCAGCCGGGATATCCCGCACAGCTCACACTTGCCGCAACCTCCTTTGATACGAATAAGGTGAAGGCATATTTTCCGTTTTTGAATTTTTTTGACGAGCTTGCCTCCCCCTCAATTTCAATAAATATGCAGGGGCCGCTGCTTCAGGATACGGGGAGATCAATAGGCGGTCACGTTACCGCGCAGAAGGTCGCAGCCTTAAACCACACGCTTTTAAACCTCGATACTGATTTTCAATATTCCGCCGGTGTCATCACTTTGAGCACGTTAAAGGGATCTCTCTATGACGGCACGCTTTCGGGAAACGGGTCGATCGATCTCAAGTCGATACCTGCTTTCCATTTCGAATTCGTCGCGGACAATTTGGACACTGCAAAGATACCGACACTTCCCGCGGTGATGACGGGCCTCGCTTCGGTTGTGGTCAAGGTGGATGCTTCAGGCACAGACAACGCCTCCATAAGGGACGGCCTTTCGATCGAAGGCACGCTTGTGATGTCAAGCGGCGAGGTTGCTCCGTTCAAAGTCGGGAGCCTGATTTTGACGGATGCGGTTTGGAAAACGCTTGAGCAGTATGTCCCGCAGGGACTAGATGGGCCGACGCGCGAAGGCCTTGTTGCGTTGGGTGCGGAAGTGAAGGATCTGAAGGCCTCTTTTAATTTGAAGGGCGGGGTTTTATCAATTCCAAAGATTGAGTGGTCCCATCCTCAATATCAGATTGCCGGAAAAGGTTCGATAGGTATTCCGGCCGAGGTGACAGGCGACGGGGATCTTTTCATCTCAAAGGATGTGGCAACTCGTTTGATAAAGGATCCCGCCGTGCGCAAGGCGGTGACTGCAAGCGACGGGAGGCTTGATATTCCGTTCACGGTCGGCGGGAGTCTGATGGCGATGTCGGTCCGTCCCGACGATAGAAAGTTTGCAGATAATTTGAGGAGGACGGCGCCACCCGTTGCACCAGCCGCGGCGCCGACGACCGCGCCGGTACCGCCGACGACAGCTGCACCCGCTCCTGCTCCCGCTCCGGCCCCGGCGCCTGCCCCTGTAACTCCGGTACCCGCGCCGAAGCCTGCAGCAAAAATAAAAAAGGCAAAGCCGAAGCCGGTCGAAGCCACTCCTCCGGAGGAGGAAGAAAAACCTGCAAAGCCTACAAAGAAAAAGGCGCCTAAGGGCGGCGAGACGAAAGGAAAAATGTCGACGGACGTCGATGAGGATACGCTGAAAGTGATAATAGGGGATTAGCGATGAAACTTTTTTGCTTCCTGCTTCTTTGCGTCTTTGCTTCTTCATCTGTATTGGCACAGGAAAAAGGTGACGGGCATTTGTTCCTCTACAACTTTCATGCGGATGAAGTGATAGATGTTACGTATAAGACGCAGCAGGGATACGATAACGAGGCGCTCAAAAAGATCAATGAGCTGATGAGATCTCCCGACGGCAAAGCATTTCCCATACCGCTCGCCCTGATCGAACTCATGGACGACATTCAGGATCACTTCGGAGCGGAGACGGTCGAGATCATTTCAGGCTACCGGAGTCCGACATATAACGTGGAGCTTAGGAAAAACGGAAGGACCGTCGCGTCAGAGAGCCTGCATAAACAGGGGATCGCGGCTGACATTCATATAGACGAGGTGACCGAACAGGCGGTTCGCGATTATGCGGTTTCATTGGGCAGGGGCGGCGTGGGAATTTATGCGCCATATAACTTTGTCCACGTCGATCTTGGCCCGGTGAGAACGTGGGGCGAAGAGAAAAACAAGGAGCGCGTTTTGGTCGGCGCGGATGCGAATCCTAATATTTCATGGAAGGCCGTAACGGATAAAAATGAATATCGCAAAGGTGAGGCGGTAGATGTCTCTATAACAAACGTAACTTATGAAACCGCCAAACTCACTAAAAACATATGGTACGAACGTTTCAGAAAAGGAAGCTGGGCGGAGCATGAGGTGGTAGAAAAGAAAAAGAAAGCGCATGTGTTGAAGCCGGGCGATTCAGTCAGATACAAAGTCAATACGGGCAATTTGCCGTACGGAAAATATCGCCTCGTGCTCTTCACAAGTGAGGATTTCAACGTTCCACCCGCATATTCGAATGAGTTTTATATAAAAAAGGAATAGTTCGATGCAAAACTTAGCGGCTCTCGGCCAACTCTTCTCAGGTCCTTCCGCTCCCACATAATCTAGTGGGCTTGGTTGCAAGCCAGGAGCCTTCGAAGAGTTGCCCTACGCCGCCACGTTTTGCATCATGTCAAATTTTATGAGAAATATAAAAGTTGCACTTGTTCAGTTGGATGTCGGGGCCGACAAGACCGCCAATATTGAGAAGGCCGAATACTATTGCCGTGAGACAGCACGAAACGGCGTTAATATCATTGCGTTGCCGGAAATGTTCAACTGGATGGGGCCGTTTGATAAGACAAGACAGGCTGCAGAAACGAAAGACGGGCCGGCGATAACAATACTTCGAAGCGTGGCCCATGAGTTCGGATGCTATATTGTAGCCGGATCGATTCTGGAAAAACAAAAGAAGGGTCTGCCGCTTAACACGACGTTCTTCATAGGACGAAAAGGCGAGATCATTTCACGATATTCAAAGATGCATCTCTTTGATCTGGAAATCAAAGGTGAGATAAAATATCTTGAATCGAAGGCCATGGCGGCAGGCAAAAATCTAGCAGTTGCCAAAACCCCATTTGGGAAGCTCGGCTTTGTGATCTGTAACGACCTTCGTTATCCTGAAGCGTTTCGAAAACTTACACTTGCCGGCTGCAAAATAATTTTCAACTCATCTGCATTCACGGAAAGAACGGGCAAAGAACACTGGCATTCATTGAACCGTGTGCGGGCGTTTGAAAATCAGCTCTATATAGTATCTACAAATCAAAGCGGTCATAATGCGGAGGGTGTAAAGTATTATGGTCACAGCATGGCCGTCGATCCGTGGGGAAAGATCATCACCGAAGGACCCGCAGACGGCGACGTCATACTTTATGCGAATGTTGATCTTGAAAAAGTGGACGAAATCAGAAGGCAGCTGCCCGCCCTGAAGAAGATCCGCAAGAAATATACTATCATTTGAAGCATGCTTTGTTGGCGCTGGCGTGATGCCTCTCTCGCTACGGCTCCTCGTCTCAAACGCCGCCTCGTCGCCTGCGCCTCTTGCGCCGCGGCATCATATGGCTACTGTATGCGGCGCAATTCACACGCCGCTCGAAAGGCATCACGCCAGCGCCAACACAACGTACCTCATATAAAAAGGGCATGGTCTTTTGAACCATGCCCTGATCGTTTGTCATTCGAAATATATTATTCGCAACCTTCTTGACGCAACTGTTCTAAATTCTCTCCAGATATAAGAAGTTTCAATCCGTTGCAGGTGAGATAAAAACGATCTTCACCGTTTAATTCCGGTGCGGGTTCTACGGTGCAACCGCATAAGTCTGCCTGTGGCTCCTCTGGCAGTTCTCTCCTTGTTGTTCTGATGCAGACTTCAACACCGCTTTCTGTGGTTGTGCACAAATTGTTGTTATTGGGTGCTACCTGTCCCCCACAATACATAAATATCCTCCTTGTTTACCCCCGCATTATTATTATCGGTTACGCGCATACCAGGAGTTGCTATAAAAAAGACGTGTGATTCTGAAGGGTTAGGCAAACAAAACGGGCATGGCGGTCGGCCATGCCCGTATCATTATATATAGCGTCTGTTTTTACTTCTTTTTTGCCGCTAATCCGCCGCGTTTGGAG
>Ga0315274_10011638_pt1 | contig 12602 bp, 6 predicted proteins | sample YL17G02_20_MG_FD_203700 | JGI IMG/M metagenome (GOLD analysis project Ga0315274, IMG submission 203700) | Sediment microbial communities from Yellowstone Lake, YNP, Wyoming, USA - YL17G02_20 | ecosystem: Environmental > Aquatic > Freshwater > Lake > Sediment | place: USA: Wyoming | collected... | reverse complement strand
TAGCCTTGGCGGTCACGGTGGGGGCTTCCATGTTCTTCTACGAGTGGCTGCCGTTCTGGTTCGCCCGATTGGCGGCGCTGCTCTCCCGGCGCCCCGAGGCCTACCCGTTGTATGAGTTTACGCAAGGGCTGGTCTGTTTCGCGGTGATGTTCGTGCCAGCCGTGTGCCTGGGGATGACCTTGCCGTTGGTCAGCCGCGTGGCCACGGCGGAGTGGGCGCAAACCGGGCGCTCGGTCGGCCGCGTCTTCGCCGTCAACACGCTGGGCACGGTGCTCGGTGCGGCGATGACCGGCTTCTGGTTGATGCCGGCGCTGGGCCTGGCGCGGACGTTCGCCGTCGGGGCCGCGCTGAATGGGGCCCTGGGCGCGATGATTCTGGTTTGGCCCAAGGCCCGGCTCCGGCCGGTGGTTTGCGGCGTGGGTCTGGCGGGTCTGGCGGGCTGGGTGGTTTTGGCCGGGTACCTGTTCAACGATACTTGGCAACGCGCCCTTCCGCTTGGCCTGTGGCGGTCCAAGGATCCGCCCCCGAGTATCACGGCGTATCGGCTGGCCCAACGGAGCTTCGACTTGAAGTATTACCGCGATGGCGCGGGCTCCACGGTTTCGGTCGAGTCCACGATCGACGGCGGCAAACCGCAGCTCACCCTCAAGATCAATGGGAAGCCCGACGCCAGTACCAGCAGTGACGCTTCCACGCAGTTGCTACTCGGCCACGTGCCTTTGCTGCTCAAACCTGAGGCCAAACGCGTGCTGGTGGTGGGACTGGGCAGCGGCAAGACCTGCGCAGCCGTGTTGTGCCACACGAACGTCCAGGACGTGGCCGTGGCCGAGATCTCCCGTGAAGTCCTCGCCGCGGCGCGGGTGTTTTCGGCATACAATAACCGGGCGTTGGAAGACCCACGGCTGCGCCTGGTCATCGAAGACGCCAAGGCAATGCTGCGGACCGCTGACACCCGCTATGACGTAATCATCAGCGAACCGTCCAATCCGTGGATGGCCGGTGTGGCGGCGGTTTTCAGCCTGGAATATTATGAAACCTGCCGGGCCCGGCTGGCCGACGATGGCCTGATGGCGCAGTGGGTGCAGACCTATGAAACGAGCGAGGATGCCTTCAACATGGTCCTCGCCACGTTCACCGCGGTGTTTCCAAAGTGCAGTCTGTGGCGAACCTCCGAAGGCGATCTTCTGCTGGTAGGGTCACGGAACCCCATGCGGGTCGATCTGACGGCGGTTCAACGGCGTTTCCATGAGCCCGCCATCCAACGTGACCTCGAACGCATCTCGCTGACGCGGTTGCCTGTCTTGCTCGCCTGCGAGGTCCTCTCCCCACTCAACACCGCGTTTGTGCCGCCAGCGAATCAAGCGGTCCAAAGCGACTTCTTCCCGGCGCTGGAATACCTCGCGCAGCGGGCCTTTTTCATCCAGGGCCAGGCTGCGCGCTGGCGGCGTTTTGACGAGAACCTTTCCGTGCGGCCTGCTACGCTCCTGGGACAATACGTGAGGAAGATCCCCCTGGTGGAGGCCGATTACGAAGCGTTCGCCGCTTTCCATGCCGCCAACGCACTTCCAGACGCGCGGCTTTTTCGCTCCTTGCTGACCGCCTGGCAGCGGGACTTTCCCAACACCATCGCACCTTACGAGGCCCTCGGCCGGTTGGCCGACCGAGCCTTCCCCGGCGAACTGGAAGCAAACCGGATGCAAGCCAAGCGGAAGGAGCTCCTGGAACAGGCCGCGACTCACCCGGAACCACTCCGCGTCTATGCGCGCCTGCTGATGCAAACCTATCGCTGGCAGCGATCGGTTTTCTACCACCCACCCGCCGACGGGCTCCGGGCTGTGCTGGAACGGTTGGCAGCGACGGACCCGACCCAGGCGCGCGTCCATCGACTCCACCTGGCCGAGCTGGCTTGGGACCGCGGAGACGATGAAGCCTGTCTCGACCTGGGTCAGAGAGCCATGGCTCCGGGCGCGACCGCCGATGGCCCAGTGCAATTCGACCTGGATCCGACTGCGCCTGGCCGGGTGCTGGCGCTCATGATTGAGACCCTCTGGCGCACGAACCGGCTTGCGGAAGCCTGGAGACTGTGCCAGGCAGCCGAGCAGCGGGGTTACCTCGAGATGGATTCGGCGGCGGCGGATTCCCTCCTGGAAATGACCTGCCGCCAGGTGCGGGCGTTTGCCCAGCAGACAGCCGCACAGCGGATGGCCCCCTAGCACGTCAGTCCGCTTGGGGTCGAACGCTCAAGGGTGGCGGGGTGATCCCGCAGTTTGAGCAGTTCGGTCGCCGGGGCGGTCGAATGTACCGAGCACCAGACAGCAAGCGGATCGCGCCGTGGCACCGGCGGAATCCAGTTCATCATTGCTTCCGGTGTGGCTTCTTTCTATAGCTCTGGTCGTCAGGATACAGAGCGGACCCTTGGGCCAAACATGATTAGTTGTCCGGTGTTTTGGTTGTCGCGACTCGCCTGTCGCGGTGGATGGCGAACCGCAGGCCGCGGGAGTTTGTTGTTGGGTCTGGTATGGTGCGCGCTCCCGGTCCGTGCCGCGCTGCAGTTCGACGTGTTCATTGGCTACGACAGCACGGTGCATGAGGCGGGGTGGTTCCCGGTTGCCTGCGAGGTGTTCAATGATGGTCCCTCGTTTAATGCGGTGTTCGAGTTGTCCAACGAGGCGGTGGGGCGAGGGCAGGTTCGGCGTTACTCCGTGGAACTCCCCACCAACACGCGCAAGCGTTTTGCGATACCCGTTTTCGCCTCGGCCGGCCGCTATACGCGGTGGTCCGCGCGGTTGCTGGACGAGCGCGGCAGGGTGCACGCTGAGCAGTTGAACCTGCTGCCCAAGGACAAAAGCTGGGATACTTACCTGATGGGAGGGTTGCCACGGACTTTTGCCACGTTGCCAGCGTTTCCCGACGTCAAACGGAAGCAGGACGAGGTACAGCCCAAGCCCGTGCGGCTGGTGCTGGATCAGCTTCCGGACAACCCGATCTGCCTCGATGGCCTGGACGCCATCTATCTGAATTCGGAAAAGGCCATCGACCTCAAGGCGCCGCAAGTCGAGGCGCTGCTGCTTTGGCTGCATGGCGGGGGGCACCTGATCCTGACGGTCGAGCAACCGGGCGACATCAACGGGACGCCGTGGCTGCGCAACCTGGCGCCGGTCGAGCTGGACAAGGTCACCACTGTGCAGTCGCTCGGCGAAATTCAGGATTGGCTCAAGAGCGGTTTCACCAAACAAGCGGCGGCGGCGCCGACCGCGCCGTCTGGTCCCCGGCGGACCGGGGGAGTGGATCCGCAAGTGGCCCAGCGCCTCAGACAACGCTATGGCACATCCCCCATAGTGGATCCGGCGCAGCAGGCCGCGCAAGCGGCGGAGGCGGTCAAAGACCTGTTCACCGGCCTGACCGAGGACCCGGCCTTCGCCCAAGCTTCCATGCCGGTTGCCACCGGCACGCTGCGCGATGGCCGCGTGGTCTTGTCGGCCCAGGCCACGCCTTTGGTGATCGAAGCGCGGCGGGGGCGGGGCAAGATCACCTTGCTCACCTTCAGCCCCGAGCGCGAGCCGTTTCGCTCCTGGAGGAATACGGCCTGGTTTTGGGTGAAGCTGACCGACATGCCGGCCGGTCGGTTTGCGATGCCGGAGCCGAATCGGTGGGGCGGGCAGAGCATCGACGCCGTGTTCGGCGCCATGATTGACAGTCGTCAGGTGCGCAAGCTGCCGGTGGCGTGGTTACTGTTGCTGCTGGTAGTTTACCTGGTGGTCATCGGGCCGATGGACCATTTCGTGTTGAAGAAGCTGGGCAAACAGATGTGGACCTGGGTGACGTTTCCGACCTATGTCGTGCTGTTCTCGGCCTTGATCTACTTCATCGGCTACAAGCTGCGCGCCGGCGAGTCCGAGTGGAACGAATTGCACCTGGTGGACGTGCTGCCGCGGGGCGAACAGGCCGAACTGCGGGGTCGGACCTACGCTTCGATTTATTCGCCGGTCAACGCCCGGTACGCCCTGGAAAGCGATCTGCTCCACGCCACGTTCCGGGGGGAGTTCCAGGGGCCATGGGCCGGGGGTCAGGAAAACAGCCGGGTAACCGTCGAGCAGCGGAACAAAGGGTTCAAAGCTGAAGTGTTCGTTCCGGTCTGGACCAGTCAGCTCTATGTGAGCGACTGGCTGGAGACGGCCGACATGCCGCTGAGCGCGCAGGTGACCGCGGCGGGGGACAAGTGGCAGGTCACAGTGCGGAACGCTCTGAGCCAAAAGATCAGCGAGGCCCGGCTGGTGTTGGGCGGGCGGATTTACGAGTTGGGCAACCTCGATCCCAACCAGCAAAAGAACTTCAGTCTCGGCCGCGCGTCCGAAGGGTTGCCTTTGCGCGAGGCGGTCAACCAGAACCGGGGCGCGTTCGCGACCGCAGCTCAGACGCGGCGTCATGCCTTGGGCGAAACCACGGGCGGCAGACTCGAACGCAGCCCGTACAACGTGCTGATCGCCTCGCTGCTGGCCCCGGTGGAAGAGGCGCGTCCGGGCACGCAGTATTTTCTGTCACCCAAAGGCCTGGACCTTTCATGGCTCGCGGAGCGCGGCGACGCGCTGGTCTTCGCCTGGGTGCCGGACCACTCGCCGGTCAACCTCCTGCACCGGTTTAACCCGCGCCGCTGGCAGCGCGACACCATGCTGCGCCTGGCGGTGCCGGTGACCATCAGGTAAGCCATTTTTTGCTTCCCCATGAACCGCGCCAGTAACGTTCAACGTTCAACGCTCAACGCTCAACGTTCAACCCCTTGGCTTCGTTGGATGTTGAGAGTCGAGCGTTGCGTGTTGAGCATTCGACGGTTCATGGGCGCCACGCGCGCCTGGCTCTTAACCTAAACACTTCATGTCCTCTGCTCCCCCTGTCCCTGCGGTCCAGACCTTCGGTTTGACCCGTCTTTACGGCACGTTGACGGCCTTGAACGGGCTGGATCTTACCGTCAACACGGGCGACTTGTTCGGCTTCATCGGGTCGAACGGCGCGGGCAAGACAACCACGCTCCGGATCCTCGCCACCTTTCTCACGCCCTCGGCCGGCCGCGCGGAAGTCCTGGGCCACGACGTCGTCCTGGGCGCCGATGCGGTCCGCCATGTGATCGGATACATGCCGGATTTCTTCGGCGTGTACAAAGACATGGAGGTCACCGAGTACCTGGATTTCTTTGGTGCTTGCTACAAAATCCCGACGCGCCAGCGGGAAAAGACGGTCAATGACGTGTTGGAGTTGGTGGGGCTGTCGGAGAAACGCGGCACGTTGATCGGCGCGTTGAGCCGCGGCATGCAACAACGTCTCGGTCTGGCCCGGGTGCTGATCCATGATCCCAAGGTCTTGTTGCTCGACGAACCAGCCAGCGGCCTGGACCCGCGCGCGCGCATCGAGATGATGGCCATCCTCCAGGAACTCCAGCGGATGGGCAAAACCATCATTATCTCTTCCCACATCCTCAGCGAGCTGCAGACGCTCTGCAATCGGGTGGCGATCATCGAGAAGGGGAAGCTGATCTATAGTGGCCCGGTTCAGGGCGTCAGAGACCAGATGTCCAGCGGCCTGGTGTACTGGGTGCGCGTGTCCAGCGACAGCGACCAGGCCGTGGAGTTGTTGAAGGCCCGACCGGAAGTAGCCGAGGTCACGCCGGCCGATGGCCGACTCCGGGTGACGTTGGTGAATCACGACACCGACCCGAGCTGTGTCGCGGAGGCGCTGGTCAAAGGCGGGGCGCGCCTGGTCGAATTCCGCGAAGACGAAGTGGGCTTGGAAAGAGTGTTCCTCCACGTGACCCGGGGCGAGACGCAGTGAGTTGGGAGTAAAGAGTTGAGCGTTGAGAGCCGAGGGGGAGGCCAGGCGAACAGTGAAACACGGTTCGGCCTTTCCTTTTGACCCGAGCCTTCGGTAATGACTTTCCTGCCCATCGTTGAGCGCGAACTGCGAGTGCGGTCTCGCCGAGGGGCCACGTACTGGTCGCGCGGGGCGCTGGTGCTCATGTCGATCGTGCTGAGCCTCCAGGTTTTCTGGTGGTCTTCGGGCTCCGCCAACGTTGGGGCGGCCGGCAAGAGCGCCTTTACAGCCCTGGCTGGGATGGCATTGGTGTTCGCCGTGGCGTCCGTTCTCCTCACGGCTGACTGCATCAGCTCCGAACGCCGGGAGGGCACGCTCGGTTTGTTGTTCCTCACTCCGCTCAAGGCGTACGACATCGTGCTGGGCAAGCTCAGCGCCGCTGGCCTTGGGGCGATGTACGCTTTGCTCGGTTTTGTGCCGGCGCTGGCGATTCCTTTGGTCGCCGGCGGCGTCACTGGCGGAGAAATGGCGCGCACCGCGGCGGTGTTGTGCAACGTCCTGTTCGTGTCCCTGGCGGCCGGCATGTGGGTTTCCACGTGGAAACTGGACCAGGTGAAGGTCACCGCGTGGGCCCTCGCACTGGCGGCCGTCGTGCTGGTCCTGCCCGCAGCGATCGGGGCGCTGTTCCAACTCGTCCATGTGGGCATTTCCGGAGCCATCGCGGACCTCAGCTTGCTGACAGCCTTCTTCCTGGCGCAGGACGTCCAGTACCGTGCCATGCCGGAACGCTTCTGGCTGTCGCTCGCCGCCGGTCACTGCGAAGCCTGGCTGCTGCTGTGGGCCGCCAGCCGAACCGTGTCACGCACCTGGCGAGAGCAACGCTTGGTCGAGGGCGTCGACAGTGCGTCCGGGCTACTCTCGCCTGGCGGTCGCGCGCGCCGGCGGGGTCGCGGGGCGTTAATCGAGAGCGACCCGGTGAGTTGGTTGGCGGCACGTCTGGCCGGCCGGCGGGCGCTGATCAGAACGGCGATCACGCTGATGGGTCTCAACATCATTAGCAGCGTTACCAGTGGCTGGCTCCCGTGGGTGGTTTTTCGCTTTCGCGCCACAAGCACACTGGCGTGGCTGGGGGGGGTACAAGCTCTGGGCTCGATGGCTTCTTTGGGGGCCGGCGCCATGTTGGCGTGGGCCGTCGGCCGGTTCTTCTTCCAGTCACGGCGCACGGGCGTGCTGGAGTTGCTGCTGGTCAGCCCGCTCGACGCCCGAAGCGTTGTCGCGGGCCAATGGCGCGCCCTGAAGCGTCTTCTGCGCTGGCCAGTCATCCTGCTGGCTGCGCTCTACGCTTTGGCTTCGTTGCCCTGGAGCCTGACCGGTCCTCCTGCCAGCGCTGCGGCGATCTACTACTGGGAGCAACTCTTCTATGCCGCCATGCGCGCAGCAAATCTGGTGCTGTACGTGTTGGCCTTGTGCTGGATCGGGATGTGGTTCGGGATGATCATGCGCCGACCAGCCGCGGCCGTGGTCTGGACCATTGGTCTGGTCGATGGCGTGTCGTGGCTCGGGAGTTACTTGCAGTTTTCCTTGATGCACTGGCTCTGGAGCGGCATGGTCAGGCCTGGAGTCGCCGCGTACTTCTTTTGGCGCTACGGCTGGCTGTCGGTGGGCGTGCTTTACAATCTCCTCTTGATCGCCTGGGCGCGGCACCTGTTGCGGACCGAGTTCCGCCGGGCGGCGGCGGAATCGATGACGGTCGGCCAGTCGTTTTCGGCGGGGTTGCGGTGGTTGGCCGGCATAGTCAGAGCCGCGCGACGATGGCCCGCTTGATCCCGACACGCTACCGATGATCTTTCTCCCCATGGCCGAGCGTGAGTTGCGGGCTGAGGCCCGACAACGATTAACCTACTGTCTGCGCGTTGTCGGCGCGGCGGCGACGGTCTCGGTGTTCACCGTGACGATGCTGGACCAGAGGGGCAAGAGCTTGAGTCAGGGTCTGCGCGCATTTTCGCTTTTTCTGGCGGTGTTGCCGATGATGACCCTTCCGTTTCTGTTGGGAGCCTGGACGGGGAAAGCGCCGCGCGCAAGCCCTGCCTCCCGGCAAAAAGCCCAAACACGGTTTTCGGGATGAATGTTCTGCCCGTCATTGAGCGCGAACTGCGTGTGACGGCGCGACAGCCCCTGAACCGGTGGTTGCGGTTTGGCGGTGCGGCTGGGTTGTTTGCCCTGATGCTCGCACTGGGGGAACAGCAGGCGTGGGGCGGACGACAGCAAGGCGCCCGGCTGTTCAGCGCGCTGAACCTGGCACTGTTTGGCGGGATCTGGCTGTTCGGACCGCTGCTCTCGGCCGATTGCCTCAGCCGCGAAAAACGGGAGGGTACACTCGGACTCTTGTTTTTGACGCCGCTATCCTCCCTGGACATCGCCCTGGCGAAAGTCCTCACACACGCCCTGAGTGCGCTGACCCTCCTGGTCGCGGCCGCGCCCATGCTCATGGTGCCGGTGCTGTTCGGCGGCGTGGCCTGGATGGACGTGGCGCGGGCGGTGCTGCTGAATCTGGGCGCGTTGTGTTTGGCGCTCTCGGCCGGATTGCTGGCCTCGGCGTTTTCGCGCGATTGGGCGCGGGCGATGGTACTGTCAGTGCTGATGAGTTTTGGCAGCGCCTTTGTGTTTTTGTCGGCCTATGCGATCGGGCGCGTCTGGCGCTACTTCCAACTGGCCCAGGGGCGCTCAGCCGTTGGATTCCTGGACTATTACTGGGACGGTTTCATCCGCCGATGGTACGATTGGATCTCGTCGGGCGGCGTGTTCAGCCGCGGATTCAGCGGGACCTGGGGCGTTGGCACCACGGACCTGTGGCTGCTGGGGCTCGCGGCTGGTCTGCTGCTGTTTGCGGTGAGCCTGGCCGGTTTGGCGACGCTGGTGGCCAGCCATCAGATCGGGCGGGTCTGGAACGCCGACGCCGGGTCTGCTCGGCCGCTTCGGCTGAAGGAGGTGTTCTTTCGACCGTTCATCGGGCAGTCCTCTCTCCGGCGTCGGATGCGTCGTCGGATGGAGCGGAATCCGATTGCGTGGCTGCACCAACGGTCCTGGAGCACCCGGATGGCGAAGTGGGGTTGGTGTGGATTGATCCTGGTCGGTCTGATCCTGGCGTTTATGTTCGGGGGTCTGGTGAACGTCATGGTCTGGCTGAAGCGGATGGAGTTGCTGGTGGTGGTGGGAATAGCGTTCACCGCCGCGAGCAGCTTTCGGAAGGACCGGGAGTCGGGCGTGATGGAGGCGCTGCTGGTGACCCCGCTGACGGAGCGCCAGATCCTCGGTGGGCGGCTGTGGGGCATCTGGCAACAGTTCTTCCCGGCGATGCTCATGCTGGGCTTGGTTTACCTTGTTATGGCAGGGCTGACGAAACCGTTGGCGGGGTCGTGGCATACTCGGCTCGACCTGGCACTGTTCCCGTTGCTGCATCAAACGGGTCTGTATCTGGCACTGCCGTCCATCGGCCTCTACTTTGGGTTGCGTCGGATGCACCTGCTGGTCGCGGTGTCGCTGAGCCTGCTCGTCGGCTTGTGGCTGCCGTACTATCTGGCGGAGCCGGTCTGGCGAGGCTGGTGGTGGCTGTGTGTCACAGTGGGCCAGGAGACGTCGTTCTCCGGGAGTTATCTTCTGGCGTTCCCGTTCGGTTGTCGGTTGGCTTTGGCGATGGTTGCCTGGTGTTTGCTGAACTGGAACGTGCGCCACCGGCGCTTCCTTTTGGCTTGAACCAAACCGCATTACCCTGCCAGCAATGTATCCGAAATGCGCGAGGAAGCATCCGATCGGACGCCGCAGTCGCCGCGCTTCCCCAAGCGCCCGCCCCGACATCAACCTGGTTGATCTATGACCGTCCTGCCCGTTGTCGAGCGTGAACTGCGCGTGGCGTCGCGCCGTCGGGCGACGTACTGGACCCGGTGCGCGGCGGCGTTGGTCGCCCTGGCCATCAGCTTCTTCATATTCCTGACCGGACATAACGGACCGGAGCGGCAGATCGCACAAGTGTTGTTCGCTTCGATCTCGGCCCTCGCGTTCGTGGTGTGTCATTTCGCGGGAGCCGGCATCGCCGATTGCGTGAGTGAAGAAAAACGCGAAGGCACTCTGGGTCTGCTGTTCCTGACCGACCTGAAAGGTTACGATGTCCTGTTTGGCAAACTGGCCGCCGGCTCCCTCAACTGGATTTACGCTACGTTCGCTGTCTTCCCGGTCCTGGCACTGCCGTTGCTGTTGGGAGGCGTCGCACCGGGGGCGTTTTGGCGCATGATCGTGCTGCTATTGAACACGCTGTTCCTTTCGCTTTCCCTGGGGATGGCCAGCTCGACCTTCAGCCGCGAATCGCGACGTGCCATTGCCGTGACGCTGGCGAGCATGGTCTTCCTGACCGGTGGTCTGCCGTTGCTGGGAGCGATCCTGGAGGCCTGCGCCGGACCACGGAATTTCCCCACCCAGCCGCATTTGGCCTTCCTGCTCCCCAGTCCGGCGTTTGCCTTTTACGAGGTAACGACGGCCGCCTTCTCCGCCAGTTCTGCGCAGTATTATGGTTGGTCGATGTTGACCTTGCACGGGCTGGGCTGGTTGGCCCTGGCCAGCGCCTGTTTCGTTCTGCCACGCTGCTGGCAAGACCGACCAGCGACGCCGGGAACCGCAAACTGGCGCCAGGGATGGAACCGGCTGAAATTTGGCACGGCTGGGGAAGCCAAGGCCCTGCGTGACCGGTTGCTGGAGATCAACCCGGTCTTATGGGCCGGTGGTCGGGATCGGCTCAAGGGTTGGTTGGTCTGGGCCTTCCTGGCTGTCGCGGGCGTGGTTTGGCTGTGGGGTTACCAGGAGAACAAGCGCAACTGGTTGGAGCCGATTGTGGGTGTCTGGGTCGCGTTGGTCGTCCATGGCGTCCTGAAGACGTGGCTGGCGTCGGAGGCTTGCCGGCTGATGATCGAACACCGCCGCGGAGGCGCGCTGGAGTTGCTGTTGTCCACTCCGTTGAGCACCGAGCAGATCATCCGGGGCCAGCGACTGGCGTTGTGGCGCCAGTTTGGCGGCCCGGTTGTGACCGTGCTCATGGCTGATCTATTCCTGCTGTTGGGGAGTCTGAGCGGGCGTTTCTCGGTGTCGGGCGAGGAAAAGGAAATCATCGTGACCTACTTCGCCGGCATGCTGATGTTGGCCATGGATTACTACGTGCTGGGCTGGGTGGGCATCTGGTGCGGATTGTCAGCCCGCAACTTTAACCGGGCGGCGGCGGATGTCATCGGCCGGATCCTGATCCTGCCCTGGGGTGTGTTCTGCCTCACGATGATTCTCTATGCCACGCTGGACTGGCAGCAGGCATTGAGTCTGGACTTTCAATGGGGGGTGGCTTGGTGGTTTTTCCTCAGCGCCGGCCTGAACCTGCTTTTCCTGCGCAACGCCCAGCGGCGCCTGGGGCAGAGTTTCCGGCTGGTGGCCGCGCAGCAATACGCGCCCGCCAGCAGACGCCGATGGTGGTTTGCGCGCAGACCGGCGGACAGCAACGCGCCGGAGTCCAGCGGGTCTGGTGAAGTGGCCGGGACGTGAACCTCTTCGGAGCGCGACTGTGTGCGGAGCACCAGTCGCAGGTCGAGCGGGTCTGGTGAAGTGGCCGGGACGTGAACGTGGCCGGACGCGGAGGCACCGCGACAACCGAAAACATGACCGTGTTCTCTATTGTCGCGGGGCTCATTGTCAAAAAAGGGTCAACATTTGCCAATGGTGGTGCAGTCCGGGGTTGGGTTGGGGCCTAGGTTTGGTCTCGACGCGTAACTGAAAACCGAGTACCAGATGGGTTTAAGTGAATCGGCCCCAAGTGATGCGGCGGTCAGGAAGATCCAAACATGAGCAAATACACAACTATTGACGGCAACGAGGCGGTTGCCCACGTCGCGTACCGCTGCAACGAGGTGATGGGGATCTATCCCATCACGCCTTCATCGCCGATGGCCGAGTGGTGCGATCAGTGGGCGTCCGAAGGCGTGAAGAACCTGTGGGGGACCATCCCGTCGGTGGTGGAAATGCAGAGCGAAGGCGGCGCGGCCGGGGTGGTGCACGGCGCGCTCCAGACCGGCGCCATGACCACGACGTTCACCGCGTCGCAAGGCCTCCTGTTGAAGATCCCGAACATGTTCAAAATCGCCGGTGAACTGACGCCGACGGTTTTCCACGTCTCGGCCCGGACTTTGGCGGCGCATGCCCTTTCGATCTTCGGCGACCACAGCGACGTAATGGCCGCGCGCTCCACGGGTTTTGCGATGCTGGCCTCAGCCTCCGTGCAGGAGTCGATGGATTTCGCCTTGATCGCCCAGGCCGCCACCTTTGAATCGCGGATTCCGTTCCTGCACTTCTTTGACGGCTTCCGCACCTCGCACGAAGTGCAGAAGATCCAGGTCATCCCCGAGGAGCAGATGCGGGCCATGATTGACGAGCAGTTGGTGTTGGCGCATCGCGCGCGGGCGATGACGCCGGACCGGCCGGTGCTGCGCGGCACGGCGCAGAACCCGGACGTCTTTTTCCAGGCGCGCGAGGCGGCCAACGCGTTCTACGCCGCTTGTCCCGATCTGACCCGGAAGGCGATGGACCGGTTTGCGGCGTTAACGGGGCGGCAGTACCAGCTCTTCCAATACGAGGGCGACCCCTGTGCCGAGCGGGTGATCGTGATCATGGGGTCGGGCTGCGAAGCCGCGCACGAGACGGTCGCTTACCTCAACCAGCAAGGCGCCAAGACAGGCGTGCTCAAGGTGCGTCTGTATCGGCCATTCGACGCG
>Ga0315274_10011636_pt1 | contig 12604 bp, 8 predicted proteins | sample YL17G02_20_MG_FD_203700 | JGI IMG/M metagenome (GOLD analysis project Ga0315274, IMG submission 203700) | Sediment microbial communities from Yellowstone Lake, YNP, Wyoming, USA - YL17G02_20 | ecosystem: Environmental > Aquatic > Freshwater > Lake > Sediment | place: USA: Wyoming | collected... | reverse complement strand
GCTCCGGGCCCCGCGTCTTCGTGGACATGACCGTCGAGGTCGACCGCAACCTGTCCTTCGAGCGGACCCACAACATCGCTGACGCTGCCGAGGCCCGGATCCAGCAGCTCTCTCCGGGCGCCGACGTTGTCATCCACACCGATCCCCACGAGGGCGAACGAGAGTCTGTCGCCCGGCGTATCCGGACCGTAGCCGAGCGGAACCAGATGGCGGTTCACAACATCAGCGTCCATAACGACCGGGGCCGACTTTACGTGGACCTCCACATGGAGGTCGATGATCACCTATCGCTCCAACAGGCTCACGAGATGGCCAACCACATCGAACGGGACCTGCTGGCCGACCAGCCCCGGATCGCCCGAATCAATACCCACATCGAGTCCCGCGGGACCGGTATCGGCCAGGACGATGATGTCACGGCCCAGGAAAGCCGGCTGGTGGAAACCATCCGGAAGATCACGGATGAGATCGCCGGGGAGTCGAGCTGTCACGACGTCACGGTCCGCCGCCGCGGACTCAAGTATCAGATCGCCCTCCACTGCACATTCGATGAAGGGCTCTCCATCGTCCAGGTCCACGAGGTCTCTTCGCGCATCGAGGAGCGCCTCAAGAATACGGTCCCCGCCCTGGAAAGCGTTCTGGTCCACGCCGAGCCGCCCCCGTCTTCAGGGTCATCAACGAACGGCTGAGGACCTCCCCAGTAATGGCGCCCAAGCCCGCGCGAAGGCCAGACTGCGCGCGCGCGCCGGCCCGTATTACGGCGGGACTCATCCAAAAGCGCACTTTTCCTCCTCTTCCGGGCCCTGAGATACCGTCCCAAGAGGGCTTTCAGATACTGTTCGCGAGATCTCATGTCCATCCTGTGCAGGTCACCCGATCCTTTATGGGATTTGGGTAACATATCACGTGAGTCAATGCGTCGCGTTGACGGAAACGGACGGATATCATATATAATAACGTGCCGCGACCGATTCTCAAAGAGAGGAGTGTCGAGCCATGATGTCCATGAAGACAAACTCCGGAGTTATTCCTTTCCTGACCGCTTTCTGGGTCCTGAGCCTGTCCGGCTGCCGGACGATGGACAAAGGCCCCCTGATGAGGGAGCGCGAAAAAGACGCCGGGACCGGCCTTGCCAAGGTGGTCATGGGGTATTATCCGAGCTGGAAGCGGGCCGAGTTCGATCACACCAAAATACGCTATGAGAACCTCACCCACATCATGCACGCCTTCACCAAACCGGACGCTGAGGGGAACCTTGTCGTCGATCCGGGCTACGTCTATCCCGAGCTCGTCGCCATGGCCCACGCCCGCGGGGTCAAGATCCTTACGAGCATGGGCGGCTGGGGGAACTGCGACGGATTCGCCCCGACGGCCGCCGACCCTGTCAAGCGGGAAAGGTTCATCGAACAGATCGTGGGTTTCTGCAAGACGAACGGCTACGACGGGGCGGACATCGACTGGGAGTTCGTCTCCAATCCCGAGGAGCAGAGGAACTTCGTCGTCCTGGTCAAGGAGCTATCGGCGCGCCTGAAGGCCCAGAACCCGCCCCTCCTCCTGACGATGGCCGTACCCTCGGGCGACTACTATGGGCAGTGGATCAACTATGAGGCGGTTGCCTCCGATTTCGACTACATCAGTTTCATGACCTACGATTACCATGGCGACTGGTCGGACCATGCCGGGCATAACGCTCCGCTTTATTCCTGCGAGGGCGACGCCTGCGGCTCCATGAACGACACTTATCTCTATGCCGTCCTCCGGAAGGTCCCGAACGATAAGCTCCTCCTCGGGATCCCGTTCTACGGACGGTCCTTCAATACCGGGGGTCTATACCAGAGGTTCACTCAGACCGAGGGTTATGGATACGGGGAGATCATGGACCTCGAGAAGGCGGGCTGGCGTTACAATTGGGATTTCTGCTCCCAGGCGCCCTATCTCCGGAGCCCCGACGGCGGGACCATCATCACGTTCGATGACATGCGCTCCGTTTATCGCAAGTGCCGTTATGTCCTTGACAACGGCGCCGCTGGGTTCATCATCTGGGAGATCAGCGAAGACTCCGTCGACGGGGCGCCGCAGCTGCTCAACATCATCGGCACGGCCTTCCGTTCCAAGTGACGCCTTGGGCGAGGTTGCGTAAAGTAGAATTTGAAGAAGGAGAGGGACCATGCGAATGACCGGCAGGAAGAACCGCTCGGGGACAGGCTTCGCGCTCGCGATCTTCATCTTCTCGATCCAGGCCGCCTCACCGGGCTTTTCCGCGGACAAGACGAAAGGCCACTTCCCGGTTTCGGTCTGGTACGCCGGGGGCAAGACCCGGGCCCCCATGCTCGAAACCGTGACACCCCAGTCGCCGGCCGTCTGGCGCAAGGACCTCGAACAGATCAAGAGCCTGGGCTTCAATACCGTCCGACCTTGGATCGAATGGACGGCTTGCGAGAAGGAAGAGGGCAAGTACGACTTCAGCGCCCTGAGGACCGTCTGCGACTTGGCGAATGAAATGGGCCTCAGGGTCGTCCTCCAGGTTTATATCGATTCCGCCCCCGACTGGGTTGGGACCGAGCACCCGGACTCCAAGTTCGTTTCCTCCAACGGGGTCGCCGTCGAATCCCAGGCCTCGCCCGGCTTCTGCTTCGACCATCCGGGGGTTCGCGCCAAGATCCTCAAGTTCTTCACGGAAGCGGCCAGGGCCGTCAAGGACAAACCGGCCTTCTATGGATGGGACCTGTGGAGTGAGCCCCACATCATCAATTGGGCCGAGGTCTATTACGTAGGCGACCTCAACTACGTCCAGTTCTGTTACTGCGCCTCGACGCAGGCCCGTTTCCGCGAGTGGCTCAAGAAGAAGTACGGGACCTTGGAAGCCCTGAACAAGGCATGGTACCGCACCCTCAGGTCATGGGATGAGCTCGAGCCGCCGCGCTACGGGACGATCCTGACCTTCACGGATTACATCGACTGGAAGGAATTCATCACCGACAAGCTGGCCGAGGACCTGGCCCTCAAAGCGGCCGCCGTCAAGGCCGTCCTGCCCGACACCGTCGTCACCAGCCATTCGGCCGGGCCCGGCATCTTCAGCCGGCCGGACTGGTCGGGGACACCCGACGACCGCAAAATGTCCGACAGCGTGGATTTCTACGGTTCTTCGATCTACCCCAAGCACGCTTGGACGATCAAGCCCTGGTCGCCCTTCTTCCGGTCCTCGGGGCTGGACTTCGTCCGGTCCATGGGGATCGGCAACAAGGGGTTCTATATCGGTGAGCTCCAGGCGGGTTACGGCGTCTTCGGCATGAAGATGAGCTATCCCGTGGTCGGCGCGGACCTCCGCGATTGGATGTGGACGGCCGTTGCCTACGGGACCAGGGCGATCAACATATACGCCTACTATCCGATGAGCACCGGCTACGAGGCCGGCGGCTACGGACTGATCGAGCTGGACGGCAAGGTCACGGAGAGGGCCGTCGAGGCGGGCAAGATCGCCCGGACGATCACCGAGAACATGGACCTCTTCCTGGGGGCCCTTCCGGCGAAGGCGGAGATTGCCATCCTCTACAACCCGCTTTCCCACATGGTCGGCGGCCAACAGACGTTCACCGGCGAAGGCCAGACGGTGGGCGCCAACAATCTCAGCGAATCGCTCCAGGGCATCCACAAGGCCTTTTTCGAGAAGAATATCCCCGTTGATTTTCTCCACGTGAACGACCTCGGCACTCCCCGGGCGGCCCAATACAAGCTGATCATCGCCCCCTATCCGGTGATGATGTCCCAGCCCCACGTCCGGAAGCTCATCGATTACGTCAGGGACGGCGGGACCCTGGTCAGCGAAGCCCGCTGCGGTTGGGTTGACGAGAAGGGATTCTCCAGCCCGGTCATCCCGGGCGCGGGGCTCCATGAGGTCCTCGGCTGCCGCGAGGACGTCCTCATCCCCATCGCCAAGACCGCCGTCATCAAGGTCACGGCCGGCCACGAATCCATCCCGCTGCTCAAAGCGGGGGACAAGCTCGATGCCCTCTTCTTCGAAGAGAGCTTCGAACTATTGAACAAAACGAGCCGCGTCCTGGCCGAGTTCGAGAGCGGCAGGCCGGCCATGGTCTATTCGACTTACTGCAAGGGCAAGGCCCTCATCGTCGGGTCTTTTCCCGGCTCCGCTTATTTTCATTTCGGGAACCCGAACAACGGCAAGTTCTACGCGGGCTTGGCGGAATGGCTCAAGATCGCCCGGCCCGTCGAGGTCGCCGCCGCGGAACCGGGTGCGCTCGTCGAGGCCCGGGTGCTCGAAGGGAACGGGTATCGGATCCTCTTCGGCTTCAACCGGGGAGAAAAGAAGACGCCGGCGAGGTTGGGGTTGCTCGTCGCCGGAAAGAAATTCCTGGCCCGGGAGATCGAGACGAAAAAAGACGTTCCGTTCGTCATCGAGAAGGACAGGCTTGTCTTCGAAAAAACCCTGGAGCCCGGCGAGGCCTGGGTCGTCCTGGTCAAACAGGACGGAGACGTGTCCCGGAGGTAGGCGTCTGCGGGCTTGACCAAGACCAAGAGGTCCGGGTCCCTGATTTGGAGGAAGTTGCGTGAGCACGAATATTGCGGCAGTTTATTGCGCGGGGATCGACACCGGCGGCACGAAGATCTCTTCCGCCCTCTTCACTAGAGAAGGGGAGGTCATCGGCAAGACCAAGGTCTCTATTGATAAGTCCGGGGGCGACGGGGCCGCCGCCCAGATCGCCGAGATCCTCCGGGGCCTGGATGGCCTTGCAGAGCGGAATGAAGGCGGGCTCTTGGCTGCCGCCCTGTGCGTCCCCGGAGTCGTTTACCAGAAGACGGGGCTTGTCTGGGCCCCAAACATTCGCGGATGGGACCACTTTCCGCTCGGCGAGAGGATCAAACAGGCATACGTTCGGGCCGAGCGTGAAGATGCACCGGAGGCGCGCATCTCCGGAGTTTCTGTTCCCCGGCTCGTCATTGAAAGCGACCGCAGCGCTTACGTCATGGGAGAGCAATGGCGCGGGGCGGCAAAGGGGGCGCGGGATGCCGTCTTTCTGGCCGTCGGGACCGGCATCGGGGCCGGCATCCTCGCGGAGGGCCGGGTTGTCCACGGCAGCGAGGACATCGCCGGCGCCGTGGGCTGGTTCGCCCTCGACCCGAACTTCAAGGATGAATACGCCGCCATGGGCTGTTTCGAGGCCGAGGCGTCGGGGAATTCGGTAGGCCGGAAGGCGGCACGACTTCTCGCGGAAGGACGGCCGTCCTTGATGAGGGAACTTGCCGGAGGGGACCCGGCCAAGGTCACGGCCACGATCGTAGCCGAAGCCGCCAGGAAGAACGACCCCGTGGCCCGGACGGTTATCAACGATACCGTCGCCTATTTGGCCATGGGCATCGCCAACATCGTCAGCATCCTCAACCCGGAGATCATCGTCCTGGGCGGCGGCCTTTTCCAGGCTTCGGACCTTCTGCTCGAACCTATAAGAAAAGAATTCAAGCGGTGGGCCCAACCCCTCTCCGCCCGCTCGGTCAGGATCGAGCTTTCGGAGCTCGGCGAGGACGCCGGTCTTTACGGCTGCGGAAAGCTCGCCTGGGACTCTGTCGAGGGGATTCTAAAAGGAGAGTCATGATGTCAGCGACAAAATATCTGAATTCGGTCCAGGGCATCCTGGAAAAGATCAAAACGAAAGAGATGAAGAAGATCAAAGCCGCCGCGAAGATCATGGCCGAGTCTATCTCGAGCGACGGCCGCGTCTACATGTTCGGCAGCGGCCACTCGGTCATTCCCGTTCTTGATATCTTCCCCCGCTACGGGAGCTTCGTCGGCTTTTTCCCCCTTTACGACCCGAGGCTCATGTGGTGGAATGTCATCGGACCGGGCGGCGCGCGGGAACTCCTCTGGCTGGAGAGGCAGGAAGGCTACGCCAGGGTCTTCCTCCAGAGCTATCCCCTGGAAAAGCGGGACACCATGCTCGTTTTCTCCCACGGTGGGCTGAATGCCGCCCCGATCGAAATGGCCCTGGAGGCGAAAACCCGGGGTCTCAAGGTCATCACGGTTTCGTCCCACGCCAACGTGAAGATCGCCAGGCGGAGCCACTCCTCCGGCAAGGTCCTGTCCGAGGTCGCCGACGTGGCCATTGACAATTGCGTTCCGCCCGAAGATTCCCTGGTCGACGTGGGACAGCTCGAGAATGTCGCCGCCGGTTCGACCGTGGCCGCCGTCTCCATCGCCATGTCCCTCGTGGCCGAGACCGCGTCGGTCCTGGCGAAGACAGGGAAGGTCCCGCCGACCTTCGTCTCTCCGAACGTCCACGGCGTTCCCAAGGACCACATGGCAGGTGTCTACCAGGCATTCACCGAATTCTATTACAAGCGGCCGTTCAACAAGAAAGGCTAATCCTATGATCGAACCGGAGAGCACAGAAAAGGTGAATACCAGGCGCCTGATGTCTTCGGCCTGCGCCGGGATGTTCGTCTTCGGGATCGTCATGGCCATCCTGGGGGCCATCCTGCCGGGACTTTTCGCAAGGGTTGGTTTTGACAAGGGGGCGGCCGGGAACCTTTTCCTGTACATGAACTTCGCCATGCTCCTGATGTCTCTCTTCTTCGGCCCCATCGTGGACCGGTTCGGCTTCAAGGCCCTGCTGGTCGTCTGCTCCCTGCTGGTCGCCGGCGCCTTCCTGCTCCTGAGCCTGTCCTCGACCTACAGTTTGATCCTCGTCGCGGCCGTCATCCTCGGCTTCGGCGGAGGGGGACTTAACGGCGGGACGAACACCTTGACGAGCGACATCCACGAGCCGGAGAAACGCGGTTCGGCCCTGAATATCCTGGGGATATTCTTCGGCTTCGGCGCCCTGACCATTCCCTTCCTGATAGGCGTCCTCGTCGAACTCTTGGGCCTCGGCAAGATCCTCCTCCTGGCCACCTTCCTGAGCCTTGTCCCGTTCGTGCTCTTCCTTCTTTTCAAGTTCCCGATGGGGAAACAGGCGCGGGGCTTTCCCCTCAAGGAAGCGGCCAGGATCGGCAGGAATCCGCTCCTCTGGCTTTGCGGCTTCCTCCTTTTCTTCCAATCCGGAAACGAGTTTACGATCGGGGGGTGGATCTCCACTTACCTCCAGGAGTCCTTCAAGATCAGGCCCGCCGCGGCAGCGCTCGTTCTGGCCGGTTACTGGGCGGCCATCATGGCCGGCCGGCTCGTCTCCAGCCGGATCGTCCGCGTCCTCAGGAATGATCGGCTCGTCCTGGTGAGCGCGGGCCTTTCCCTGGCCGCGGCCGTGCTCCTCAGATCGGCGCCTTCCGGCGCCCTTGCGGCTTTCGCCGCGGTCCTCATCGGCCTCGGTTTCGCGGCCATCTATCCCACGACCCTGGCCGTCGTCGGCGAAAGCTTCCCGGCTTTCTCGGGAACGGCGTTCAGTGTCGTCATCGCCATCGGCCTGTGCGGCGGGATGATCTCGCCCTGGCTGGCCGGGATGATCGCCCAGACGTCGGGACTCAGGCAGGGGTTGTTCCTTCCCGTGCTGAATTGCGCTATGATCATCGTGTTGCAGCTTATGATCATGAGCGTCATTAAAAGGCGAAGATCGAACAAATAGGGACGCGCACCCTATGTTTGTGTCCCAAGCTCGACCGAAAAAAGATCGGGGACTTGAAGGAGCGAAGACGATGAAAAAGATCGCGTTGACCGGAAACATCATCCTTCCCGACGAGGTCCTGACCGGCGGGGTCGTTCTCATCGAAGGGGAGACCATAGCGGGCGTCTATTATAACGACAACAGCCTTCCGGAGAACGATATCGAGTTCCGGCGTTACGGCGATGCCTGGATCTCGCCCGGACTCATCGATGTCCATCTGCATGGCGCTTTGGGGCATGAGGTGATGGACGCGGACGTCGACGGACTGAAGGAGATCGCCCGCCACCAGGCCTGCTGCGGCGTCACCGGGTTCCTGCCGACGACGCTGTCCCAGTCGATCGAAGCCGTCTGCAAAGCGGTGGATTCCGTCAGGCTGGCGGCTGCCCTGTCCCTGGACTCCGAGGTCCTGGGCGTCCACCTGGAAGGACCGTTCGTCTGCATGAAGCGGAAAGGGGCCCAAGACCCCAAGTATATCAAGGAGATAAACCGCGAGGACCTCGACCGGCTATATGCCGCCGCGTCCGGTCTCAAGACCCTGATCACCCTGGCGCCCGAGGTCGGGAACAACATCTCATTCATCCCCGAAATGGTCGAAAACGGCTTCGTCGTTTCAATGGGCCATTCGGACGAAACCTACGAGGAAGGGCTCCAGGCGGTCAAGGCCGGCGTCAGCCATGCCACCCACCTCTTCAACGCCTGGCGGGAATTCCAGCACCGCGAGCCGGGCGGGATCGGGGCGGCCATGGATTCGAAGGAGGTCTACGCCGAACTCATTTCCGACGGCATCCACGTCCATCCGTCCTTTCTGCGCCTGGCGATCGCCAGGAAGGGCAGCGACAGGATCTGCCTGATCACGGATTCCCTAGGGGTCTCCGGTCTGAGCGACGGGACCTATCCCTGGGGCGAACTTGAGATCGTCCTAAACGGGCGGGAGGTCCGTCTCAAGGACAGCGGCGTCCTCGCCGGCAGCATCCTCCACCTCAACCAGGGGATCAGGAACATCATCGATTGGACGGGCGCCGGCGTCTCCGAGGTCGTGAACATGGCCTCCTTGAACCCGGCCAGGAATCTTGGGCTGGACGACGTCATCGGGAGTCTCGCAGAAGGCAAGTTGGCCAACATCGCCGTCTTTGACAAGGATTTCCGGGTGATCGACACCTGGCTGCGCGGCAGGCCTGTCCTGGGCGGGGACCTGTAGAAAAAGAGGGTCTGGGCCGTGTATGAGGCGCTCTTGAAAAAATAGGATCGATAGGGTATTTTGATGCGTTTGACATGAACACCACTAAGAAGCCGGGTTCAAGGGCCCTTCTTATGCTCGTTGCTGCTGCGGCGGCTTTCTGTATCCTTTTTTGGTTCGTCCTCCGCCCGGGAAAGGTCCCTTCCCAAAAGGTCCTCGGGATGTGGAAGGACCTGGGCGTCGTAAAGCCTAACATCATCCTCGTCACCCTGGATACGACGCGGGCCGACCGCCTGGCTTGTTACGGCTATGCGGGCGTCAAGACGCCGGCCTTGGACGCCCTGGCCGGACGGGGGGTCCTGTTCGAGCAATGCGCCTCCTCCTCGCCCTTGACCCTGCCCTCCCACAGCACGATCATGACGGGGATGTACCCCACCTACCACGGGGTCCGGCTCAACGGCAACACGGCCTTGAGCGAAGAACAGACGACGATCGCCGAACTCCTCGCCGGCAGGGGATACGAATGCGGGGCGTTCATCGGGGCCTTCGTCCTCGACGGGCGCTGGGGCCTCAAACAGGGTTTCCAGCATTACGACGACACCTTCGACCTCAAGAAATACAAACACCTCGACCTGGGCGGGGTCCAAAGGCCGGGCAACGAGATCACGGATGCCGCCCTCGCCTGGTTGGAAGGGCGGAAAGACAAGCCTTTTTTCGCCTGGGTCCATTTTTATGATCCCCATTCCCCCTACCAACCTCCGGAGCCGTTCTATTCGGAATATAACAAAAGCATGGCCGGACTCTACAACGGGGAGATCGCTTTCATGGATTCCCAGATCGGCCGGCTGGAATCCTGGCTCGAGACGAACAGGCTGGTCAAGAACACCGTCTTCATCCTCATCGGGGACCACGGCGAAGGCCTGGGCAGTCATGGCGAGGGTACGCATGGTTATTTTATCTATGATTACGCTGTTCATGTGCCTTTTCTGGTCGTGACGCCCTTTAAGGGACTGAAAGGGGTCCGCATCTCCGCCCAGGTTCGGGCTGCCGACGTCCTGCCGACGGTCATGGAACTGGTTGGGGCCGCAATGACTGCCGATGTCAACGGGCGGAGCCTGGTCCCTGTCATGTTCAATCCGAAAGAGGCCGACCTGGGACCGGCGTATTCGGAATCGATGGCCCCCAACCTGCAGTTCGGCTGGGCGCCTCTCCGCGCCCTGCGGACGACCCGATTCAAGTTCATCGACGCCCCGCGTCCGGAGCTTTACGATCTGACTAGGGACACGGAGGAAGAATCGGACGTCCAGAACAGATACCCTGATCAGGCCCTGGCCATGAAGAAGGAGTTGGACTACCTGGTCCTCGAAACGGGCCGGGGCGCGCCGGCCCCCCAGGCCGCCAACCTGGATAAGGAAACCGTCGAGCGGCTGGCCGCCCTAGGATATATCGGCGCTCCCATCGCCTCGAAAAAAGCGGGCGAGAAGGGGACGGCCTCCCTGGCCGATCCCAAGGACAAGCTGGGGATCTTCGAATCCATCCAGCGGGCCGGGGAAATGATCTTCAGCGAAAAATATGCTCCCGCCGCGGAGCTCCTGGAAGGGGCCCTCGGGAAGGAGCCGAAGATCCCCCAAGCCCTGCTCCTGCTGGCGACCTGCTATGTGGAGTTGGGAAAGAGAGAGGACGCCAAAGCCCGCTTGGACGAGGTCTTGAAGGACGATCCGGAGAGCACTCAGGCCCTCATCGCGCTGGCCAACATCCTCATGGGCGAGGGGAAAGGGGAGGACGCGATCGCCCTCTGCAAGCGGACGCTGGTCGTGGACAGCCGCAATAATCAGGCTTACGCGCTCATCGCCGAGGCGTATATCAATGATGCGAACCCCGCCGGAGCCCTTCCTTATATCGAGAAGGCCGTCGAGATCCAGCCGAAACTGACCCAGAACCGTCTCACCCTGGCCGCCTGCCTGGTCGGGATGAAACAATACGACCGGGCCGAGCCGATGTTCCGAGACATCGTCCGCGAGTCCCCTAAGTTCCCTTTCGCCCACTTCAACCTCGGAATTCTCTTCGAGGAGCAGGGGAAGTGGCAGGAAGCCCGGGGGGCCTATTCGGAGGAGGTCACCCTTTACCCCAAGGAGTTTCGCGCCCGGTTCAACCTCGGCAAGATCCTCTTCAGGTTTGGAGACCGTCCGGGCTACATGGACCAAATGAGGGAAGTCATCCGGATCGCGCCCCGCCAGGCGGAAGGCTACCTTTTTCTGGCCCGCGGCCTGCTCTACGAGAACGCGCCGGTCGACGAGGTCCGGGAGATGGCCGAAAAAGGGGTTTCGCTGGCCAAGACCTCCGACCTCAAGGCCTTCGGTTGGTTCCTCCTAGCCGATATTTACAATCGCGAACACCTGCCCGAAAAAATGAATGAGGCCCTCCAAAAGGCCAACTCATATAAAACCATCAAATAGGAGTCCGTCATGAAATACCGAAAGATCATCCTGTTGGGCCTTGTTGCGGTGATCACGGCCATCGTCCAAGTCCTTCCCGCGTCCGCCCAATACCGGGAGTACTACCTTTACGGCAAGATCCTGGATACTCAGAAAATACCCATTGAGGGGGTTCAGATCGATCTTCGCGACGTCGCCACGAGCCGCGGCTACAGCATGAAGACCGATAAAAAAGGAGAGTTCAAGTTCGCCGGCCTTCCCCACGGCGTCTACCAAGTGGTCTTCAGCAAGGAAGGATTCGCCCAAAAAATGGACGAGTGGAGGTTCGAAATCCCCCAGGACACGATGCAGAAGGTCGAAATCCCCACGTTGACGCTCATTTCCCAAACCCAGGTCGAAGAGGTCCAACGGCTGAAGGAGGTCGAAAGCGGGATCAAGGAATCGGCCGACAAGATCCGGCAGGGCGACTTGGACGGCGCCGTCGCCCAACTCAAGGGGATGTTGGATAAAAACCCCAAGGATGCCAACGCGCTCTTTCTCATCGGAATGGCCTACGTCAAGAAACAGATGTTCCCGGAAGCGACGGGCGCGTTCCTCCAGGTCGCCGAAGTGGCCCCCAAGTTCGCGGCCGCCTTCCATCAGCTGGGAGTCTGTTATCAGCAGCAGGACCAGCCGGATAAGGCCCTCGAAGCCTATGCGAAGGCTCTCGAACTCGACCCCGCGAACACTGACGCGTTCTACAATTCGGGTCTGATCCTATTCAAGCTGAGCCGCGTCGACGAGGCCTTGGACCGCTTCGAGAAAGCCCTGGCCCTGAAGCCGGACGATCCGGCGTTCCTTGAGATGGCCGGAAGGTGCTACATCAACAAGGCGGATTTCGCCAAGGCGATCGAATATTTGGAAAAGGCCAAGACAGGCTACGGCGATCCGGAACGAACCAAGTTCCTGGATGAATTGATCGCCACGCTGAAGACGCAGATCAAGAAATAGGCCGGGCGGCAACGTGCTTCGTCGTCCGTGTCATGCATGGGGACGCCTGAGAACTTAGACTCTAGGTTGTTAAAGGGGATCTTTCGATGCCGATCGATAACCCTTTTTTATCAAAGGGTTACATCACGGCCGGAAGGCTTAAAAATATTTTTTAATATTTTTTAATGACTTGACAAAATCGCAGAATCATATTAAACATAATTTGTAAGTTTGACAAACTTACAAATTGAAATAAGGGCTGCAATCCTTATATGAAGAAGGCCAATTCTCACCAAGCCAAAGTTCATAACAGGCTGTTGATTCTCAGGACCATTTACAACAATGTCAAGATTAGCCGAGCTGATATCGCTCGAGTCACTAGTTTAAACCGTGCGACAGTTTCGGATGCCGTG
>Ga0315274_10011635_pt1 | contig 12605 bp, 10 predicted proteins | sample YL17G02_20_MG_FD_203700 | JGI IMG/M metagenome (GOLD analysis project Ga0315274, IMG submission 203700) | Sediment microbial communities from Yellowstone Lake, YNP, Wyoming, USA - YL17G02_20 | ecosystem: Environmental > Aquatic > Freshwater > Lake > Sediment | place: USA: Wyoming | collected... | reverse complement strand
CGCTCGGCCGACTCATTATACTGGTCGCGGGGGTGTCCACAAGGCCGAGGCTCCGGCCGCGCGGCGAGGCGTCGTGTTCAGCGACAAGTACCTATACCGGTTTCCGTGGCTGGTGCTGGGGACGGCGCTCGTGCTGGTGGCACTGGGCGTGGCGGGCATCTACGCCGCGACGGCGGGCGACGAGGAGCCGCCCGCGTTCTGGGGATCGTTGGCGGCGCGGCAACTGGTCTTCCTGGGGCCGGCGCTGGCGGTCTTCGGCGCGGCGCTCGTGCCGAGTTACGTCCGCCTGGCGCGGTTCAGTTACTATTTCTACGGCATCTGCCTGGTCGTCCTGGCGGCCCTGGCGGTGATGCGGTGGTTCGACCTGGTCGTGCCCGGCGTCGTCTACCCGATCAACAACGCCTACTCCTGGATCAGCATCCCAGGGACAGGCATCAAGTTCCAGCCGTCGGAACTCATGAAGATCGCGTTTCTCATGGCGCTGGCGTACTACCTGCGCTACCGCAAGAACTACCGGACGTTCGCCGGCCTCCTGCCGCCGTTCGTGATGGCCCTCGTGCCGACCGCGCTCGTGCTCTACCAGCCCGACCTCGGGACGGCGATGCTCTTCCTGCCGGTGCTGTTCCTGATGCTCTTTGCGGCCGGGGCGCGCGGGAAGCACCTCTTGGCCGTCATCGCGATGGGGCTGGCTATGGTGCCGATTTTCTATGTCTCGATGAAAGGCTACCAGCGGATGCGGATCGACGCGTGGCTGCTCCAGCCGTGCGCCGAGCGCCTGCACTTCGCGATCCTGGGGGGCGAGCCGGGCGCGGGGGGCGGCGCGGCCGCGCCGGCCCCGGCGGACGAGGGGGCCGAAGCCGCGCCCCGCCAGGCCGCCGCGCCGCCGGCCGCCCGCCCTCGCCTCTCCGACGAGCACAAGGCCGAACTCGTCCGCGAGGTCACGACTACGTGGCGGTTCCGCTTGTGGCGCCTCGCCGCAGGGGCCGCGCTGCGGCGCGAGACGTCGACGTTCAGCCTGGCGCGCGACCGGCTCTTCGAGTCGCTCCGGACGACCGGCTACAGCCCGCAGAGTTTCGACGCCCTGCGCGGCTTCTTCGGCACGCTCCTCGCGGGGCCCGGCCACCAGCTCTGGCAGGCCAAGATCGCCGTCGGGGCGGGCGGCGCGCTGGGTCGCGGCTGGCTCCAGGGCACCCAGACGCGGCACGGCCTGCTGCCCGAGGCCCACACGGACTTCCTCTTCCCGACAATCGCCGAGCAGTTCGGCTTCTGGGGCGCAGCGCTCATCGTCGTCCTTTACGGCCTGCTGGCCCTCTTTGGCGTGGACGTGAGTTTCTCGACGACCGAGCCCTACGGCAAACTGGTCGTGGTGGGCGTGGTGGGCGTCTTCTCGGCCCAGGCATTTCTGAATATCGCCATGAGTATCGGCCTGATGCCGATCACGGGCGTGCCGCTGCCGCTGATGTCCTACGGCGGGTCGAGCCTGCTCGCTTCGTTCCTCGCGCTGGGCCTGCTGTGCAACGTGGGCGTGCGCCGGCTGTTCCTGATTGCGCCGCGCCCGTTCGAGTGGCGTGAGTAGGGCGCGCCGCGGCCCGCGCCGTTTGCCCCTGGACACGCCATCGCGCGGCACGTCTCACGTCAGGAATCCGGGCATGGGCCGTGGCAGGCACGCGTTTTCTGTTGGATTGGGGGTGTCTGCGAGGTACCCTGTGTGGGTCACCTGGAAGGAAAGGAGACGCCTGTGACGCAAACCCCGCAGAATCCGCAGCAGGAGTGTGCGCTGGGGCTGACCAAGACGGGGCTGATCGTCTTCATTGTCCTTCTGATCCTCTGTCTCCCGCTGTGCTGGTTGCCTTGGGTGATCAAGTCCCTGAAAGCAACCAAGCAGTAGCCGTGTGGTCCCAGGCAGACCGAGACCGCGCAGCGCCTGATGGCGCCGGCAGCCCTCCCGGCCGTACGAGCTGGGAAGAGGGGGTGTGGGTGCGCCGACTGCTAACCACAGTGGCGCTGCTGGGGCTGGCCGCGTACTGCGCCTGGTGGACCTACTGGCTCGGCCAGGGAAGGCTGCCGCCCGCGCCGTTCAAGGCCATTACGGGACTTCCGGCCCCCACGACGGGATGTACGCGAAGCCTGAGTTGCCTCCTTCACGGAGACGTGGGTGCGGCGCTTCGGTGGAACCTCTTCGCGGTCCCGATCGCGGCGCTGTTCGCACTGAGCCTCGGATGGCTGGCGGTGCGGCTGCTGCGGGGCCGCCCCCTGCTTCTTCCATCTTTCTTCTTGTACATATGGTCTGCCATCCTGCTACTCGCGTGGGTGACCAAACTTCTCGGTAGTCCGCTGTACTGGTGACGCTCAAGGCGGGAGACTCCCGGGACCATTTTCCCCTCGCCGCGATTTGACACTACCTATTCAAGGTAGCCCCGCCCCTTGGGGCGGGGAGGGTCACTGGCATTACACGCTCGCTTGCGATTGCCGACATGGGCGAGTGCAAGGCGGTTGTCCATGCCTGCTTGAAGGCCGTTCGAGAGTGGGATGCAGAGTACTTCAAAGATCTAGAGACAGAGGTTGTCTGAGGTGGCGCTGGATTGTACGGAAACGCGCAGAGAATGGCACAGCAACCGGCTGGAGCGGACGGCGTTGCACACCGCCGGCGCCCGGTACAGCAGGCAGGGAAGGTGTCGGTGTAGCGCGTGCCGTCGGCGATGCGGCCCCGACCGTTGCACCCAATGGCACCCCAGTTGCACCCTGAGGCCCTTTTCGGCGGGCGGGAAAGCGAAGCAGCGACAAGCGTAACTGCTTGTCGCTGCTTGAGTTAGATTTGGTAGCGGGGGCCTGCTACCGCGCGGTTCACCATGCCCTGGAAGCCCACCTGACGGGGCGTTGGCCGATGCCGGGGTGTGGCCGGCACGGCGTCCGCTAGTGTCGAAGGGCCGCGCCAAGGCCGTTCCGCGAGGCGCCGGGCCGCGCTGGGCCTTTCTCAGCCGTCTCATCTTGCCCCGCTTGCCCACGCGCGCCAGCGCGCCACTGTCACCGCCGCGACCCTCCGAAACCGCCCAACTAGGCAGACTGGGCAACCTGCGGGGGCCGAGCGTCCCTCCTCCCGGGCGCGGGCCGCCGCGCGCCTGCCGCGGCTGGCCTGACGCACATCCGGCAGTCTGCGAAGGAGGGCGGCAGGGGTGGCGCCCTCCTTCTTCTTGCGCCCGTGCCGACACCCCGGCGCGCTGCCCGCCAGGTGCGTCAGCCGGCCTTCGGGTTCTTCGGACGCTGCACGAAGAAGTAGACGAGCGCGCCGATGATACCCGCCAGGATGATCACCAGGATCCAGATGAGTCTCAGGTTGTTCTCGCTCGGCGTGTGCTTGATGGCGTCGATCAGCATCCACAGCCAGAACGCGAGGACGGCCAGGCCAATCAGGAGGCCTACCAGGCCGAAGCACATGCCGGCCATGCCGGCGCCCGTCTCAACGGTTGGCGCATCCATCATCGTCTCTCCTTTCAAGCGGTTCCCGTGATCTGTACTTTCGAGATGACGTGCCTATTCGGCGAATCCGGCCCCTCTCGCGTCAGCCCTTGCGCCCCACGATGACGTGGTAGACGCCCAGCGGCTCGGCGTGGGCGGAGAAATCGGTGAACCCGGCCGCCCGCATCAGGTCCTGGAGGTGGCCCGGCGTCCGGTGAATCATCTGGAGCCGGAAGACGCGGCGGAAGAAGCGGTCGGTGCCGTGCGCCTCGCTCAGGCTGTTGAAGACCATGGCCGCGCCGCGCCGCATCCGTCGGGCCACCGTCGCGGCGATCGACGCGACCTGCTCGTCGGAGAGGTACTCGCAGATGCCCAGCATCTTGACGACGTCGGGCGGCTGCTCGAGCATGCCCGCCACGTCGCGCACGTCGCCCTGGACGAACCGGACGCGGTCGCCCGTGCCCTTCTGGGCGGCCAGGCGGCGGCCGTACGTGAACGCGTCGGCGTTCAGGTCCACGAGGGTGGCCCGGGCCTCGCGCCGGCGGCACTGGAGGAGCGCGTCGGTGATGATGTGGCCGGGCCCGGCGCCCAGGCAGAGGACGTGCGGCGCCGGCTGGTCGCTCGCGTCGATCAGGCGCGCGAGGATCCGCGCGCCCAGCACTCGCCGGTTCCGGAGGGCCATGGGGATCGTCCCCAGCGTGCACAGCAGCCGGTCGGCGAAGCGCTTCCGCTCGCCGTCGTAACTGATCACCATGCTCCGCCACCCGCCGGGGTCCGTCCAGTTCGACGCCGCCAGTTCGCTCCTCAGGAGCCGCAGCGCCAGCCGGAGGATCGGCGCGGGGAAGTAGTTGACCAGGGGGTTGAGGATCCCCGCCTTGATCGCGCGGCGCAGGGCCCCAGGACGCTCGAACACGAGGTCCGTCGTCCACGACTCGGGCGAGGTTCCGCGCGGCTCGGCCATGTCTTGCACCAGTATAGGCTCGCCGCGCCGCAAGTCCATCCTCTCTCGCCTCGCCGCCGCCCCTTGCTCCCCCGCCGCGGCGCTGGTACCTTCGAGCCGCGCCCTTGAACCCTCTCGGCGAGGAGCCCTATGCGAACGCTGACGACGCTGTCCCTGGCCCTGGCGCTCTCGGCGGTCCTGGGCTGCGCGACCCACGGCGCCACCTTCTACGTCGCGCCCGGCGGGAGCGATGCCGCGAGCGGCTCGCGCGACGCCCCCTGGGCCACGCTCGAGCGGGCCCGCGACGCCGTCCGCGACCTGAAGAAGGCCGGCCCCCTGCCCGAGGGCGGCGTGACCGTCGTCCTCCGGGCCGGCGTGTACGAGCGCACGGGACCGCTGGAACTCGGGGCCGGGGACTCGGGCACCGAGCGGTCGCCCGTCGTCTACCGGGCCGAGGAGGGCCGCGAGGTCCGCATCACCGGCGGCAGGGCCGTCGGCGGCTTCCAGCCCGTCGCCGACCCGGCGGTCCTCGCGCGGCTCGACGAGGCCGCGCGCGGCCGCGTCCTCCAGGCCGACCTCAAGGCCCAGGGCATCGCCGACTTCGGGCAACTCACCGAGCGCGGGTTCGACAGGCCCGTCCGTCCCGCCCACATGGAACTCTTCTTCGACGATCGGCCGATGACGCTGGCCCTCTGGCCGAACGAGGGCTACGCCCGCATCGCCGACCTGCCCGACGGCCCGAAGGCCCGCCGCTTCCAGTACGCCGGCGACCGCCCCGGTCGCTGGGTCGGCGAGCCCGACGCGTGGGTCTACGGTTACTGGGTCTATGACTGGGCCGACACGTACCTGAAGGTCGAGTCGATCGACCTCCCGAAGCGCATCCTCGCCACGACCGCGCAGCACGGCTACGGCCTGCGGAAGGACGCGCGGTGGCGCGCCCTGAACGTCCTCGCGGAACTCGACGCGCCCGGCGAATACTACGTCGACCGCGGCAAGGGGCTGCTCTACTTCTGGCCGCCCGGGCCCGTCGGCGCCGGCAGGGCCGTCGTCAGCGTGGCCGAGAGGCTGGTCGTCCTGAAGGGCGCCTCGCACGTCACGCTGCGGGGCCTGGTGCTGGAGGCCTGCCGCGGGACGGCCGTCCAGATCGACGGCGGCGCGCACTGCCAGGTCGTCGGCTGCACGATCCGCAACATCGGGAACCAGGCGGCCGTCGTCTCGGGCGCCGACCACGCCGTCATCGGCTGCGACATCTCGGAGACGGGCGACGGCGGCATCTTCCTCTCGGGCGGCGACCGGAAGACCCTCACGGCCGGGCACCTCGTGGCCGAGAACAACCACGTCCACGACTTCAGCCGCTGGTGCCACACCTATCGCCCCGCCGTCGGCGTGCAGGGGTGCGGCAACGTCGTGCGGCACAACCTGCTGCACCACGGGCCGCACAACGCGATCCAACTGGGCGGCAACGATCACGTCGTCGAGTTCAACGAGGTCCACAGCGTCTGCGCCGACACCGGCGACGTCGGCGCCTTCTACATGGGCCGCGACTGGTCGGCGCGCGGCACGGTCATCCGCCACAACTACTGGCACCACATCGAGGGGCCCGGCCAGTTGGGCGCCATGGGCGTCTACCTCGACGACCAGGCGAGCGGCATCACGATCTTCGGCAACGTCTTCTACCGGGTGACGCGCGCGGCCTTTATCGGCGGCGGTTGCGACAACGTCGTCGAGAACAACGTCTTCGTCGACTGCCGCCCGGCCGTCCACCTGGACGCGCGCGGCTTGGGGTGGCAGAAGCCCGCCACCGACGATCCCGAGGGCGAGTTGCGGCGGTACCTGCGGGCCATGCCCTACCAGAACGACCTCTGGCGCCGCCGCTACCCCGAACTCGTCGGCATCCTTCAGGACGACCCCGGCACGCCCAAGCGGAACCGCATCGTCCGCAACCTGAGCGCGGGCGGCCAGTGGGAGAACATCGACGCCGCCACCCGCAAGTTCCAGACCATCGAGGACAACCTCGTCGGCGAGGACCCGCAGTTTGTGGACCGGGCGCGCGGCGACTTCCGCCTGCGCCCGACCTCGCCCGCGCTCGGGCGCGGCTTCAAGCCCATCCCCATCGAGAAGATCGGCCTGTATCGCGACGACCGCCGCGCGTCCTGGCCCGTCGCGCACGCGCCGCGCGACCTGGCGGCCGAGGGTGGCGCCGCGCCGAAGTAGAGAGGGATCGCCACACGTGTACGAGTCTATCTGGCAGGCCGTCCGGGGCGAACTCTCCGGCGAGCGGGCCCGCGACCTGGCCGCCCGCCTCTGGGAGCACGCCCGCTGGAACGCCTTCGACCGGATGCAGGGGACGGCCGACGAGATCGCCGCCGTCCTCGGCGAACTCGGCCTCCAGGACGTCGAGGTCCGCCGCTACCCGGCCGACGGCGTCACCGCCCACGGCGGCTGGGTCATGCCCCGCGCCTGGGACGTCGAGGACGCGCATCTGGAGATCATCGAGCCCGCCGTCGCCGACCCGTGCCTCGCGCATTACCGCGACTGTCCGCAGAGCCTCATGATGTACTCGGCCCCGACGCCGCCCGAGGGCGTGACGGCCGAGGTCGTGGCCGTCGGCCGCGCGGGCGACCCGGCGGCGTACGACGGGCGCGACGTCCGCGGGCGGTTCGTCCTGGCCGACGCGATCGGCCTCGACTTCGCCGCGTGCGCCCTGGAGCGCGGCGCTGCGGGCCTGGTGTCGGACGCGATGAAACTCGCCGGCTCGCCCCAGGAAAAGTCGCCCGGCTGGTTCGACCGGGCCGTCCAGTGGCACAACTTCACGCTGCCGCCCTGGCGGACCGACGGCGGCGCGTTCGGCTTTTCGATCTCGCCCGCCGACGGGCGGCGCCTGCGCGACCTGGTGCGGGCGCACGGGCGCGTGCGGCTGCGCGCGGTCGTCCGCGCGCGGCTCTACGACGGCACGCTGCCGCTGGTGACGGGCCTCCTGCCGGGCGCGTCGCCCGAGCAGGTCCTGCTGACGGGCCACCTGTGCGAGCCGGGCGCGAACGACAACGCGTCGGGCTGCGCGCTCGCCCTGGAGGTGGTCCGCACGGTGGCGGCGCTCGTGCGGCAGGGCCGGTTGCCGCCGCTTCGGCGCGGCCTGCGGCCGATCTTCACGTTCGAGGTGCGCGGCCTCCAGGCCTACCTGGCCGAGGGGCCGCCCGTGCGCCGGTTCCTCGCCGGGATCAACCTCGACATGGTCGGCGCCGACCTCTCGGACGCGCGGGCGGTATGCAATCTTCTGTATAACTGGCCCGCCCTGCCCGCCTGCACCGACTTCCTGGCGCTCGACCTGCTGCGGCGCCTGGCGCGCGAGGACCCGCTCTTCCGGTTCCGCGCCCGCCCGGCCGACCTGGTGGACAACGTCCTGGGCGAGCCCGGCGTCGGGGCGCCGACGTGCGTCCTGGGGTGCTGGCCCGACGCGACGTACCACACGTCGCTCGACCGGCCGGAGGCGCTCTCGCCCGCGGCGCTGGCGTCGCTCGGCCGCGTCGCCGCCACGTACTGCGCCTTCCTGGCCGGCGCGGGGCTGCCGGAGGCGCTGTGGCTCGCGCGGCTGGCGGCGTCCTGCGGCGAGGAGGAACTCCTGGAGGCCGCGCGGCAGACGGACCCCTCGGAGCCGCCCGACCTCGTCGCCGACCGCCTGCGCCACGTGGCCGCGCGGAACGTCCGCCGCCTGCGGTCGGTCGTCCGCCTGGTGCCCGGGCGGTCGCTGCTGCCGACGCGCGAGACGCTGGCCGCGCAGGGCGACTACCTCTGCCCGCGGTCGCACCTGGCGCCCGAGGAGGAACTCCGAGCCCGCCTCGACCGCCTGGCGGCCGGGTTCCTGCGCGCGGCGCGGCGGATCCAGCGCGACGCGTGCGCCGCGGCCCGCGGGGCGCGGCGCTTCGGCGGGGGCCGCGGCGCGGCGGCCGCTGGGCCCCCGGCCCACTCGGCGGACGAGGAGCGCCGGGCGGCACACTTGGTGCCCGTGCGGCTCTTCCGCGGCGCGCTGGCCTTCGAGTCGCTCGACGCCCAAGCCCGGCGCGACCTCCGGCAGCGCGCGGGCCTCACGGTCGGCTGGGGCGCCCCGGGGTGGCTCCAGTCGGCGGTCTTCCTGGCGAGCGGCAAGCGGACGGCCCTGGAGATCTGGCGCCGGATGCGGTGGGACTCACCCGGCATCTCGCCGGGCGCCCTGTGCGACGCCCTCGTCTTCCTGGCCGATCACGACTTCCTGCACCTCAGGCCCGTCCTCGCGCGCGACGACTACCTGGCCGCCCTGCGGCGGGTCGGCCTCCCTGCGGGCGCGGTCGTCATGGCCCACGTTTCGCTGAGCCGCTTCGGCTACGTCGAGGGCGGCGAGGACACGGTCCTCGACGCGCTCCTGGAGGCCCTGGGCCCCGAGGGGACGCTCGTCATGCCGACGCTCTCGTGTTCGTGGGTCGGGCGGCCGCCGTTCGACCCGCGCCGGACGCCGTCGCGCGTCGGGGCCGTGACGGAGGCCTTTCGCCGGCGGCCGGGGGTGCTGCGGAGCCCGCACCCGACGCACTCGGTGGCGGCGCTCGGGCCGAGGGCCGCCGAGATCACGCGCGTCCACTCGCCCGAGCGGCCGGTCTTCGCGCCCGAGGGCGCGTTCGGCAAACTGTACGACCTCGACGCCTGGATCCTCCTGCTCGCGCCCCTGGCGGCCAACACGTGCATGCACATGGGCGAGGAGCGGGCGGGCGTGCCGCTGGTGGACATCGTCGCGCGGGCCGCCGGGCGCGGCCGGGCCGAGGCACGGGTCGTCCGCGTCCCCTGGCACGTGAACTTCCGGCCGCACTACGACGTGCTCTTCGAGCGCGGGCTGGTCCGGTCGACGCCGCTCGGGGAGGATACGATCCACCTCGTGCGGGTGCGCGACGCCGTTGACGCGGCCGAGGCGAACCTGCGGCGCGACCCGCTCCTGGCGGCCGCCGAGGGGTGCCAGTGCGCCATGTGCCGCCGCGTCCGCGCTGCCGCCCGCTGACGGCGCGCCCAAGAACGCGATCTCCTGCGCGGCGGGTCTCCGCACCCGCCGCGCAGCGTTGCTTTCCGGCCCTACTCCACGCCCCACGCCTTCCGGAGGACGTCGTACATGCCGGGGTCGTGCACCTTCAGTTCCGCCCGGACGAACGGATACATGTCGTTGGTTCCGAAGAACGCCTCGGTCGTCTCGGCGAAGTATTCCTGGTCGTTGTTCATGGCGTAGGCCCGCTTCCGCGTGCCGTCGAAGTAGAGGACGTCGTCGTACGACTTGCTCTCCTTGGCCCGCTCGTACGCCTCCTTGACGTCGGCCCGGTCGTAGCCGAGGACCTGGTGGTGATAGCCGTGGGCGAGTTCGTGGAGGACCATGGCGAACTGGTGCTTCGTCCACGAGAGGAAGTTCGCGGGGCCGCCCAGTTCGACGCCCTTCGCCTTCTCCGGGTTGAACCCGTGGTCCGCAAGCCATTCGCGCGACGGGTGATAGCACATGCACACGACGTCCTTCGAGTCGGCCTCGACCCAGATGCGGACCTGGCGGAGTCTCTCGAGGGCCTTCGCGGGCACCATGCGGTTCACCAGGTGGAGGTGCGCGGCCAGGACCTTGAGCGTCTCGGCGCCCAGGTCCTTTTTCTCGCCCTCCAGGAGCCGCTGGTGCACCAGGACGGTCCAGCCCTCGACATCGCGGGGCACGTAGCGGCTCGTCGGCTCGTAGGCGGGCTTCTCCGGGGGTGCTTCGGACTTCTCGGGCGCCGCGTCGGGCTTCTTGGGCGGCGCCTCGGGCGCCTGGGCCGGCGCGGCCAGGGCCGCCCATGCAACGAGACCTGCGAAGAGGAATCGGGGAACCATGCGGCGTTTCTCCTTGTTGTGCTACGGTTCGAGATCTCTTGCCATAAACGTCACGTCGACCGGGATATCGGGCCAGGTCTTCGTCTCGGTGACGGCGAACCCGTGCCGCTCGTACCAGGCCCGCAGATCCGCGTCGGGGGCGAGGATGCCGAGCGTCGCCCGCCGCGCGCCCAGCCGCCGCGCCTCCGTGAGGGCGTGGGCCAGCAGGGCCCGCCCGAGGCCCCTGCCCCGCGCCGCCGGCACGACGCCCAGGTGCCGCAGGTGGACCGTCTCGGCGTCGTCCCGGCGGAGGGCGACGCAGCCGCGCGGCTCGCCCCCGTCATCGAGGACGAAGTAGCGGTGCCCCTCGGCCATCATCTCGCGGACCCGCTCGGGGGAGATGTTCGAGGAGTGCCGCGGCCAGTTGGCGGGCGTGATGGCGAAGCGTGCGGCCACGGTGGCGAACGCCTCGCGGATGAGCTGCACCAGCAGGTCCACGTCCTCGGCCGTCGCCTCGCGGATCACGGGGCCCCGCCCTTCGCCGCCCGCTCCGGAGTCCGGACCCCGCCTGCCCGTATGGGTTCCGGGGCGGGCGCCGCCTGCGGGTCGGCCGGCGGCTGGAGCCCGGCGGCGATCCTCGCCCACGGCACAAGGAGGACCGGCTTCCCCTGGCGGTCGGTGTGGCACGCGAAGAGGCCCTCGGCGAACGGGCCGCCCAGGTCGGCCGCCGTCACGTCCAGGCCGTCGGTGTCGCGGGCGCCGGCGACCTCGAACGTCCCGACGAACGTGAACCGGCCGTCCAGGCGGTAGACCTTGAAGTCGTCGCGGCTCTGGTTCGAGACCACCAGGCACCGCCCCTGGCCGGCGACGTTCGGATGGATGGCGATGCCCTCGGCGTCGGCGTGGAGGCCGTGCTCGCCTGTCTTGATCACCAGGCGCGGCGGCGCCGGGTCGTCGGGCTCGCCCGGCAGTTCCCAGACGCCCTTCGACTCCTGGCCGACGTAGACCTTGCCCGCCTCGTCGTCGCCGACGGCCGCCTCGGAGAACCCGACCTGCCAGGTGCGGACCAGGCTGCCGCGGACCTTCCCCGCCCCGTCGTCCGCCAGGAGCCACTGCTCCGCGTGGCCGGGCATGGAGGTCGTGATGAAGCAGAAGTCGCCGGTCTTGCGGCTGTGGTACAGCGTGCCGCCGTAGTTGGCGCGGGTAAGGATGGCGCCGTTGTCGACGCGCGCGAGGCGCCGCGACGCGGGGTCGACAGCGAAGACGACGATGCGGTACCCCTCGGTCCGCTGGTTGAAGGCGACGATGTCGACCTTCCGCCCGCCCAGCGGGAAGCCGTACCGCACGTCGATGTTCCCCGGCTTGGGCGTCTCGATCGACTGGAGGGTCTTGCCCGCCAGGTCGTAGACGAACAGGTGCGCGGCCGCCTTGTCGGAGGCGATGATCGTCGAGCGGGCCGGGTCCTTCGGGTCGACCCAGATACACATGTCGTCCTGGTCCTCGACCGCGGGGTCGCGGCAGACGACGGCCGTGCCGACGGGCCTGGGGTCGCCGCCCGCCGCCAGCGCTGCCCCGCAGCCGGCCGACGCCGCAAGGGCCGCCAGGACCGCCGCCAGCGCCGCCAGGGCTGTGCCGCGTCCGGCCATCGCGCCGCTCCTTTCGGGAGTTGTCCTGCGCCGCCCCCGGTGGGCGCCCCCTCTCCTCAAACGCGGGGATCGGCGGCAGGTTGCGGCCAAACGCCGCGGGGGGTTACTCCGGCCGCAGGGTTTTGCGCGGTGGGTCTCCGTACCCACCGCGCATCATGGCACGCGCCCGCGGCGGGTGCGGAGACCCGCCGCGCCAAGGCCTGAGCGGCGGCGCGGTCCTACTTCGCGACGATGTGGACCAGGCGGCCTCCTACCGGTAGAGCGAGAGAAACCCGCCGGGGGTGAGGCCTGCCTGCTTGATCTGGGCCAGGAGGAGTCCGTACTTGACCGTGCGGTGCCTCGGAATCGTGAGCCTGGCGCGCTCGCCCGGTTTGGTGAGGACCGTGTGCTTGGCGCCCTCTCGCGGAATCCAGCCGGCCCGCTCGAAGGCGCGGATCACCCGGGATGTGGGCAGGTTACTCAGCCTTGGCAAGGCGTTGGTCCCGGCCGGCCGCGTGCCAGTCCTCGATGGCGTCGCAGATGTTCCGCAGGGCTTCCTCGGACGTTTCTCCGTCCGTCACACATCCCGGCAGGGCGCGACAGGAGGCGATGAAGCCGCCGTCGACGACGTCCGGCTCGACGAGCACGCGGTACTTTCTGCCGCGGACTTCGACGCTCTCCCTGGCGGGCCTGATCTCGGCCGCCAGGCGGTCGCGGACATAGTCGCTGTGGGGCTTGATGGA
>Ga0315274_10011632_pt1 | contig 12606 bp, 8 predicted proteins | sample YL17G02_20_MG_FD_203700 | JGI IMG/M metagenome (GOLD analysis project Ga0315274, IMG submission 203700) | Sediment microbial communities from Yellowstone Lake, YNP, Wyoming, USA - YL17G02_20 | ecosystem: Environmental > Aquatic > Freshwater > Lake > Sediment | place: USA: Wyoming | collected... | reverse complement strand
CAAGGCTCATCGAACCGCGTGAGGCATGCAGTCGTAATCCGATCCCTTGGGCAGCCTGAATCTCATCGTCCAGACGAGAACCGTTCGGGAATAGGTATAGGTGATCGGCGGCGGTTGTGCATCCGGATAACGCCAGCTCCGCCAGGGCTGTCTGGGTGGAAATACGGATATCCTCGGGCGTCAGGCGTGCCCAGATCGGGTAAAGGGTCTTCAGCCAATTAAACAGGTTGACATTTTGGGCAGCAGGAACAGCGCGTGTCAGGGTCTGGTAAAAATGATGGTGGGTATTTATTAACCCGGGTAGAACAAGGTATCCGGGTAAGTCCAAGACCTCGTCGGCATCTACAGGTAGTTCCGCAGAGGGCCCCACCTGCTCAATAAAGCCGTCGCGTATGAAAAGACCACCGTCGGGGATCTCCCGGCGATGGCCGTCCATGGTTACTAATAATGCTGCATTGCGGATTAGTAATGTTGACATTGGGAATTTAGGATTAAGGATTGCTGATAGCTGAAAGCCGATCCCTTAATTGTCTGACATCTGATAGTTTAGCAAATAAAGAGTAGAATGTCAATTGTCTGACAATTAATTGTGAAAGTAAGAGCGGATGCAGGCGCCGGGCGCCTGCATCCGCTCTTACTTTCACTTAAATTAAAAAAACGTCCCGGAAGCTATCTGATATCAAGACTGCTCCCGGGAAGGTTTATAATAGAAGGGATCACTTACGCAAAGTTATTTCTTTGCCTGGGCCATCTTGGCAGCTCGAACAGTATTGCGCAGGAGCATGGCGATCGTCATCGGTCCAACGCCTCCTGGCGATGGCGATAACCAGCTGGCAACCTCCTTAACCTCATTGAAAGCAACATCCCCGACCAATCTGTAACCTTTCTCCGAGCTGGGATCTTCTACGCGGTTCGTACCCACATCGATTACCACCGCACCCGGCTTGACCCAATCTCCGCGCACCATCTCAGGCTTGCCAACGGCTGCAATCAGCACATCCGCTCGCCGGGTTATGGACGGTAAATCCTTCGAGCGCGAGTGGCAGATGGTCACCGTGGCATCCCGCTTGACCAGGAGCAAAGCGACCGGCATCCCGACGATATTCGAACGACCCAAAACCACTGCGTTCGTACCCTTGAGCTCTACCCCAATATAGTCGAGTAAATAGATAACACCATCCGGGGTGCAAGGGACGAATAATGATTCGCGCCCCTTTTGTGCCAGGCGACCGATGTTGACAGGATGAAATCCATCGATATCTTTCTCCAGGCTGATGGTATTCAACACCCTTTCCTCATTGAGACCGGAGGGTAGAGGCAACTGAACCAGGATACCGTTCACCTTGGGATCGGCATTCAGCTCGGTGACCAGTTTTTCGAGGTCTTTTTGAGGTATATCAGCGGGCAAGGTGTATCCGAAGGACTCAATCCCGATTTTCTCGCACGCTTTACGCTTCATGCGCACATACACTTGAGAGCCCGGGTTTTCTCCGACTAACACAGCCGCCAACCCTGGTCGGGGTAATCCGGCAGCCACCATCTCCGCCACCTGTGCAGCGACATCGTTGCGGACTTTCTCGGCGATTGCGGTTCCGTCAATTATTTGTGCCGTCATCGTTTACTCCTTGTGGATAGTAATTGAAAGGTATTTTAACCGCTTTGAGAAGTCAGTCAGCGTCATAATTAAACCACCCACTGAAAGCGACCCTCCTCATTCATCATTATTACCGAAACTAATCGAAAAGACAAGTTACTTTTTTCACCTTAATAGATGTCAACCGATATGCCATACGGCGTTATCCACGCATTCGACCTCACCGCTGGCTGCCGATCGCACCCCTGCGTCCAGGATCGCCATCGCTTCCAGGTTGAACATCATCTCCAGTGTGGGATGCAACGGTTCGCCGGTCTCTAAGTGGTGGATGAACTCCTCGGCAACATCTCCCCGACCTTTGGGAAGCGCCTCGCCTTCATAATAGGTCGTCTGGTGATGCCCCCTCTCCAGGCGCACTCGTTCCTCGTAGTTATCGATGACCAGCGTCCCTGTAGTACCGAAGACGATAAGCCCAGCGGAGACACCGTGGTCGAGGGTTGTCCACGAGCCCTCGAAGAGCGCCATGGCATTGGGGAAGCGCACCAACATTGCCGCATTGTCATCGGCATCGCCCCACTGGCTGTCCAGGTTGCACTTAAACCCCATCGCAGCGGTGGCCTGCTCACCGATATACCAGCGCGCGACCATGGCGCCGTAGCAGCAGTAATCCAGCATCGCTCCCCCACCGGCGGCTGTCTGATGCCACCAGGTCGCGCCGCGCTCAGATCCACTCATCGGGGCAGCCGTTTCGCTTACCCCAGCATGCGCAGCCCCTGACCCAAGCGGCCCGGTGTGACCAGCGCGCCACTTCACCTCCAGGACACGACCGATAACCCCCTCCTCGATCAGCCTCTTAAGCCTGCGTGAGGCCGGTGACCAGGTCAGAGGCCAATTCACCAACAGGGTCGTCCCGCCAGCCTGGCAGGCACGCACCATACGCAGCGCGTCAGACAGGGAGGCTGCCATGGGTTTCTCGACACACACATTCGCCCCGACCGCTGCACAGGCTTCAACCACCTCGGCGTGCTGGGCATTCTCTGAGGTGACGATGAGGATATCGAATTTCTCCTTAGACAGCATCTCGTGGTAATCGTCATAGGCTTTTGGCACACCCAGGTCGGTCAGGGCGTGCTTAAGGTTCCATCCGCGGGTGTAAGGAGCTTCGCGCAACTCCTTCCGGACAGGAAGGGTATCTGCACACGCCACCCACTGAACCTGGGGGTTTTTTGCATATAAGGCAGCTACATTATTGATGTGCATGTGACCAAAGCCGACAATGCCAACTCGGTATTTTTTACTCATGGGTTATCCACTCCTTTCATTCTAAAATGATCTCTCGTCCTTCTGCAGCCGATCGGTAAAGCCCTTCGATAGTGCGAACTACATTGAGGACCTCCTCGCGCTTGACGACCATTTCCTCCTCACCGCGCAGGACTTTGATAAAGTTCTCCGTCAGGCCATAATGCCCTGCAAAAACGACATCCCGATCGGGTAAAACCTTCGGTGTCACCTCAACCTGGTAGCGGCCCTGGTTGTTGAGCAGTTTCAACGGTGGCAGTTGCAGGCCTCCCTCATCGCCGGCTATCGCTATATTAAAATTCTCAGGCATGTTTACCGCCCAGCTCGCTTTAATGATCACAGTTGCGCCGTTCGATAGGCAGATGTACCCCGAAGCGAAGTCTTCAACATCGAACTCATGGTAATCGTAAGGCCGTGGGGTGAATACGCCTATCGGGGCTCCGCTATCGGCCAACGAAGTGACCAGTCCCTCATCCCGGTTGCCAAACTTAGTATAGGTCATGCAGCTCGTTGCTTTAACCTTGGGATTGCCGATGGTCCAATATAGAAAGTCGAGAACATGGACACCCAGGTCGCATATTGGTCCGCCGTCATTATGAACCTTCATATGGAACATCCCCCAGGTGGGGACGCCGCGCCGCCGGATGGCGTTTACCTCAGCGTAATACACCTCTCCCAGCCTGCCAGATGCAGCAAACTCCTTCGCGGCGATAAACTCGTTTTGAAAGCGTAGTGATTGGCTGGTATAGAGGACCCGACCCACTGCCTTGGCTGTGTCATACATCTCAACGGCATCCGCGTAATGAGTGGCAATGGGCTTTTCACATAAGACATTCGCCCCGACTTTCAAGGCGGCAATGGTCCACTGTTTATGGTAAACATTTGGCGTGCAGACTGAGACAATGTCAGGCTTGAGCTCATCCAGCATCACCTGCGGATCGCTGTAGACATATGGCACACTGTATCTCTTGGCTGTCTCCTGGGCAGCCTCCGGGCGGATATCGGCCACACCTACGACCTCGACGTCGTCTTTCAGGTTTTTCCAGGCCGGGATATGAGCAGCATTGGCAATCATACCTGTGCCGATAACGGCAATGCGATATTTGTTTGTCATAATTTTCTCCTTTGCGCTCTTTATGTTTATGTATTATATAAGAAAAGACGGCTAGCTATAGAGATATGCCAGCGCTCTGAGCAAGATAGTCCTGTTTTCAGGGATCAGGTCGATGACGATACGCCCTTTACCCCAGGTGGCCTCGGCAAGAACTGGTGGAAAAGTGAGGGTCTTCCAATCGTTGCTGACAGCGACGAAGGACTTGATGAATGGGGAATAACGCGCTGCTTCATGAACCCCGGCGGATGTAGCTGCGAAACGTGTGATGGGTTCTGCCTTAAGTTGCTGATAACCTTGAACGATAGGGTGTTCCGGCTGTGTTACACGCACACTGGGATGGTTGCACACCCATGTCTGGACCTTGCCGGGCAGCCAGTCGGTCGGCAATGCTTTCCAGTTTTCGGTTGGATTGTAAAACAATAGCTTCCCACCCTTCTGCACATAATTAGCCACTATTACACTGTGTTTCTGCAAATCTTGCATCGCAGCCGGTCCTACAACGATCACCCGATAATGCGGCAGATCACCCCCAAAGTCTAATAAACGATTATACGGCAGGTAGATGCTGTCCAAAGCACCGCAGGCTTCTTCCGAGCCAATGACCCCGAGGGGTTGTTCAGTGATACCATGAGCAATCAGCTCACCGACAGCTCTTAAAGCATTGATCAGCTCCTGGGGAGGGGTAATCATCCAAGGATAACCACCAAACTGAGCGTCAATATCATAAGGCAACGGTAGACCTGTCTGAGGCAAAATCGCCATTGCAGCAGCCATTTCATTAGCACCAGCGACGATCTCTTGCGCATCAGTCCGTCGTCCCATCCGTAGATGAAAAAACGCCCGTGCCAACCCTCGGAAGAGACGAGCATAGTTATATAGCCATTCGAAACGTGTACGCAGCTGTTCATAGATACCTGGATCGAGATTGGGACGTGCAAGCTCCGCTTGTGTAATCATCCAGCCAGCTCCGGTTACAGCTTCATCCTTATCTCTAATAATCGCGGCAATATTTTCGTCGGTGAAGGCCAGTCCAGGCAGGGCAGCCTGGACCTTAGGAGCATATGGAGGGCCAGCCTGGATGATCTGCTTACGCTGCTCCTTGTTTAAGAAGGAGGGCGCGCTGTCGTATAACGTATAGATATCCCAAAAGACGCGCAAGTCGTTCTCGATATGGGAATGGCCCGAGAAGCGAATGCCGCTGGGCAGGAAGAGAGTCTTGGCGATCACTTCTGAAGACTTGCGTAGGGCTGCCGCGACGGTTGGCGCTGCTGCTGCACCGAATTTTTCCCGGCAATACTCCAACGCCACCTGTTCAGCGGTCTTGTTGTGATCCCAGGTCATCTCGCCTAGAGCGTAGATTTCTGCTGCCTGGATGAGATCACGCTCACGGTTTAATGGACGAGTATCCACACCGATAAAACCGCGCGCTCCTTGGGCTCGTAGTACGGGCAAGTTCTTCTCCATCCAATCCAGAAGCCAGGCCGGCACCACACCATCACCGCGGTATTCGGGCCAGATCAGCACCATACCCATGTCATGCGGTCCGCGTGTTCCAATAACTGGATTCACCCGGTGGGTGATCAGGAAATCGGCCTCGGTTGCAAAGCTGGATATGAACACCGACTCCGGATTAGCTTCGGCAAACTCCTTCAGCCAGCCGTAGTAGTGCTCGTAGCCGGGGATCACCGAGTTGCAGCCTACCACCCATGACCAGAACCAGAGCTTCTTATGATGTCGGGTAACAGCGATATCATAGACCAGCTTCACCTGGTCATGGAAACGGTTGTAGTATGTATAGTTCTTACATTGCTCACACCCACAACCCAATGGGTAGCCATCGTAACCGATGCCCAGAGCGATGCCATCAGCCTCATGATGGACAGTGAGGAATTCATCCACAAGATCAGCATAAAATTGCTTGGTAAGCGGGTTGCTTGGGCAGATCTGGGGTCGGTCCTGCCATTCATAGGGAGGCCACTCACTACCGCCCTGGTAGCTGGTGGCGATGACCTCCGGATATTGGTAAATCAGCCCCTCCATAAGATAAGGAGGCAAGGTCCAAATGCTACTCAATCCACCGATGAAGGTCTCCAGTCCAAAAGATCTCGCCATGGCAATGCCGGCCTCTGTGGTGGCTCGTCGCTGACGGATTTCAGCTTCCTGAGGCTGGATATAGGGTTTTAGTGCCGGATAAGCAGGGAAAAGGACCTCTCCGGCAACCTGCGCTTCCATCCAGGCCATATTTGAGCGATATTGGGTGGCAGCATGAGCTAAAAAGCCATAATCCTGTGCCCAGGAGCACCAACCGCGCAACTCATCATCCGGCTCCTCCACCAGGGTTTCAATGTCGATATCCAGTTCCGGACCATGAACGACGAGGTGCTTGGGCAATTCATAGCCGCAAGCGTAGACTACCCCGCGGGGCACCTGGCTGTAAATCACCAGTGTGTCACCTCGCAACGCCAGGATATATCCATCGTGGCGGATAGAGGCTGGCAGGCGGTGTTCCTGTACCTGCTCGCGTATAACCGGCTGGTCCAGGGTGCCGATCAGGATTTGAAAGGTGTTCTTCCGAGAGTCTGCAACGGTGCTGACGCTGATGGAAAGGCCGGTTTTTTGACTCAGCCAGCCGGCAAGATACTGCGCTGCCGTCATGACAGGTGCTGGGGACTGAGGGGAGATTTTTATTACCACGGATTGAGCGTTTATAGTTTTCATAAATTCTCCTTAGAAGGTAACCTTATATTAAAAACTATCTGAAATGATTAGAATATAAAAAATAACCTTGTTTCCCAGAGGCTCATGTCAAGATTAAGAGATGTGATACCTGTACCAAGTTTACTACCTTCATAAGCATCTTCCACAGTCACCGACCTTGGGAACCGGATGGTCCGCTGACCGTCTGTCTGGCTATAAACAGCCAGGAAAGTATTATTTGCCCAAACCATGTCGCCCTGGTCATCATAAATATGGACACCAGCTTGACGGGCTATGTTGCGCAGTAGCTGCCAGGGTAAAAGCGGTGCGGTACTGTAGATAGATCGCCAATTGCCGAAATCTTTGACGACCAATCCGGGTTGGCATGTGCTCTGGGCAATCCCAAGCACACGAGCATCACTGTCATCAGCATAGAAAGCTGGTGACACAACGGTCTCAGGCAGGTACTCGATTTTCGGAGGACGTAAATATTGGTCGCGGTCGATGCCAGTGCCGTATACATACCCCTGGGGCAAGTCTTTTGTTATCGGGTGACTGAAGTCCGTTATACTCACATTGAGCTCACCGGCTATATCTTCCATCCCATATTTGATACCGGTCAGTGCTTGCATGTTCGCCAATGAAGCTGAATGGTCATCTAAGAAACCCGGGGCATAAATCCATAAAACCGTAGCACCATTTCTTTTAACAACCCGGTCAATCAGGGTGCGCCCCTCGTCAGAGAGATAAAACAGGTTAGCCATGATGTAGAGTTTGAATGATGGAACATCAGGTCTGTCCAGGTCATCGATCATGAGCTGCTCAAAGGGTGCACCCAAACGGCTGAGATGCCATTGGCGGAACATCTGGAGTGTGGTGTTATGCAGCCCTGCCCTGGGAGCCTGGAACATCAAGGAACCCTGGCTGACAATAAAAGCAATCTCTCCAAAAGACTGGCGGTCCATCTCCTGCAGACGCTCCTCGATAGCCTTAAGCCTACGAATAGGCTCCACAGCCTCTGGTGCATCAAACCAACCCTGGTCAGTCAGGTCCATCCACCACTGCCCGGTTGCCGAAGCGAGTTGGTAGGCTGCATCCTTCTTCATCGTCTCGATGGTGGCAGCGACGGTCATCGGCTGCGAGATGTGCTTCTTCCAGGTAACCGAGGCGGGAGTCCAGACGGTCTTACAATCAATTTCATCAAAATGGATCTTGCCGGCGCGGCGGATCGTATCGGCGATGGATTGTGGCGAGTGGTAGCCACCCTCACCGCGGTTGCAGTAGGCATGGGGGCTGGCGATAAGGTCTACGGCTGGGGATGTCAGCAGGCGCCTTAAGGCATAATGCGCGTTGAGCTGAGGCCTGGGCATATCGCTGAACTGGTAACCGTAGAACACACAGGTAACCTTGGGCTGAGGAAGAGCGTGCTTGACAGCCTGGCAAATAGCGATAATGCTATCCACCGTGGCATCACTGAAACACTGCAGATAATCGATCGTCGGGCGATCCTGGACGGGGTCGTAGAACTCACCATACGAAAGCTGCATTCGCTCCCGAGGGCTGGGGATGGTCACGGAGTTGAACTCGACCTTCCGTCCCCAGGCGTGTGACAGCTCTCCGCAGTCATTATGATAGGTCCGGCGCAGCCAACGCCGGTAATCAGCTTGGGCGGCAGGTGAATAATCGGCCAGGCACTCGAATGAGTACTCGTTCCAGTGGAACCACTCGCAGAACAGGCCGTCGCAGAGATGCCAGCCCCAGATTCGCTCGGCGTAGGGAGCAACCTCGCAGTGGTTGACGAGTGCAGCCACAGCTTGACCAGCCTCCTCTCGCCAGGCCAGGGAGTGGAAGGAATGCAGGTTTAACCCATCCAGGTGGACTTCATGACCTAAGTAGGAGATCGCTTCAGGATTCAGCTCAAGCTGGTCGCGGACCTCGCCGGTGATGATATCGCGCAGGATATTCATTTCATCCGGATACGCCACTCCCCACCAGGGAAATCCCTGCTGACTGAGGTCGATGCGCGGCATAAAGTACCGGTCCGGATTTCGGGCAATGTAATCCTCAAGGAAAGCATCGATGACTGAAAAGTCATATTGTCCCGGACCAATCCACCAGATGCCAGGGGTATTAAACGTATACAGTTGAATCCCCGCCTCCTGGAAAGTGGTCAGAAAACGGGGTCCAACATAGGCTGTTATCGGAGCAACCTTACGGCCGTCCAGAAATAACGTCGGGACACCATGGTAGTTTTGTATAATCGTTGCAGTCATGAATATAGATGTGTTTTCTGCAGGACCAGCGATACCCTGCTAAGCTTTCAGACCTGTTAAGGCCACGCCTTCCACGATAAAGTGTTGCAAGAAAACGTAGACAATAATGGGTGGCAGCGCGCCTAACAATGAAGCCGCCATGACGATGTTGATAGGTACCCAGGACTGGTAATTCAAGTAACTCGCCACTGCCAGACTGACCGGGTACCAATTGGCCTTGGTCGCAATGACCAATGGCCACAGATAACTCCCCCAGACGAACATAAACCCCAGAACGCTCAACGTGATCAAGCCGTTAGAAGAGAGCGGCAGGGCAACGTACCAGTATACGCCGAAATGCGAGGCACCGTCGATCTCGGCAGCATCCATCAGCTCGCGGGGGAGATTTTCCATGAACTGGCGCAATAAGAATAACCCAAACGCTGAAGCAATACCCGGCACTGCCAGTCCCTGGAGTGAATTAAGCCAGCCCAGCTTCACAACGATCCGGTAAGTCGGGATTAAGGTTACTATGGACGGTACCATGAGTGCCGAGATGGCGACCAGAAAAATAGGCTCTTTACCCGGAAACCAAAACAAGGCGAACTCATAGGCCGCCATGGAGCAGACCAGCAGCATACCGGTGATTTGCACGAAGGCAAACGCAAAGGAGACAAGATAGTTTCGCAGGAAGGGTGAGCCAGTGAGGACTAACCGGATATTTTCAACCCCCGCTGACAGCGAGGTCGGGTAAAGATGTGGGCTGAGAGAGACTTGTACACCTTGGGAGAACACCACATTGAACATCCACCAGACCGGTAAGACGGTGACTACAAACCAAACCAGGGCTACAGCCCATTTCAGGAGGTTGCCAAGGGATAACCGCCTTCTCAGGTACCTCTTGATGCGCATGTAGCCCTCGGTTTTGAGAGTGAATTAATCTATCTTAGCCTTTCAAACCGGTCAAAGCAATCCCCTGGACAATGAAACGCTGCAGAACGACGTAAAAAATTACCGGGGGCAGCGCAGCCAGGAGAGAAGCAGTCATGGTCACCTCTACCGGGCTCCACGACTGGACGCTGAGATACTTCGTCACCGCCAGGCTGACCGTATACCACTGGGCCTTGGAGTTAACTACCAACGGCCAGATAAAGTTGCCCCAGGCAAACATGAAACCCAAGACACCCAGGGTGATTAACCCATTGCTGGAAAGCGGCAACGCTACATACCAGTAGACACCAAAGTGGCTGGCTCCATCTATCTCGGCAGCGTCCATCAGCTCGCGCGGCAGGCTTTCCATGAATTGGCGGAGCAGGAATAGACCAAAGGCGGAAGCAATGCCCGGCACCGCCAGGCCCTGGATCGAGTTCAACCAGTGCAGACTCGCCACAATCCGATAGGTTGGGATCAGGGTCACCACACTCGGCACCATGAGTGCCGATAGAGCAATCAGGAAGAGAAAATCCTTGCCTGGGAACATAAACAGGCCAAACTCATAGGCTGCCATGGAACAGACCAACAGCATCCCGACAATCTGGACAATCGCAAAAGCAGAGGATACCAGGTAAGAACGTAAGAACTGAGACTCTGTTACAACAATACGGATGTTGCTGATCCCTGCGCTTAACGAGGAAGGATACAAGCGTGGGTTGATAGCGATGGGCGTGCCCGGATTGGTAAAGACCACATTGAACATCCACCAGACCGGTAAGATCGTGACCACGAACCAGAATAAAGCAACGATCCATTTTAAGATATTGCCTACTGTAAATCGCCTGCGTAGTGGGGAAAGGGTTTTAGTAGCCATCTTTTTACCTTTCTTATAACGACCGTGAATACCGTCTACGCAAATAGAACTGGATCAGCGTAACAAGCAGGACGAAAACCAACAAAATCCAGGCATAGGCGGAGGCTTCACCAAACTTTAATGACCCAAAGGCGCGCCCCATGACGTCCATCACCGGGAACAACATCCCTTGCATCGGTCCGCCATAGCCCGTATAAGATGACTGCGTTAACAGCCAGGGGATATCGAAAATTTGCAAAGCAGAGATGAAGCCGTTGACGATGACCAGGAACAGCACCGGTTCCAGCTCAGGAATGGTAATGTAGATGATCTGCTGCCAGGTATTAGCTCCATCCACTCTGGCCGCTTCGTAATACTCGGCAGGGATGGCGTTCAAGCCGGCCAGGAGGATGATCATATTGAAACCGGTCGACCTCCAGACGTCGACGATCACTGCTGCCGGGATCATGAACTTAGGATCCGTCAGCCAGTTGATCGAAGGTCCGCCGAAGAACATAATGATCCGGTTTAAAAGACCATAATCGGGTGTGAGGATCCAGCGCCAGATCGCGGCTGTCAGGAAAAGCGGGATGACTGTGGGCATGAAGTATGCGCTCCGGAACACGTTGGAAGCAGCACCTCTAAACCGGTTCACCAGCAATGCCAGGCCAAAGGCAATGGTGATCCCGAAAAACATGGTGATGATCACGTACTTGAACAAGTTGGTGAAGGCTGTCACGAAATAGGGAGAATTGACAACTTTAATAAAGTTGCTCAACCCTACAAAAACGGGTGGGTGGACTCCATCCCATTTTTGGAAACTGATGTAGAAGCCGTAGACTAGAGGGGCAAGATAGAACACGATGAACAGTATGAAGAACGGGGCGATCATGAGATAGTGTTTCCCATATCGCCAAAAGGGTTTTTTCTTCTCGCTCATGTTTCCATTCCTCAATCACTCTATAACCCAGGAGTTTGGCCCCTTCGCGTCAGATCTCGACGGAGCACTCCAGGAAGGCGCAAAAGGGCCAAACTCGGTAGTCTACTTTGTGTCGACGGTGGCCATTTATTCTCTCAGGACATTTCCTCCGCTGACACTGAGTAGGATGTGGAGCATTTTAAAGCCTGCTTATCCGGCGCTCAGGATCTTATTGATCGCATCGATCATCTTCGGAGCAGCATCAGCGGGCTTCAAAGCTCCTGTGTCGACCTGGATGCCATAGTCGGACTCCGGCTGCCCGAAGCCTGTAGCTACTTTCCTCATCATCAAGCTCTCGTCTATCGCGTTATTGTAGGACTTGGCGGTTAACTGCACCAGCCAGTTCGCCTTGGCATCGGGCTGTTCGAGTGCCTTATCATTGGCCATCAAACGACCAATTTGGGCAGCCCAGGTAGCTTCTTGTGGGTAATCGCTGATAAAGGAAGCCCACTTCCAGGCAGAGTCTTTGTTCTTGGGCGAGCAAATGCCGGTGAACTCGCCGCCGCGGATTGTTCCTTTTTGGTCAGCCGTCTTGCCCGGGACCTCGACCGCGTCAAAATCCAGACCGCTCTTGGTCTTGGCCTCCTCCAGGGTCGGAGCCAGCCAGGGGCCCATGGAGATAAAAGCCAACTGGTCGGTCATGAACAGGTCGTTAGTGGCGGTGTCCCATTGGTACGAACCGATGCCGTATGGCTTGATCTTCAGAGCGTAATCGAACAGGGTGGCATAGGCATCGGCCTTGAGCTCGGTTGACTTCCCGTCCGGGGCGATCCTCTTCTTAGATGTGCCAGGAACACCGCCATAATAGTGCAACTGGCACCAGTCACTCCCCAAGATCTTGCCCAGGCCTTTTAAGCCCGCCTTGCTGACCTTATCGAGCTGGCT
>Ga0315274_10011628_pt1 | contig 12607 bp, 26 predicted proteins | sample YL17G02_20_MG_FD_203700 | JGI IMG/M metagenome (GOLD analysis project Ga0315274, IMG submission 203700) | Sediment microbial communities from Yellowstone Lake, YNP, Wyoming, USA - YL17G02_20 | ecosystem: Environmental > Aquatic > Freshwater > Lake > Sediment | place: USA: Wyoming | collected... | reverse complement strand
CTGATAGTCCTGATGGGGATGACGGCGGGAGGGATGAGGGCGGCTTATGCCTCGGTCGATTTGATGGTGAATACGAGCGTCATCGGAACCGTAGACGACAGTTTGAACACTTTCAGATGGCAAACCTTCAATCTTTCCCAATCCGGTAATCTTCTATCCGCCGGCGTGATTCTGAAAGGCGGCTCTTCTTCCGCGAATGTGACGGCGACTTTAAGAAATTCGACGGGAATGATTGCGACATCTTCTCCCATCCTCATTTCCGGTTCCGCTGGATACGCAATATATAATCTCCCATTTCCGTCCGCGCCATATCTTCTCGCCGCTTCCGCCTACGGGAATTACAATCTTTCCCTTCTTCAATCTTCGGCTGTCGGAATAACATGGACGGAAAATTCAACGAATCCGTTCATCGGCGGAGAAGGCCAAAAAGGGAGTTCATGGGATTTCTATCTCGAATTATCGGGAAATGCGGACAATTATCTCGTCTCCATCTGGACTCCGGCGAACGGGACCGTTTTCAACACGAACGAGATGACGATGGTTTATTCGCATAACGCGTCCACCGAGAAAACCTGCTCTCATTTCTATAATGCCACCGAATATGCCGATGGACTTACGCAACCCGGCAACAATCGGACGGTCGGATACACCGGGTTGCCCGCCGGATATTTCACCTTCAAGTCGAAGTGCGGGAATCTTTTCAGCGAAACCCGCTCGGGATTGGTGAACATCGGGCAGGATGTCGCGATAACCGGAATATCCACGCATCCCGATTTCTCCTTCACCTTCTCCTTCAATCATTACGCGATGGCCGGCTCCACGTGTAAAACCTATCTCGATGGGGAACTTTTCTTCACCGATTCGATGCCTATCGGGAATTCCACGGTGACGCATCTCATCGCGGCGCAGCCGGTCGGAGTCCATAATCTCCTTACTAATTGCTCCGATTTCTATGGAGCGGTGTATCAAGACGATGCGGATTTCGGCCTCGGACTCTACGGGACCGCGGTGGAACTCTATCGATACGGGCCGGATTATTCCATCACGGACAATTCCCTCACATATCCGTGGGACCGCGATGTTTCCCGGATAATCATGCCGGCGACTATGATACGCCTTGAAAGCGGCGATGGCGAGGTAAAATATTGCGGAGTTTACGACAACGGGACGGCATCCTTCAGCGATGTCATCGGGACGAAAACCTATGAGGTGTCCGTCCTCATCAACGGGGATTGCGATTCATCGGGGAACATCGTGGCGGGGACGGCATATTACGAGAAATACATCGGGAGCGTCGTCGTGGAATCGAACACGACTCACGCTTTTTTCGCCCACATCGGCAGCGACTTCGTGACGAATTCGAATAATCAGCCGAATCCGATAATGAACTATTTTTTCCTCATCTGGCGCGTCGGGTTTTGGCTGTTCGGAATCGCCCTGATGGTCCTCGTCGCGATGCTGGCGCAGCGTAATTGGATTGCTCCTATTTTCGTCGCTATCGGGTTGTGTGTGATAGCGGGGATTTTGGCAGGGATGGGGTGGCTATAAGACATGGTGAACGGAAAAATAATCGGAATGATAACGGCGGTCCTGCTCTTCGTGGTGATGCCGGCGTTCGCGACGGACATCACCGACTTCTCCAATCCGGTCACGACTTCGACGAATAATCTCCTGAATACTTCCGATGTTTTTTGGAGCGAGAACTTCAAATATTCCGACCTCTCCGTTTCGGAATCCGTGGTGAATCAGATGTGGCGGGTGAACATCGATGGCGGCGACACGGTGAAGGGAAACATCACCATCGGATACACTCTTCATCGGGCGAACGGGACCGTTGAGACATATTCCTACGACATGACGGGATGGCCCGACAATTCCGCCGACATCTTTCTCGCGCTCAATAAGGGCGACGAAGGAATCGCTTATGCTGTGGACGGGCCGGGCGGCCACGGGAACATCACATCTCTCCAAGTCCTCCGCGTCACATCGAGCCCGACCATCGAGATAAACCGGATGCCGTCCCTGGAAATAATAGCGTCGGGGATGGCTACCGTCGTCGGGTATGAGGTGGACATAGCCACGGATATATGGATGTTCATCAAGATAATATTCATGGTCGGGATGATTATAGTCGTGCCGACGCTCATCATCCTGCTGATAGGATGGTCGATAAAGAAGATAGTCCGGATGACGGGCGGGAGATGATTCCGGATGTGGAATCCTCTCGATAGCATCGCGACAACGGCCACCGGGATAGCCGCGGGCATATCGGACTTCTTCTATTACATCCTTTTTTTCGGGATGTTCATCCTCGTCCAATTCTTCATCTTCGGGCAGATTTTTCTCCTTTATAGGGGAATCCGATGGGTGAAGAGGATAGCGGACGCGAACGGCATAATCCCTGAAGAGATGCCGGAAAAGGAGGGGCGGATAGATGTATATCATGTCCCAAAATGATTTGCTCGATTTCGGATACGAGCCGCCTGATGTGAGAAAACCGGGATTCGCGCTGCGGCCTCCCGTCCTGCTACAAACCCGCATCGATTCGATGTTTTTCGGCGTTTTGGTCCCGCTAAAGTAGGTTCAAAACTATATATAGTGAATTAGTGACATCCTTCGCGTCATTAGGGTGGTGAAAAGACAAAATGGCATTTAATCTATCGGAAACAGGAACGCAGATAGGGGACTTCCTTACTGCGCTGTCCGGTCCGCTGCCTGCCTTCATCCTCGCGATGGGGCTGGCGATAGCGGTCGTGGGCCTCGTTGTGGCGATAATCTTCGTCATCAAGAGGACCGTTTCCGGCATACACTACAAATAAAGTAGTGTCGCTGAATCCTCGGCCGGAGGATGCTAATATCCGGGGAGGGCAGCGCATCCTAATCGCCGTGAAGAATGGCGGAAGGATGCGCGCCTCGGAATTTATCCGCATATTCTCCGATATGGGCCTCCGATAGAAGTCGTGCGCGTCCTGCCATGACATCGGAGGTTATTTAAACTCGGGCCTCATCATCCGTCATGCGGGATTCACTTTCCCACCCTCGACAAAAATGCTCTTCGGGGCATGAAGGGACACCGGGAATCGGAATCGAACGGTCCGGCGAGGACGCTTTACCCCGTTATCGCTGAATCTGCCGCAATCCGGAGGCCGGCATGAGGTTGGCGACCATGCGAAGGAATTTGCCGGCTTCCGGAAAAAATATGTCCCGGCGAAAGTCTTATAAAGTCACTATGTCATCGAAACGCATGGCAGGACCGAACATCACGGATATTCCGCAAATTTTCAGGAATCTCACCATATACCGCCCGAACGTGACGATACCGAGGCCCATCGCGCCGGCGGTTTCCGGAGCGGCTCCGTCCGCCGCGGTTCCCGCCGAATCCGGCGGATTATTCGGAGCCCTCGGAAACATGGGGAACGCGATAATGCCGTGGCTCCCGCTCATCCTCGGCCTCGCATTCTTCGGCATCCTAATCTTCATCCTCTATAAATTCCTCAATAAAGGCGGGAAGGCGTTCTCGAAGGACTATGACCGGGAGGCCTTCAAGGATAAAGTCCGGTATCTCTCGCGGGATTCCCCGAGGACTTCATCGAAAACATGGTTCTTCATCCCGCTCGTCGTCATCATCGTGATGGTCCTCACCGCGATGGTGATGGCTCTGCTTTACTTCTTGAAGGTGATGACATCCATCTCCTTCACGATACCGGCGGTGGTCGCCGTATTCTCATTCCTGATAGCGTGGCTCATCACGGCGATATTCCCCGCCGTGTTCACATCATATCCTTGCGTCGTGAATAAGAATCTTGAGATGATAGGATGGCTGCTATCCGTCCCGAAGCGGAGTTCCGACGGGTATCTCGATATGCTAATCTTCAAAAAGAGCCGATGGCTCATATTCAAGGATGTGGAAGTGTTCTCGATACCGCTCATGAAGAGCTATTCGTATAAGGTCCGCAATTCGAAGGAGAAGAGGACGGTCACGAACACCGTCGAATGCGACCTCGAAGAATCGGAGCGATGGATGTGGCTCGGGACCGGCGACATAAAGGTGAACTGCGCCGACCTCACCCCTACCCGGTTCTTCATCTATCCCGTCTATCGCAAGGAAACGACGCAGGACATCTATGACTTCACGGATGTCATTTTCGTCCGCGAGAAGGCGATGGCCGACCGCATCTCGATGACGGATGTGGCGAACATCTCGCGGGAGAACGCGGTCGTCCTCGCCGGAGGGAATCCATATATGCGTCTTTCCCCTGAAGGGAAGAATTCGGAAAATGAGTGATAGTCATGTCCGATTTTCCCGTATTCTCCGAGGACGAGATTAGGGAACCCATCGTTCCCCTAATCGGATTGCCGGTGAAGGAGTTCGCGAGATGCTCCTATAAACCATGCGGAGAGATTTTTTCGAAGGACCGTCCGGCGTGGAGATGCCCTTTCACGAAACGGCTCTTTCATCGCTCATGCTGGAAAATATGGAAATGCGGCGGATGGAAAAAGGAGTTCGTGCCGAAATGAAGGATGACAAGATTGCGGCGTATTTCGATTCGAAGGTTTGGCCGGGGGTGTCGAAAAAATTCGGGCATCTTCAAGGAGTCCGGAATCTACATGACATCATGCTCCTATCATTCAAGCTCGGCGTGAATTCCGTCACGGAAACGGAGGATTGATGGAGATGTCCATCATAGTCCCCATAATCCGCATCCGCATCATCGAGAACCCCGCGGATGTCCAATATCAGCCCTACCGGCTTCAGATACAACTGAAGATAGGGACGCTACATTCCGTAAATCTTTTCCTCAAGATGTTCGCCGGATTCATGCGGACCGTGTTCCGCGGCAAGGACTTCCGCATCGTAGGCGTCGAAGAATGGGAAGATAAGGATGGATTGGTCGTCTATCGTCACGGAGGGAAATAGATGTCGAACGGCGAGGTCCTCGAATATCTCCGGAAATATGGATGGGGGACCATCAAGGGATTCTCCGAAGAATATGCCATCCGGGAATCCACGGCCACATCGACTTTCCGGAAACTTCTCGCCGCGAGGATAATCCGGATTGCCGGCCCTCTCGTCCGAAAATGGCGGGAGCCCTTCATCTATGAAATCAGGGATGCCCGATTCCTATGATATTCGAGATAATCTCCGGCTTCGCATTCCTTGCGGCGGTCTTTATCATTTTCGTGATGGGATTGGAATGAAGGGAGATGATAAACCGTGAAGTATATGGATGTTCTGCTTCAGGTTGAGCGACCGGGTTTCAATCATCATGCGAAATCTGTAGGAAAGGGGGGCATATCTCGATGAAGTATATGGATGTTCTGCTACAGGAACTCTATGAGTATAAGAAGCGGGACGACGCCTCCCCGATAAACTATCTACAATTCGCCTACGACATCACCTATGCCGAGGACCGGCTCAATAAGGGCATAATCCGCGAACTCCGCTGGATTGAGACTAACACTTCGAAGGAGATGTCGATTCCTCTCACCACCATCGAATTCGTCTATCAGCGGCACAAGAAGGCCGGCTCGACTTCGCGGGAGATAATAATCCGGGATAACGACGGAGATTATCAGCATTTTTTCCTCTCGCAACTCCTTCGGGCTCGGCAGGACGCCATCCGCGAGATAAACCGCATCATCGGGATGATAGTCCGGAAATACGACTTTAATCCCCAGGTCCGCAGCGATGAGGACGACGATTCGGGAAAGGATGAATCCGAAGTGACCGGCCTTGAGGATTTGAAGAAGGCGATGAAGAGCGTGAAGAGATAGATGGCGTTCCGTTCCTGCTGCCTTGAAACGCAGTTCCGTTTCGCTATGGCTTCCGGGGATTCCTTCCGGAGATTCTGCGGGGCGGATTTCCTCTGCCCTTCATGCGGCCGGTGGTCGAACGGAAGGCCGGAGATATGGCGGGCGGCTTTCGAAGTGAGGCGAGGACATGGCGAAAAAACGCATAAGAATCGATAAAGTCCCGCCGCTTCCGGTGAAAACCGACGATAACGCCATGTTCGTCGCGAGGACTTCGGCTGAATATCACGCACTCGCGAAGAAATCGAAATTCATCCAGAATCCGCTCTCGGTGAAATTCTTCAAGAAATTCCAGGTGGACGACGACGATTTCCGGAATTCTTTCAACATGAACCTCACCGATGATTTTCTCTCATATCTGTATTGGAAGGTGAAATACGACGAGCCGGTGAACCTATCCATCTATGGGACGCAGCGCGGCGGAAAGTCCGGCATGGGCATGGGGATAGGGCTTTTCCTCTCCGAACTCACCAAGTCCCCGTTTCCCGCCGATGCTTCGCATATCCTAAAGAATCCGTCGATATTCCTGCGGATGCTCCCCGACATGAAGGAACACGGGGCTTACATCGTGGACGAGCAGAAGGTATCGAGGACGCAATCCGGCTCGGTGTCCGAGGAATGGGAAATCTCCGATGTCGCCCACATCATCGCGAAGAAATGTATCAACCAGATATGGATAGCCCCGGTCCTCTTTCCCGAGCGGGATTCCGAATATGCCCTGAAGGTCATCGGGCTCGACCGGCGATTGGCGATGACGAAGGCCCTGCTTATCGACCTCAAGAATTCGGAGGACGGATTCTATCGGATGTTCGGCTATGTGGTTTGGCGGCATTATGACGCCACCGTATCGGTCATATCTCCCGCCAAACTGATAAAGATGGCCGACGATTCCCTCACCGCCGCGCAGCTCCTTCGCAAGAATTACGAGCTGAAAAAGGACGAATGGATAGAGGAAATCAAGGCGCGGATGTCCTCGGACCGCAACCTTCAGCGCATCGAAGAGGCGTATATCCTCACTATGGATTCGCTTTTCGTGACCTGTAAGAATAATCTCCATCGAAAGACGGTGGCCCGCGTCCTTCTTCCCGCCGGATACACCGAGGACGAGATAGAAGAGATAATAAAACTCGCCGGGGACCGAGCTCTCGTCGGCCGCATCCTCATGCGGACCATCGGCTCGAAATCGTATAACAAGTTCGTCGTCGAAGCGAGGCGGATAGCCCTGTCACGGGGATATGACCTATCCATCCCTATCACCCCGGCTTCCGAGGGGGAAACAGTTAAAAGAAAGGGGACGACAGGGCCGGAACATGACGAATCGGATGAACCTATGGACGAAGAGAAAACTGAAGGGGCTCCGGACGGGAAACTGCGAAATATGCCAAAATCCGAGCGACCGGCTTCAGTTCGCCCATCTCGCGCCGACCGGAATCTCCGGAAGGGGACGGGGAAGAAAAGAGCGGCTCATCGACTTCCGGAAGCATCCCGATGATTATGCCCGTGTTTGCTCGTTCGCGTGTAACGCCATCGCGGAGGATTTGGGAAGGGCGGGCTTCAAAAAGTTTAAAAAGGCGGAGCTTCCGAAATAGTCACCGTCCACGGAAACCCTCGGCATCAAAGCCGATGGTAAGAAACCGGGACTACATTCGAATGAACCGGATAGGTTTGTTTGATTTGTCCTGGTTTCGTTTCGAGGGAATCTATGGACGGCCCCTTCATCACTACTTTTAGCTGGTAACGGATGGCATAAATCTTTAAAACATCATTCATGGGCGGAATCCTTATAAGATACCATAGATGAAAAACGGACGATAAAATAGAAAATGCCGAGAATACCGAAAATGGAAATAAAGGGCGAACCGATAATTTTAGAAAAAACCCACGAAGGCTTCGTTCTTTATGCCAATAAGAACGGACATCTATTCAAGGAGCAGTATATCGGATACCCGAAGTCAGAAGCGATACGAAGGTTCAAACGGGCATGGAAGCCGAAATAGATTTTTCGCAGAAGCAGGTCTATATGGACGGCCCCTTCATCACTACTTTTAGCTGGTAACGGATGGCATAAATCTTTAAAACATCCTTCTCGGGCGAAATGGTTATAAGGAAACCCTTCCGAAAAGTCGGCATGGGAAAACCTCGGAGCCATGTGGTCGCCGTAAGACTCGGAAAATATAATCAGATGTTCGTCTTTCCGTCGAAAGAGCGGGCGCATTCTTACATCCATGCGGTCCATGACAAATATCCGCAGGCGGAATTCCTTTACGGGACCGGCGGGCAGTTGGCCGGTGGGATGGGAAAAACTGTGAGAGTCAAAAAGAGAGTCCGAATGGGTTATCGCCTCGGAAAGAAAGGCGTAGAGGAAACGGAGTTCGATTGAAATGCCGATGAAAACCGTGAAATTGGCCGTGAAACACATGAAGGGTTTTTCGCAGCGGCAAGTTTTCATGAACGGCGAGAAGATAGGATTCGTCGGCGGCTCAACCGGAAAACTCTATCTGAAAGCGGTCCGATACGGGAAGAAGAATAAAATCGCGAAAGATGCTGAAGTCGTCCTGCCTTCGGAAATGAAACGTTGAAAGGTGAAATGAAAAATGGAACGCGACTTCGACATTTTCACCCAGGACACCGAGAAGAAAGAGCAGCCGCAATTCGCCGGAATCGCGACCAATAAGAGAACAGCCATGTCGAAAGCGAAATGGCTGGCGACGACCGGAATCCCGAAGGATGCTTATGTCGAGCATCACGGAAAACGCATCGGCGGATTCAAGTATAAGGGATGGGGAAGTGCCGCTCAAGAATGAGAAAATACAGGGTGAAGATAGCCGGCGACGGGACGCTCTTCTATCGCACGAAGTCCGCGAGAGCGAAGGCACTCGTCAAACTCCATTCGGAAGGATACAAAACCCGCCCGCTGCTGGAATTCCGCCACGGAAAAACCCGTAGGACTCCGCGGGGAATCTATCACGCGGAAGGCTCCCGGAAGATGGCCGGCCTTGAGAAGAGCGTGAAGTCCGGATTTGGCTTCGTCGCGTCGAAGGCCGGCAAGGTCCGGGAGCGGGGAGAACGATTCGAGGCCGCGAGGATGCGCGGCGAAGTCACATCGCAGGATGAGGGATGGCTGAATTGACATGAGAACGACGGAGATAAGGATGCTGATAGGCAGGCGGAAGGGTTACTCCGGCTCCATGCTCTCGAAGAAGGCGGTCGAGAAGTCGGTCGTGAAGCGGACGGGATTAGGATGGAACGCCACGCCGACGAACTATACCGAGCCGGGATACGAAGAGCCGTCGCTGATGTTCTGCCGGCTCTCGATGAAACCGGGAAAAGAAATCCGGGCGACGAAGAACGCCGTCCCGATGATTCGCAAGGACCTTTCGCAGAAGGCGATAATCGTCGTGTCCGGACCGAGAGTGCGGTCGGACTATATGGAAGAGAGGAAGAAAAGAAAATGACGGGAAAATCATTCGCGAAGATACGGATGCGGAAGAACGAGGATGTGGTGGACAAGTTCATAAGCGGCGGGATGATGGGAGGGACGAAACATCTATTCATCGAGGGGCCGACGCTCTATTCCTATGGCCACCATTTCCCTCTTGCGAAGAGAGTCCCGGAAGGATTGCTCTTGAACACCGACAGGTATTCGATGACGACCTCGCATCACCGCGGCCTCGTCAATCGGATGGCTTCGGCGGCGCATATCCCGGTCCATCCCACGACCACGAAGAGATTGGAGGAAGGGCAGGAATCGATTTAGATGCTCGGCCGGGAAAAACTCCACAAGGCGCAGTTTGACAAACGGAGCGCGACGAAACTCTATCAGCGGTCGCTCCGCGAGGGAGCGCGCATCGAATCCCATGAGCATCATGTTCCTTACTTCATGGGGCGCAAGATAGCCGCGGACCATCTCGGAGAGCATCCGGACTATTATGTCCGGCTGAAGAAGTGCCGGCTATGAAAGGACTCATCGCGAAACGGTTCGCGGAAGTCGAGAGATTGGAAATCCTCTCCACGCGATTGAGCGCGAAGGCGGATGATATGATGATGCGGAACACGATGGCCGGCGTCCGGCTTTTCCCTCATGAGAAGATAATGACCGCCCGGAGGGAATCCGAGGAATTATGGTCCAGGGCGAAACGGCTCCGGAATATCTGATTCATTTCTTTCGCCTATCTTCACCGTTTATCCCGGCTTCCGAGAGGCGTTTATAGCATCAGGAGCAATCTGATGGACCGGGCTTCGGACTCGTTTCGCACGACTTCATTTCATCCGGAGTCCGCAGAGGAATCTGAATCGCTTCAGCACATTCCCTTTTCCGCCGTGATGTAGGACGATGCTCATGTCGGTCCGCAACTGAATCAGGCAGTTCATCCGGTCGAGCCGGAGGACGGGTTCCCCTTCATAATAAAGCAGAATCTCCGTCCTCTCTTCCCGGATAGTCCACGGGTTCGGATATTTCTCCGCTATCTTCATCCGGGCGTCGGTCATGCTATATCTGCCTCTCGTATTTATACGGGACCGGTTGTTCGTAAAGCGCGTCCGGGTATCCCTTCGAAAGCCGCTTACAGTATCCGCAGAATGATAGCGGAGCATGACCTTTCTTCGATTTGCGGATGATTAGCGTCGGATGCTTTCCGCATTCTCCGCAAGTCCCCGCAGCGTCGATTGTTCCGGTCATCCGGGGCTTTTTCCCTTCTATCGCCGCATCATCCGGTTTTTTCGGATGCCTCCGTAGATAGAACGAGCGGATGTAAGCCATCTTCTCGTTTATCTCCTGCTGCGAGAGTTTGTTTTTCCAAACCCTTCCTGTCTTGTCAATCTTCGGTTTCACGGCCGCCGCTTCCGCTTCCATATCCGTGATTGCGGCTTTCAACGAAACCGGCCCTTTCCGGCAATCCGTCGGCATGAGATAATTCGTTCCGGTCCCGAAGGAATATCCGTCCACGAATCCGTCATGGAGAATCTCCCGCTCCTGCGCGGACAACCTCCGTCCCATTATCTTTTCGGTTTTCGCGAGGGCGTCCGCCACCGCAAAAATCCAATCGGTCCGCCTATATGCCTTCTTCCGTCCTGTCATGTCATTCATTTCTTCTTTCATTTTTTATCACTCCGTCGTTCGGAATCTAATCCTTTATCGGCATATCCGACGGCGAAGCATATCGCATCTTCGAGCGACACATCCGCCCCGGACTTCTCCTGTATCCGGCCGGCTAATTTCCTAATCAGCCGGACCGTATCCTTTCCGACTCTCACAGTCGTCATCTCTTCTTTTTTCTCTTTCATATCCTTTTCACCTTCAGTTTCGGCCGTTTCGACATCATCTTCGCGATGAAGTCCGCGGAGCAGTAATCGTCGCAGAAATCGTAGGATGTCCTATCGAAATGGCGTCGGGTGACGACGACATGGACCGCATCACCCGAATTCTCCGGGATGATTTCCGAGCATGAATCGCATAAGGTAGAACGTGTCATTTCTCCGCCGCCTCCGCCGCCTTCGCCTCCGCCCACGCCGCTGCGACGACCTCCGCCGCCTCCGCCGCCTCCTCCGCCGCCTCCTCCGCCGCCGCCGCCCTCCATGCCGCCCACGCCGCCCTCCATGCCGCCTTCGCCTCCGCCCACGCCGCCCACGCCTCCGCCTTCGTCTCCTCCGCCGCCTTCCATGCCGCCCACGCCGCCGCCGCCGCCGCCCACGCCTCCGCCTTCGCCTCCGCCGCCGCCTCCGCCTCCGGGCTCGCTCTCATGGCAGCGCCTCCGCCGCCTCCGCCTCCTTCTCTTTTCGGTAGGCCGCCTTCGCCGCCGCCTCTTCTACCGCCTTCGCCTCCGCCTTCGCCTTCGAGTTCTTCCGGAAGGCGGCCCACGCCACCGCCCCCGCCCGGTAAGCGGCCTCCGCGGCCCTCGCCGCCAAAATCGCGTCCATCAAGGAGCGTATGTTCACGACATAAGTCTTATCGGAAAATCTGAAGATATAGGAAGCGTGGTTCGCATTCAAGGTGATTTCGACCTTCTTCCCTTTATCGGGGCCGCTCTCTATCACGCATTCCCCGACGCTTTCCCGCAGGAAAAGCGTATTCTTCCCGTATTTCTCGATTTCGACTTCTTGCGTCATTCTTTCCTCGAAACCGCTTTCCGGCATCCTCGCGAGAGCCGGTTTTTCATCTTCTCTGGAGCCCATCAGCGAATCATCTCCGGAAGTTCGTCCGCCGCCTTCGACGAACGTTTCATCTCGAGGGCGTCCGTGATGGCTGAACACACGGCTACCCCATCCTCGGATTCGAGGGTTTCGCCTCCGCGGACTTTATCTATTATCGAACCGAGCCCGATTTTCCGGAATCCATCTTCCGCAAGCTGCCTCGATTGCTCGTCGAGGGTTTTCGCAAGAGCCAACTGTTCAATCGGAGAAAGGGACATGGATGCTATTATCTGCGTTCCCGTTTCATGGACGAACACCATGAACGCGCCTTCCCCCTCCATGAATCCCTTCCCGCCAGATTTCACGGCATCCGCGGACTTTTTCTGGAATCCGACGGCGAGTTTACGTATCGCTTCGAGTTCCGGATTCTTCATCGACGGCGCGGCGTCGGCATTCCCTTTATTCGCTTCATCCTTCAATCCTGTCTTTTTCATGTCCATCCATCTCCTATGCTATTGATTTCTCTCTTACTTTTTTATCGACTACCCTGAATATGTGGGCTCCCACCAGCAGGTCGGTAACTTCATGCGTGGTATATCCGCCGGTCCCGCCGATGAAGATGGTCCGCGCCCCCATCTCCGCGATGTATTTATTCCCGTGATAGAGG
>Ga0315274_10011627_pt1 | contig 12607 bp, 11 predicted proteins | sample YL17G02_20_MG_FD_203700 | JGI IMG/M metagenome (GOLD analysis project Ga0315274, IMG submission 203700) | Sediment microbial communities from Yellowstone Lake, YNP, Wyoming, USA - YL17G02_20 | ecosystem: Environmental > Aquatic > Freshwater > Lake > Sediment | place: USA: Wyoming | collected... | reverse complement strand
ATAAATAACTGAATTATATGAAGTTATAATTCTAAAAATTAAATGGCGGAGAGGGAGGGATTCGAACCCTCGGTGCAGTTTCCCACACACACGCTCTCCAGGCGTGCTCCTTCAACCACTCGGACACCTCTCCCGATTTTCAAGTTGGTTACTAAATGGATTAAGATATTTCTGAAAATAAATTGCAAGGGATTTTTATGAATGAAAAAAACGCGTTAGTCACAGAGTCACAGAAGATATAGTAAAATTTTCTAATTCTCTATGCTCTTTGTGGTTTAACAATCCTTGTTTTATGAACATAAACTTTAGTAATAAAAATTAATGAAATTGTAATATATCTTACATATTTTTTGTCTATTTTTAAAAGAAACTCTTATTGATTCAAGAATTTAGAATAATTGATAAGTCTAAAAAATGCAGAATGATTCAAGTCATTTAATCTTTTTTTCATATATTCTTACCTTTTTATATCTTATTATTTTACAATTCTTTTTATGCAATTCTTAGTTATTATAAGTGTGTTAATTTTCACTATTTTATTTTTATATAAAATATTTAAGTTTGTTCTGAATCCATTATACACCTAAAATAGAGGTGAAATCAATGAAGAAGAAATTGGTTTTGTTTTTATGCACGGGGAATACTTGCAGAAGTCCTATGGCAGCAGGATATTTTCAGAAATTATTGGAAAAGAAAAAAATTGGTTTTATCGAGGTTAAATCTGCAGGTGTTTCCACAATTGCTGGTTTGTTAGCTACTCCTGAAACTATACAGTTATTAGAAAAGGAATGTGTTGATTTAAGAAAACATAAGTCCTGTCAGGTTACTGAAGATATGATTAAGAGAGCCTATTTGATTCTTGGAATGTCTCCTTATCACGTTCAATCAGCTATCAGAGCCTGTCCTGAAGCCAAATCTAAGACATTCTTGCTAAAGGAATTTACCAGGAGCGATAGATCCAATTCACAAATCCAGGACCCGATGGGTTGTACCCAAGAAGTTTATAAAAGTGTTTTTAACGAGATTAGGAAGGCGATTAATCTTCTTGCCAGTATGGATGTTATAAAGAATGGTGATAAGTATAAAGTCCTACCTGAAGATATTAAATAAAATTTAAATGTAGCGATCGCATTTATGCGATGTGACTTGTTTGATAAATCAAACCGCTACAAGATAAGATTTCTTTTACTTATCCAAATATTTTTCTTGAATTTCGTTTTAAAATACAATTAATTTTTCTCACAATTGTTTCTAATCAAAAAATCAGAGGGATAAATTGTACAATTTAGAAAAAGTCGATAAAGAAGTTTTTGAGGCTATCAATAATGAAATAAAAAGACAAAGAGAAAAACTTGAGCTTATAGCGTCTGAAAATTATGCGAGTCCGGCGGTATTAGAAGCCCAAGGCTCAGTATTGACAAATAAGTATGCTGAGGGTTATCCTGGGAAGAGGTATTATGGTGGTTGTGAATATGTTGATGTAGGTGAAAGTCTTGCCATTCAAAGGGCAAAAGAAATCTTTAAATCAGACCACGCCAATGTCCAACTCCACTCTGGTTCTCAAGCTAATATGGCAGTCTATTTTGCCGTGTTAAATTTTGGTGATACTATTTTAGGTATGAATCTTTCTCACGGTGGTCATCTCACTCATGGTCATCCAATGAATTTTTCTGGAAAGAATTATAAGATTGTTCCGTATGGTGTTAATCGAGAAACAGAAGTAATTGATTATGATGAATTATCAAAATTAGCAAAAGAAACCAAACCCAAATTAATTATAGCAGGTGCGAGCGCCTATCCTCGAATAATTGATTTTGAAAAATTTTCAGCGATTGCTAAAGAAGTTGGTGCGATGTTAATGGTGGATATGGCTCATATCGCTGGATTAATCGCAGTTAATCTTCATCCCAATCCTGTTCCTTATGCTGAATTTGTTACGTCAACAACGCATAAAACTTTGAGGGGACCAAGAGGAGGATTCATTCTTTGCAAAGAGAGGTATGCAAAAGAGATTGATAAGACAGTCTTCCCGGGAATTCAGGGAGGGCCATTAATGCACGTTATCGCCGCAAAGGCAGTAGCTTTCAAGGAAGCTATGATGGAAGGATTTAAGGGATATCAGAAACAAGTTGTTAAAAATGCGACACATTTGGGAAAGTGTCTTGAGAATGAAGGATTCCGATTAGTCTCGGGTGGGACAGATAATCATCTTATGCTGGTAGATTTAACACCGAAAAATGTAACAGGTAAAGAGGCTGAGACTGTTCTTGATAAGGCTGGTATTACGGTGAATAAAAATACAATACCTTTTGATACACAAAAGCCGTTTATAGCAAGTGGAATTCGGATAGGGACACCAGCCGTGACAACAAGAGGAATGAAAGAAAAAGAGATGGAGAAAATTTCTCAATTCATTTCACGAGCTCTAAAATATAAAGATAATGATACAGAATTAGATAAAGTTCGAGAAGAAGTGAAGGAATTTACATCTACATTTCCACTTTTTAACGAAGATTTTATATTAGAATAAAAAGTATTAGCAAGATTCAGAATTATTTGTTTTTACTACAAGTTTTATCGAGAGCAAAAAATGAAAGCAATAATTCCAGCTGCAGGTATTGGTACAAGACTAAGACCGCATACGCATACAATACCTAAAGTATTGATGCAAGTTGCAGGTAAACCGATTCTCGGTCATATTCTTGATGAACTGATTAGTCTCGGAATCAAAGATGTTACAATTATTATTGGTTATATGGGTGACCGAGTTAGAGAGTATCTTGACAAAAAATATAATCAATTAAAAGTAAATTATGTCGAGCAGGAGGAAAGACAGGGTTTGGGTCACGCAATTTATTTATCAGCAAAATATCATTCTAATAATGAGCCTGTCTTGATAATTCTCGGCGATACTATTTTTAAAGCTGATTTAAAAAGGATAGTTGGCAAGAAAGAGACTTATATCGGTGTTAAAGAAGTGGATGACCCAAAAAGATTCGGTATCGTTGAGTTGGATGGTGATAGAATTATAAAATTAGTTGAGAAACCGAGTGAACCGAAGACTAATCTTGCTATAGTTGGAATTTATTACATCTGGAATACTAAACTTCTCTTTTCAGCATTGAATGAGATTGTAACTAAGGGAATAACCACTAAGGGAGAATATCAATTAACTGATGCATTACAGATAATGCTGGATAAAGGGGAAGTAATGAAGTTTTTCACAATTGATGGGTGGTATGATTGTGGTAAGGCTGAAACTCTATTATTTACTAATAAGGAATTACTTAGTCAATCCAAGTCATTCAGTTTTAATAAGAACAATATGAAACAAACAGTCATTATTCCACCTGTTTTTATTGATGACACAGTGAAAATAAAAAACTCTGTTATTGGACCTTATGTTTCAATAGCTGAAGGCTCGAATATAGAAAATGCCATTGTTCGGAATTCTATCATAAATGAAAATGCTGAAATCAAAAATATACTTCTGGATGAGTCGATAATTGGCGATAATGCCTGTGTCTCCGGGAATTATTACAAATTAAATGTTGGTGACTCATCAGAGTTTCATATTCAGTAAATACATTGTCTGAATTTATCTGATTTATTGTATTTCAAATTGGGGGACTGACATAGTGTGTCTGTCCCCAAATTTTCACATAGATAGATGATTTTTGTGGAGGTATAAAATGAGTTTAAAAAGAAGATATTTGTTTACTTCGGAATCGGTAACAGAGGGACATCCTGATAAAATTTGTGACCAGATTTCAGATGCCATTTTGGATGAATTGATTGCTCAAGACCCCAAGAGTCACGTTGCGGCTGAGACGATGGTTAAGAATAACCTTGTTATTGTTGCAGGTGAGATTAAAAGTAATGGAAAGATTGATACACCTAAAATAGTTAAAGAAGTAATTAAGAACATTGGTTATAATGATCCATCTTATGGATTTAATTGTGAAAACTGTACAATTTTCCCTTTTTTAGGTGAACAATCGCAGGATATTGATATGGGAGTGAGCAAAAAGGAAGAGGAGGAGCAAGGGGCAGGCGATCAGGGACTTATGTTTGGTTATGCTTGTAATGAGACTCCAGAACTGATGCCTTTGCCGATTACCCTGGCTCATAAGTTAGTTCGAAGACTTGCTGATGTAAGGAAGAAAAAAATTCTTGATTATATTAGACCGGATGGAAAATCTCAAGTCACAATAGAGTACGAAGGGAAAAAACCAATCAGAGTTACAACAGTTGTTGTCGCAGCTCATCATAGCCCTGATGTAAAATTGAAAAATATTAGAGAAGATATTATTGAGAAAGTAATAAAAGAAACCATACCTGAAGAGCTATTGGATAAGCATACGGAATATTATGTCAATCCTACAGGCAGATTTGTCATTGGAGGACCTGTGGGTGATAGTGGAGTTACTGGAAGAAAAATCATTGTGGATACCTATGGTGGTAAGGGAGCTCATGGAGGTGGATGTTTTTCTGGTAAAGACCCCAGCAAAGTTGATAGAAGTGCGAGTTATGCAGGAAGATGGTTAGCCAAGAATATTATAGCGGCGGGTTTAGCTGATGAATGTCTTGTTCAATTAGCCTATGCCATTGGAGTTGCAAGACCGGTTTCGGTTATGGTAGAAACTTATGGAACAAGCAAGGTATGTGAACAAAAAATTGAAAATGGAATAAAAGAAATTGTTAATTTATCACCCGCAGGCATTATTAAGAGATTGGATTTGTTAAGGCCGATTTATCTGAAGACAGCGGCTTATGGACATTTCGGGAGAGAAGAAAAAACATTTACTTGGGAAAATAGAGATCTTATTAAAGAATTTAAGAAATTATTAAGTTAAAAATTAATTTAAATTTTATTTGACAAACAAAATATTTAGATTATTTTTAATTACTTGAAAAATAAAAAAGTATAATAGTTTTTTTTGCTGAATTTACCCCCAATTTACTTTGTAGCGTGAGATGTTTAAAATTATTGTTATCTCACGCTTTTTTATTTGGGATAAGTATTAAAAATCCGATTCTGTTAAACAATGAAATAGATTTTAGAGTTTGAATGGATTTGAAAACATTGCTTGCATTAGCTCGTATAGATAAGTAAGTGTAGCATATTAAAAAATGGATATATTATAATGAGAAATTCCAATAAGGATTCTGATGAAAAGAAATTGTATTCAACAAATAGTGAAGTTGAAGCGAACCTAATTTGTGATATTCTTAATAGATGTGGCATTCCATCATTTTTAAAGAGTGAGTCTTTTGGGAAAGTCGCTGGCATTACGATTAATGGCTTAGGGCAGATAGATATTTATGTCAGAAATGTAGATTACGAGTCAGCCTTAGAAGTGCTTAAAAATAAAATAGATGAAAACAAATGAATTTGAGGTTGGGTAATGAGGGCACTCGATATTATTATTAAAAAAAGGGATGGTTTTGAATTAACTCGTAATGAAATATCATTTTTTATAACAAATTATCTTGAAGGTAAGATATCTGATTATCAGATGTCTGTGTTATTAATGGCGATTTTTTTTAGGGGGATGTCTGCAAAGGAAACTACTTATTTGACTCAAGCGATGATGAATTCAGGTGAGGTGTTTGATTTATCTGAAATTCTTGGTGTCAAGGTAGATAAGCATAGCACAGGAGGAGTAGGGGATAAGGTCAGTCTGATTTTAGCTCCCCTTGTAGCGAGTTGTGGTGTTCCTGTTCCTATGGTATCTGGACGTGGTCTTGGGCATTCTGGTGGAACACTTGATAAGCTTGAATCTATCCCCGGATTTAATACGAAATTAACAAAAAGGCAGTTTATCAAGATAATCAAGAAAAATGGTTTTGCTATGATGGGACAGACGGAGAATTTTGTTCCTGCTGATAAAAAAATGTATGCCCTAAGAGATGTAACTGGCACTGTTGAATCTATTCCATTAATATCAGCAAGTATAATGAGTAAAAAATTAGCCGAAGGCTCAGATGCAATTGTATTTGATGTGAAAACAGGATCAGGTGCATTTATGAGGACATTTGATGATTCCGTTGCGCTTGCATCTTCTCTTGTCAGAATAGGAACGGAGATGGGAAGGGAAACGATTGCTCTCATTACCGATATGAATCAACCTCTTGGAAGATATATAGGCAATGCATTGGAAGTTAAGGAATCTTTAGAAGTGTTAAATGGTAAAGGACCGGAAGACTTAATTAATATTACAGTGGAATTAGGTAGTTATATGCTTGTTCTTGGAAAGAGAGTAAAGGATTTGGATTCGGCAAAAAAAATACTCAATGAAAAATTAAAAAATAATGATGCCCTTGATTGTTTTTATAATATGGTTAAACTGCAAGATGGAGATGTTGAGTCAGTAAAAGATATTTCCCAATTACCTACCGCAAAAAAACAGTTTAAGCTCAGAGCAAATAGTTCAGGATATATTCAGTCGATGGATACTACAATGATAGGAAATTCTGCCTGTATATTAGGTGCTGGTAGACAAAAATATACGGATATAATCGACCCTGCTGTTGGATTGATATTCCACAAAAAAAATGGTGATAAAGTAATTGAAAAAGATATAATTGTTACGATGGATTATAACAATTCTGAGAATCTTAGAGAGGCTATAGAACTGCTCAGTAAGGCAATAAGGATTGGTAGAAAGAAAGTATCTCCGCCAAAATTAATCTATGCTGTTATTGATAAAAAAGGAATAAGAAAATTATAGGAAATGAGACAGACGTTGGTCGTTTGTCCTTATTATTAAACTAAAACTTTTAAAATTATTGTTTGACACAATTCCCAATAATATATTAATTTACAATCCCATTAATAGAAACAACCTTCTTAAAATGTTATTTTCTTTTCTATTTTAAGAATTAATATTGTAAAATGAGATTTATGTTATTATTAGGTATTTCAGAGGTATCAAATATTAAATTTTAAGATAGGATGAAATTATGACGGATATTCACATTATAGGATTTATTCCCGCGAGATACGGTGCAACGAGGTTTCCTGGTAAACCATTAGCTGATTTGTGTGGGAAACCAATGATTCAGTGGGTATATGAACGTGCTTTAAAATCTCAGTATATTCAAAAGGTTATTGTAGCAACAGATGATATGAAGATTTATGATGCTGTTGAAAAGTTTGGTGGTGAGTGTGTATTAACAAGTCCAGAATGTCCCTCAGGAACTGATAGAATAGCTGAAGCAGCGCATAATCTCAATTTTAACGTTGCTGTGAATATTCAAGGAGATGAACCGATGATTTCTCCTTCTTCTATAGATTTGGCTATCGAGGCTATTCTTAAGGATTCTGATGCTGATATTGCAACAGCTATGATACCAATTTGCAATTTAGGTGATTTTAAGAATCCCAATATTGTGAAAGTGGTTTTTGATAGTAATAATTATGCCTTATATTTCTCACGCTCTACCATTCCAAGTATAGATAGGGTCAAGGATATAAAAGAATTTATAAGTGAAAATTTCTGTTTTGGATATAAACATTTAGGACTTTATGTATATCGGAAGAGTGTGTTAGAGAAGTTTTCAAGCTTAAAACCTACGAAATTGGAAATGACTGAATGTCTTGAACAATTGCGTTTTCTTGAAAATGGTTTCAAGATAAGATTAGTTGAGGTTGATAGAGATTCCATTGGGGTTGATACTCCTGAAGACCTTGAAAGAATAAAAGAAATATTTACTTATCGGAAAGATGAGACAGATTTTTAATTAATGATATCTGAAAAATTAACAAAAACACGTTTTTGTTTGTAGTTCCCATCTGTAGCGGTCGCATTTATGCGACGATTATTATTGTTTGATAAATCAAACCGCTACAACCAACAAACAGGATAGCAAAAATTGATGTTGTGGTGCGAGATTCATCTCGCATATTTTTGCGACATAAATATCGCACCACAGGTTTGAGGAAAGAAATTTTGACAAAACATATTTTCATAACAGGTGGAGTATGTTCCTCTTTAGGGAAAGGTATAACCGCTGCTTCTATCGGTGCGTTGTTAGAAGCTTATGGCTTGAAAGTGACGTTACAAAAAATCGACCCGTATATAAATGTTGACCCGGGAACAATGAGTCCATATCAGCACGGTGAGGTTTATGTTACTGATGATGGTGCAGAAACAGACCTCGATTTGGGACATTATGAGAGATTTACAAACGCGACTTTGTCAAAATTGAACGCTGTAACAACAGGTCAGATTTATGAGACGATAATAAAAAAGGAAAGACATGGGGATTATTTAGGTGCAACTGTTCAAGTTGTTCCACACATCACAGATGAAATAAAAAACAGGATTATCAGCGTTGGAAAGATTACCGATAGTGATATTGTTATAACAGAAATTGGTGGAACGATTGGGGATATTGAGAGTTTACCTTTTATTGAAGCTATTCGTCAATTGAAGTTTGATATTGGGTCGGAGAATATTTTATATGTTCATCTAACACTTGTTCCTTTTTTAAAAGTTGCAGGGGAAGTCAAAACTAAACCCACACAGCATAGTGTCAGAGAACTTCGTGAAATCGGCATTCAGCCAGGTATATTACTTTGTAGAACGGAAGAAAAATTTAATAACGAAATTAGAAATAAGATTGCAATGTTCTGCAATGTGAATCCTGAGGCTGTGTTCCAGGCTGTCGATGTCAATGAAATTTATGAGATTCCTCTTAATCTTGAAAATCAGGGTATGGACAGAGAGATTTTAAGGCAGCTGAATATTAGAAAAACCAATAAGAATCTTGATAAATGGTATAAGATAAAAGAAACCATTGCTAATAGCACCGATGAGGTGAAAATTGCAGTTGTAGGAAAATATCTCGAATTGCAGGACGCCTATAAATCAATTTATGAAGCTCTCAGGCATAGTGGATTTGAAAATCGGGTTAAGATTAATATTATTCGAGTTGATGCTGAAGGGATTGAGAAGGAACCAGATTCAATGTTGAATAGTGTTGATGGTATACTTATCCCTGGAGGTTTTGGGATTAGGGGAATAGAGGGGAAGATATGTGCAGTTCAATATGCTCGTGAAAATAAAATACCTTTTTTGGGAATTTGTCTTGGTATGCAATGTGCTGTGATTGAGTTTGCGAGAAATGTTTGTGGAATGAAGGATGCAAGTAGTTTGGAGTTTAATCCTGAGGCGTCAGTTCCTGTCATTTCTCTTATGCCGTCTCAAAAAGGGATACAAAATTTGGGTGGAACGATGCGTTTGGGATTATGGAAATGTAATATTGCTGATAATACAAAGGCTCTTCAAGTCTATAAAAGAAGAGAAATAAGTGAGAGACATCGACATAGATATGAAGTGAATGACCAATATATTCCAATTCTTAGAGAGCATGGATTGGTATTCAGTGGAATTAATCCTGATAGCAATCTCGCGGAAATTATTGAAATAAGTGACCACCCATTTTTTATTGGATGTCAATTTCATCCTGAATTTAAATCAAAACCGTTTCAGGCGCATCCTCTTTTCCGCGAGTTTATTAAATATAGTTTGAAGAGGAAAAAGTCTTCAAAACTTTTCTTGTCAGAAAAGAAATAAATTATAAAAAATAAATGTGAAAATAATAATAACAATTAGGATCAGAATATGGGAAATGTTATTAAGATAAAAAACATAAAAATCGGTGGTAATAATCCTTTAGTATTTATAGCTGGAGTTTGTGTTATAGAGAATGAGGATTGGACATTTAATATAGCAAAGGAATTAAAACAAATAACTAAATCTTTGAACGTTCCTTTTATTTTTAAAGCTTCTTATGATAAAGCTAATCGCTCATCTGTTCATACTTTTAGGGGAATTGGATTTGATAAGGGAATTCGGACGTTGAAGAAAATTAAGAAAGAACTTAATATTCCACTTTTAATAGATGTTCATTGTCAGACTGAAATTGATGAAGTTGCAAAAGTAGCGGATGTAATTCAGATTCCTGCATTTTTGTGTCGACAAACCGCGCTTATAATAAAAGCTGCTTCTACAGGAAAAGTAATCAACGTTAAGAAGGGTCAATTTCTTTCTCCTTTTGAAGTCAAAAATGTAGTGGAAAAAATAAAGAGTACTGGTAACGATAAAATTATGATAACAGAACGAGGCTACTCTTTTGGATATAATAATCTAGTTGTAGATATGCGTTCATTTCCGATAATGAAGAAGTTTGGTTGTGCTGTTATATATGATGCGACACATAGCCTGATGTTACCGGGTGGAGAGGGCACAACTTCAGGCGGAGAACGTGAATATATACCATATCTTGCAAGAGCAACAGTTGCTGTTGGGATAGATGGTGTGTTTATGGAAGTTCATAATAAGCCAGAAAAGGCTTTGTCAGATAAAGGAACAGTTTATCCATTAGATAAAATCCCCGAATTGATAAAACAATTAAAAGAAATTGATAAGCTTGTTAAAAAGATATAACTGTTAAACAATAGGGGACAAACAATTACCGTCTGTCCCCTTTTTTAAGACGTTTATTTTGGGAATCATAATATGAAAAAAGATACTCTAAATAGAATAAAAAAGATCAAAATTGTTGTTATGGATGTCGATGGTGTAATGACTGATGGGAAAATCATTTTAGGTTCGGGTAATGCCGAGTTAAAATTTTTTGATGCACGGGATGGCGTTGGTATTAAGTATTTGCAAAGAGTCGGGATAAAAGTTGCAATTATAACGGGAAGAGAATCCGAAGCTGTGGAAATGAGGGCTAAGGAACTGGATATTGAATTAGTTTATCAGAATGCGAAGAAAAAAATTGATGCCTATAATGATTTGAAAGAAAAAATGGGGTATAAGGGCTCTGATATTGCTTATATTGGTGATGATCTACCCGATATTCCTATTATGAGAAGAGTTGGATTTGCTATTGCAGTCGCAAATGCAACAGATGTCACAAAAGAATTTGCGCACTATGTGACTGAAAATAATGGAGGATATGGAGCAATCAGGGAAGTTGCGGAATTAATAATGAAGTCACAAAATAAGTGGAAAAAGATAATGGAAAGATATCTCGAAGATTAATTTATGACTATAAATTGTAGGGACAGAACAGTGTTCTGTCCCTACATAAATTCCCCTCTTGTATGGGTTTGATTGTAAATTATTCAATAGTTCTGTTCGTAAATAAACTGTAGGGGCGAGGTTTCCTCGCCCATATAGGAGGGCGGGGTGACCCCGCCCCTACAAAATATGAAGAAGAAAAAGATTAAAAAAAAAATTAAGAAGTTCTTTCAAAAGATAAGAAGGAAAACTGTTTATTATTTGTTCTTGAGTTTAAAGTTTTTTGTCTTACTTATCCCTGTCAATGTTGGTTTAAGATTGGGTTCGTTTCTGGGGAGATTAACTTTTTATGTTCATAAGAAGGAGAGAAAAAGAACCCTAAAGAACTTAAGAAAAGTATTCAAAGATAAAAAGAGTGAGAAGGAACTTAAGAAGATAGGTGAGAATGTATTCAGGAACATTGGTTTATTCATAGGAGAAGTATGGTATGCATATAAATCGGGAGATAGTTTTCTCAAGGATAATATAGAGATAGAAGGAAAGGAATATATTGACAAGGCATTGTCAAAAGGGAAAGGATTTATCGGTTTAACAGCACATTTGGGAAATTGGGAACTCCTTGCTGCTTATCTATCTCGGGTTGTTGGTATAAAGGTGACTGTTATAGCTCGTGAACTTTCGAATCCGGATTTAGAGAATTTTACTGAAAAAATCAGGTCATCCTTTGGTGTCAAGGTTCTCATAAAAGGAAGTTATTTAAAAGAGATAATCCGGATATTAAACAGTAATGAAGGGATAGGGATATTAGCAGACCATGATACAAAGGGGAAGGGAATTTTTGTTGATTTTCTTGGTTTTCCAGCATATACACAAGTTGGTATTGCTTTATTGAAATTGAAAATGGATACTGAAATCTTGCCAATGTTTATCAAGCGAGAAGATTTTGCAAAAAACAAAATCACTATTTTAGAACCGTTGAGATTTGAACTTACTGGTGATAACGAAAAGGATATTTATCATATAACCAGAGAATGCAATCGTGTTATTGAGAATCAAATCTTCCAATATCCTGATCAGTGGATGTGGATGCATAAAAGATGGAAGACAAAAAAGAAAGATGTGGAATGATTAAGTATTTATGTTTGACAATAATAATATCTCTTGTTTTATTCTTATATGCGTGTTCTGCAAAAGTGAATGAGGATGAAGATTTCCTTAAGAGTAGAATTGATGTAAGTGATACTTACCATTTTACAGGATTTAAAACCTTCTTGACTAATGAAGCAAGATTAACGAGGGAAATACTTGCTGAGAGTGCGGAATATTATGAGAAAAAACAAATATTTGAATTAGATAATCTGAAGGTGAATTTCTATGGCGAAAAAGAAGTCGAATCTATAGTTGTTGCTAATAAGGGTATTTATGATAGTAAGAGTAAAAAAATAACTCTTGATGGAGAGGTGGAATACAAAGATATTTTTAATAAACACTTAAAAACAGACCATATGGTATATGATGGCAATACAGATATGATTTCTTCAAAATCACCTTTTATTTTTGAGGTGGAG
>Ga0315274_10011626_pt1 | contig 12610 bp, 12 predicted proteins | sample YL17G02_20_MG_FD_203700 | JGI IMG/M metagenome (GOLD analysis project Ga0315274, IMG submission 203700) | Sediment microbial communities from Yellowstone Lake, YNP, Wyoming, USA - YL17G02_20 | ecosystem: Environmental > Aquatic > Freshwater > Lake > Sediment | place: USA: Wyoming | collected... | reverse complement strand
GTTGCTAACTACATCAACCCGATTAAAGAGGCAGCGGAAGAACTGCAGAAGAAACATTATGAACCAGTATGAGGCACAAGCACTACTAATCTATCGAGATGGGGAACCACCTGATGGTTGGGTAGCAGTGACAGAACAGTCACAGTCGTATACCAGTAATGTGCATACGAACGAGGCAGAGACTACTGTTGTCTACAAAGCTGATAACGATCAGTACTTTCGAGTGGTAGAACGATGTGCTATTGGACGACCAGATATCAAGTCTGATCCTGAAGTAACCGAAGTTTACCCGGTACCTATTGTGACACACATCGAATATCAAGAGGTGGAATATGCAAGTCAACTTTGATCTGGCACTGGTGGATGCTGACAGTATCATCTATCAGGTAGCTCATACGAATAGCTCATCTCTCCTTGCCTGTAAAGCATATGATGACTACATTAGTAACCTGATCAAACACACTGAGGCACCAGGAGCATTTGTGTTTATCAAGGGAGATAATAACTTCAGGCAGCAGTACGAACAGTACAAGGCTAACCGAGTACCACACATTGATCCTGTGGTACAGAAGCGCGTGGAAGACGTGTATGAGCACGCACGAGAGTACTGTGTGGAGTCCGATGATGGAGAAGCTGATGACTATGTTTGCTTCCACGCAAATATTGCCATGCAAGAAGGTCAATCTGCTATCATCGTTCACATCGATAAGGATCTTAACTGTATTCCGGGATGGCACTACAACTTCCGTAAAGGAACAAGCTATAGTGTATCACTACGAGAAGCATATGAGTTCCAGATCATGCAGCTGTTGCAAGGTGATGCCACAGATAACATCAAAGGTATCAAGGGTGTAGGACCAAAGACAGCAGAGAAGATCATTGCAGGTGTTGAACCTGAAAGTCTATGGGATCTGTTAGAGCATACATGGGCTTCTAAGATGGGTCGCCACTGGAAGAACTTGTTCGTTGATTGTGCTAACATGATCTACCTACGGGAAGCTCAGGCTGATCTGCGTAAGTTAGATTATGATGAATTGAAAGAAAGGTTATCATGGAAGATTCCACCGGACACTGGATTGCACTCAGTCCAAGACCCGAAGGTGCCTTTGGATTCGTTTACGCCGTCTTCGGACCCACCGAAAGAAACTACATCGGAAGAAAGCAGGTAATAAGTGTATCCAGAAAATCAACACCCGGATCGAAGCGACGAAAGGTTACTCGCAGCGAAAGTGACTGGAGATCTTATCAGTCCTCCTGTAGAGAACTCCTTGATGATATTAAGTTGTACGGACTTGGAGCATTTACTTTTGTTATATACAAATGGTGTTCCGGTCCAGGAGATCTCACTTATAGCGAAGTCCAAGAGCAATGGGCACATGAGGTTCTTAGCCGAGATGAGACGCCTTATGGGGAACGTAAATGGTACAACGGCAATATCGGAGCCGTCAAATTTCTTAAGCCAAAAACGTGAATGGGATTGGAGGGAACATGGGTAGAAAGGATCGGTCGCAACCTAAGCCAGAGATTCTGGAAGAGTATATCAAGATCAAAGAGGAGTACAAAGAGGGATACGACCGAAAGAAGAATTCACAGATCAACGCCAAACAGCGTCGAGAATTTATCAGGGAACTTAAAGAGAAAAGGGAATGGGAATGACGTTACACTTTGCTACACTTATTTTTGTTATACTCAAAGCAGTTGAGTTGATTACTTGGTCTTGGTGGTTGGTCTTCCTACCATCTATTATCTCTTTTGGTATTACAGCTTTATTCCTAACAGGAGTAGCAGCCCTTATTCTTTCAAAGGATTAATATGCAACCAGTTCGTTTGATCGGTGTACCTGATACATACACCAACTGTAAGGCAGTATACGTTAACCCTGGATATATTAGTAGTGTTGAGATCCGAGATAAAGATCTAGTACACATCCATATGAACTCTGGAAAGGTAATCTTTACCAATATTGAAGGTCTGAGGTCACTAGAAAAGGGTGATGATGAGTCAATGGTATCACACAGCTTGTCCTAAATGTGGTTCGTCCGATGCACTATCCTACAAGGATGGTGATAAGTGGGCATTTTGTTTTAGCTGTAACCGTAACAGCCCGTTAGACCCCAACGCGAAACGCGTTACCAAAGAGAATTACGATATGCATACTTTAGAGGAGATTGAAGCCTATGACGTACGAGGATTTCAAGAACGCGACATCAAAAAGGTTGTCGCAAAGCATTTTGGAGTTAAAGTCTCTTATGCTGAGGACGGCACTATCAGCAGTCATTTCTATCCGTATACGAAGAATGGTGTGGTTGTCGCGTACAAAGAAAGAAAACTACCCAAACAGTTTTCTATTCACGGAGACTTCAAGGGTGTCCAACTATTTGGGCAGAACGTTGCAAGCGGAGGAAAACGAATTATCGTTACTGAAGGGGAACTCGACTGCCTTGCTGTAGCTCAGGCTCAGTACGATAAGTACGGTAAGTTCTATCCTTCAGTCTCTCTGACATCTGCATCCGGTGTTAAGCAGCTGATTGATCATCGTGAATGGTTACGTTCATACGATGAGATCATCCTGATGCTTGACAACGATGAGCCGGGTAAGAAGGCAACCCAAGAGGCAGCTAAGATCTTGGGTTACGATAAGGTTAAGGTGTGTGATCTCCCGGTTAAAGATGCCTGTGAGATGCTCATCACCGAGGGTTCAGAAGCACTGATGAAGGCTATTTGGGATGCCAAACCAATTAGTCCGGCGAGTGTAGTCAAGGGTGAGGATGTATGGAAACAGTACCAACGTCGTAAGAGCACCACCTCACTACCTTATCCACCATGCCTTGATGGTCTTAATGAGAAGCTCATGGGTATGCGTATGGGTGAGATCGTTCTGTTCACATCAGGTACAGGCTCAGGTAAGAGTACGGTCATTAAAGAGATTGTATTCCAGATCCTGGAGAAGACAACTGAGATGGTTGGTATGGTGTCACTTGAGGAATCAGTTGGTGACACAGCACAGAAGTTCATTGGGATGCAGCTCAAGAAGAATCTTACCCACGACGAGGTAAGTGATGAAGAGCAATATAAAGCATTCGAGAAGGTGTTTGCTGATGAACGACTGGTTCTGCTCGACCATCAAGGATCAGTCAGTGATGAGTCCCTTGTGGATAAGCTGGAACACCTTGCACTGATGGGGTGTAAGTACATCATGCTGGATCACATCACGATCGCAGTATCAGATGGTCATGATGGCAAGACAGGTAATGAGGCAATAGATGCATTCATGAGTGATCTGCTTAAAATTGTCAAGAAGCATGACATCTGGTTAGGTATTGTCTCTCATCTGCGTAAGGGAGACAAGAAGGTATTTGAAGAGGGTGTCATCCCATCTATTGATGACATTAAGGGATCAGGCTCAATCAAGCAGATCTCCTTTGACATCATTGCATTTGCAAGGGATATGATTGCAGATACAATGTCAGAACGTAACACGATTCACCTGCGGGTTTTGAAGAGTCGTTTTACAGGGTTGACAGGAAACTGTGGAAATACATGTTATAATCCTGAAACTGGCAGGCTTTATCTGCCCAACGCAACCGACTTCGACTAAGGAAATTATGAATCCACTAGACTATCTCACATCACGAGTTGAGAAAGTTGTTGTAGACAGTGACAAGATCTTTAACGAGGGAGCGAGGCTACTGGCCCACTACCCTACCTGGGAGTATGAGATTGAACGATTTATTAATGAAGCTTGGGACGTACTTTTACGCTACTGCATCCGTAACAAACACAGTAAGCATACTGCCACAGTCAAACTTACCTTTGCTAGTGACCTTATTGGCAAACGGTTGGCTAGGAGCATCGGTGTTGATGAGCACAATATTAAATATACTCTGGCACTCGGAGATATTCTCCTCGAAACGTTCTTACAGGACGGTTTAATTGATATCTTCCGCGAGTACGTTGGGTTCAAAGCTCCCTATATGGTACGGATCGTTAATCAGACATGTGATATTAAGCCCACGCTTATTGGAACCGTCTTTGAACCTCCTTTACCCATCACCGGACTTATCTCGGACGTTACTAAGGAACCCTTCATTAAGGGATGGACTAACTCTGGACTTTTCCACGGATACCTTGGATCGTCTTTCGTTCGGTCCCTGGAAACGCTCAGGCAGCAACCGTGGGCGTTGAACAATCCACTGCTGTCTGCACTTAAACTGTCCCCACCACAGGAAGTTCTGGAGTTGGTTGACGCGGATGGAGAGATCTTCAAATGGAACATCCATCAAGAGAACCTGAAGCTACCAAAGGGTCTGAAGCATATGGATGGTGGATCATTCCTTGGTAAGAAAGATCCCAAGCTACAGCGATTGATCAGTAAGTACTTCGAGTACACAATGGTAGTGAACAAGGCTGAGTTGGTACAGCAGAAAGGTTATCCGTTCTATCAGGAGGTGTCGTGTGACTATCGCGGACGTGTATACTATGCAGAGTCCTTTCTTGACTTCCAAGGAAGTGACATCTCAAGGAGTCTCTTCCTGTTTCACAACAAGAAGGTTGTTGATGCAAGAGGCTTTTACTGGACATGTGTCCATGCCGCCAGCTGCTACAACGAAAGCTTTATGGTTAACGCCATCCCAGAGTACCTTAAGACAGACTACAAGACCTACCTTAAGAAAGAGGGACTCGACACTATATCCTTAGACAAGATGACTCTGGATGATCGTTACAATTGGGTGTTAAGGAATGTCGATTTGATCCAAAAGGTATCACGCGAGAAGGTCATTTTGCCTGAGGCAGAGAAGCCATATAGCTTTCTAGCTTCATGTATGGAGATCTCAGGTTACCTGGATGCTAAAAGAAAAGGTATCCCATACTTATCAGGGTTCCCTGTACCTATCGACGGTAGTAACAATGGATGGCAGCATCTGGCTGCTATGTCGAAGGACAGGCAGGCAGGTACTCTTGTGTCACTGGTACCAACAATGATCCAGCAGGACTTCTACGTGGCAGTAGCAAAGGAACTCATCAGCTTGATGCCTAAATGGTTTGCAGCAAAGAAGATCCCTATGAAGCACATCCGTAAAGGTATTGCTAAACGTGGTGCCATGACCAGGGCATATTCAGCAGGACGTAATCGTATATCAAAGAACATGTACGAAGACTGTCATATGGAAGGTTTCACAACTAAGTATGGAATCACAAAGAATGACTGTGACAACTTATCTACTAATCTTATCGCAGCTATTAACAATGTTTGTAGCGGACCTCTTCAGACAACTAAGTACCTCCAAAAGATCGCCGAGCATGAGCTATCTGCAGGCCGTAATGTACTCAGTTGGCATACTCCATCGGGCTTCCCGGTTGTGTACAAAGCATTTCTTCAACACGAGAGGAAACAAAGGGGTACCATCAAGGGTATTGTCGGAAACAAAGATGGGAGGGTAATGCATGTTCTTAAAGTGGATGTTGTATCGCCAACGACCGGCGAAAAGGTACCTTGCCGAAGATCATTTGCCAGTGGTATCAGCCCTAATGTTGTTCATTCTTATGATGCTAGTCATATGGCTAACGCAATTGTGGGTTTTAACGGTTCTTTTGGTGCCGTACATGATAGTTTTTCTGTCCATGCTTCAGAGGTGGATTTTCTGCAGGAAGTAGTTAAAGGAACCTTCATCGCTCAGTATGATCAGCCAGACTTCTTTGATATCCTTCAGGATACTCTGATGCTGCATAAGGATACATTTACTTTTCCTAAACCTAAAACTGGAGATCTAGATCTAGAAGAAGTAAAAGACTCTCAGTACTTTTTCTGCTAACCAGTCGGTACCTAATAACCTAACAGAGAGAAAGAGAAAATGAATAGCTACCAAGAGATCATTGCAAAGAGTCGTTATGCCCGTTTCCTACCTGAACTACAGCGTAGGGAGAATTGGGATGAAACAGTAGACCGTTGGATTGGCTTTATGTCAGAGCATATGTCACCTAAGTTGTCCAAGGATCACAGGATCTGGACCACCCTACGTGACAAGATATATAACTTAGAGGTACTACCCTCAATGCGGTCTATTATGACTGCAGGAGAAGCACTTAACCGGACCAATGTAGCTGCATATAACTGTGCATATCTACCGATCGATCATCCACGAGCTTTTGATGAGGCTATGTACATCCTGCTGTGTGGTACGGGTGTAGGGTTCTCATGCGAGGCTAAGTACGTTGATAAGCTTGCGTATGTACCAACACTGGAACCAATAACTGAAGTGCTGGTAGTCGAGGACAGTAAAGAAGGGTGGTGTCATGCCTTCAAAGATCTCATTCGACATCTATACTCAGGTGACATTCCAACTTGGGATGTATCCAAGGTACGTCCTAAAGGAGCACCGCTAAAGACATTCGGTGGCAGGGCATCCGGACCAGAACCTCTTGTATCACTGTTTAAATATACAGTAGAGAAGTTCAGGGTAGCTCAGGGTCGTCAGCTTACTCCGATCGAATGCCATGATATCATGTGTAAGATTGGTGAGGTAGTTGTTGTTGGTGGTGTTCGTCGTTCCGCTATGATCTCGTTAGGTGACCTTGGTGACTACGACCATGCCACGGCTAAGAGTGGTGACTGGAGAACCCTACATGGTGAGCGAGAGTTATCAAACAATTCTGCTGTGTATGAGAAGAAACCATCTATCGGTACGTTCATGAAGGAATGGTTAGGTATTCACAACAGCTACAGTGGTGAACGAGGTATCTTCAATCGGGAAGCATCGCAGAAGCAAGCAAGTAAGTGGCTACGCCGGGATCCTAATATCGACTACGGTACTAACCCCTGCTCAGAGATCATCCTTCGTCCGAAGCAATTCTGTAATCTGTCCACCATTGTTGTTACCAAAGATGATAACTTCAAGACTATCTCCGACAAGATTGAGCTGGCAACAATCATTGGTACATTCCAGAGTACTCTGACTAAGTTCCCATACCTACGTCAGATCTGGACTAAGAATACCGAGGCAGAGCGTCTGTTAGGTGTATCTATGACTGGTATCTTCAGCAACTTTCTGTCTAATCAGCAGTTAGATCGACTACGGGAACATGCAAGGGACATTAACCTTGAGTGGGCAGTTAAGTTAGATATCACCCCATCAGCTGCCATCACTTGCGTCAAACCAGAAGGAACAGTAACACAATTAGCCGGAGCAGAAGCTAGTGGCCTACACCCAGGGCATGCCCCATTCTATATCCGTCGTGTAAGACAGGACAAAGGAGATCCACTAACACAATTCTTGATTAGTCAAGGTGTAGCTAATGAACCTTGTGTTATGAAACCAGATTCAAATGTCGTATTCTCTTTCCCTCAACGATGCTATGGTGTGACCCGTAAAGAGGTTACTGCCCTGGATCATCTCGAGATCTGGTTGAACTACCAACGTCATTACTGTGAACACAAACCATCCGTAACAATCAGTGTTAAGGATCATGAATGGATGGAGGTAGGTGCATGGGTATACAAACATTTTGATGAATGTACGGGTGTAAGTTTCTTACCGGATGATGGAGGCAGCTATCAGCAAGCCCCATATGAGGAGATCACTGAAGATGAATACTACAAGATGTCAATGCCTGTCATTGATTGGTCAATGTTTATTGAGGACAGGGATAATGTTGAGGGTGTACAATCCTTGGCTTGTGTCGCTGGCGTGTGTGCAATATGATGCGAATTCTTAAGTTCAATCGGGATGACTGTGCTCCATGTAATCACCTGCAATGGGTGCTGGAGAAGATTCTACCCGAGGAATACCCTGATGTGGAGATGTATAGTACTGATGTTGATAAGGAACCTGAATGTGTACCTGACTGGAATCTGAGAGGCGTACCAACTCTTATTGCTATTAAAGACGCTAAAGAGGTTGATCGCATGGTTGGTTTTATGAGTGAAAAGCAAGTCCGTAACTTTATTGAAAGAAATCTATGACGCAGTATATTGGAACAAAAGTAGTTAATGCAACCCCTATGACGAGGGGAGACTACAATGAGTACCGTGGTTGGGGTCTACCTATTGATGAGGTAGCTGGTGATGAAGGTTACATGGTAGAGTATCTGGACGGTGGTAAACCTAATATGCAAGAGCATAAAGGTTACATCTCATGGTCTCCAAAGGATGTCTTCGAGACTTCATATCGCTCTACTGATAAGGGTATGAGCTTTGGTGGTGCTATTGCTGCATTGAAGAATGGATTGAAGGTAGCCCGTAAAGGATGGAATGGTAAGGGTATGTGGTTGTGTCTAATCACAGGTGGCAAGAACGTTACTTTGCGTGACGATTCACCCTATGCACGACATACTGGTATGGAGTCATGCGAGATCCTGAGTCACATTGATATGTTCACTGTCAATGCAGAAGGTCGTCGGGCTATGCTACCCGGCTGGCTAGCATCACAGACTGACATGTTGTCTGAGGACTGGAGCGTGGTACTATGAGCAGCCCAGATACGAACACCAAAGCGAAGAGGGAACACGACGAGGCTCAAAAGAAGATGGCAGCGGACAGAGCAATGAAACGACAAGACTATAACCGTAAGGTTCGAAAGGATAAAGCAAATGAATAAGATGTCCCTAATCAGTGCGTTAGGTAAGCTATATGCTGATAACTTTGTCTTGTACTACAAGTCACATGTCTATCACTTTAATGTGGAAGGTGCTACTTTTGCACAGGACCACGGTCTACTGGAAGAACTCTACACATTCTTGTGGGAGTCCCACGATACTATCGGTGAGTTGATCCGGCAAGAGGATAAGCTTGTTACCGTCACACTCAAGTCAGTTCTCGAGATCACATCACTCAATGAAGCTAAGTCAACTAAGATTTCATCAGCTGTTATGTTTGGTGATCTGATTACAGACATTCAGGATGTACTTGACTGTGCTCAGTATGTGTACGACACAGCCGAGAATGAAGGATGCGGTGGTACGTCTACCGCTGTTGGAGACTATCTTAAGGCTCTGTCCAAGATCAATTGGAAGCTGAAAGCAACACTAGGAAAGAGCGTTAAATGAAATCATACAACATGCAAGCCCTACGAGGGCATGACTACTCAGATCACCAATTTAAGATTGATATGATGGAGACTGCGGATATGAATATCCCAGATCATCTACTATATACACCACAACTTAATCAGTACGTTATGGACGAGCAACATCGCCGTAATTGTCAGCAACTACAAGAAGTTGTTAACCCTGATACACAGAAGAATTACACACCTGAAGAGGCGCGACATGAAGCAAATCAGCTACGTGACGGTGCAAGAGCACGTCTAGCTGCAGCATCAAGTTGATGCAAAAATAAACCCCTATCGGAATAATCCGGTAGGGGTTTTTTATTTAGTTCATGAAGTACAAGCGCCCTTGTCGAGCATTTTCTTTTACCTTATCAAGCATTCGGAGACGAGCATGTTTGGCTCTATCTTCCCAAATCTTAATCTTAGACACTGAGTTTACAGTACCATTACGATTGTGTTGTTCTTCCAACCTAAACACTTGAAACTCACGAGCCAACATCAGCATCTTGCTAGATGGAATCATAATATTATCAGGTCTAGTATCACTCTTAGGCACATAACCATTTGCGGGGTTCATCATATATGCTCTAAACTTTTGTTGAGCAGGATATATACGCTTACCTTCTGCAATAGACTTATTGATATATCCCATCTCGCGATCAATGGTTAGTAGGGTACCTGAGTACTCCCCGTTAACACCAATATCAACATTCTTCTTTGCTGTGATCTCTTGGATAGCTTCGTGCTTTTGTTTCGCGAAGTCATCAATGATGGCCCCAACAAGATTCCATTCAAGTACCTTCGGTAAGATGATATTATTAGCAACGTGTAGTGTCTGTAGATAGCTGTCAGAGTTAAGCATCAGGTTATCGAAAACTGGTTGCATGAACAGCATTTCAGATGATTTCTTACCATTACCATTGATATAACGCATTGTTTCTGCAATCAATACTGACTCTCTATACTGACCCATGATAGGTCCAATCTGATTGATAGCAGCTGTACCTGGACCTGGAGTGTATGTACTAGGATTCCCCTCCATATCCTCAACAGTTTTGACTCTTGCAGGAGCCATAGGGTCTAACCTATTACGGGTGTGATTGATACGTTGTGTATTACCTTTATTATCGTTAATAATACTGTAATCACCAGTTTCTTTTGGCATCATACTACCCACACCAACCTGCTCACCCCAAAAACCTTTTGCCTTTGGTAGACGATTTAACATTTGAAGAGTAGCCACCATATGCTTTGGTGTATCCATCTGCAGCTTATCTACTACACCATCTAAAGTACGACCATAGATGTGATTCAGATCAGCCACCACTTCACTTTTACTACCGTAGTGTGGTAGTAATTGATTCAGGATATTTGGGTAAGCATTTAAGAACTTACGTGCAATATCAAAATGGAAGGATTTTGGTTTACCGTAGTCGGTGGTTAGCAGAACACCTTTACCAAAGGTATCGGATGCTGTTGAATCTTTCCTGTTGATAATGTCTCTCAACACTGACTGCCATGCTGCTAACCGCTCAGGTTGGTCCTGACTGATAGCTACACGAACACCAGCTTCGGCTGCATGCTGAATAAACAGCATACGAGGATTACCACCGGGTTGCGTATTCTGAAGCTCAGGGTCAACAACTTGCTCCCATAAGATACCTGTACGTTCGAGCACATCATCATTTGAACCATCAAATGCAAGGAACATACGCCCCGCTGAGTTCATATCAATTTCAAGAGTAGCTTGCGGAGTAAAAGCAATACCATTCTTCTTAGCATTCAGATAGTTATTAACATCTAGATATGCCTGGAGACGATAGCCCCAATTCTTCTTTGTGGAAGTCTTGATGAAGTCATTAAGTACCTTAATCTGCTCGGGCTTAAGTTGAGACAGATCAAGTTTCTTAAGATCCAGGTTGGTCTCTGAAATAGCTTTGCTTGATTGAGGGACAATACTAGCCAGAACACTACCAATATAACCAAACCTACGTAGAACTTCGGGGGTAACAAGAGCAGCTTGTTCAGCAATAACTAATGAGTCTGTAACACGACCAACAGTTGAGCCTATATCAAGAACTTTACCAATGGTAGCAAGCCAAGAAAATTCCCTCTGGCTATCCGTCAGCTTCATATTACCGGCACTAACCTGCTTCTGAATAGAACCAAAGATTTTACCTGCTGTCAAGCGTGTCATACCATTCATATGCCATGTATTTTCTGATACACTGATAGGCATACGAACACCACCAACTACGGCCCGAGTTTGTTTATCTCTCTGTACGTTAGCATCCTCAGTATCATTATACAACCTATGCACACTATAGTCTTCCCAGAATTGGGCAAACCTTGGGGCATTAGCTGCAACATTCTGGCCATAGTAGTTACTCAGCTTCAGCATTGTTGTGGCTTTAGCTAGGGATGCTGGTACACTGTCATCAGACTTGAAACCAACCAAAGCCTTTGTTGACTCAAGACCCTGTACAGGTGCTCCTACCATCGTCTTAGGATGAGGCGTACCCAACATTGAGTTAGTACTGTCAGGAGCAGGCTCACCTGCATATACTTCGTTAATAGCCTGATTAACTAGTACAGCACTGAAGAAAGTTCTAATAGCGTTAAACACTAAGGGAACTGATCCAGCAATTACAGCAGCTTCTTTAACTGCCTTAACAAGACTATATCCTACCTTTTTCTTATCACCCTGACGACTATTAGTTTGACCGCCAATATAGTCACCGGATGAGGTTACAGGAACAGTCTGACTACGACCACGTCCTTGTTCCACTACGTCTCGCGCCATCTGTTTAGATGCTTGGTAGAAGTCTTGTCCGGTAATAGGTGACAAGCGATATACAGATTGCCCATCAATCTTATCTTCAAGTAAATGTCCTGAGTTAACTAGTGCCTGACGTATCATAGCACCAACCACCTTAGCCGGTAGAGCGGGTGGAGGATTAACAAGGGCATTACCTTGTGCATCAAGATTCTTTCGGTTGTTAAGTTTAATAACATTATTACCGAGGATACCATCAATAGTCGATTGCTCAAGACCACCTTCAATAGCCATAGGTGGAGCCGAGGCAGCACTAGGATCGCTATCCAAATCACCCCAAGAACTGTATGAGGCAGTCTCAGAATCTTTAATCTCACCTGTAACAGTATCAGATGCACCACTAAGAATAGGTGCTACCAGGGAGAAGGCAGTTGTAGCCATTGTAGCTGTCTGAACAGTATCCAGACCAAAGGCCTGACCAATACTGGACAGGGCTGTCTGTACATAACGAGACTTGTCAGTACCATTAACTACAGTACCACCCTCAGTACCAATGTTATGAAGCTCAGTACCCAGATCCCTCGCCGCATTAACAATCTTACCACGCTCGGTGGGGACAATAACAGGTCGATTACCTTCTCGGGTTTCACGAGGGAAAGCAAGGGCTAGTTCTTCAGGAGTTCTCCAATCATATGATACTGCCTGTGCTCTACGTGCTTGCTCTTCAATATTAAACTGATTAGCTCGTTGTACTTCTTCTGGCGTCCTTGGTTGTCCATGCATATTA
>Ga0315274_10011624_pt1 | contig 12614 bp, 14 predicted proteins | sample YL17G02_20_MG_FD_203700 | JGI IMG/M metagenome (GOLD analysis project Ga0315274, IMG submission 203700) | Sediment microbial communities from Yellowstone Lake, YNP, Wyoming, USA - YL17G02_20 | ecosystem: Environmental > Aquatic > Freshwater > Lake > Sediment | place: USA: Wyoming | collected... | reverse complement strand
CACCCCGAGTGACGGCCAAGGGCGAAGTGACCCAATAGCTCGGTGTAGTGAAGACCTTTTGAATGCTCCCCTTGATTTAAAAGGACTTTCTGTTATTAAAACCCCCGAATCCGCGAAGTCGGGCTAACGGAATTCGGTGCGCGGCTTATATTGGGGGAATTGGGGAAGATTATCCATGATTTCAGAAGGACGGCAGTGCGGAACATGGTCAGGGCCGGGATCCCCGGGAGGGTCGCCATGGAAATCTCAGGCCCTCAGACCCGCACAGTGTTTGAGCGGTATAACATCTCAAGTCAGGAGGATTTGAAGGAAGCCACACGGGTGATGTGGGAGGGCGAAGGCCATGAGACCTTCCCCTATCCCGACTTTCTTAGGCGAGGCCCTCCCCGCCCAAGAGGACCAAAGCATAGGCCTCATCAGCAAGGTGGTGCTAGGTGAAAAGCTGGGGGAAGAGGCCTTATGACCTTAGCCAAAAAGCTGGCCCAAGGCCCTCCAAGGTCCATGGGGTAGCCAAACGATTGGTTTACACTGGTCTGGAAAAAGTTTTTCCGATCGGCTTGACGAAGAAGCCAATGTGCAGAAGATCTGCATGTTGACTGAGGACCATGGGGCCTTCGATCCTTCATGGAAAAACGAAGCCCTCGATTCGAGGGGAAAGGGGGTAAGAAGAAAAAAATGGGACCTCTGGGTGGGATCAAGGTTATAGAATTGGCGGGAATAGGGCCGGGCCCTTTGTGCTGTATGCTCCTTTCAGACATGGGGGCGGAGGTTGTGCGCGTGGACCGCACCGACCCCAGTGAACAAGGTGTCGAAATGTCCCCCCAATTTGACCTTCTGGGTCGCGGGCGACATTCCGTGGCCATTGACTTGAGGAAGAAGGACGGGGCTGAAACCTTGCTGCGCCTGATAGAGAAGGCTGATGTTCTGGTGGAAGGCTTTCGTCCCGGAGTCACGGAGCGGTTGGGCATCGGCCCCATGGAATGCCTGGCCCGAAATCCCAGGCTGGTTTACGGGCGTATGACCGGTTGGGGGCAGGAGGGCCCGCTGGCCCGTGCCGCCGGCCATGACATTAATTATATCTCCTTGGTGGGGGCACTCCATGCCATCGGCCGGACCGGGGAAGCCCCCGTCCCCCCCCTAAATCTAGTCGGCGATTATGGGGGAGGCGGGATTTATCTTGCTTTCGGTATTGTTTGCGCCCTTTGGGAGGTGGCCCGTTCCGGCCAGGGGCAGGTGGTGGATGCCGCCATGGTGGATGGCGCCGCTTCCCTGATGACCATGTTTTATGGCCTGAAGGCTAGGGGGATGTGGACCGCCCGGAGAGGAGAGAACCTGCTGGATTCGGGAGCCCATTTTTATGATGTCTACGAGACTGCGGATGGGAAATATATATCGGTAGGCGCCATCGAAACCAAGTTCTATGCGGAACTGCTGCGCCTAGTGGGGCTCAAGGGAGAGACCTTAGCCGGCCAGATGGACCGGGCCAACTGGCCGGAGCTGCGCAAAACCTTCAAATCCGTCTTCAAAAGGAAGACCCGCAAAGAATGGTGTGCCATTCTGGAAGGGACCGATGCGTGTTTTGCCCCGGTCCTTTCTATGGAGGAGGCCCCGCACCATCCGCACAATAAAATCCGAGGGACTTTCGTAGAGATTAACGGGGTAATTCAACCGGCCCCCGCACCTCGGTTCAGCCGGACGAAACCAGAGATTCAGGGCCCTCCGCCGAAGGCGGGGCAACACACCGATGAATTGTTGGGGAAATGGGGTTTTACGCAGGAAGAGATCAGGAATTTGCGGGACGCGCGAGTGGTGGCATAAGTGGATACTCTGCAGGGCATACGATTCTAGCGTGCCCGAGATGCTGATTCAGAATCTGAACGCGGAAATGAAAATAATAAAAGTCTTCCGTTCGGAGAAAATGTAACGAGGAGAATAAAGGGCTGCACATGTTACCTTCTACTGTCACCGACATGAGGATATCCTTTATTCCTTTTTTAGTAACTTGAGCCAGCGACTTAGAAAAAAAGAGGTTGATGAAAGAGTGCCGTGGTTAGGTTATCGGAATCTAGAGTTTCATTTCAAGGGAAGAAGAATCGCGAAAAAACTTGACATCCCTATGGCCGGAAGAGTATAAAATATTTCCAGTGGAAAGAGAGTGATCTTTCGAATCTTGGGATAAGGGAAATAGCAAGGAAGTGTCAAAATTACGGGAGAGTCAGATTTCCCGATACTCGGGAAGTCCAGCTTCAGAAACGATGATCGATGCCGCTCTTGATAACAGCCTAGAGAAGACCCTAGGCCTGCAGATGTAATGCGCCTGCATCGTTTGTCGGTGGGTTTCGAAAGGAAAGGATGGCTCACGCCAGAAACAAAAAATAGATCGACGATCTCGATCTCAGAGGGGGTTCATTCATGATTATTGATACCCATGTGCATGTATGGCGTTATCCGGAGCATTTCGACAAGCAGGCGATGCTGGCCAATCAGCCGGAACGCCGGCGCAGCTGGTCGGACGAACAATTCAAAGCGATGTGGGATAACCCGGTGGAGAGATATTTCGGGGAAGCCAAAGGGGTGGTGGACAAGGCGATCCTCCTGACCCTATACTCCCCCGGTACCTTCGGCGTCACAGTGCCCAACGAATATATGGCTGGTTTAAAAAAGCAGTACCCGGACAAACTAGAGTGGGCCTGCAACATGAATCCGGCTCTGCCGGAAGCTGTGTCGCAGCTTGAAAAGTATGTAAAAGAGATGGGGGCCGTCGCCGTGGGGGAAATCAGCCCGGCTTACCAGGGGTTCTACTTCAACGACCCCAAGATCTATCCTTTCTTCGAGAAAGCCCAGGAACTGGCAATTCCGATCATCGTTCACGCCGGACCGGCTCAGTCGAAAAACCTTCGCCTGAAATATGGAGATGTTTTGCGGGTCGATGATGTGGCTATTGATTTTCCCAAACTCAAGCTGGTCATTTGCCACATGGGCTATTACAAGTATGACGACGCCATTCACCTGACCCAGAAGCATGACAACGTCTTCATGGACTGTTCCTGGCTCTCCCAGTTGGCCGGTCTGGACAGGTCCGCCACTCCGAAATATTTGCCGGTGGTTTTGAACCCCACGTTCAATTTATTATATCCGCTCATGCGTTACTGGGCGGAGACCTGGGGGGGCACGGATAAATTACTGTGGGGCTCGGACTGGAGCGGGGGACATCCCAAAACGAGCCTGGAGACGATTTTAAACTTGAATCAATACCTGAAACAGTTCGGTTTTCCTGAGGTCTCCCAGAAAGTCCTTGATAAAATCATATATGAAAACTGGAAAAAGGTTTTTCCGGCGCTTGCCGGATAAGATGGGGACCGGACAGGCCGGCAAATAGCAGAAGAATTCTTAAAGAAGGGGAGGGGTATGGAGACGGTTCGGAGCAGTTCCATAGGCGCGGCGTTTGACGAGATTGCCGGGCGTTATCCGGACAAAGAAGCCTTGATCTGCGAAGATCAGCGGATCACCTACCGGCAGCTCAAGGAGCGTTCCGCGCAGGTGGCCAGGGGCCTCATGGCCCTAGGTGTTGAAAAAGGAGAGAAGGTCTCTGTATGGATGAACAATAATCCAGAATGGGTTTATGCATATCTGGGGTCGGCTAAAGCGGGGTCGATTTTCGTTTCGGTCAATGCCCGGTTTAAAACCCATGAATTGGAATATGTGCTGAGGCAGTCCGACAGCAGGGCCGTTCTCTTTCAGGACCGTTTGCATACCACCAACTACATGGAGATTTTCCGGGAGGTATGTCCGGAGGTCTCCTCCTCCGTTTCCGGGAACCTGATCAGCCAGAAGTTCCCCCTTTTGAAGCATGTGGTTTGCGTCACCCCGCAGGAGGAGACGGGGACCCTCTCCTTTTCCCGGCTGCTTCAGTTTGGAGAAAAGAATATTTCTCTGGCCGAGCGGGAAGAGAGGCAAAACTCGGTCCAGCCTGAAGATCTGATCATGATCCAGTACACCTCAGGGACCACTTCTTTCCCCAAAGGGTGCATGACGACCCATGGGCAGGTCTTCCTGGACGCGCTGGCCATCGGCAAAAATATGGCCATCGATTTCACGGATCGGCTATACTGTCCCCTACCGTTCAGCCATGCGGGTGGATGCATCATTACGTTGATGAAGGGTCTGCTCCGGGGGGCCACCATTGTGACCACCAGGCACTTCGACCCCGAAGAGGCTCTGAAGGTCATCGAGCGGGAAAAATGCACCTGTATGAACGGTGTGGAGACCATTTGGCTGGAGATGCTTAAACACCCCTGTTTTGATTCCTACAACCTGCACACCCTTAAAAAAGGCTGGACCACCGGCCCGGCTGAGCTCCGACAAAGTATCTATGAAAAGATGGGTGTCAAGCGGTTTGTAAGCACTTATGGTCTTTCAGAAGCGACAGCCAATACCGGCACTACCCTGGCGGATGACCCTCTGGAATTGAAGTTAGCTTGGAACGGCAGGCCCCACCCCGGCTCCGAGATGAAGATCATCGACCGAAAGACGGGCCGCACCCTGCCTCCAGGACAGGAAGGTGAAATTTGCGTTCGCGGTTTCAATGTCATGAAGGGATATTATCGAATGCCAGAGGAGACCTCCAAGGTGATCGATCCGGAGGGATGGCTTCATACGGGGGATCTGGGGGTAATGAATGAGGCGGGATATTTCAAATTTAGTGGACGGGTCAAAGATATGCTCCGGGTCGGCGGCGAAAATGTGGCCGCACTGGAGGTGGAAGGATTTTTCATGCAACACCCGGCCGTCAAGCAGGTTCAGGTGATCGGCGTGCCCGACCCAAAACTGGTGGAAGTTCCCATGGCCGTGGTGCAGTTGAAGGAAGGAGCGAAGGCCACGGAAGAGGATGTCATCGCCTTCGCCAGAGGAAGACTCTCCACCTTTAAGATCCCTCGTTATGTGTGGTTCGTCGAAGATTTCCCCCTGACTGCCAGCGGAAAGATTCAGAAGTTCAAACTGCGGGAAGAGGCGATAGGCCATCTGCAAAAACGGAACTGTTCATAGCGCATTAATAAATTGCGAAACTTCTTTGCCTAAAGTCCATTCACTGAACTTTGATTCCATAGGTTTAATAACACCCTCAAGTGCCGGAAAATATCGGTTTTGAAGGCAGAGTCTTCGAGTTAAATTTCATAGCCGCTCAATTGGATTAAGGCGGGCTGTCGGGCGGTAGAAAGTCCAAAACAAATTGAGGCTAGTGTTGGTTTCGCTAATCCGCACGGAGGGTGGCATGGTGGTATCTGGCATTGTCTGTAATGATAGCCATGCTTCGACCACTTCGAAAAATGGCTGGCCGAAGGCGTTTAAGAAACCTATGGAAGGTCAACGCGTTGAATTTTTCCTCCTCGTTGGAAAAGCAGCTTGCCAGCGCGCAAACTTATGGCCCCAAAGTGGCCGACACTCTTGCGCGTCGGATGGTGCAACAGGATAAGGCCTGCTTCCTCCGGGGGCACCCACATCCGAGCAATCAGAGACCGTGGTTTGTGCAGACGAAAGGCAAAGGATTTGAACATGTATTGGCACTGGCGAACCCTCAAGGTCACTCCATACCGTTTTTTAACAAATGCGCCCAGCGTTTTGCCATTCGACAGACCGCTTGTGATCTCTACCGATTTTGACGTTCGCCTTAGCCCCGCATTGATTTTTTCGAACTGCTCATCGCTCAGCCGACGGGGACGGTCGGAACCTTCTCCTTCCCCCAATCTAGCCAGGCCCTTGTCTTCGAAGCGACGAACCCAATATTCCACAATTCGCGGCGCGTCGCCCAAGAGGGGGCTCACCCCTGGACAGCTCATTCCTTGGGATACCAGTAATATACTATCGTGGGGATGGTCATGTCGAGATTCCTATGAACAACACATTTCATCCTTCAATCCCAGAGCAATTGTCGATGCGCCGTTAATGGTAAGAGATTTTATGAAGAAAAGAATAATATAAAATCCTTTCATGCGTAATTATTTATTGCGTTATGTATTACTATACCGGATTAGATTTGAGGCATTGACCTTTTAAGGCAAGATCGCACCGTGCCCGGAAGCCATTCGGGGAACGGAATAACCTACAGGAGGACTCATTATGACAAGGCGGCTCAAGGCAAAAGGGATCGGTTGGGGGGTCTGTTTTCTGTTGGTTGTTTTTTTCTCTTCTTATTTTACCTTTAGCCATCTGCCGGATGCATCGGGGGCCGAGGCCAATAAACTCAAAATGGCATCGGTGAATGCCTTCTCCGGGAAGGCAGCTGCCTGGGGATTTTCCCAGGACCGCGGGATAAAGATGGCGGCCGAGAAGATCAACAAGGCCGGTGGAATAAAAATCGAGAAAGAGACCTATCAGTGGGAAATCCGCAGCTATGACAATCGGTATATCCCGGCGGAGGCGGTGAGCAGTCTCAAAAGGGCCATTGCCGACGGTTGCACCTACATGGCCACCTTGGGCGGAGCAGTGACCTTCCCCTTGATCCCCATGATCAACAGCTCCAAGATTATCACACTGGCCGCCATCGCCGGCGGATCGGATTTCACCAACGCCAATAATCCCTACCTTTTTCGCACGATGCCCTCTTCGGATCTGTTACTTTCCATCGAGGCGATGAATCTCTATAAAAAGTTGGGGATCAAAAGGCTGGCCACCCTCATGGCAGACAACGTCCTCGGGCGCAGCGACGGAAAAACCTTGAAGGGGGCGTTGAAAACCCAGAACTTTCCCGAGATGCTGGTCGCGGAAGAGTACGTCGCCATTGACACCAGCGACTTTACCCCGGTTCTGACCCGGGTCCTGGCCAAAAACCCCGACCTGATCGAGGGCGGCGGCTGGCCGGCTGCCTCCCTGGGCACGCTGATCAAACAGGCCCGGGAGCTAGGCTACAAAGGGCAAATTAGCAATATGACGGGGGCCGTCGAGATGAAAGCGCTAGTGGAGACCGGCGGGTTGCAATATACCGACGGTCTCTTCCTGGCCCGCCTCTGGCCTCCGGATCAGCTCCCGACCAACGAATTCCAGACATTTTGGAAAGACTACGAAACCCAGTTCAAAGAAGCTCCGGGCGCCAATTGCTGGGAGGGCTATGTGGCCTTTGAGTTTTTGTCCGCCGGGGTGCAAAAGGCCCAGAGCCTGAATCCCGACAAGGTGGTGGAGGCGATGCGGAACCTGAAGATCAAAACCATGATGGGCGAGCTCCAGTTGATCGGCAAGGATAACCCCCTCCTGCCGGGCTACGGGATTAACAATCAATTCAATACCCCCATGCCCATCACCCGGGTCAGCGGCGGCAAGCCCGTGATCTTTAAAGTCAAATGAGCGAGAAATGAATTCCGGGTCCGGCCGTATCCGGCCGGACCCGGAGGCGGGAATCGAATCCGCCGTCTTCGGACCGGGGCGAGAGCTCCAATCCTCCTGAAAAGCAGAGGGAAGAATCATGCCATCACAACTCATCATGCAGATGGCTGTCACCGGCCTGGTTTTAGGCTCCATTTATATGCTAATGGCCTCGGGTTTGACCCTGATCTACGGGATTATGCATCAGGTCAACATGGCGCATGGGGTTTTCTTCATGCTGGGAGCCATGCTCGCATACTATGCCACCAAGTTCGCCGGCCTTCCTTATTTCGTCTCCCTTTTTTTGATTCTGGCGGTTTTCCCCTTCATCGGCATTCTCTTTGAGCGGGTAATCTTCCGTCCCATCCGACATCTCTGGCTGGCCGGCTACATGTCCACCATCGGGGTTTGGATCATGATCGAAGGCTTGGGCTGGCAGTTTTTCGGCACCGTGGAGAAGGGGCTCTCCTTTCCCTATGAGGTTCTGCTTCGCCTCCCCGGCGGGGTCATCATACCTCTGAGCAAAGTGACCGTCTGCCTCCTGGCCGTTTTAATCATTGCCGTGGTTTATTTCGTGGTGGGCCGCACGAAGTTGGGGAGGCAGATGCGGGCCATTGAACAGCAGCCGAAAGCCGCTAAATTGATGGGCATCAACAGTGACCGGGTTGTGGCTATGGGATTTGCTCTGGGTATCACCCTGGCCGGGATGGCCGGAGGGCTGGTAAGCACGCTGTATTCTATCAGCCCCACCAGCGGCAGCGGGCCCATGCTGAAGGCTTTCATCATCATTATCTTAGGCGGATTGGGGAGTGTGACCGGAAGCGTCGTCGCCTCTTTTCTCCTGGGCTTCATCGATTCCTTCGGCGGTACCCTTTTTGGGCCGCAAGCCGGACACTTTCTCGGATTCGCCCTGGTCATCGTTCTTTTGATCTTCAAGCCAGCGGGGATTTTCGGCCATGAATAACATCAAGACCTTCCTCGTCCTTATCCTGCTTGTCCTGTTGGCAGGTCTTCCCTTTTTAATCAAAGGGATAGCCCCAGGTTGGTGGGAGCTCTTCTCCCATATCCTGACCAAAATCTTCCTCAACGTTGCCTTCGGGCTCTGCCTGTGGATGATGCTTCAGGCTGGCATGCTCAGTCTGGGACAGGGGGCATTCATCGCCATCAGCGCCTACATGACCGGCATCCTGTCGGTCAAGTACCAGCTGGTGACCAACCTCTGGCTCTGCTACCTCATCGGGGCCCTGACAGCAAGCGTCGTCTCCCTGTTATTGGGATTGATCACCGTCCATCTGCGACGCATCTTCTTCCTTCTGGTCACCTGGGCCTTCGCCGAGATGCTGCACCCCATTCTGACCTCCTTTGAGAACCCTTTCGGAGGCGCAGCCGGGATCGTCAACATTCCGCCCCCTTCGGGGATTTCCCTCTTTGGGGAGCCGGGGACCGGGTATTATTTCATCACTCTGCTCTATGCCGTTGTCGTCACTTTAATCATCTGGAGCGTCTCCCTCTCCAAGGTGGGCTTGATCTATAAATCCATCGGGCAGAACGATATACTGACCACGTTCTGCGGAATCCATGTCCGCAGATACAAGTTGCAGGTCTTTGCCCTGGGATGTTTTTTGACCGGGGTCGGAGGAGGGATATTAGCTAGTTACCTGACGGCGGTCTCGCCTGAGACCTTTACCTTTTTTGCATCGCTGGATATCATCATGATCAACCTCATCGGCGGCATGGGCTTTATCATGGGGCCGATCATTGGAGCTGTCATTCTAACCGGGATGAACGAGATTCTCTTCGCAGTCGGTTACTACAAGATGACCGTTTACGGGCTGATGATCATCCTGGTCATCCGCTTCCTTCCCGGGGGATTGATTTCCATCTTGGCTGTTTTGCGAACGGCCTTCCGCCGAACCGGAGGGAATCAAAAGAAGGGGGGCGAGGTTGAACGAACGGTTGCTTGAAGTCGAAGGAATCGTAAAAAGTTTTGCCGGCCTGATGGCGATCAACGAACTGAGCTTCGCCGTCCACCGGGGAGACCTTTTGGGCCTGATCGGCCCGAACGGGGCGGGGAAATCCGTCACCGTCAACGTCATCACCGGATTCTACCGACCCAATCGGGGAAGTGTGCGCTATCGGCGGGAAGAGATCACGGGGTTGCGGCCGGACCTGATCGTGCGCAAGAAGATTAGCCGGACCTTCCAGCATTCCACGCTCTTCTTCGACCTCTCCGTGATCGACAACATCTCCATGGGGGTACGTACCACCTCGGAGGTCGGCCTAATGGAGGCCGTCTTCAAAACCGGCTCCAATCGGCAGAAAGAGAAACGGATCCGGGAGCGGGCCGAGGAAGTCATTGCCCTTCTCAAGTTGGAGCGACACGCTTATGAGGAGGCAAAACGCCTGCCCTATGGCCTGCAAAGAGTGGTCAGCATGGGGACGGCCCTGGCCGGTAACCCCGATCTTTTGATTCTCGATGAACCCCTGACCGGGCTCATCTCCGCCGAAGTGGAAGAGGTCATGGACCGCATCAACTATCTGCACACCCGGGGATTGACCGTGATGATCATCGAACACAATATGCGGGCTGTGATGGGCCACTGTAACCGCATCGTGGTGATGACCTTCGGGACCAAGATCGCCGAAGGAACACCACAAGAGATCCGGCAAAATCCGGAAGTGATAAAATCCTACCTCGGGGTTTCATCATGAGCATGCTGGAACTGAAAAACATCGTGGTGAAATACGGTGTGGCCGTGGCTCTGCAAGGCATTTCGCTCTCGGTGGAAAAAGGTGAGCGCGTGGCCCTCCTGGGGGCGAACGGGGCCGGGAAAAGCACCATCGTCAATGCCGTTTCTGGGATAGAGCCTCTCAACTCCGGCGAGATTTTTTTTGAAACGAAGAAAATCAACGGCCTCCCGCCTCATCAGATCGTTACCCTGGGAATCGCCCAGATTCCAGAGGGGCGGTTGATCTTTCCGGAGATGAATGTTTGGGAAAACCTGGAATTGGGCGGGACCGTCCTTCGGGACAAGCAGAAACATCAATCCCTCCAGGAACAAGTCTATACCCTCTTTCCCTGGCTCCAGGAGCGCCTTCAGCAGAAAGCCGGCACCCTCTCCGGCGGAGAACAGCAGATGCTGGCCTTCGGACGGGCTCTGATGAGCAATCCCAAGCTGATCCTCTCCGATGAAGCCTCCATGGGCCTGGCTCCGATGGTTGTCCGCAGCATTTACAATACAATGGTGCAGATCAATGCCGAATGGGGGGTTACGCTTCTGATTGTGGAACAGGACGCCAAGCTAGGCCTCCGGGTGGCCAAAACCTGCTATATCATCGAGACGGGGAAGATTATGGCTGGCGGCCCCTCCGAGGAGCTGGCCCAAAGCGACGTTGTCCGCAAAGTTTACCTGGGTGAAGATTGAAAAGCCGCCTCCGGCCAAGCTCAGGAATTCTTGGAATAGAGAAAGGAGCGATCCGTGTTAAAAAAAGAAGCGATCCATCCAAGCTGGAAAAAATATCTGAACCATCCCGGGCTGACTTACGCTCCGGCCGTGCGGGTGGGGAAGATGCTCTTTATCTCTGGCATCACCGGGGTGGATCCGGAGACCGGTGAGCTAGTCAGTGCCGACGACATCGTCACTCAGACCAGGCAGATTTACCACAACATCGCAGATGTGCTCCGGGCCGCCGGAGCGACCTTTGCCCAGGTGGTGCAGACCACGGATTATCTCACGACCCAGGAAAATTACAAGAAGACGGAAGCGGTCCGTCGGGAATTTTTCGGTGCTTCCGTCCCGGCTTCGGCCGGTGTCATCGTCAAAGGATTGTTGCGTCCGAACGCACTCATCGAGGTCAGCGCCGTTGCCGTTCTAGATTGAGAAATCCGCCCCGGCCGGATTTCTTTTTCTGAAGGAGGGTCTTTATGGCGGAAGAAAGGTTGATCACGGAATCGATGCGGGCCCAAGTCGGCCGGCAGATTAACAGCAAGGTCGTGCGCATCGACCAGCGGATGGTGGATCAATACCTAGAGGCCACCGGAGATCCCAACCCGGTGTGGCGGGATAAGGCGGCGGCCATTCAGGCCGGTTACGGAGACGTTCCCGTTCCTCCCGGCCTTTTGACCACCATGCAGATGGAAGGGGATTCGCCCAGCCTGCACATGCCGGAACAGGCCCATTTAGGCGGCGCGGTTGACGGCGGAGGGGAGTGGGAATTCATTCACCCGGTCTACGTCGGAGATGTCATCAGCGTCAGCCGTAAGCTTTCCGAGATCAAGGAACGGCAGGGCAAACTGGGAGGAATGATTCTGAACTCTTTCGAGGTCACTTACCTGAATCAGCGGTCGGTACTGGTGACTAAGAGCCGTTGGACGACCGTGCGCTATTCCACCGAGAAATAAAAAGAGAAAGGAATCACTCATGCCGCAATTGTTTTTTGAGGAGATCGCTGAAAAGATGGAGCTGTCCGTCCACAGGAAGGAAACCTCCAGCCGGTTTTCAGCCCAGTGGGCTGCCGCCTCTGGCGACTTCGATCCCATCCATTATGATCAAGCATATGCCTTGGCCCAGAAGCTCCCCGGCGCCATCATTAACGGCCGTCTGAAGATGGCGCTCTTCTCTCGGATGCTGACGGACTTCATGGGACCGGCCGGACGCTTGAAACGCCTCGCAGCGAGACACCAGGGCATGGATCTGGTGGGTCAGCCCTTGACCTTGAAAGCCCGAATCACCCGCAAATATACCGCTCCCGGGGAGAACCTGGTCGATTGCGAAATCTGGATGGAAGACGGCCAGCGCAAACAAACGGCAATCGGTTCCGCCACCTTCTCTCTTCCTTCGCAAAAAAAATGAGCCAGGTTCCTTGAGGTGTTCGCGAGCGGTAGGTAAAGAGAAACAAAAAAATCAATTTTTCAACCATTCAAACAGAAAAGGAGGGTAATTACCAATGAAACTTGAGACTATTATTTATGAGAAACAGGATGAAATAGCTTGGATAAAATTTAACCGACCTAGTGTTTTAAATGCAGAAAATGACCAACTCGCGCGGGAGTTTCCGATGGCTTTGGAAGAGGCGCGGAAAGATTCTGAAGTAAGGGTGGTTATTCTCAAAGGAGAAGGTAGAGCTTTCTGTGCCGGCGCCGACGTCAAAGAGCAGGTAATTCCTAACCTGGCATAGCCAGAACCAAAAAGTTGAGATTTTCAAAAAATGATGAAAACCCTTGCTGGCAAATGATTTCGGCTGCAGCGATAAAAATT